>Ga0114931_10007716_pt1 | contig 13122 bp, 8 predicted proteins | sample 2SBtaG_FD_89579 | JGI IMG/M metagenome (GOLD analysis project Ga0114931, IMG submission 89579) | Deep subsurface microbial communities from Kolumbo volcano to uncover new lineages of life (NeLLi) - 2SBTROV14_V59a metaG | ecosystem: Environmental > Aquatic > Marine > Volcanic | place: Kolumbo... | reverse complement strand
GATTATTCGCGGGGGTGTTCGATAACCTTCGGGGTTGTTGGGGGCTCTGCCCCCAAGTTGGTTTCACAGTCGAATCGGCGATCGCACAGAATACCGGGTGTATTTGCAAGAGCGGCGATATCGGCTGTGGGGCCAAGGACTTGGCGAGGGCGGACGTCCCTCGTGAATGATCCGGGCTAGGGCACGGTGGGTGTACCCGTGGCGATCGCCGAGTTGACGAACGCTTTCCAGTCGGCGATGGCGGCCGGATTGCGCGTCAACACGAAGTGACCGTCGTAGCCGTCGGGCGCGTACTGAAAGCACGCCCCGGTGAGGGTGTCTGCGCCACGCTGCAGGTTGGCGCTCACCGGCCGCGACACGGTGCCACTGCCGATGTCCTCGATGGGCGGATTGACCACCGGCAGGCCGATCGTGTTGGCGGTCACGTTGAGCGTCGGCGCGGGCGAGAACGTGTCGCCCTGGCCCCACGACATGAACACATGCTTGCGGCTGAGACCGGCCGGCGGTCGCGCGATCAACAGCGGCGCGAAGTTCACCGGATCGGCGGAGTCGAAGTACCACTGCCACAGGGTCATGACCGGATGCGAGAAGCTGAGCGACTCGCCGAGGAGGTACTCGAGGGCGGCCTTGGCGTTCACCGGGCTGGTCTTGTTGAGAACGCCCAGGGTCAGCAGCGAGCCCGCGCCGGAGAAGATGGGCGCAGTGGTGTAGTCGCTCACCGCGACGGCCGGGATGCCCACGTTGGAGCCCTGGGAGTGGCCCAGGTAATAGACCTCCGAGGAGTCCAGGTTGACGTTGCCGACGGTGGGCAGGTTCACCGTGCCGAGCTGCGCGACGCGCAGCGCCTGCAACACATCGACCGCGCCCTGCAGCGGGTTGTCCCGGGCCGCCGGTGGGTTGATCACGTTGAACATCAGACTGTCCGAGTCGCGCGGGTTGCCGTGCCGGCGCTCGCCGTGAACAACGCCGTCGAACGAGAACCCGACGGTCTGGTTGGCCAGGGTGGCCAGGTTGTGCGCCGTGCCGTTGGTGATGAACCCCTTGAAGCTGCCGCCGGTACCGTGCGCGTAGACCAGCACGGGGAAGCCGCCCGGGGGTGCGACCGTCTTGGGGATGGTCACGGCAAAGCATACGTCCTCGGTGCTGACCTGCTGCGGAACGCCGGCCACTTCGATGATCTCTCCGCCATCGCCCGGATTGGCGTACGGCGGCGTGCCCTGCTGATAGATCGGGATGGTGAACCGACCGTGAATCTCGTAAAAGTCGTTGTTGGCTGCGCCGCACACGCGGGTGACGCCGTCGTCACACGGCGACGTGACGCCCGTATCGCACAGGGTCAGGTCCTTGAGCTGCGGCAACCCCGCGGCGTCCACCGCCTGGGCGAGCCGCTCCATGCGGCCGGTCGTGTCCTGCACCGTGAACACCGCCGCGGCTGCGATGGTGTTGGGGTTGATCGCCTCGTTGGTGAGGTAGTCGCGGAACGGCTGATACACATCCCAGGCGTGGCCCAGGTCGGGTCTGTGGGCCGTGTCGCCTGCACCATGACGGCAAAGTCCGCGTCCTGCACCGGGGTCTCGCCGGTGGTCGACCGGATGTCTGTGGTGATGTACGCGGCGTAGGTGTGGCCCGGCAACAACGGCTCTTTGGTCGAGTTGCGCAGGGTGATCACGTTCTGGCAGCGGTACATTCCCTTGTTGCCGTCGAAGCCGAAAGACCGGTTGCGATCGGTGGCGTTGGCCGGATCGGTGATGTCCATGTAGTGGATCGCCGGGCCGCCCGCTTGCCCGCTCTCGAGGGTGGAGAAGTCGAGTTGCGCCGAGGTGCGAAACATCACCGGCGCGGTGGACGAGAACCCGTTGATGGTGCCGTCGACGAACGCGGTCTTCAGCGCCTCGACATACGAACCGACCAGGTCCACGCCGATGGCCGATGGACCGGGGCGCGGGAAACTGCGCATGTCCAGGGTGCCGTCGTCGCGCACGCGGATGTTGTTGGGGAACGGCAACCGATAGAACTCGTCGAGCGGAGCGGACCCACGCGGCACTTCGAAGTGAATGCGGAACGGGCCCGTGTCGTCGGCGCATTGCACGCCGGTGAACGGCGGGTACGCGACGGATGGATGCAAGCACGTGTTGTCGGCGCTGCACAACAGACCGGCGAGGCAGTCGCTGCTCTGGGTGCAGGTGTCGCCGACGTCGGCGGTTCCGGCCTCGGCGCACACACCGCTGAAGCCCGCGACCACACACGTCAGGTTTTTTTTGCACTCACCGCCGGAGCCACATGGGTCGCCGACATCGCCGCTTCCCGCCGGGGCGCACACGCCGTCGCCGCGGCAGTAGTCATCGGCGTTGCAGTCCAGGTTCGTCCAGCACGGACCGGACGTGGGCACCGAGCCCGGCGCCTGACAATAGCCCCCGGCGCAACGCAGCGCCGAGTCACACTCGGCCGCCGACTGGCACATTTGGCCGACGCCACCGTCGGCCGCTGGGGTCGTGTCATCATCCCCGAACAGCGAGCAGCCGGTAAGCACAGCAACGCTCCCGGCGAACGCAAATACAACCAGGCTAGTACGCGATAGCGCGCGAAATGAACATCTCACAGGTCCGTCCCCCTTTGATCGACGTTCCCAAGATAGCCCACGCAAACCTCACTGGACAACGTGAGATTGGCCACCACGGTACGTACACCTGGGTTCGAGTGGGTGTTCATGCGCGCTGTTTTCGCAGTGATCTGGATGACATTGGCGACGCCGAAACGCTACGATGGCGATCCGAAGCGGGGACTGAACCATCACCGAGTCTCTGCCGAAAGGGGAGTTTATGGGACTTTTCGACAAGCGCGACCGACGAAAAGGCAAGGGCGACGACTTCGACTCACCGGTCGAAAAGATCGACTTGAGTGCCGAAACCGCGCCCGAACCAAAACCGAAACCCAAGCCGGCCGCCGAGCAAGCCAAACGGGCTGCGGCAGCATCGACACCGAAGCGACCGGCCCGGGTCGAACCGGAGGAAGACGACGACTACGATCCCCCCGAGTACGGCATCGACAAGGCCATCGAGCTCATGCGCAGCCTGCCCGGCGACAACGTCGAGCTCGTGGTCCAGGTCGTCAAACACACCCTCGAGTCCACGCGGATCAAGATCTCCAAGATCATCGACGACGCGAGCCGCAAGCAGAGCGACATTCAGGGCCGCATCAAGGTCCTCAACGCGGAGATCTCCGAGTACGAGCAAGAGATCGCGACGCGGAAGAAAGAAATTGGCGAGCTCGAAGCCGATTACGAAGAAACCACGACGGTCAAAGACCGCCTCGTGCTGGCCGAAAATCTGAGCAAGAAGGAAAGGGCCAGCGCCGTGGAGAAAAAGTCGCCCCTGGGGGCCAAACCGGTGTCGCCCGCCAAGCCGGCGTTGGCCAAACCCGGATCGGACAAGCCCGCGAGTCCATTGGGCAAAAAGCCAACGATCGTGGCCAAGAAGTAGGCCACTTTGGCCGCGCTGAAGCTCGCAAGGGAAGGTTCACTCAGGTAAGGTCGTTTCAGCACCACCTCACCCCGAAAACCTCGGACAACGCCTCATGCTTCGCTATCACATGGCTGTGATCACTCGCGACAACGCGCTCAAGCGCGAGGTCAAACGGGTCACCACGGCCACCGGCTCGACCGCGTCGTTCGTGCGCGAGAGCAAGGACATCGAGACCGGCGACGACGCCAAGAAGGTCGACCTGGCGATCTTCGACGCACGCAAAGGCAAGCCGGACAAGACGTTCTTCAACAAGGTGCCCAAGTCGGCGCGGATCATGTACGTGCTCGACGGCGAAAGCCTGGTCCAAAAGATCACGCTGCTCGACGACCCTCGCTGCACCAGCCTGCTGTGCCACGACGCTCGGTTCGACGAGGACGAGTTCATCTCCAGTGCTACCAAAGCGCTGCGCGGTGATGTGTTCGGCCTGCAAAAGTACTTCCCGTGGGGCGTTACGACCTTCTCCATGGTGGTCAAGAACAGCAAGGAGAAGAGCAAGGCCATCGAGATCATGATGCGCTACGCCCAGCTCGCCGGCGTGCGCGGGCCGGTGCGCGACCGCATCCAGCTGGTCTGCGACGAGCTGATGATGAACGCCCTGTACCACGCGCCCGTGGACGACCAGGGCAAGGAGCTGTACCGCGACAGGTCGCCCAAGGAGCTGGCGCAGCTCGACCACGTCAACGACATCCAGGTGCAATACGGCTGCAGCGGACGCTATTTCGGCGTCTCGGTGCGCGATGGCGGCGGCTCACTCACGCGCAAGCGCGCCCTCGAATACCTCCAGCGCGCCAAGAGCGGCCACCACATCGAATCGAAAACGACCGGCGCCGGCCTGGGACTGGTCAGCGTGCTCAACTCGGTGTCGAAGCTCATCTTCAACCTGTCTCCCGAATTCTCCACCGAGGTCATCGGCCTGTTTGATATGGAGCTGTTCGCCAAGGGCAAGGTAGGGGCGCGCTCCCTACATGTATTCACCGCGGCCGAGCAGGAAGCCGACGACGAGGAGTACGAAGACGACGAGACCGCACTCGCGGGCACTGGTGGCCAGGCCAAATTGTGGGTGTTCGCAGCCTTTTTGGCCGGGGTGTTACTGGCCATGAGCGTGGCGTTCGCCATCAAGTAGCCCCCTTGCGGTCACGTCCGTATTTGGCCTGGCTGATAGCAAACGTGGTAGCCTTTGCCCATGGCGCATAGCGGAGCACAGGCGGTCGCTTCGCTCCGGCTGTTCGACACCCACGAAAGTGCGTTGGTGGACGCGGCCCTGGCGCTGCTGGAGCGCTGCGCGCGAGACGACTCCGCGCAGCTGCAACGGCTGGTGGCTCGCCTGGACCAGCTCAATGCCCTGATCGACGACATCCCGTCGCTGCGCAGCGAAAAGGAGCTGGGTGGAGTGGCTCGCAACCAGAGCACCCTCACCGATCACCTCACCACCATCGACGGCTTGTCCGGCGACCTGGTGTTGCCGTTCAAAGCCACCCTGTCGCGCACGTTCCTACTCGCCAAGATCCAGTTTCTGTGGGCCCTGGAAAAGTCCGTCAAATCGATCGGCGAACGCGGCGTAGACGTAAGCACCCTCCCCTACGATTTGCGCGAGGAGCTCGCCCAATCGATTTACACCCAGCTCGCCGAAGAGCTGTTGCTCGCGCTGCTGCGCAAGCCCAACATCACCGGCCAGACCAAGGAGCGCGCGGCTGATCAATTGATCGCGATCTGGGACAACGTGCAGCTCGAAATCGACGAATTCTGTCCGTTGCTCGAACGCGCATGGCACGCGCGCAACTGCATCCACAGCCGCCTTGGCAGCCTGCTCGGCACCACCGAGTACTTCCGTTTGGTCGCCGAGGACTGCGCGCCCCAGTTCCTCGACTTTTTCGCCCGCGACGAAGTCTCCCTCGCCGAGCAACAGGCGTTCGAAGAGTTTTTGTTCAACATGACCTACGAGGAACTGCAAGCGCTCGGACAGGCCATGCGCCAGCAGGGCATGGATGCCATCACCCCCGAGTGGGCGTCCGAAGTGCTCGGCCGCGACATCGAAGAGCTCGACCATTCGGGTGAGATCGATCCCATGGAGCTGTACCGGTCCTACTACCGGCGCCAGCTGGCGGCCGACTTTCGCATCATGGCCGGCACCGACGGGCCTCGCCGCACCGCCGAAGCCTACTTGATGATCTGGCTGCTGAATCAGCGGTCGTAATGAAATCGGCGGCTCAGGCGCCGCCAGCGGTCAGTCGGATTTTCTGCGCCAGTCCGTGAGGGGGCTTGTGGACTGAGCTACACTTCGGCCCATGGTGAAGCAGCGTTGGCCCGGAATCGTCTGTGCGCTATCCATCGTCGTCGCCTCGGTCGGCGTCGAATCGCGGGCCTCGGCCGGTGAGCAGCGCGTCTATGTGCGCAAGGTCCCGGACAAGAAAACCTGGCTGAAATACTCGCGCGAAGTCGGCGCCGAGCGCTTCGGCAAGTTCATCATCGACGTCAAGTCCAACGACATCTACTTCATCGACGTCAACCTGTTCAAGCTGCACGCTGACTTCGTCCTGGGGGTCCTGCTCAAGCAAGAGTGGAACGCCGAAAACATCCGCGAGTACAACAAGAACTACGAGCGGGTAAAACCGCGCTTCATCCTCGGCTACCTCACCGAGCACCTCAAGGTGAACAAGATGACGTTCAGCTTCTGGGACGGTGACAAGATCGACGCCAAAGGCGTAATGCGCGTCCACCGCAAGCTCAACAAGACGTTCTTCAAAAAGAACCTGATGTTCCGCCCAAACTCGCCGATGCAGGAGAAAGTGGCCAAGCAAGTGCGGCGGCGCGGCTTGCGCATCATCACCAACGACCAGCTGTACAGAGCCGCCAACTACCAGGCGTTCAACCAGGGCCGCGCCGTGGGTACGCTGCGCGTGGTCAAAAAAGGCACGCCGTACTCGTCGATGTTCTTCGACCGCAACGACATCGTGCTGCTGCAGGAAATCTACCCGGACATCTCGCCGGTCGCCGGCATCATGTCCACCAAGTTCTCGACCCCGCTGGCGCACGTCAACCTGCGCGCCACTGCCTGGGGCATCCCCAACGCCAGCTTCAAAAACGGCTACAAGAAATACGCGGCGCTCGACGGCAAGAAGGTCTACTACGAGGTCAAGGTGCGCAGCCACGTGCTGCGCCCGGCGACGGCCGCCGAGATCGAGCAGCTGAAGAAACAGATCAAGAACCGCCGGACCATCAAGCTGCCCCCCGCGGATCTCAGCAACGCCAATCTGGCGATGCTCACCAAGATCCGCGCCCACCAGGTGGTGTCCTACGGCGCAAAGACCGCCAACCTGGGCGAAATCGCCTCCGCCGGCCTGCAGAACGTCAACGTCCCGGCCGGCTTCGGCATCCCGTTCTTTTACTACGCACGCCACATGCGCAAGACCGGGCTGGACGCCAAGGTCCAGGCGCTGCTGGCCGATCCCAAGTTCAAGACCGACGTGCATTGGCGCAAAGCCGAGCTCGAGAAGTTGCGCAAGGCAATCGTAGCGGCGCCCATGGAAAAGGCCGTGCTCGATGCGTTGTACAAGCGCGTGCGCCTCAAGCTCGGCGGCAAGGGCGTGTTCGTGCGCTCGTCGACCAACGCCGAAGACCTGCCGGGCTTCAACGGCGCGGGCTTGTACGACACCATCCCCAACGTGCACGGCCGCGCCAACCTGGGCAAAGCCGTCAAGCAAGTGTGGGCGTCGCTGTGGAACTTCCGCGCCGTGGAAGAACGCAGCGTTTTCGGCATCGATCACACCCAGGTGTACCCCGGTGTGATGGTGCAAATCGGCGTCAACGCGACGGCGGCCGGCGTGCTGATCACGACCAACCTGTACAACCCCGAAGAAAAAGAATCGTTCACCATCAACGCCAAGTGGGGCCTGGGCATCCGCGTCGTCCAGGGCACCCGCGTGCCCGAGCAGATCATCTTCGACCCGACCAATGACGGCACCAAGATCATCTCCCGCTCGGACGATCCGGTCATGCTCGTGTTCGATGAGAAGGGTGGCATCCGGCGAGTGCCCAACACCCACAAGGGAGTCATCCTCACCGAAGCCCGGGCCAAGCGGTTGGCCCAGACGGTCATCCGCTTCCGGCCGCTGTTTCCGACCGACAACGCTCTGGATGTGGAGTGGTTGTTCGAGGGCGAGAAGGTGTGGATCGTGCAGGCTCGGCCTTACGTGCAGAAGAAGCGTTAGCCGCAGCGACGGCCGCGCCTCACAGTTTCTTGGTCGCCGTGCGTACGCGGCGGCTGAGCACCCGGCAGATCGCGAGTGCGATGCCGGGGATTTCCTCCACCAGCTCCTCGAAGTCCTCGCGCTCGATCCGGCCCAGCCGGGTCTTTTCCACGGCGGTAACCGTGGCTGTGCGCGGCCGGCCTTCGAACAACGCCATCTCGCCGAAGGGCTCGCCCGGGCCCAGCTCGCCGAGCGAACGCGGGCCGTTGCTGGTGGCCACGTCGACGCGGACTTTGCCCGACAGCACGAAATACATGGTGTCACCCGGCTCGTCTTCGGCGAGGATGACCTCGTCGCCCGCGGCGGTCTGCCAGCGCACCACGTCGGACAGCTCGCTGAGCTGTCGCGTTGACAGGTCGGCGAACAGCGAAATCTGGCTCAGGGCCAGCATCGTTTCAACGGAGCGCGGCACGTCGTCTTCTTCATCGGGCGCGTCCGGCGCCCTGCCGTTACTTTCGGCCGAATCGGTGATGCGACGCAACAACTGCAACGCATCCAGATTGAACGCGGCGCTGGATGCGGCGGCGGCGATGGCGTTGCGGTGCTGGGCACGACCACCGCTGCCCAGCGCGTACACGACCAACGCGCGACAAATGCGGTCGTTGCCGCCGAGCTCGGCGCGCACCGCCTCGTCACTGGTGTAGGCACGGTCGCGGCCGAGGCGCTCGTTGGCCCGCGCCGAGCGCTCGGCGTGGGAGCCGGCGTCCAGCGGTGCCAGCACCCGGCTGGCCAGATAGCGCGGCAACACCGTGTCCAGGGTCTCGAGCGCCCGCGCCCGGGCGCTGGGATCGCGGGCGCGCAGAAACCGGCGCGCAGCGGTGCCCAGGGTGTCTTCACCGAACCGCGCCTCCAGCACTAGAAACAGGGTGTGCGCCACCTCGTCGATGCGCTCCTGCAACCTGCGCGTGACCAGGTGGCCACCTTCGAGTCGGCCCAACGGCGCCAACCGCGCGGTCGTCTCGTCGAGAATTTCCAGCTCGCGTGCGATCAGCTCGTCGAGGGCCTCGCCGCTCACGCGGATGTCGCGCAACAGCTCCAGCGCGTTGTTGCGCGCGAGCCGGCGGCCGTAGCTGGCGGCCAGCAGAAGCTCCTCGAGGGCGTCGGTGCCCAGCTCGCGCAGTCCCGCGGCGGCAGCGCGGCGCACTTCTTCGTCGCTGTCGCCCAGGTGCTGGGCAAACCGCGCGGCGTCGTCGGGTTGCGCCATCACGCCGAGTAAATCGAGCGCGGCCGCGCGCAACCGGGCGATCAGCTGGCGGGTCTCTGCGCCGCTGCGCCGGATCTCGGCCAGGCGCACGGCCATGCGGCGCACCTCGCTGCGCAACAACACGTACTCGGCGGCGATGACGCCTTGTTCGCGACAACGCTTGATGCCCTGCCCGAGCACAGTGAGGGTCGCCGGCGCGATGTCCGCCGCATCCAGGTGACGTACGCCGCGCACCAGGCCGAGCGCGCGGGCACAGAACAGCTCCTTGTCCACGCGTGGCGCCCGCGCGGCGACGGCTACATCGGCGCGAAGCTCGGCGATGGCGGCCTGACGCACCCGGTGCTCCTCGGCGTCCAGGCCCTCGTCCAACAGCTCGCTGAGTCGGTCGGCGTCGCCCGCCAGCCGCGCCCGGGCCGCGGCGGCGGAAAACCGCACCGCCGGATCGTCATCACTGTCCAGGCGCTGCAGGCGTTCGGCGACGTCCTCGGGCGACGGATGATCCAGCGCGACCTGACCGAGCAGTTGCACCACGTCGGCGCGCGCCGGGCCGTCGACCAGCTCGAGCAACCTGTCGAGCTGGGCAACCACCGCCAGCGGGTCTTCCACGCGCGTCGAGTCCAGCACGATCGCCAGTTGGCGCAACAGATCGTCGCGCGCCGCCGGCGCCGCTTCACACGCGGCCGTGGCCAGCTCGAGGGCGGCGTCGAGCCGCCCGGTCTCGCCCAGCTGAACCACGATCGCGGCGGCCAGGCCCGAGCGCTCGCCGCCGAGCTCGGCGCGCAGGCGCGCGATGCTGCGTTCATCGACGAAGGTAGCCAGGTCGGTTGCGGACTCGTCGTCGGCCAGCCGCGGTCGCGCCGCCAGCTCCGCCACCGCCAGCTCCGCGAACTTCCGGCGCAGCGCCCACGCTGCCGCTAGCCACGCCAGCGCCACGAGCACGGTCACAACGGCCAACACATGCGACCAGATCACCAGCGCAGACGCCAGCAGACCGCCGACGATGGCGCCGGCGCGCTTGGCCACGCCGTCGAGAAAGCCGGCGACCCGGCCGCGGATGTCTTTGGCCAACAGATTCTGCACCAGCTTTTCGGCGGGCGTCTGCACCGCCGTGTCGAGCAACTTGGCCGAGGCCTGGGCTATGGCGACCACCGCCAGCTGCCAGGTGCTGGCCAGGGCCAACGCGGCGGCGACCGCCCCGAGCGGGGTGATGATCAACACCGGCGCCACCCCGGTGCGCGCCACCAGCGCCGGCGCGATGAACGCCTGGGTTGCCAGGGTCAGCACCTGGACCACGCCGCGATACTGGCCGAAGAAGCTGGCCATCTGTGCTTCACTGTCGAACGCGTGATGCGCCGCGGCGCCGAGCAGATAGTACAGAATCGGCGAGAACACCCCCGCGATGGCCACGACGATCGCCAGGCGCGTTGCCAGCGGCGACCGCTCGACGATGCGGAAGCCGGCGCCGAAGCCGCTCTCCTTGGCGCGCTCGGCCTTGCGCGCCACGGCGCTGCCACCCACCGCGTGGGCGGTGCTCGCCCGCGAGAACCCCGCTGCCAACACGGCCGCCAACACATAGAACCCGGCGGCGATGATGAGCAAGCCCTGGGCGCCGACCACGTCGACCAGCAGCGACACCGCGAACGCACCGACGACGACGCCGACGCCGTTGCACGCGACGAACAGCGGCAGCAGCCGCCGCCCCTGGCGCGCGTCGAACCGGTCGGCGACGAGCACGAAGAACGCCAGGTCCACCGCGGCGCCGAACTGCTTGCCCAAAATCAACACGAGCGCTGCGACCAGCGACGGCGACAGTGGCAGCAACAGCGCCAACACCACCAGGCCCGCGGCGGCCAGCACGGCCAGCGCCGACAGCAGCCGACCGCGATCGGTCCGGTCCGCGAATTGACCAATGAATGCCAGGCTGACGATCAGCAGCGCGCTGGACAGCGCCAGCATGGTGCCGAGATGGCGCGCGCCCACCCGCGACAGAAACAGCGCGTCGGCGGCGCTGCTCACCAGCGCGAACCCACAGCCGGCCGCCGCGGTCATCGCCGCCGCCCACCACGCCAGCGGGCGTTCCTCTTCGCGCACGTCGAAGCCGACCATCTATGCGGAGTATAAGAGGTATTGAGCCCTGGCGTGGCGGCTGCGAAGCGCTACAATCAGGCGGTGGCTGCCCAAACCCGCACGTCGAGACGCTCGCTGGCCATCGCTGGCGTGATCGCCGCGCTCGGCCTCGCCTCGTACACCGCGTGGGCGCAGAACACCAAGTCGATCAACAGCGCGGGCGCAGTGCTGCACCGCGACCTGACACCGCCTACCGGTGACAAAGCGGCCGACCCCGGCATGGCCGCGATCTTTGGCGCCAAGCCCGGCGAAGGTCAAAACCCGTCGGCGTTCGCCCACGGCTCCAAGATTCTCCCGGAGCCATCGAAGAAGGCGCCGCAGAAAAAAGGCGAGCCGGTCTACGGCCGCGGTGGTTTCGCCGCCGATCGCGACACACAGGCCCGCCCCGACTACCAAACCGGCACAGACCAGACCCTGCAGTACGCCACCGTGTTCAACCCATCGGTGATCCCGTTCAAGCGCATGTCGGCGCTGGACCGGGTGCGCACTGACTCCACCCTGTACACCGAGTCGAACGCGCGCGAGACCGTCAAGGTCGGCGGCAAACGCAGCGCCGGCCGCGATCTGTTCTGGGGCTCGTTGGTCATTCAGCTCGACACCGGCAAGGACGTGCCGATTCCATCGGTCGCCCCGGACATGCGCTTTCTGTCCTACGAGGTCTCGCCCACGATCGACTCGCCGCTGGCGTTCTCGAAAGACGACGCCGACAACTATTACGTGCGCACGGACGAATCCGGCGTGTCGGGAAAGTACCGGCTGGTGTTCTTGGTCGACGCCGACGCGCGCTACTTTTCGGCCGACGTGCCCGATGTCTACACGGTGCGCGAAGCCAGCCGCCGCGGCCGCGCGCTGGTGCACGAGCCACCGCGCGCCGTCCAGCGCGTCGCCGACCGCGCCCTGCTGCGCCTGGGTGTCCATCGCGGCATGCAGGTGCGCACCGCCCTCGACAAGCTCGTGGCCTACTTCCGCAACTTCGAAGCCACCGACAAGCCGCCGCCGTCCAGCGGCGACATCTACTGGGACCTGTTCTCCAGCCAGGCCGGTGTGTGCCGCCACCGCTCGTTCGCGTTCATGGTCACGGCCAACGCGCTGGGCATCCCGACGCGCTACGTGACCAACGAGGCCCACGCCTTCGTCGAGGTCTGGGTACCCGAAACCCACTGGATCCGCATCGATCTGGGCGGCGCCGCCCTGCGCATGGAAGTGAGCAACGCCAGCGGAAAGACCATCCACCGGCCGCGCAAAAAAGACTCGTTCCCCAAGCCGGACAAGTACCGCAACAACTACACCCAACTGCGCGGCGACATCAAAGGTCTCACCCCGGACCAGATCAAAGAGGGTCAAACCGACAAGACCGACCCTTCTGGCGATCCGGACTGGAACCTGGACGACCCCGACGCGGATCCGAACGGCAAAAACGACCCCAACGCGCCGCAAATCGGCCCGGGCAAGAGCCTGCCGACGAAACAGCCGGACCCGAGCAAGGCCGCGACGATCATCACCGTCGCCCCATCAGTCGCTCCGGTGGGCTACCGCGGTGAATCGGTCAAGGTGAGCGGTCGCCTGGTGGACGACTCAGGCGCCGGCCTGGCCAATCAGGTCGTCAAGATCTGGCTAGCGCCGGCCGGCCGCGGCGGCGACGACTCGATCCTGGTCGGCACCGGCCTGTCGGGCAAAGACGGCAAGTTCTCCGTCGACGTGGAGCTGCCGTCGGATCTCACCTTGCGCAGCTACGAGGTGTACGCCTCCACCGACGGCGACGACAAGTTCGCGCCGTCCGTCAGTCAGTAGCGCGGCGCAAGCTGAGTCGAGCCTAGCCCCAATGCTAGTCGGATAAGGGGATACGCCGGCGATCTCGGCAAGTTGCGTCGCGTGTGCGACGGCTGCGCAGTGGCGCCCACCGGACTGCGCCGCGCCGCCGTCGCGGCTCTGGCCCCCACCACCGGTCGCGCCCGGGACGCGGGATGGTCTGCACACGATGCTGTGCGCCGGCCGGCGCCGAGGGGGCGCGGTGGAAGGCACG
>Ga0114931_10007715_pt1 | contig 13122 bp, 13 predicted proteins | sample 2SBtaG_FD_89579 | JGI IMG/M metagenome (GOLD analysis project Ga0114931, IMG submission 89579) | Deep subsurface microbial communities from Kolumbo volcano to uncover new lineages of life (NeLLi) - 2SBTROV14_V59a metaG | ecosystem: Environmental > Aquatic > Marine > Volcanic | place: Kolumbo... | reverse complement strand
CGATGTTCCGCGACAAGCCGATGGTGGTCATCGGCGGCGGTGACTCGGCCATGGAGGAAGGCACCTTCCTCACCAAGTACGCATCCAAGGTCTACATCGTGCACCGGCGCGGCGAGCTGCGCGCCTCCAAGATCATGCAGCAGCGGGCCCTGGAAAATCCGAAGGTCGAGATGGTCTGGTCCCACGTGGTTACCCAGGCCCACGGCGACGATTTCTTGACCGGCGTCACGGTCAAAAGCACCAAAGACGATTCCGAGCACAAAATCGAGTGTGCTGGCTTATTTTTCGCCATCGGTCATGTGCCCAATACCGCATTCCTCGAGGGCCAGGTCGACACGGACGAGCAGGGCTACATCATCACCAAGCCAGACTCGATGGAGACCAACGTCCCCGGCGTGTTCGCCTGCGGTGACGTCCAGGACAAAAAGTGGCGCCAGGCGATCACCGCCGCCGGTACCGGCTGCATGGCCGCGCTGCAAGCCGAGCACTTTCTCGCCGGGCACTAGCGAAAACCGCGGCCTCGGCCCGCCTTCAGAATTCTGAGGTTCCCCGGCCTCGCCCGCCCGTGGTAAACCAGCACCCGGGAGGGCAGTAATGAACATTCGAATCGCTTTGCTTGGCCTCGGCCTGGGCGTCGCCCTGGTCGCCTGTGGACCATCCGTGTCGAGTCAGACCGACGGCGGCACCGGTGCAGACGCCTACGACGGCACCTGTAGTGATGGCGCGCAGCGTTGCACTGGCACCTCACTGCAGGTGTGCAACAACAACTCCTGGACCACCCAGCAGGAATGCCCGCAGGCCTGCACGCCCGGGTTCGGCTGTACCGCCTGCGAAGTGGGCACTGGCTCATGCAACGGCGACACCTCGACGGTGTGCCGCGCCGACGGCAGTGGCTACGACGAAGTGTTCTGCGATCCTGTACAAGGCGTGAGCTGCAACCCGAACAGCGGCATGTGCGAGGGTGCGTGCGCACCCCAGGCCCTGGGCAAAAGCTACATCGGCTGCGACTACTACCCCACGGTCACCGGCAACATGGTGTGGGGCGATCGCTTCCAGTTTGCCGTGGTCATCTCCAACACGTCGAACCAGCCCTCCGGCATCACCATCGACGGCGGCGGCCTGACCAGCCCGATCACCCTGGCCGTTCAGCCGCAGAGCGTCGCCGTGCAACCACTGCCGTGGCACGACGGCCTCAAGCTGTGCACCGGTGGCACCAGCCTTGGCTGCGGCGATCCGGTCACCGCCGCAATTCTCGCCACGAAAGGCGCGTACCACCTGCGGTCGACCTACCCGGTAACCGTGTATCAGTTCAGCCCGCTGGACTACACCAACGGCACCGACTTTTCGTACACCAACGACGCGTCGCTGCTGTTGCCGTCCAATGTCTGGACCGGCAGTTACGTGGTCGCCGCGTGGACCCAGCTGGACGCCAATCCGACCGCGATGACTACCTGGCCGGGCTTGATGGCAGTGACCGCGCGCGAAGACAACACCATGGTCACGATCACGACCCGGGCGGACGTGCCGGCCGGCACGGGCACCCAGGCGTTCACCGCCGGTGTGCCCCAGGCGGTCACCCTCAACGCTGGGGACACCATCGAGCTGACGGCGCCGGGGACCTTCGGCGTCACCCCGCTGGCTGACCTGACCGGCTCGTTCGTCGATGCAGACAAACCGGTGCAGGTCATCAGCGGCCACTACTGCGCCTACGTCCCCGACTCGAACTTCGGCTACTGCGACCACATGGAGCAGTCGATGTTTCCCATCGACACGCTCAGTGACAAGTACATCGTGACCACTCCGATCATGCCGGCGCTGCCCAATGGCAAAGAGCGGATGATCCGCATCGTGGCCACCACGGGCAACACCACCCTCACCTACGACCCGCCGGTCGCCGGTGCCGCCACCACCATTACCAACCCGGGAGACTTCGTCGAGATTCCGCGCTACACCGGCGACTTCATGGTCACCGCCGACCACAAGGTGCTGGTCGTTCAGTACATGGAAGGTCAGACCGCCGGCGGCAACACCGGCGATCCCGCCATGACGCTGGCAGTCGCCACCGAGCAGTACCGGGACAACTACATGTTCCACGCGCCGACCAACTACGAGACCAACTACGTCGACATCACGGCGCCCACGGGCACCACGGTCATGCTCGACGGCACGGCGGTCACCGGCTGGCAGACCCTGGGCAGCACGGGTTTCGACGTGGCCAAGGTCCAGCTGGACAACGGCGGCGATGGCAACCACATGGCGACGGGCGACAACCCGTTCGGCATCACTGTCTACGGTTTCGGCCAGTACACCAGCTTCTGGTATCCGGGCGGACTCAACCTCGACGTGATTCCGGTCGACTGACCAGGGCCAGGGCCAACAGTCGTGCGCCGCACGTTCCGCCACGCCGTCGAGGGTAAGAAAAAATTCACAGCAGCGTGCGTCAAGGACCCGGATCATCGATCGCGAAGTGGGCCAGATCATCGCCCGCCAGCACGACGAGGTCGGCGCCTTGTTGCGCAGCAAGGCGCAGCGTGCTCGAGCGCGCCGCAGCCGAGCTGTTGAGACGAGAAACGCTTACTGGAGAACAGCTCCAGCACGTCGCAGACACTCTGCCATCACCCGTACGAGCCGCATGAGGACACGCCATGACCACTCCCACGACCAACATTCTCATTGCCACCGACTTTTCCGAAGCCGCTGCTACCGCGCGCTCCCAGGCAGTCGACATCGCCACGCGCACGCGCGCTGACGTCACCCTGCTCCACGTGGTGGTGCCGCCCGAGACGTGGGACGCGATCGTGGGCTCGATCGAGCTGGGCATCGACAACAAGAAGCTGCTCGAGGCATCGGTGGATGGCGCGCGCACGCGCCTGCTGGAGATGGCGCAGCTACTGAAAGACGAGAACCTCGCCGTGCACACGCGGGTGGAAATCGGCCACCCGGATGCGGTGATTCCAAAGCTGGCGTCTGCGCTGGAAGCTGACCTGGTGTGTGTCGGCAGCCACGGCTACGACTCCTCCGAGCGTTTGGGGCTGGGCAGCGTGGCGGCGCGGGTCACGCGGAGCGCCGAATGCGACGTGCTCGTGGCGCGAGCACGCTCGTCGGCGGTGGGTGGCTACCGGCGCATCCTGGTGCCGACGGACTTTTCCGAGCTGGCCGAAGCCGCGCTCGAGCGCGCGGTCGAGCTGATCGCACCTGACGGCACCATCGATGTGGCCCACTGGTGGCATACGTCGTTTTCTGCTCACGGCTACTACGCCAGCTTCGAGACTCAGGTCGAGTACCGCGAGCGTGTCGCCGAGACCGTGGCCGCGCACGGCGAGCAGCTGGTCGCCAAGTTCCGCGACCGTCACGCGGCCATCGAGTTCAGCTCGTTCGCGGGGTCGCCGTCGAAGCTGATCCCCGGTTACTTGCAGGTGGAAGACGGCTACGATCTGGTTGTCATGGGCAGCCACGGCCGGCGCGGCATCCGCCGGCTGTTGATCGGCAGTGTCGCAGAGAAGGTGGTGCAGAATGCGCCGTGCTCAGTGATGGTGGTGCACCGGCCGTAGGGCCTAGAACACGCAGAACGGGAAGCTGGATTGGGCTTTCGGGTAGCGGTACAGGCCGGCGAAACACATCTCGTCGTTGGAGCTGTCACCGAAGCTTACATTGCTTCCGGAATTGTTCTGGTAGGTGCACGCGACCTTGACCTTGTCGCCGCTGTTGACCTGCACCTGCGGATCGAGCGGCCAGTTGATCTGCTCGAAGAAACTGTAGGCCTTGTCGTGCAGCACCTCGGTGGTGCCGCCGCTGCGCTCGAGGGTGACTTTCATATGGGTGCCGTACTGGTGCATGTGCGGCCAGATGGTCATGATGGTCGCCGCCTCGTTGAAACTGCACTGGCCCATGATTGTGGTCTCGCCGCCACTGGGGATGGTGAACTGAACGTTGCCGGCGAATAACATCTCGGCCTCTTGCGTAACCTCGGTGGCCGAGATGGTCTTGATCAGCGTGCCCGCGCGCGACGTGATCGGATTTTCGCTCACGTTGTACAGGTGCAGGTTGAGCAGCACCTGCTTGCCCGCGGGAATCTTCATGGCCACACCCGGCGGGAAGCTGAGGTGATCGGTGCCGACTCCCGAGGCGTAGATCATCTGATCGCTCAGGGTCGACGGGCTGCAGTCGAAGTCGCCGTCCGGGCCGTTGGGCTCCTGGATGGTCACCACCGTGTGGTGGGTGCCGACGGGGGCCAGCGCCGAAAACTCCGACACGTACATATCCTCGTTCACTGTGAGGCGCGCGCAGTGGTACATCTCCGTGCCCGCGGGGATGGTGAACGGCGCAGAGATCAGCTCGACGAAATCGTCGCTGGCTGCATCCGGCGATTCGACCGTCGCATCCGCATTCGTTGCGCTCGCGTCGGGGTTGTCAGCGGGCGGATTGTCGCTACCACACCCCGCGGCAACAATGGTAACTAGGTACAAGCTAACAGCAAAATACTTCATGTCTCCCTCCAGCCGAGGCGCTACTATAGCGCGGTCCGCCGGTGACCGGGCGTAACGTATTCGCGTTTTTCCGCTACGTGGCCCCGGTGCGCTGGTGCAGATTTTTCGCCGGGCGGCGCCGCTACTCGCTGAGGCTCGGGATGAGCTGCTCGAGCGCGGTGAGTCCATCCATGATTTTCTTCATGAACGACTGGTCGTGATGAACGTGGACGAAGCGCGGATGTTTGCTCCACAGGTCGCGCAACGCGGTGTCGAGCTCGGCGGCCTCGGCGATGTTCTCGGTGCGCATCGGGTTGCCGCCCTCGATCGACAACCCGCCCACCGCGGCACTTTCGAAAAACAGCACCGCGTCGTAGCGCGACAGCTCGTCGTCCAGGGTGGTGGCCATGGCTGCGAAAAACGCGTCCGGTCCGTCGGGCCAGTGCGCGCCGCCGTCGATGGTGCCGCGGTCGCACAGCAAAATACGGCCCGGGTAGCGCGAAGCCTGGGCGTACTCCAGCCCCCGCTGGACATGGAAGATGGCCCGCTGGGTCGCGCGGATGGCGTGACCCTCGTCATAGCGGGGATAGCCGCCGGAAAACAGCATCGTCGCGGCCTCGGGCACGACGACGAAACCGTCGCCGAGCTCGCGGCGAAACAAGTCGACGGCGGTGGTCTTGCCACCGCCCGGCCCACCGGAAAGCACGATGCGTTTGGTTCTAGGTGCCATGGCAGGAGGGTAGCGCAGTTCGCGCCCGGTCAGCCCGCGCGCAGCGGCGGATCGTAGGGACGCCAGTCGGTCAAGTGCGTGCCCGGATGGGTGGGCACCAGATAGTCGCCGTGGCGCACCCGCTCGAGGCTGGTCGCGCCAGCGCTCACCACCGGCAGGTGCGACACCGAGATGGCCGCGTAGAACATGCGGTAGTGGAAGAAGTTCTTTTGCACGATCAGGTCGGCGTGCCGCGGCGACAGGCCCAGCTCGCGCCAGAACTTGGGATGGATGGGCAACGGCGAGCCTTCACTGATCGCCAGGCGCAAGCCGTGGCTGTCCAGGCGGATGGTGCGGCCGAAATCCGTGTCGGCCTTGACAGCGATTACCGCTTCGAGCTCCACCGGCGGTTGGTCGTAGCCCGGGGTACCGCGAAGCGTGAGCTGTTTGCGCGCGCCGATTGGCGTATCCCACAGCTCGGCGACCAGCTGAGGATCGTGCACGGGCACGTACGCGCGCAGGCCGCGATCGTTTGCCACCAGCGCCTCGGCGATGCGCGTGTTGCCGCCGGGCGCGCCGGCGCCGACGATGTCGTCGACGTCGACGAGGCTCACCGGACCCAGCCGCGGCCACCGCCGGTGTGCGACTTCGTCGAGGGCTTCGGCGACCGAGCGCATGCGCGGCGGCTGCTCGTCACGCACGGCCCACAGCGTGTCGGCCAGTTGGTCCGCGAGCCGTTCGGCCAGCGCAGCGTCGCCGTCGGTGCACACGTGCGCGGCCCAGCCGAGCTTCTCCGCGGTGGTGTACGGGTGCACCATGAACAAGCTGGCGCTGAGCACCCTGGGATCGTCTTCCAGCCGGCGCATGGCGGCGAACACCCTGCGCATGGGGTTGAGAAAATGGATCGTCGTGCCGCCGCCGAGCACCATGGGCAGCTTGCGCCAGGCATGCACCGGCGTGCACTGGCCGCGCAACGCACGAATCAGCCGATTGCCGGCGCGAAACCCGGTGGGCGCCAGGTCCCAGTGCGGGTTGGAGCGATAGGCGATCAGAATGTCGACCGGCTCGATCAGCCCGGCCGATAGATTGGCGTGCAGATCGAACGACACGGCGATCTTGACCTCGTCGCCAACGACCCGGCGCACGCGCTCGAGCAGCAAGGCTTCGGGCGCCCGGGTCATGCCGTCCACTTGCATCGAGCCGTGCAGCGCCAGATAGACCCCGTCGACCGGACCGGCGGCGCGCAGGGCGTCGATCATGGTGTCGCACAGCCAGTCGAAGCAGTCGCGGGTGAGCGGACCGCTCGGCACCGCCAGCGATGACTGCAACGGCACGGTGTCCACGTTGCCCGCCAACCGCGCCGCTTGCACGAACCCGGTGAGCTCGGCATGGGCCAGATAGCCGGCGAGCTCCGAGCGGCGCAGCCCGGTCACCGCGGCGAGCTCGGCACCGGCCAGGTGATGCATGCGTTCGAAGTCGCCGCGGGCCGTGCGCAGCGGCGAGTGGGCGTTGGCCTCGTGAAAAATGCGACCGTAGGCGATACGCAGCGGCCGCCCTCCCCTACCCAGCTCCAGGTTGAATCGCGGCAGCTTCATGTCGTCTCCTTCGGCCGTTTGAGCGGCGCCAATAGATGGGTCCACAGAAACTCATGGATGGGCTCGAGCGCCACGCCGGTCATCACCCGCTGCACCAACAGACCGTCGGTGAGCGCGCGAATGACGGCGACCAGCGCCTCGGCATCGCAGTCGGCCACCGTCCCGGCGGCGACGCCCTCGCGGACCAGCTCGACCGCGGCGCGGCGATACGGCTGGAACACCCGGTTGCCCACATCGATGATCTCGTTCATGCGGCTGCCCGCCGCAGCGGCGATGGCCTGACTGAGAAACACGATACGCGCTTCGCGGCCGCGGTGAAACTCGTGCATCGCCTGCAGCTGGGCATACAGCCGATCGATCGGATGCGTGATGTCGCCGATGCGCCCGAGCACGAACGCGGCCTGTTCCCGCAACAGATCCTCGAGCGCCAACTCGACAATGTGGGCCCGGGTCGGGAAGTGATACAGCAGGGTCGGCCGTTTGACAGCCAGCGCATCGGCCAGCTGGGTCATGGACAGCTCGAGACCTTCGCGCTGGAGCACCTCGACGGCGCGAAGGGCCAATTCTCTGCGCTTCTGTGTATCTGCGGGCCGGGACATTTATTGACAATATGTCAAATAACCATTTCCTGACGATCTGTCAACATTAAAACCCCGCTCGTGGCAGCGTGCTACCGTCCCGCCATGAACCGCGCGCATTCGCTCCTGGCAGCCGTAGCAATGCTGGCGCTTTGCGCCTGCAACAGCAGCAACGACAAAGAAGCCCGGGCCAAACAAGCGCAGCAGATCAGCACCCTGCAAAAACAGGTCACGAGCCTGCAAACAGACGTGACGAGCCTGCGTACCGAGCTCGCCAAATTTCGGGACCTGTTGCGCCGCAGTCCTTACGTGCTGGCCAAGGGCGTCGAGATCAAGCTGCCACACGGGAACACCAACCCCACCCCCGCGATCGAGCTGGTCGTGACCATCAGCCGCGACGGCAAGGTGTTCGTGGCTGACAAAGCACTCCCCGATGCTGACCTGGAAAAGACGTTTGCCGCCGCGTTCGCCCGTGACAAAGATACGCAAGTGGTGATACGCGCCGACAACCATGTGTCTCACGGCCGCGTGGTCGCCGTCATGGAGCAGGCCAAGCGCGTCGGCCTGCAGCGGATTGCCATCGCCACCCAGAGCAAGTAAGGCGTCCGCCGCTCAGTACACCCCCATCCCGCCGCCACACAGGCGCGCGGTCGCGCAACCACTTCACCTCAGCCGCCTGCACGCGAACAGGTTTCGGCCGATGCAGCGCGTCGTCAGTGGCGCCGCTTGGCCGTCGTGCCTTCGGTGATCACTGCCCCTTGCCTGGCACGGACTGCCGGCCGGCACCCGGTCCATCGCGCTGATCGTCGATGATCCGGATGCTCCGGACCCCGCCGCACCGCAGCGAACCTGGGTACACTGGGTCGTATACAACATCCCGCCCGAGGCCACCTCGTTGGCCGAGCGGGTCGCGCCGGCACCACCGGCCAAAACGGGCGTAAACGACTGGAAGCGCCGGGCCTACGGCGGTCCCTGTCCCCCCATCGGCCGCCACCACTACTTCTTCAAGCTGTATGCGTTGGACACCGAGCTGAGCGGGCTCGATGGCCCCACCAAGGCCGACCTGGAAGCCGCCATGGGCGGCCATATCGTCGCCCAGACCGAGCTGATCGGCACCTACCAAAAACAGCGCTGACCTCTACGGCCAAATGACCGCCAGCGCTTGCACTTTGGCGATTCGTCGGGCAAAGTTCTGCCCCTCGTGACCCGGCCAGGCAGCCAGGAGCCGGCTCGCGAGCCACAACCGAATAACATCAGCCGATGTGGCTCAGGGGTAGAGCAATGGTTTCGTAAACCATAGGTCGGCGGTTCAAATCCGCCCATCGGCTCCAATTACGACGCGCCGGAAAGCGTGTCTGCTCCGGCGAGCAACCCAGGCCGTAGGTCGTAGGTGCCTGTGATTGCCGGCGTTTTAAGAAAGTAGAAAGTGGCACTTTCTACGAGCCGTTTTCGCCGGGCGCGGCCACACAGGGGGCATGGCGGCAACAATGCCCTTCACAAGGATCCCCATGAGGTATCTCGTCGCGATCATGGCCGTGGCTTTGACCGCACCCGGCTGCGGTACGGACTCTGCTGACTCACCGGGGGGCCCGGCGGATGCGGGCCAAACCCAGCCGGACGCGCGCGCCGGCACCACGGATGCCTCCGCGCACACCGACGCCGCCCCCGGCGCCGACGCTGGCACCTCCCCCCTCGCCGACCCTGCGATGCCGGGCTCCGTTCCCTGGAGCCAGAGCAGCGAGACGATCCATGTTGGCGACCAGACCATTCCCCTGACCCTGTACGTGCCGGACCCGGCCGGGGCATATCCAATCATCGTGTTCACCCACGGGTTCATGCTGGAGCCGTCGCTGTACGCGTCTTATGGCGAGCAGCTGGCGTCGTGGGGCTACGTGGTGGTCATGCCCCAGCTGCCCGGCAGCGCCCTGGCGCCCAAGACCCACCGGGAGCTGGCGGACCTCCTCGCCGGCGTGCTGGACTGGATCGACGATGCGGCGACCGCCGGTGGTGCGCTCGCCGATCACGCGGACACGACCCACCTCGGCCTGGCCGGCCACTCCATGGGCGGCAAGGTGTCGCTGCTGGTCGCGACCGAGGACGCTCGGGTCAAGGCGGTGTTCGGCGTGGACCCGGTGGACACGGGAGCGCCGTTCGGCAACGATCCGGTGGGCTATCCCTCGGTCACGCCCGAGCTCATGGGGCAGATCACCGTGCCGCTCGTCTTGCTCGGCGAAACGGTGAACGCGACGGCGTCGTTTGGCCAGGCCTGCGCTCCGGCCGACAACAACTTCCAGCAGTATTACGACGCCGCCCAATCGCCCGCCGTTTCGATCGACGTGGCCGGCGCCAATCACATGTCGTTTCTCGACGATCCGAACTGCGGCCTCACGTGCTCGGTGTGCTCCGCGGGCAGCGACGACCCGGCGGTCACGCGCAAACTGACCCGCAAGTACATGACGGCGTTCTTCGAAATGAGCCTGCGCGGCGATGACCGCTACCGCAGCTATCTGGCGGGCGTGCCGATGCAGGCCGACATAGACGCCGAGTTGGTGTCGTCTGTGCACAAAAACGGCCTGTAGGGGCTCGGTGCGGCGCAGAGCGGTTACCATGCGCGCATGTTGCTAGCCACCACCGAGCGCGCGCTGCTCCACCGACTCGCCACTGCCCAGGCCAAGGGCCGCACACCGTCCATGACCGGTGCGGTCGTCCGCGATGGCGAGCTCGTGTGGTCGGCCGCCATCGAGTCCACCACCGACACCCAGTACCGCATCGGCTCGATCACCAAGACGTTCGTCGCCGTGCTCGTCATGCGCTTGCGCGACGAGGGATTGGTCGATCTGGCCGATCCGCTGGACAGCCATGTGCCGGGCACCAACATCGGCGGCGCGACCATCGCGCAGCTTTTGTCCCACACCGCCGGGCTCGCGTCCGAAACGCCGGCGCCGTGGTGGGAGCGCACACCGGGCGAAGTACGGCCGCACCTGGCCGACGTGCTCGGTGACGCGCCGCAAAAGCATCCGCCCGGTCGCCGCTTTCACTACTCCAACCCGGGGTTCGCCGCGCTGGGTGCGCTGGTCGAAGCGGTGCGCGGCAAACCGTGGGGCGACGTGGTGCAGCAAGAGATCCTCGCCCCGTTGGAAATGACGCGCACGTCGCTGCTGCCGCGCGCGCCCCACGCCGAGGGGTTCGCGGTGCATCCGTGGGCGGATGTGGTGTTGCCCGAAACCGTCCACGAGGTCGGCCGCATGGCGCCGGCGGGGCAGCTGTGGTCAACGGTGGAGGACCTGTGCCGGTTCGCGCGCTTGCTCGCCGGTGGTGCCGACGACGTGTTGTCGCCAGACAGCGCGGCCGAGATGCGCACCCCCCACGTGGCGCCGGAAGCCGACCGCTGGGACTGGAGCTACGGTCTGGGTATGCAGACGCTGCGCGCCAACGGGCGCATGCTGTCGGGTCACACCGGCTCGATGCCGGGGTTTCTCGGCGCGTTGTGGCTGAGCATGGACGAGCGCGCCGGCGCGGTGGTGCTGACCAACGCGACCGCGGGGGTGTCGATAGGCACCCTGGCGGCGGAGCTCGTCGGCATCGTCGCCGACCGCGAGCCACGCATCCCGGCGCCGTGGAAAGCGCTTTCGGATACGAACCCGGCCGTGATCGAGCTCACCGGCGTGTGGTACTGGGGACCCAGTCAATTCGCCCTCCAGCTTCGCGCCGGTCGCGCCCTCGAGCTGGTGTCGCTGTCGCCCGCCGGCGGCCGGGGCGCGCGGTTTGCGCCGACCGGCGACGCGGCCTGGATCGGCCAGAACGGCTACTTTCACGGCGAGACCTTGCGCCCGGTACGCGACGACGCCGGCGCCCTGAGCCATCTGGACATCGGCTCGTTCGTGTTCACGCGCGAGCCGTACGACGCCGCTGCGCCAATTCCGGGCGGCGTCGACCCCAGCGGCTGGCGCGCCGACTGACGCGGCCCGGTCCCGCGGCTTCCATTGTGGAATCTCGTATTCGGCCGACTCGCCCGGCGGACACGGTTGTCGACGGTGCGCTGTGAGGCTCGCCTTTCCGCCTATGCACCGCTGTTACTGAATTTGCAACCACGGCCCGGGGTCGCCGGGCCATCGGCGCAGACTGTAACGTCGGGCCGTGGGCTCGCGTCGGTCTGCAGAAGAAGACCCGGGGCTGCGCGAGCGCATGGCCCTGGCCGTGCACCGCCGTCACGATGCCTTGAGCCACACGGCCGGTCTCAACGAAGAAGTGTTCGACGCGCTGATTCTGCTGGCCGCCGGCGAGTGGACTCCCGAGGACTTGCGCGTGGGCTGGCAGCGCGTGCAAAAGCTACAGCGCGACATGGACGACAACCGGCAAAAGCGCCTGGCCAAGCTGGGCTTCGACGACAATCAGGCGGTCAGCCTGTCGGCGCTGCACCCGCGCAACTTCATGTAGCGGGTCACAAAGCGGCGCGTTCTTCGCCGTGAAAGTCGCGCACCAGAACCACCACCGGGTGCTCGGCGTCGGCGCTGCGCGCACTGCGCCCGGTCACGCCGGCGGCGACCTCGTTGACCTCGGCGGCGAACACCACGTTGGCGATCGCCGGGTGATCGTAGGTGACGAAATAGACCGTGTCGCCGGGGTACCAGCTGTCCAGATGGCTCACGTTGAAGTCGCCGGCAGGCGAGCCGGGGTGGGCCGGCCCCAGCTCGCGAATGGCATCGACGGCGGCGCGGCTGATGTCGTCGACGCTGGCGTCGACGTCCAGGTCATCGTTGGGAAACGTGTAGAACAACGTCCCGTGCTCGAACACCGCCCACGCCACGTGCGCAGGCGGCGCAGCACCCGTGGTCGGGTTGGCGTTGGTGAATATGTGGTGCAAGACCGCGTGCGTCGATCGCTCGAACATGCCGCCATCCTCGCACACCCCGGGCGACCGCGGTACAGTCGCGGCGTGACCGAGGGTGCGCGGCAACGACTGCAGCTTTTGCGCTGGCTGAACGGCGACGACAGCGCCGCTCTGGCCGACCCCGAGCTCGACGCTTTGGAGCCGTGGATTCACCAGCAGGTTCTGGCGCCGCTCGCGTTCAAGCGCGGACTGGCGCAATATCGCGGCGATTACGCCACCACCGCGCTGCTGGCCGACATCGCCCGGGGCCGGCTTGCCGAGGCCGTGGACGCCCTGACCAGCCACGGCGTGGACGTGGCGCTGCTCAAGGGCGTGGCCTACGCGGGAGACTTGTACGACGACCCGGGCGTGCGACCGATGGCGGACATCGACCTTTTGGTCCGCCCGCACCAGCGCCAGGCCGCCAACGACGTGATGTGACAACTCGGCTACCGCGGCGCCGCCGAGTCGCGGTTCCACCACGCCACCATGTTTCAGCGCGGCGACCACGAGGTGTTCGACATCCACGACAGCATCGTGTCGAGCTGGCGCAGCCGCATCGATCTCATCGCCGTGTGGCAACGTGCACAGCGGCGCGCGGAGGGACACTGGCGGCTGGAAGCCATCGACGAGGCACTGTTTCACTTCGTCAACATCGCGCGCACGGCGCTGCTCCAGCCGATGATCCACTTCATCGATGCGGCCCGCCTGGTCCGCCGGATCGACGACGACGGCCGCGCGGAGCTATGCCGCCGCGCCCGCAACTACCAGGTGACCCGAGCGGTCGACGCGGGGCTGTACCTGACGGATCAGCTCGTGTTGGGCACACTGGGCCGCGCTGCCCCGGGTTGGCTGCCGCCGGCGTGGCTCGACGAGATCATTGCCGGCGAACAGATCGGCGGCT
>Ga0114931_10007714_pt1 | contig 13123 bp, 13 predicted proteins | sample 2SBtaG_FD_89579 | JGI IMG/M metagenome (GOLD analysis project Ga0114931, IMG submission 89579) | Deep subsurface microbial communities from Kolumbo volcano to uncover new lineages of life (NeLLi) - 2SBTROV14_V59a metaG | ecosystem: Environmental > Aquatic > Marine > Volcanic | place: Kolumbo... | reverse complement strand
CCACTTGGGGCATCGTCGCTTGTTTAGACACTTCGACGAGTTGGACAGCGGTCCTGTGGGGGGCCCCGGAATGGGTTTGGCCTGGTCGTACCAGTATTTTCTGCTGAGCTTTGGCAACTCAAGAAAGACGAGGATGTTGCTGCGAACCTTTGCTCGGCTAACGTCGTTCTATTTGAAATATTTCGATGCTTATCTGATCAAAAAACTGGGATCGTACGACGCGGCTTCAGGGTTTTATTTTCTTGGGGTGAAGAATTTGCGGCCGCTTCCCGATAAAGCGTTATTGGCCCTTTATCGAGGTTTGTACTAACCGGGTTTTTGTTCCCACAGTTTAGCTCCTCGTTTTGCGTGTTATGCCACATCACATTATCTGTCATTTCGGCCAATGGGAGAAATCTTCACCCTTAATGCTGGTCGCAACGCTGCTGCTCTGCTGGCAAAATTTCTTAGTCGCTTTAGTCCTCCAAAATGACACGTATTAACTGGGCCTTTGCAAAAATCCAATACTGAACACTTAACGTCACGTATTGCGACCAGCAAGGCGTCCTCAACGGGGTTTCAGACACAGCTCTTCGTAAAGTTTGACGTACCGATCGGTCACCGACTGCAACGAGTATTTTTTCTCTACAGTCTTTCTCGCTTCACGCCCTAGCCTGCGGGCCAAGTGTGGATCATCTAAAATTTTATTTACCGCTCTGGCCAACGCTTCTGGGTCCTCCGGCGCAACCAGCAGGCCGTTTATTCCGTCTTCGACGACATCGCTGGGACCACCAGAACGGGTGGCCACGACCGGCAGGCCACAGGCCATCGCTTCAAGGAGTGCTACAGAGAGCCCTTCTGATCGCGAAGGCAGGACGTAGACGCAAGCAGCGTGCAAGCGAGGTTTGACGTCTGTCACGGTACCCACAAACGTTACCAGGTGCTCCAGGTCACAGTCATTCACCTGGCTTTCTAACGGCCGGCGGAGTTTCCCATCTCCAACAAACGTTAGGTGAGCTGCCTTGTTGTGTTGTTCTACCAGCAGGCGGAAAGCGTCGATCAGCACGTCTGGGCCTTTCTCAAAGGAGAGCCGTCCCACGTACACGATCTGTTTACCCTGGGAATTTTGTTTGTTCGGGGCTGGCCTAAACGCTTGAACGTCGACGCCGTCAGGAATTTTCAAAACTTGGCTTTTTGGAAATCCTGCTTCTAACACTTCTGCAAGCATGGCGTTGCTGATAACGACCAAGCGGTCCACTGTTTGCAAACTCCAATGCATCAGGGACGACACCGGTGAGCGCTTTAACACAGCGATGTCCCCAACATCACCTGTGCCGTGAAGTTGACAAACGACAGGCTTCCCCAGTAACCGACCAGCTAAAGCTGCAGCGAAGGTGGCATAGTCGGCGTGGTGAACATGAATGAGATCAAATTTATGGCGGTGGCGAGCAAAGTAGAACAAAAGTGCCGCTACAAAGATCAGACTGCCAACGAAGCGCATCCTTGGGGCTGGCAGGCGAACCACCTCCAATTGGCCCTCCAATTTCTCGTGTTTGGGCCAAGCCCGTTCGATGCGGGCTGAGACAACGCTAGTTGAGCACCCTTGGGCGATCAGTTCAGTAGCTAACCGCTCGGAGAAGAGCTCCGCTCCACCTACAAGAGGTCGGAACTGACGGATGACCATCAAAATGCAGGGCCGTGCCTCTATTCCCAAGTGTAGTCCAACCTTAACCCTCGGAAAGAATATAGGGTTTTCATCAATTATACTTTTCCATCCTTTTACCTACGTGGTTTTGCCTATTATTTTCAGGATCCTGGATTTCACCTGGCGGGCACCTACTAGGATCGCAAGCCAACGTGTAAATCGCCACAAATAGAAGCTCTTAGATGACCTTGGCCAAGCTAGCTGCCATGCCTTAAATGCAGTTAAAAGATTATTAAACCGTGATTCTTCTGCCGCCCTGAGATACTGTCGCGATAGTTCTCTCAAGATGTCTTGATCCTCCAGTGCGATCGGGTATAGAGCACAGAAACGGTCATACAACACTTCCACAACCTCTAGACGTAGATCTGGGTGGTCGTTTGGCCAGGGCATTATCATCTCGACTTTTCTCAACCATTCCTCCGAATCTTCGGCAATACCGAGGATACGATGCGGGTTAGATCTGCAGATCCTTCTCTGTTCTTCGATCGCGGCATCACGGGCCACGGCTGTTACACAAGCTACGTGTTTTCGCACATCGAGTAATAGATCGGGCAAATTGGCTATCTTGTACTCTGGTAGCACACGCGACCAGAGTTCCCAATCCTGTGAAATACTGATAGAAGGATCAAAACCGCCTAATATATCCCATATTATGCTTTTTCTGAACGTCACAGCACCACAGGAAATTGGGCATTCAAAGAGCTGCATCCAGCGAAGCGCCAGATCATGCTTAGGGCGCATATACTGACGAATTACCCTCCCAGTATGGTCAATAAATCGCAAATTAGTCCCAATTGCTACTATTGACGGATGAGCATGCAGATAGGCAACTTGCATTTCTAGACGCTTGGGATGTGAAATATCGTCGGCATCCATGCGTGCGACTAACTCGCCTTGGGCGCACGCCAGTCCCCGGTTAAGTGACCTAGTCTGCCCAATATTCTCGTCATTATCGAGTAACCGAATGCGTGGATCATCATAGCTTAGAATTACATCGCGCGTGTCGTCCGTCGAGCAATCGTTGACGATAAGAAATTCAAAATCAGAAAAAGTTTGATTCAGGATCGACTTGATCGCAAGCGGGAGATAGGGCCTGCCGTTATAAACTGTCATGAGGACAGTGACTTCAGACATCGTTACTCACGTCAGCGGTCGATTCCCATTTCATAGATGTGACCTGCACCTCAGGATGTGTCACCATAAGATGCCAGATAACCGCTTGAAACGTCTCTGCGTGAGCAGTGACCGATTGGAGATTTACGGTAGGAACGACCACACAAGCATCTGCAACTTCGGCTGTATACCCACCATCTCGTCCCACGATTCCACACACCTTTGCGCCGGCTTGCTTGGCATATTGAAGAGCGTGCACCAAGTTAACGCTAATGCCCATTTTATGATTTCCTCCACCGACCGATAGGACGAACACCAAATCGTTGTTGATTAAGTGACACCCTTCAAGCCAAGCGGCAAAAACCGTATCCCAACCCTCGTCGTTGACTCGAGCACTCAACTCAGAGACGTTGTCTGTGGGCGTATATGCTTCTATACCGGCAATTTTCCGAAAATCGTTGACAGCATGAGAGGCGTTCGCAGCACTGCCACCAACACCTAACAGGAAAAGCCGTCCCTGCCGCGTACGCGTATCGACCAATAGCTTGATTATTTGACCAATAGCACCCCGGTCGAGCCTTTTGACAATCTGTGTTGTTTCGTCCAGATAAGTATCGATGTATGACAACGTATCTCCTTTCTCAAGTTAAAGTTGGAACCCCGCAGTTTGGGCATCGTCATAAAACATTCGAACGGTGTCTAAAGAAAACTCGTCGAGGTCTTTTCCCACAAGTGAAAGTTTTTTGAGAATGCTATTTGTTGCGGTGATAATATGGCAACCAACAGCATTTGCCTGAAATACGTTCAATAACTCACGTGGGCTTGCCCAAATGAGTTCTGCATTTGCGTACGGCTTCAGCAATTCTACCGCTGCTGCCATGATGGGGATGGGATCTCGGCCCGAATCTGCTATACGTCCAGCAAAAACAGAAATATAACAAGGAGCACCGCCTTCAATGGCTGTTGCTACCTCACGAACTTGTTGTAATGTCATCAGCGCAGTGATGTTTATCTTAACACCCGCGTGTGATAATTTGTTTATCAAGTCGTTGCTGGATTCCCTCTGTGTATTCGTCACTGGAATTTTAACATTTACATTGTCACCCCAAGCGGCAATTTCCATTGCTTGTCGCTCCATCTCATCGAATTCGTCCGAAAAGACTTCGAACGAAATAGGGCGGTCAGGGATCTCCTTGATGATGCTACGAGCAAAATCTTTATAATTGACAACCCCCGCTTGGCGCATCAAGGTTGGATTGGTCGTAAATCCCTTGATCAAGGGATTGCGATACATTTCTAACATTCCCGCCTTGTCGGCGCCATCGGCAAAGAGTTTTACGGCCAGATTGTTTTGATGTTTCATCAATAACACCTCTTTTTATTTGTGCTAATTTATTTCAACAGAAAATTACGCAATATGGATCTAAAAATGCCGAATTCCTTACGCCCCCATCTAGCTAATTGGCATAATTCATATCGAGCCCTAGGGAACATGTCTCCTTCATACAGTCTCACATCTCGATATGTCTGGGCGATCTGAAGGTGATGGCCTTGGCTTTCGTGCAGTTTTTGTACGAACTCTTTTGCTGTTTGCAGGTGCCCTGAACGTAACAAAATCCTCACCCAACGGGTACAATGGGTCAAGAATAGATGCGTATTGACGTGAGGGGGAAAATCTGCCATCCAGTTCAAATTTTTCGAAGTTGGATGTTGCTTTTTCTGATCAAGAAAATCAACCCATAAACACCTCAAAACATGCTCTTTGTAGCCGTGACTATACCAGTTTTCCAGGATGGTTAAATCTGCTTGGCTTGCCTGAAAACGGATCAAGCGTTGCAAAGCCGTCGCTTGTTGAAGCAAGTGATTCAACAAGCCTGAGTTCAAAACGTTAAAAGCCTTTTGACGATCCAACTGCCACGCTTGAAACAACGCCCAGTCGAGCCATTGCTCAGATTGATCGGTTCCTAAGCTGTCTTCATCCATCACACGCAAAATTTTTTTGCAGGTCAAGGCCCGAGCTTGAAAGGGATGGGGAATATGTTCTAAAAAAAATGTTCTATAAAACCGCATCGGATCTGTCGAAGCATACAAGTGTGCCAGAGCAGAAGTGAGGTCCTTCGAATGTTCCACAACGAGTTCAGGAACGAGGTCGTGGAAAGGAGTTTTGTCACCCACAGATAAAACCACCACGGGAATTCCACCCAGCAAAGCCTCAATTGAAACCTGTGAGACACCACGATTTAGCAACACATCGGAAGCTTGGAGTAGATCATTTACCGGGATCGAACCGTCAAGCACTCGAGAACGCGGCGCATACTCGTTGACAAAGGGCATCAAGGTGCCCATCTTTTCTATGGGGTGTGGCTTAATCACGAGTTGGTATTGCTCAGGAAGACCCTGTGAGGCGAGTTCCAACTGTGTACGACGTACGGTCGTTGTTTCTCCCGCATCGTTGAGGGCGGTCAACGTGAGGGCGGCCACCGGCCGATCTGGATCCAACCCCAGTTGGACCTTGGCTCTCCGCCGTGTTCTGCTGTTACCGGGGCCAGGCCCCGTATAGAAAGGCCACCCCGTTATATTAACCCGTTGCTTCGAAACACCAGCTTCAAGCAAACCGCGCTTTTCTGCAGCGGAAGCCACCAAAATCCGATCAACGGGCAACAGATAGTTGTTGATGGCTCCATGGTTCAAGGCGATCTGATTTGATTCTTCAATAGCGATGGTGGGAATGTGGTTTGCCAGTGCCCAGCTGAGCAAATTCATGGGAGCTTGACGCGGTTGAATGGTCGAGAAAACCACAGCGTTGATCTGTTTGGGGCATAAGGTATCAGGGACTTCAGCGTTGACAAAAGCGAACTTTTCGAAAGGGATCTGGGTCATCTGTTCCCTGTTCATCCACCAAGCATCAGTTTCATACAGCAACTTAAAGGTCCACCCGGGCATTGCCTCCGCAATATGTTGGGCATTGCGAGGGTGAACAGGGCCGACAACGTAATAGAGAATCGTCCCAGACAGGCTTTCCATAGATTATGCAAGCGACCTTAAAGCCGCTACATAGCCCGATTGTTCCAACTCATAAAATTGACGCAATCCTTGGTCCACGGTGGGCATAGAACGACCTAAATCTCTTTCGACAGCAAAGACGTTTAGGTAAGTGCTCTTGGGGCGCGGTGCTTCTAAATGGGCCCCCTCTAACTGAGAAACACTGACCAAATTAGAATCTAAACCAAAAATCCTTGCGATGCTACAAATGAATTCATACTTGCTAATGTGATCGCTCGAACCGACGTGATATAAACCCTGCAACTTTTTCTCAACCATATCGAACAGGATCTCTGCGAGGTCATTGACCAGCAAGGGCGCAAAGATGACGTCGCAAAACCCGGAAAGGCACTCCTCTCGACGCAAGCAATGGAGTGCCCATTCGGCCAGACTTTCTTTGGGCTTCATATTCCACCCATAGATGTTGCTCCGCACGATCAAACAACGCGTGCACGTTTGTTGGACAAACCGTTCTCCTGCAACTTTGGTTTTGGAATAGACATTTAGTGGGTTAAGTGGATCGCTTTCCTCATAACCACCGCGCTCGCCGCCAAAGACAGAATCTGAAGAAATATAAACGATCGTCGCGCCAACTGCAGCAGCTACACGCGCCACGTTGCGCGTGCCTTGAGCATTCACGTTGTGCGCATGGTCTGGATGTTTTTCACAGTAGTCAACGCGGGTTTCAGCAGCACAGTGGAAGATAACATCAGGACGAACATGTTGAACGACCTGATCGACCTGGGCGGCATCGGTAATGTCCATCTGGACGGTTTCGACCGCTTTGCTGGAAACTGGGTTGTTTAAGCTGCTTGCCACGACACGATAACGGTCGCTTGCGTGAAACACCATATTCGACCCCAGCAACCCGTTGCCCCCCGTGATTAGGACTTTCAGTTTTTCCATGTAGAAACACAACCGTTTACACGTCTTGCAGGAACCGGATAGCATTTTTCACTGCGGCAGTTTCCATTGCAATCCGGGTTTCGTAGGTGAGTGTCGCTTGGTGGGGTGATAAAACCACACGTTCGTCATCACACAAGATGCCCCGATAAGGCTCTTGAGGATAAACGTCAAGCCCAGCGCCGTTGAGCCACCCGGAATCTAAAGCCTCCTTGAGTGCTACATCGTCAACCATAGCGCCACGTGCCACGTTGATCAACCAAGAGCCTTTTTTCATTTGTCGGAATTCTCTTGTCCCAAAGTGTAAGGGAGTTTCGATATGACCTGAAGCGTGGATGGAAACGATATCAGCTCGAGCAAGAAGCTCTGATAAACCCAACAATTCAACTGAGTGTGTGTGCAACCATGCGTGATTAGGGTATGGATCGAATCCAACGATCTTTGCTCCAAATGCCTGGGCCAGCACGCTGACACGTCGTCCTATCCGTCCCAATCCGATGACGCCGATGGTTTTTTTTGCCAAAAGATTTCCCGTTACTCGCTGCCACTGGCGCTGGTGCATCAACGAATTCGCCCTGATCACTTGCCTCAGAAGTGTTAACATCATCGTCAGGGCAAGTTCGGCAACCGCCGAAGTTGGTTGGTCGGGTGTGTTTAATATCGCGATATTGCGCCGTTTCGCTTCCTTTAGATCAATGCTGTCAATTCCAGATCCACAACGACTGATACACAGCAACATGGGTAGCTGTTTCAAAGTTTCCGCTGTATAAGGTTCAACTCCTGCCACCAGCGCCTGGCTATTCTGGCCTAACTCCAACACCTCATCGGGCTTCATACGCCGACCTAAGGCATTGGTTCGAAACGAAAATCCGCTTTCCTTCAATAGCTTGAGGGGCTCGTTTGAGTACGCGCTGAAGGTTGATAACGTCACAAAAATATCCGGGTGGTCGTTCACAATCAGCTATCCTTTTACTCTTGACTTTATTACGCACGCAATTTCGTTTAAGTCGTGGTACCTCTCAATCGAGAGGTTTCCAAGAGATAGGTCCAGACCGCTATCCCGCCCGATAAAGACCACACCCGCGTCTAAAGCTGCTTGGCAATCTGAAACGGAATCGCCGATGAACAGCACTTCCGAAGATGACAGCTTTTCGGAGGCCACGATGGTGCGGATGGCATCAGTTTTTTCCCAGGGGGGATTGCCAAAGATGCGCTGAAAGAAGGAGTCAATTCTCCGAAATTTGATAATTTGTTTTAACTCGTCCTCGGGGGTTACAGATGAAATATACAAAGGCACCCGCTGGGAAAATTTTTCAAGAAACTCCCTGGCGCCAGACACGTACTGGCAAGCGACGACGCGACGAACTGAGAACTCGGAGAATTGCTTCGCCATCGTTTCGATCCCAGCAACATTATCAGGTTGTTTCAGCAATTTGAAAACATAATGCTCAAACTTCATCCGACGGGGGCACGAATAATTCTTCAGGTGGTAATCTCGCATCGCGTCTGCCTGAGCCGGATACAGGGCAAAAAGATCTTCGAAGGCCTGAAGTTTGGGGTCGTTCGATTCGACGATCACCCCGTCGAAGTCGAGGATTATGGCCTTAATGTCACTCATGTTAGAGGCGGTCTCTCAAGGGTGGCCCGTGCATGAGCGTGCAGGTTGCGAGCGGAGTCACCCAAGAACAGAATATCGGTTCCCAGTGCAATAAACCTATATCCAAGCGCCACACTCTGCTCTAGCTCGTGCGCTGCGGTATCGGGATGAACCAAGTGAATACCTGGGATCAAGTTGTGTGCTAGGGTCGCTTTCAGAACCCGCTGTTTGGCCGTTGTCACCTCTGGATGATTTAGTTGGCCCGCTAAACCCATGGACATCGACAAATCATACGGCCCGATAAAAGTGCCATCGATGCCCGGGACAGAAAGGATCTCTTCGACGTTTTGCACGCCATCAATGTGCTCGATTTGCACGATCAACAAGCTTTCTTGGTTGGCTTGCTCCACGTAAGTCTTGAATTGAGTTCCGTACCCTTGCGCCCGTGCCAGGCCCACACCCCGAGTGCCCAAAGGGGGATATTTGGTGCTTTTAACGGCCAATTCAGCATCAGCTTTGGTGTTGACCATTGGTACTAACACTCCAGCAGCACCCGAATCTAATACAGCTTTTGCTTGAATCGGATCGTTCCACGCGAGCCTAACCAACGGTATTGCTCCCTTGCTTTCAATAGCGATCAACAAGGGTAGCACCTCTGATACATCAATAGCCGTGTGCTCCGTTTCCACAACGACCCAATCGTACCCAGCAGAGGCTAGGATCTCGGCGATGGACACGTGTGCCATCGACAACCAAGAACCAATGGACACTTCCCCACGGTTTAAGCGTTCTTTAATGCGGGAAGCTAATACCAATCTATTCCTTCCTCAAAACCAGTCGAGCAAAGGAGCTTAGACGGTTTTGCTGTAAGTATGCTTGAAATTCGTGCAACGCTTGCTCATTTCGATTCTGCAACAGGTAGCGCACAAAACGGGAGCAGGGCACATCTTCATTCCTTTTAAGTGCGCGCCTGACCACGTCCACATCAAACATGCCCGGTGTGCTGAATTCAAGTATCTCAAAGCCGTGTCGGCTCGCCAGTTGGGTCAATCCTTCTGTTGAAAGTAAGTTCAACCGGTCAGGTGGATAAATACTTTCTGAACGGTCCCACAACACTTGTAAGTCGAAGCCACTGATGCTTGTAGTGCTGGTTAACACCAAACCGCCGGGGGCCAAAACGTCACTTATGGCCGAGAACAGGGCTTCAACGTCCGCATAACGATCAAGGACTTCAAACATGAAAATTATATCAGCAGGGCCAAGGGTGGAAAATTCGGCCAAGGGGGTCGGGCGAACGGTCACAGCGTTTAACGTAAGGTCAGCACATTCAATGTCAGCCACAGGGTTTGCGGCCACGATAGCGAACAGCCCTTTCTCCTGAGCAGCCAACGTCTCGAAGAACAAACGGCTATGGTAACCCAGATCAATCCCCAACGCGGGATGCGGTCGAAAACGGTCCAAAACTGTCAAAGTCCAACTCGCTTGTGGCTGGTAGATTTTACGGCGACGCATAGCCTTGGTCTGCTGATAAAAGTGTTCACGCCAAAATCGAGGGGCTTTGGCTTCACGATAGAAATGAATGAGGTCTTCGTCGGATGGGCAAGGTGAAGCGTAGACTGTCTGACAACGGGGACACTCGACATACGTCAAACCGGATTTTTCAAATACGGACTGGCCCATGTTCGCCTGGCAGCCAGGACAATTTCGAATGTGTAGCGACCCAGCCGTGGCGAGGCGATCGTGGACTTCCTGGTCCAACAAACGACGATAATGTTTGATCAAGTCGCTGGGTTTAATTTCTAATTCTTCAAAATCCCGATCATAAACGATGGTTTTGGTCATCGCCATCCCTCCGGGACTGGGTCAAGGTTCTGGCAGTACACTTGTGAGACGATGTCCATCACCCGCAAGGCATCGACAGAAGTACTGTCCCGCACGGGGGTGTCCTGTTGGATGCACTGAATCAGATCTTTCACCTGAAAATCCCATGAAAAATCTTGATCAAAATAGACAACTTCTTCTCGCGGATTGCCGATCGCAGCATCTTCATCTTCATCTTCGGGCTTGCGACCGATGACCAATTGCTCGCGGCCATAACTGCCCGATTTAGACAACAAACCCTGGACGATTAAGTACCCTTCCTCCAGTCCAATTTCCAAACGAAAAGTGTGTTTCCATAGGGTGGATGAAGAATGCAATTGGGCCATCGGACCGGATTTCGCCCGCAACAAAACAAAGGCATTATCTTCGACCGGAATGTTCCAATACGCAGTGTTCATCATGCTCTTAACCTGGTTGAAATCGCCGCAGAAAAATCGGAATAAATCCAACATGTGAATGCCCTGATCGAGCAAGATGCCGCCTCCCGAAATCGCAGGGTCATTGCGCCAGGATTGCTCAAACGTCCGTCTCTTCCCACCGGATTTACCATACACTCCCCGCAACCAAATGACTTTACCCATGCGGCCTGCGTCAACGATGGATTTGGCCTCGCGAATGGCCGGGTGATGGCGGTGGTTAAAACCGAACATCAACTTCAACTGTGGCTGCTTTGCTTCCATGTCCATGATGCGCTTGATGTCGGCCAAGTTTCGACCAGGAGGTTTTTCGGCGAACACATGACATCCTTGTGCCAGTGCCGCCAAGGCGACCTCAGGGGTCAGGTGGTTAGGAGTACAGACAAACACGATATCGGGGCTTTGACAAAGAAGGTCTTCATAATTATCATAAAAGGGAACATCTGAGTTTTCGCTGTCTGTTTGGATAAATGGGTCACAAATACCCAACAATTCCAACTCGGACATTCGTGTGATTACACGGCGACGAATTTGTCCCATATAACCGTAGCCGATGATGGCAACTTTCATGACGAGACTTTCTGGATCCATAAACTCGAGATATGGTGTTTGTCCAGATCAAAATAGGGGAAGATTTTCTGTATCTTGTCACTATGGTTGAGATGCATGAAACGTGAAGCCCAAACGATTTTGAATGCAGTGTTGAATTGTAGAAACGCCATCAACAAATATTGTTCAGACCAATAATAATGGCGATCCTTGACCCATTCTTTCCAATATTCGCCAGGGAGCAGTATGTCATGAAAGTGAATCAAGGCACCTTGTTTTAACCGGGGGATGATTTCGAGAATTTCGTAATTGACATCACCGCCAATACGCACTACATGGGAAGAATCGATGAACAGCAAATCGCAATTTGCAAAACTGTCCAAGGGTACGGTTTGCACCTTTTGTTTGATAAGTTTACTCAAACCGGGAAATCCCACTTCAAGGTATGATTGCGGATAAGGCTCAATGGCGACCAATTCGGCGGCCGCATTTTCGTGCCCATTCAGGAGGCAGGCATTTGCCGCAAAACGTGTCGAAGCACCGCTTCCAATTTCGATCACCTGTTTTGGTTTGTGGTGGCGAATCATTGCATGCAAGATGGCAGCATCCACCAGGGATAACCCGGGATTTTCTTGAGTTTTGATTTCTGTTGCATATCGGGGGAAAACATCATTCAAATACAACTGTTGTTGCTCAACATTCCAGTCAATACCGACACAATCGGAGATGCTGTCGAATAGAGCGTCGGTCAGTTCTTCGGAAGGCGAGATAGGGAAATAGAAGTGCGAGGGCGTAACATGTAAGCCTATGCGCTCCCAAAATGGAAACGATTTCAATGCATAGTCGCCCATTTTCTTTTTCACCCTTGCCCGAATCCGCTTTAGGGTAAATTTATTGATCATAACTTAATCAGCGATTTGCCGATACAGCGCTCTTTGGATTGGATCCTGCGTGAGGATCTGCTCAACTTTGACAATATCCTCAGGATGATCGACACCGAGGGTGGGCTGTTGGGTAACCACGCCAAAAATTCTGTACCCGTGTTCCAGCAACCGCAGCATACCGACAGATTCAGCCTGCTCAAAGGGGGTTTCGGGTAGGGTGACATAAGCACGTAAAAATTCTTTTCTAAAAGCACGAATGCCCGTTTCACGATAAATCGGACACGAATTGGAATGTTGAAAATAAGGGATTGGAGCACGGGAAAAAAAGAGAACATTCCCTCGTTGGTCACAAGCCGCCTTGACGATGTTTGGATTGTTGTAGTCTTCTTCGCTTTCAAGGTGTGAAAGCAAACTCACACAGTTAGGACCATCAGATTTTAGAAAGGGAGCAGCCACCATCTCCAGAACATCAGGCATTAACAAAGGTTCGTCTCCTTGAACGACGATAACAATATCACCCTCCAACGATCGAACTGCTTCAGCTACGCGTTCCGTGGCCCGTTCATGAGTGTCTGCCGTCATCACTGCTCGACCACCAGCCTGGGTGACTACATCCATGATTGCTTTATCGCAAGTAGCAACTATGGCCTCATCAATTTCCTTGGCCAAAAGTGCACGACGACGTATGTGCTCGACCATGGGTAAGCCAAGTATTTCCGCAAGAGGTTTACCAGGATATCGCGACGAAGCCATGCGGGCTGGAATGACCACAATTATTCGTTTCATCAAGAATTTTCAGTCGGCCTTAGCCAAAATAGCCAATCGATGGCTTATGTCACCATCATAAAAATTAACAAAAGGCAATCTAATACCCAAAATAATTAATCCTTTTTGCGTCCGATTAAGATCAAAAAAATATTGGCTCTTCGTCATCTGTAGTGGGTAATTCCACATACCGTGGGAAGATTGAACTGCAATTTGCCACACACCAGGTAAATCATGGTGATGAAGTGATCGGTATTTGTGTACCCTCTGGCTCTGCGTTTGATGGTTT
>Ga0114931_10007713_pt1 | contig 13124 bp, 9 predicted proteins | sample 2SBtaG_FD_89579 | JGI IMG/M metagenome (GOLD analysis project Ga0114931, IMG submission 89579) | Deep subsurface microbial communities from Kolumbo volcano to uncover new lineages of life (NeLLi) - 2SBTROV14_V59a metaG | ecosystem: Environmental > Aquatic > Marine > Volcanic | place: Kolumbo... | reverse complement strand
TATGCCTATTTCGGAGACAGGACACTAGCGACAAACGGAGCGCAGGCTGCGCGCCGCCTGAGCGCCAGAAAAAGAAGGGCAATCGCCTTCACCCGATTGCCCTGCCAGCATGACGATCCAGTTCTTGGTGCTGCGCCGTCACTCCTTGTGACAAACAGGACGCCAGGAAATAAAACATTTGACTTTATGCTGGTTGCTGACTTAACACCTGATTCGGCTGCAATCATTGTAGCACTTGCCATTGCGGGACCTCTTCTTGTGGAGATCCGACAAATATTATGCCCAACATCAATGGCTTAGCGAAGCCTGCGGAGCCTGCATCCTTTGCCCTGATGGTCTGTACCTATGACCGGCCCCGGCTTTTCAGTGAATTCATTGCGGCATTGCGCCAGATGGCGATCCCGACGGCCGTCAGTTTCACACTCATTGTTTCGGACAATAACCCGCGCCCGCAGTTTGACAGCTACATTGGCGCTTTGCTGGACAGCCTGCCATTTGCCACGCTCTACGGCCACGAAAGCGCCGTGGGCTATTCCAATGCCCGCAACAAGGCCCTTGCCATGGCACTTCAGACCGATGCTGAACTGCTGGGCTTTTGTGATGACGATCTGTTTGTCGGCAAGGATTGGCTGATCGGTCACCTGCGCTCCTACCATGAATTTCAATGCGACGGCGTCACCGGTGCCATCCATATCAGCGGCGCTGTCAGCCAGCAAAAATATCGCGGTGGTCATGGTCAGCGGCGCGCACAGACGGGCATGGGAAATTTCTCCTTCAAGCGAAGATGGATCAGCAAAGACGGCCACAACCTGCGCTTTGATGCCAATTGCAACAAGACTGGCTTTGAAGACCAGTGCTTCACACGCAAGGCCGGCAGCCTGGGCGAAGTCATCATCTTTTCGGATTACCCGGTGGTTTATGACCATTTTGACTCGCCAGCCGATTATCAGGCCGAACTCAGAAACAAGGCCGAGGTTGCAGCATTGGCGCAACGCAACAAGGTCGTCGCACTGCGGCACAGCAGGCAATATGGCAAGGTTGCGCTGGCCATGCTGCGCGGTCTCATTTATGGCCTGAAATCCATCGGCCATCATCTGGCAGCGCTGTTTCATCTGTTGACCAGAAACCATCAACTTCAGCTCAAGGAGCAGGTCGCCGCCACCAAGGAGCTGCTGAAAATGACCGAATGCCTGAAGGGGCTGTTTGGTGACATCGTGCCCCGTCAGAAGCGGCGCAGAAACCACTGAAAACGACCGCATCTGCAGCAGTCGCCGATTCAACAGCCGATTCATGCCGACCGGCCAAATTACTGACTCGTATACCCACAGTCAAGCGCAGAGAATTCAAGAGGATACAACGAAGCCATATGTCAAAACAAAATACCTGCGGTATCAGTTGCTGGTTTGGCGCAAGGCTGCCATGCCTGCCGCTCTATTGTGCGCCGCAATAAAGACACCATATAGGTCTCTGGTTCGCCCGATCATCCAGTAACGGAACGGCAAACCTGTCTCAAGGAGGTTGCGGATATGAATAAGCAACAGAGCGGACGAGCGACTATGGGTAACCGGGCCAGCGCTTCAAACCAGGCGCTGACTGCCCCGGGCGGAAGCGAGGATCGCAATGGCGTGCGGGCCGGCAAACGCCCTGCCGGCAACTTCCGCAAGCCCGGGGCCTTTCGCAAACTATGGCCGACAGAGCATGACAAACTGCGCAATCATCTTCTGCGGCTGGACAGGGAGAGCCGCCGCTTGCGCTTTGCCCATAGCGTCACCGATGCCTTCATTGACGATTATGCCGCGCGCATGAACGACATGGGCGGGCTCGTTCACGGCTATTTTGAAAACGGCGAGTTGCACGCAGTTGCCGAACTGCGCAAACTCGGGCTGGGCTGGGGCTCCGAGGCCGAAGTTGCCTTCTCGGTGGAAGCGGCCTATCAGAACCTTGGCATCGGCAGCGAGTTGATGGGCCGGGTCATCCGCTCGGCACGCAATCGAGGCATCTCGCATCTCTATATGAGCTGTCTTGCCGAAAATTCGCGCATTCAACACATCGCCAAAAAGCACAAGGCCGATATTAAAATCGAATATGGCGATGTGGTTGGCGATATTCTGCCCAAAGCTCCCGATTATTTCTCCATGATTAGCGAAGCCCTGGAGGACCGCGTCGGCTATATGATGGCGGTTCTCGACCTCGGCCAGCGCCAGCTGCAACAGCGCGACCAATAGGGCGAGCTGTTGCCTGCCAATGGTGACGGAGGCCCAAAGGGTGAGCTGATGCCAAGAGCGACAAATGGCACATCTTGCAGCAAAGTTAGCCGCGGATTTCGCCGCCGGTGGCTTTGGCAACTTTGGCGACGATCTTTTGTGATATGGCCTCGATGTCATCGTCGGTGAGGGTTTTGTCCCTTGGCTGCAGGGTGACCTCGATGGCGAGGGACTTCTTGCCCGCGTCGGCCAGCTTGCCGCCCTCGAACAGGTCAAATAGGCTGACATGGCTGATGAGCGCCTTGTCGGCGCTTTGCGCGGCGCGCAGCACATCATTGGCCGCCACATCGCCATCAAGCAGGAAGGCGAAATCGCGCCGCACCGGCAACAGGTCACTGACCGCCATGGCCGATTTGGCCAGCGTTTTCTTCTTCTTCGGCAGCGGCAGGGCGTCAATAAAGACCTCAAAGGCCACTGCCGGCCCTTCGACGTCCATGGCGCTTAGCACTGCTGGATGCAATTCACCAAAATGCGCAAGGACGATTTTGGGGCCAAGCCGGATGACGCCGGAGCGGCCGGGATGATACCAGCCAGGTGCATCGCGGCTCACCTGCGCCCTGGCCGCATTGACGCCTGACGCCGCCAGCAGATCCATCACGTCGGCCTTGACATCGAACAAATCGACTTCGCCCGCAGCGCCCTGCCAGTGGCGGCCGGCGCCTGCCGCTTTTGCCGTGCCCTGGCGCAAGCCAGCCGCAATCGTGAACTGATCTTCCGGCTGATCACCATTATAGGCCTGGCCCAGTTCGAACAAGGCGATGTCGCTTTCGCCGCGATTGCGGTTGCGCTTTGCGGCGCTCAACAGGCCCGGCAGCAGCGAGGGACGCATTGATGACATCTCGACCGAAATCGGATTGGCAAGTTCGAGCGCCGCGGCGCCGCCGCCAAACAGCTCCGCCTGTGCACGCGGAATGAACGACCAGGTGATCGCCTCCAGCAAGCCGCGTGAGGCCAGCACCTGGCGCGCCCGCCGTACAAGCTTTTGCCGCGGCGTCAGAACCGCACCGGTAACGCCGCCAAGTTGCGGCAACGGCGTTTCCTTGACCCGATCAAGGCCGGCAATGCGCACCACCTCTTCGACAAGATCAGCGGGGCCGTGTACATCAGGCCGCCAGCCCGGCACCCTGACTTTCAGCGCCTGGCCCTTGCCGGCAACCTTGAAGCCCAGGGCTTTCAGAATCTTGATGCTTTCGGCGTCCTTCAGCTTGAGACCGGTCAGCCTTGCAACTTTTGCCGGCGCGAATTCGATCACCCGGTCGAACTTCGGCGGCTTGCCGGCGACTTTGCGTTTGGACGGTTTGCCACCGGTGAACTGTATGACAAGCTCGGTTGCCAGATCGAGCCCGGGCAGCACGAAATCCGGATCGACGCCGCGCTCAAAACGATAGCGCGCATCGGTGACAAGGCCCTTACGGCGTCCGCTGATGGCGGTGCGAATGGGATCGAAATAGGCCGATTCAATAAAGACGTTGCGCGTGGCTTCGGTGCAGCCTGTATCCTCGCCGCCCATCACCCCGCCAAGGCCGAGCACAGCCTTGTCATCGGCGATCACAGTCATATCTTCATCAACGTCATGGCTCTTGCCGTCGAGGCCGATAAAGGTCTCGCCCGTCCTGCCGAGCCGCGCGCGGATGGTCTTGCCGTGCAGTTTGTCGGCGTCATAGACGTGCAGCGGCCGGCCGCGATCCATGGAGATGTAATTGGTGATGTCGACCAGCGCATTGATCGGCCGCAAACCAATGGCGCGCAGGCGCACCTGCATCCAATCGGGCGAGGGGCCGTTGCTGAAGCCCTTGACGAGGCGGCCGGCAAACAGCGGGCAGGCATCGGCCTTGTCTTCGGGAAAGTCGAGTTTGATGCTGATCGGGCAGGGTTTGTCGCCCTCCACCTTGCCCAGCTCCGGTTCCGGCTTCAATTTGCCAAGTCTTGCTGCGGCGAGATCGCGGGCAATGCCGCGCACGCCGGTGCAATCGGGCCGGTTGGGCGTCAAGCCCACCTCGAACACCGGATCAGAAAGCCCCATCACCTCGGCGAAATTCTCACCGATCCTGTCTTTATAGTCGGGTCCAAGGTCGATGATGCCGTCATGTTCGTCAGACAGCTTCAGCTCACGCTCGGAGGCCATCATGCCATTGGATTGAATGCCGCGCACAGGGCGTTTGTCGAGCGTCACATCAAGCCCTGGAACATAAGCGCCGACAGGTGCAAAAACGCCGACCAGCCCGGTCGTGGCGTTGGGTGCGCCGCAGACCACCTCGATCATGCCCTTGCCGCCGCCGGTATCCACCTGACAGACGCGCAGCCGGTCGGCATTGGGATGCTTGCGGGTCTCGGTAATCCTGGCGATGACGAAAGGCGCCAGTTGTTCGCCAGGATCCTCGATCGCCTCGACTTCAAGCCCGATTGCCGACAGCGTCTGTGACAGCTCGTCAATGGAGGCATCGGTGTCCAGGTGGTCCTTGAGCCAGGAAAGCGTGAATTTCATGTTGTGAGTACCAGTGTTCTTTGTTGCTGCGAAGGAATTTTGCCGACGCCAACCATGCAGGTATCAGGTTTCAGGTCTAAGGCGCCAAGTCTCAAGTTCTAGTCGCCGCTGGAGTCGTCATCAAGCGCTGTATGATAGTGCTTGCGCGCGTTGCGGATCTTGGTCCAGATCCAGGCGAAGGATATAACCACACGGATCAGCGTCAGCGCATAAAACATGCGAAACACGAAACAGTAGAGCACGAACCAGAACAGCTTGCGGTTCATCTGCAGCGGCGTCAGATGAAAGTCCCAGTGCTCCATCACATCGAACAGCGCGCCGCGCGATACAAGATCGAGGGCAAAGAAGCTTGAGGCAATGACGCCATGGCGGCCTTCCTTATAGATCGCCAGCCCTTCCGACTGAAACAACATCAGGTTCACGACAAAAAGCACATAGAACACCAGCATCGAGATGGCGATGAAGCGATAATAGAGCAGCACCTGCTTCAGCGTTTCGCGCGAAAAGCCATAGTCGATCCAGTTGTCCAGGTCTTCAAATTTGCGGTCATGATAGAAAAAGATGAATGTCGCGATGCTCGACAAGAACACACTCATGACAAGCGCCATGAGCACCGACAGCGACAGATTTAAGGCAAGAATTGTCACGGGACCGGTCCCAGCCTGGCGATTTGGTTCTGCGGAGCGGGCAGGTCTGCGCCCGCGCCCGCTCCTGGCTAGCCCGACAAGCCGCCGGCCAGCGTCGGCACGTCGAATGGCAGGAAGCCATAGTGTCTGAGCCATTTCATGTCGGCGGCAAACATCTGTCTGAGATCGCTTATGCCATATTTCAGCATGGCAATGCGGTCGAGCCCGACACCAAAGGCAAAGCCCTGGTATTTTTCCGGATCAAGCCCGCAATTTTTGAGCACATTGGGATGCACCATGCCGCAACCCAGGATCTCCAGCCATTCGCCCGGCTTACCGATGGCTTCGGCGCCGACATCGACTTCCATCGACGGTTCGGTGAATGGAAAATGCGAGGCGCGAAAACGCATCTCGACTTCATCGACCTCGAAAAAGGCCTTGCAGAACTCTGACAATACCCATTTCAAATGCCCCATGTGGGTGCTTTCGTCGATCACCAGTCCCTCGATCTGATGGAACATCGGCGTATGGGTCTGGTCGCTGTCGCAACGGTAGACGCGGCCCGGCGCGATAATGCGAATGGGCGGCTTCTGTTTCATCATGGTGCGGATTTGTACCGGCGAAGTTTGCGTGCGCAACAACAGGCGCGAGCCGCCGTCTTTTTCGGGAAAATAGAAGGTATCGTGATCCTGCCGCGCCGGATGTTCCTGCGGGATATTCAGTTTTGTGAAGTTATAGTCATCGGTCTCGATGTCGGGGCCTTCGGCGGTGGCAAAGCCCATATCGGCAAAGATCTCGACGATCTCGTCCATCACCTGGGAGAGCGGATGAATGCGCCCTTGCAGGCTGGGGCCGGGACGAACGGCAAGCGAAATATCGGCGCGTTCGCTGATGAGGCGCTGCTCCAGCGCGGCGGCCTGCAACTCGGTTTTGCGCTGCTCCAGCGCGGCGGCGACCTTGTTCTTCACCGCATTGACGGCCTGACCGAAATCCTTGCGTTGTTCCGGCGCCATTTTGCCCAAAGTGGACATCAGCGCGGAGATGCGCCCCTTCTTGCCGATGGCGGCAACGCGCACGTCATCAAGCGCCGCCAGATCAGCGGCCGCGGCGACGTCGCAAAGAAGATCGGATTGCAGCGCTTTAAGGTCCTGTGCCACTGGCGCGCCGCTCAAGCCTTGGCGCGGGCTTTTTCAGCGGCCTCAACCGCCGATTTTGCCTGCAGCGCAATTGCCTTGAAGCCGTCGGCATCGCGGATCGCAATATCCGACAGAACCTTGCGGTCGATCTCAATGCCGGACTTGTTGAGCCCGTCGATGAACTGCGAATAGGTGAGACCATGCTCGCGCACCGCCGCATTGATGCGCTGGATCCACAGGGCACGGAAGTTGCGCTTTTTCACGCGCCGGTCTCTGGTCGCATATTGCATCGAGCGATCGACGGCGGCCTTGGCGGTGCGGATGGTGTTCTTGCGGGCGCCATAAAAGCCCTTGGCGGCTTTCAGGACTTTTTTATGTTTGGCGTGGGCGGTAACGCCTCTTTTGACACGTGCCATTGATTAGTGCTCCGTTGTCTTTGCAGGTTGACGGATGAATGATAAATTTGCCGGCGGGCGGGCGGCTGCGCGGGATCGGGGAACTTGAGCGAGGCCGGACAAGCCGGGAAATTTGTGCAACAGCCGCAGGTCTTGTGATAGCTACAGGTCTTGCCGGCGCAGTTCGCATGCCGGTGCTCAGAACTGATGCGGCAGGCTGTTATGCGACAGATCAGCTGCGGTTCGGCCTCACGTGGAGGACTGGCCTCACGCGACCCGGCCTCACGTGGAGGCTCGGCCTCACGTAAACCGGCATGGCCTCACGCGACCCCAACCTAACGCGAATATGGCATATATTTTTTGACGATCCTGGCATCGGCATCGTTCAGCACCATGGTGCCGCGCGCATTGCGAATAAACTTCTTCGTCCGCTTTATCATGCCATGCTGCTTGCCGGCGGCGGCGGCCATGACCTTACCCGTCCCGGTGACCTTGAAGCGCTTTTTCGCACCGGCCTTGGTCTTCATCTTGGGCATTTTGCTTCTCCTTGAATGATCTGGAGGACTGGAGGACTTGAGACTGCCGCGAGGCAGATGCCTGTCGAGCCCGGTTGCATCAGCGCCACCACCTATCTGTGTCGGTGAAAGAACTGTCTGCCTCAGCAGTGCTGATTGAGGCAGCGCTGATTGGGGCCATGCTGATTAGAGATCTGGTTGCTGGCAAAACTTAATTTCTTCAGGAAATCAGGATTGTTCAGACAACAAAGCATTCGAAGCCGCCACGGCATGCCCTGCCGGACGACTTGTAAGCCGGGCTGTTATATGCGCGAACCCTGGCTGATGCAAGCGGGGATTTTGGCGGGGATTTTGGTGCCGATTTGGCGGACGAGTCTGGCGGCGAGAAAGTCTTGGCGGCGGAGTGTCTTGACTGCGGGGATTTCAGCTGCCCGTCGGTGACAGATACAGATAATGCCTGCTGTCTTTTGGCGACATCCAGTTGGCTTGTCGCTCGTCCCGCTAGCCAGCCCGCTAGCCAGTCTGCTCACCAGTGGCCGCCGTGATGGCGTGATAGACTGTGTCGAATACATCTTCTGCAATAACGATTTGCTGGCGCGCTGCCCGTGGTCTCTCATAAGGACACTAGCCAAATATATGTTTCCAGTCGCGGTTTATGGGTCTTAAAGTACGCTGCCCGATCTGTCGCCACTTGTTGAGCGAACTTAAGGCCCACCGCGACTAGACTTCAGAGAAAATAATCAGGTTACTGCCGAACCATGCGGCAGCTGTCTGGAGAGGATGGCGTGGCAGCGAGCCGACAGCCGGGCAGCTATTCGGTGCATTCTACATGGTGGGCATTCATGTGGTCCAGAGGTCACAGCTGCTTTGCCGTGAGCAACCTCGTTAGTTGATAATTTTCGCATTAAACTCTGTCAGTTACGACAGACGACAGGAAAGGACGACAGTGGTAGCGCGCAATAGAATGGCCGGCATCTGGAAATCAGGCCGTGGCAAGGGACGGACGACACCAAAGGGCCGTCAGCTCAACGATACGGCAGTGACGCAATTGCGGACACTGCTTGAGGGCCGGCCACGCCGCCGCGATCTGCTGATCGAGTTCCTGCACCTCATTCAGGACGCCTTTGGCCATCTGTCAGCCGCCCATCTGCGGGCTCTGGCCGAAGAAATGCGCCTGGCGCAGGCGGAAGTCTTCGAGGTCGCCAGTTTTTATGCGCATTTCGATGTCGTCAAGGAAGGCGAAGCGGCCCCGCCAGCGCTGACATTACGTGTTTGCGATGGGCTGTCCTGCGAACTGGCCGGGGCGCGCGAGTTGCTGCAATCGCTTGGCGCAACCTATGGCGGCGATAACGTCCGCGTTTTGCGCGCGCCCTGCATGGGCCGTTGTGATCGCGCACCGACGGTTGAGCTTGGCCATAATCATATCGATCATGCGCGCCCCGAGACGATCGCCAAGGCCATCGCCGCAAAGGACACAAGCGCGCGGGTCCCGCCCTATGAGACCTTGACCGCCTATCGTGTTGCAGGGGGCTATCAGCAATTGCGGCGCCTGCGCGACGGGCAGAAAACAGTCGATCAACTGCAGGATGATGTCCTTGCGTCCGGCCTGCGTGGCCTGGGCGGCGCCGGTTTTCCGGCAGCGCGCAAGTGGTCTTTTGTGCGCGCCGCAGCGGGTCCGCGCTATCTTGCCGTCAACGGCGATGAAGGCGAGCCCGGCACATTCAAGGACCGCTATTATCTCGAACGCAGTCCGCATGTTTTTCTTGAAGGCATGTTGCTGGCCTCCGCGGCCATAAATGCCGAAACCTGCTATATCTATATGCGCGATGAATATCCCGCTGTGCTCGAAATCCTGCGCCGCGAGATTGCCGCGCTGGAATCTGCCGGACTGGTCGAGGCGGGCTATATTGATCTGCGCCGCGGCGCCGGCGCCTATATCTGCGGCGAAGAATCCGCGATGATCGAATCCATCGAAGGCAAGCGCGGATTGCCGCGTCACCGCCCGCCCTATGTCGCCGAGGCTGGCATCTTTGGCCGCCCGACGCTGGTGCATAATGTCGAGACGCTCTATTGGGTCGCCAAGGTCGCCTGCGACGGGCCTGAAGTGCTTAACGGCACCGAAAAGAATGGCCGCAAGGGGCTGCGCTCCTATTCCGTTTCAGGGCGCGTGGCAAGGCCTGGCGTCTATCTGCTGGCGGCCGGCTCGACCATCCTCGACGTCATCACTGCTGCCGGCGGCATGGCAGCGGGGCACAAATTCAAGGCCTACCAGCCGGGCGGACCATCCTCGGGGCTTCTTCCCGCCAGCATGGACGACATCCCGCTCGATTTCGACTGCCTGCAACCCTATGACTCATTCATCGGTTCGGCTGCCGTTGTGGTCTTGTCGGACAAGGACAGTGCGCGCGCCGCCGCTCTCAATATGCTAAAGTTTTTTGAGGATGAAAGCTGCGGTCAATGCACGCCCTGCCGGATCGGTTGCGAAAAGGCGGTCAAATTGATGCAGGCCGATAAATGGGACCAGCCGCTGCTCAGCGAGCTGTGCCAGGCCATGGCCGATGCCTCGATCTGCGGTCTCGGGCAGGCAGCACCCAATCCCATCCGCCATATGATGAAGCATTTTGGCGAGGAGATCTGAGCCATGGCTGATACGACAGCAAATAACGGCGCTACAGATAGCGCTACAGGCAGCATAACGGACCGGACAGCAGACAGCACAGCGGATAACGAGACGATGGCCGGCAAGACGATGATAAGCTTCACGCTCGACGGTAAACGAGCCAGCGCCTTGCAAGGTCAGACCATCTGGCAGGCGGCAAAGGCAGCCGGCATCAATATTCCGCATCTTTGCCACAAACCGGCACCCGGCTACCGGCCAGACGGCAATTGCCGCGCCTGCATGGTGGAAGTGGAGGGCGAGCGCACCCTTGTTGCGTCATGCATCCGCGAAATCAGCGATGGCATGATCGTCAACAGTGCCGGCACGCGCGCGCTGGGTGCCCGCAAAATAGTCATGGAGCTGCTGGCAGCCGACCAGCCGGCGCGCTCATCAGCTCATGATGCCGGCTCGCAGTTCTGGGACATGGCACAACGACAGGGCATTGCCGGCAGCAGATTCCCGCCGGTCGAGCCCGCCCGCATTCCCCTGCTTGACGAGTCGCATATTGCCATGCGCGTCAATCTCGACGCCTGCATCCATTGCAATTTATGTGTGCGCGCCTGCCGCGAAGTCCAGGTCAACGACGTCATCGGCATGTCAGGGCGTGGCCGCAATGCCAAAATCACCTTCGATTTTGCCGATCCGTTGGGCGCAAGTACCTGCGTTGCTTGCGGCGAATGTGTGCAGGCCTGTCCGACCGGTGCGCTGATGCCGGCGACTGCGCTTGACGCCAATGAACAGGGCGACAGCAAAGCCTTCGACCGTGAGGTGCAAACCATCTGCCCCTATTGTGGCGTCGGCTGCCAGCTCTCGTTCAAGGTAAAGGATGACAAAATCGCCTGGGTGGACGGCGCCAATGGCCCGGCAAATGAGAACCGCCTTTGCGTCAAAGGCCGTTTTGGCTTCGACTATATCGCTCATCCGCAGCGCCTTGAGACCCCGCTCATCCGCCGTGAGGATGCGCCCGCCAAGGGCCTCAATGTCGATCCGGCCAACCCGCTGACGCATTTCCGCGAAGCCAGTTGGGAAGAGGCGCTGGACTATGCCGCCAGCGGTCTGGCAAAATTACGCGATGCGCAAGGCGGCGAATCGGTTGCCGGTTTCGGCTCGGCCAAATGCTCCAACGAGGAAGCCTATCTGTTCCAGAAACTGATCCGCTCGGGCTTTGCTCACAATAATGTCGATCACTGCACGCGCCTGTGTCATGCCTCTTCGGTTGCGGCGCTGATGGAAAACATCGGCTCCGGCGCCGTCACCGCGACATTCAACGAAATCGAGAACGCCGATGTGGCGATTGTCATCGGCTGCAACCCGACCTCGAACCATCCGGTTGCTGCGACATATTTCAAGCAATTCGCCAAACGCGGCGGCAAGCTGATTGTCATGGACCCGCGTGGCCAGGGTCTCAAGCGCTTTGCCAGCCATATGCTGCAGTTCCGTCCCGGCAGCGATATTGCGATGCTCAACGCCATTATGCATGTGATCGTCGAGGAAAAACTGTACGACGCGCAGTATGTCGCCGGCTTCACCGAAAACTGGCAGGCGATGAAGACGCATCTCGGCGCATTCCCACCGGAAAAAATGGCAGACTTTTGCGGGATTGATGCTGAGACCCTGCGCCAGGTTGCGCGTGACTTCGCCACGGCAAAAGCCGGCATGATTTTCTGGGGCATGGGCATTTCGCAGCATATCTATGGCACCGACAATTCCCGCTGCCTGATTTCGCTGGCGCTGATGTGCGGCCATGTCGGACGCCCCGGCACCGGGCTGCATCCATTGCGCGGCCAGAACAATGTGCAGGGCGCCTCCGATGCCGGTCTCATCCCGATGTTTCTGCCCGATTATCAGTCGGTTGCCGATCCGCAAATTCGTGCCAGCTTCAAGGAGATCTGGGGCGCCCCGGAGGTCTCCGACAAGGAAGGGCTGACCGTCGTCGAAATCATGGACGCCATTCATGCCGGCCAGATCCGCGGCATGTATATCCTTGGCGAAAATCCTGCCATGTCCGACCCCGACGTCGGTCACGCGCGCCAGGGCCTGGCCAAACTCGAACACCTCGTTGTGCAGGATCTGTTCGTTACCGAGACCGCCGGCTTTGCCGATGTCATCCTGCCGGCCGCCGCCTGGCCGGAGAAATGCGGCACCGTCACCAACACCAACCGCCAGGTGCAGATGGGCCGCCCGGCTGTGCCGCCGCCGGGAGAGGCCCGGCCCGACTGGTGGATCATCAATGAGCTCGCCAAACGCCTGGGGCTTGACTGGACTTATGAGCATCCGCGTGATGTGTTTGCCGAGATGAAAGGCGCCATGAAGTCGCTCGACAATATCACCTGGGAGCGCCTGGAACGCGACGGCGCCGTCACCTATCCATCGCGCACCGCCGACGATCCAGGCCAGGCCATCGTTTTCGGCGATGGATTTCCGCGTCGCGATGGCCGCGGTAAATTCACGCCTGCGGCAATCGGTGCGCCGGCTGAAACGCCCGATGCCGCCTATCCGATGATCCTGACCACCGGCCGCCAGCTTGAACATTGGCATACCGGCGCGATGACGAGGCGCGCTTCTGTGCTCGACTGGGCGGAGCCGGAGGCCAATGCCTCGCTTAACCCCAGGACTCTGGAGCATCTCGGCGTCACCCCCGGCGATCTTATCGCCATAAAGACCCGCCGCGGCAGCATAAACATCATGGCCAGGGCCGACCGCGCTGTTGCAGAAGACATGGTGTTTGTGCCTTTCGCCTATGTCGAAGCCGCCGCCAATCTGCTGACCAACCCGCAGCTCGATCCCATCGGCAAAATCCCCGAGTTCAAATTCGCCGCCTGCCACGTCGAAAAGTTCAGCGACAAGGGTGCTTAACCGCTTTTGCCCCTGTCGCCAATTGGCACCGGCACCTTGAGGCTGCTGCGCCAGACGCCAGAGGCAGGGCAATCGGGTGAAGGCGATTGCCCTTCTTTGTGTGCCAGGCATGGCGTTGTTCTTATGGGGTGAAAGTCCCCTGTGGGCCCTGATGACGGGAACCACGAGCTGACGGCAACTGCGTCGCC
>Ga0114931_10007712_pt1 | contig 13126 bp, 12 predicted proteins | sample 2SBtaG_FD_89579 | JGI IMG/M metagenome (GOLD analysis project Ga0114931, IMG submission 89579) | Deep subsurface microbial communities from Kolumbo volcano to uncover new lineages of life (NeLLi) - 2SBTROV14_V59a metaG | ecosystem: Environmental > Aquatic > Marine > Volcanic | place: Kolumbo... | reverse complement strand
TCTTTAACCATCCCCAAGGGATGCCTTACATCCATAACTCGCTGATTCTTTGTTCTTTTGAATCTCATAACGAAATCTATCGCATAATCCGGGTTAAATGGTTGATAACTATTGATTATTAATAACTTATGAAAGGGTTAACCCTGCATATTGCCTAATATTGAACCCCCATAGTTGGGTATTATGTTTTTTATAACTAAAGATTATCTGAAACCTAATGAACAGATTATCAATAATTTAATATTTGCCAGCCCACTGGATGGTATATTCTGTTGAATTTTCCGGGTTAAATTGGCTTCCTCGGATTACAAATCATAATACTACTGTCAAACTATTTAGCCAAAAAAAATACTTTGACTCTTACTAAAACACAGCCAACATCAACCATAAAATTGAATTTGACTCTTATTAAGCATTGAAATTGGTCGCAATTCAATTGCATCACCCTGTGGCATGATCAGATACAGAACGTGGTCGGGATGATTGTTCAGGATTCTAAAGCAGCCTCAAAATATCTATTTCTGATAGATTTTCGTAGAAGATCAAGGGGAATAATGCTGATCGAGATCAGTACTACAATCAGCCATTCATTCCAGTTCAACGCGACCAGCCGTAAAACAGGCCCCCCAACATATGTTATGGTTACCTGGACAATAATGATTAGCAGGATAATGTTTATGAACCCTTTGTTTTCAGAAATGTGCTCAAGTAGGTTAAGTTTTTCGGTCCTGGCGTTGAAGGCATTAAATGTGATTAGGAATATGAACATATTAAAAAACGCAGACAGGAACACCTCTTCATTGGGAATCCCTTCTCGAACAAACAGCCCTTTTATTGGATCCACAGTCAGGAACAATACAGACAACAGGGCAATATAAATTCCTGCAGTCAGTATCTCAGATTTCATATCCATGGTAAAAATGCTTGCTTTTCGATTAATTGGTTTTTCAGTCATATATCGTTCCAGTGCAGGCTCTCCACCAAATGCGAGTGCCGCAAGGGTATCCATAATAATATTGATCCAAAGGATTTGTATAATCGTAAGCGGATAATCCACGCCAATAAATGGTCCTAAAAAGACTGTTAACACAGCAGCAACATTTACTGTTAATTGAAAGATGATAAACTTTCGAATTGATTTAAATATTGTTCGGCCATAGGAAACAGCATTAGTAATGGATACAAAGTTGTCATCCAAAATAATAATATCACTGGCATCCTTTGCCACTTCAGAACCACTACCCATGGCAAATCCGACATCAGCATTTTTAAGGGCTGCTGAATCATTCACCCCATCCCCCGTCATTCCTGCTACTTTTCCAAGGTTTTTCACTATCCTAACTAACCGGCTTTTATCTGTTGGTAGCGCCCTTGCCACCACCCTCAAACGAGGTAGAAGTTCAGATAATTCTTCATCTGTTTTTTGATTGAGTTCTGTTGATGTAAGTGTTATTCCATCATCTCCTTCTTTTATTAAGCCAATATCATTTGCAATGGAAGTTGCCGTACCTTTTTGATCTCCTGTAATCATTATAACCTGAATTCCAGCCCTATGTGCAGCCAGTATTGATTTGGGCGACTGTTCCCGGACTTCATCTCGGATTCCCATCACTCCAACAAGAATTCTTTGTCCTGGCAATGACTGATCTGCCTTGATATCTTCATCAGAAATTGTAATTGAAATAAATCTTATTCCAAGGCTTCCAAGATGATTTATCTCCCCTTCAATATCCTTAATGTTCTCTAATGGTTGCACCTTCCCTTGTTCATCATAAAAATGGTCGCATCCCTGCAAAACAAATTCTGATGCACCTTTAATTATTGTAATTGAAGGTCCTGCAATTCCATCCAATTCGATATTCTGATTTACCTGAGTGGCAGAAAATTTTCGTGTACTATTGAATAAAATTGATTTTTCTTGTTGCGGAGCAGGATACCATTTCGTTAGCCTGTCCTGTGTACTGACAAATTCAACCATAACCCTTTCGGAAATATTCCCTCCAATGGGGATCCCCTGAGGAGAAATTACACATGCAGAATTCTCAAGAATAGAATAATTCACTATTTGCCTGAGTTTTTCTGGAATGTCATCATACGTATTAAATTTTTTCCGATTACCTATGATGAAAAGACAAGGTTCAAGCTTGCCTTTCGTTATGGTGCCTGTTTTATCTGAGAAAAGCAAATTGATGCTTCCACTGGTTTCTATTCCCAATAATTTCCTTACTAAAACTTTTGCCTTCAACATCTTCCTCATATTCAGAGACAAAACAATAGCGATCATCATTGGTAACCCTTCAGGAACCGCGGCTACAACCATGATTATTGCCAATATGATTGCCTGTAGCAAATCCTGGGCTACTACAAGATAGTCTGAAAAATATAGACTGAGCTCCTTGGCATCGAAATGATGAACAATAAACACCTTGTTGAACATGAAAGCAATGGCAATAAATATAGCAGCGATATATCCAAATTTACTTATCAATCTTGCCAGACCGGCCAATTTTACCTGTAACGGTGAAAGTCGTTCTTCCATGATGGCTAGTTCCAATGCCAGCTGCCCGTAGAAAGTTTGATCACCCACCGTATTCACTTTCATAACTCCTTCTCCTTCATCAACCACAGATCCCCTAAAAAGAAGATATTGATCACTGAAACTTGCCTCCGGGGCTTTATATCCATCTGGAGCAGGGACTTTTGTTACGCTATCATTTTCACCTGTTAAAGAGACCTGGTTTACTTCTAACTCACCTTCAAACAAATGGCCATCAGCCGGAACTTTATCTCCTGCCTGTAAAAGAATGTAGTCACCAACAACAACATCGTTTACGGGCAGCTCTGTCAAGTCATGATCACGGAATATTCTACTCTTAATTTTAGAGGCTTCTTCCTGAAGTTTTATGAACGAATGTTCGTTTTTGTATTCTGAAAGCGTGGACACTAAAACTGCCAATAATACTGCTGCGGCAATACTAACTGCCTCATACCATTCTGTATATTCGAAAAGGCTAAGCACAAAAATGATAACAAGGGCAATGACGAGAATAACAATTACCGGATCTTTGAAATTGCCAATTAATTTATCCCAAAATCCCTCTACATTCTGAGGTGACAAAGCATTTGTTCCAAATTGCTTTCTTGATGCTGTTGCTTCTTCAGAAGTTAAACCTTTGAAAGTAAACCTCATTAATTTTAATTCATAAAATAAATGCCTAATTTAAATTTTATGTTTGGAATGTCATGATAAATTCCATTTTTTAATTTGTAAAGTTATATGAACTTATAATCTAAATTGTACCCGATCCTCCGCTCATATTGTTCTATAACTATGGATCATTTTCATAATTCTTAATCAATCAAATGAGGAACAAAAATCTATTATACTCTTTTTCTAGTGCCAGGAGGAAGGTAGTGAAGGACAAAATTTATTGCACAAATCGTATCTCTTTGTTTTGAAATTGACGTTGACCGTTCTGGGTATTCACAATAAGATGACCAAATCGATCTGTCCCCAGAATCTCACCGGAAAACGTATGGTCTGAACTAAATTCATGTTCTTCATTCAACCAATATAATGATCGATGATACGAATCCATTAGTTGGCTTATCTCTCCGCATTTCAATTGGAGATATTTAGCTGCAAAATGATTATATACACTATCCAGTACTTCGGGTAATGCAATAGTATTATCTAATTCAATTGCCATTGAAGTGGCCGAAAACCCTATAAATTCTGTTTGATTTATATTTAAACCCAAGCCAATGATGCTGTTAACAATCTTATTTCTCGCAAGCACATTTTCTATCAGGATACCGGCAATTTTCTTTCCTTTAAAGTAAATATCGTTCGGCCATTTTATTTTAACTTCTCCCGGTAAATGCTGTTCAAGATAATCTTTCAGAGCCAGACTTGAGGTCACCGTTAAAAGAAACTGGTCCTTAATGGCCAGGAATTCTGGTTTTAATAAAATGGAGCAAGTCAGGTTTTTACCAGGATCTGATTGCCACTCATTGCCCGCCTGACCCTTTCCGGCAGTCTGGTAATCAGTGATCACAAGGGTGCCTTCATCAGCTCCACCCTGAACAAGTTGTTGTGCTGTCTCATTTGTTGAATGACAAGATGGCAGGAAATGTACATGATTTGTCCGGAAGGGTGGTTTGGCAAGAATTTTATACAACTATTTTTAGTAATTTTGTTGAAATCAAATATAATATATGATCGAAAAAGTTGGTTCATCTCCTTCTGATAAGGTTTGTCAGTGGGTGGTGAACGGTATGAAGGCGAAAAAAGCGGAAAATATTGTGGTGCTGGACCTTAGGAATGCTAAAAATGCCGTTTCAGACTTTTTCGTGATCTGTTCAGGAAACTCAGACCCACATGTCGATGCAATTACCGAGTCAATTGAAGAAGAGGTGTACAAGGCCGATAGACAGATTCCCTGGCATAAGGAAGGGTTGAACAATAAATCATGGGTACTACTCGACTATGTGGATGTTGTCGCTCATGTATTTAAAAAGGAGCAGCGAGAATTTTATGCACTCGAAAAACTTTGGGGAGACGCCCTATTACAGGAAATCGTCTCTTCCTAAGAGTTATCGAGTTACCAAATGAAGACAAAACAACATGGCAAATAATCAAGATAAACGAAATATGATGCCCAAAGTACCGAAACGGCAGGGTTATCAATTATGGATAATTATCTCACTCATTATCCTCATTTCATCAATTGTGTATTTCAATAAGACCAATTCGGTCATTGAAATATCTGAGAAGAAATTTGAGAATATGGCCCTGAGTCATGATGTGGATAAAGTGGTATTCATAAGAAATCAAAATTATGTGGAAGTAACGCTGAAGAAAGAGGCGTTACAGAATGATAAATACAAGGCTGACCTGGAAAATCGCTCCCCATTTGCCGGAGACGGTCCGCAATACCGATTTAAGGTATATTCTGGTGAAAAGTTTGGTGATAAGATCGATGCCTTGAATAAAAGATTAGGAGAAGACAATGCCATTGACGTCACTATTGAAGACCGGAGCGACTTCACTACTTTCATATTCAACTGGGGCTTTTTGCTCATCCTCCTTCTTGGATTTTGGTTTATGATGCGACGAATGACCGGTGGTGCTGGTCCCGGAGGGCAGATATTTAATATAGGTAAGTCCAGGGCCGCTCTATTTGATGCGGAAAACAAGGTTAAAGTGACCTTCAAAGATGTGGCGGGGCTTGAGGAAGCTAAACAGGAGGTCCAGGAGATCGTAGAATTTCTCAAGAACCCGGCGAAGTTCACCACCTTGGGAGGAAAGATCCCAAAAGGGGCATTACTCGTAGGCCCTCCTGGAACCGGTAAAACATTATTAGCCAAAGCAGTCGCCGGCGAAGCTGCTGTGCCCTTTTTTTCACTCTCAGGCTCAGACTTTGTAGAAATGTTTGTCGGAGTGGGCGCAGCCCGCGTTCGTGATCTATTCAAACAGGCCAAAGAAAAAGCCCCATGTATAGTTTTTATTGATGAGGTAGATGCTATTGGCCGGTCAAGAGGTCGGGGACAAATGCCCGGCAGTAATGATGAAAGGGAAAATACTCTAAATTCGTTGCTGGTGGAAATGGATGGGTTTTCTACTGATTCAGGAGTTATTATCCTGGCAGCTACAAACCGTCCTGATGTTCTGGACAATGCCCTGCTGCGTCCGGGTCGTTTTGACCGGCAAATAAGTATTGAAAAACCCGACATTGTCGGACGAGATGCCATATTTAAAGTACATCTTAAGCCCTTGAAACTTGACAAAAATGTAGATTCAAAAAAACTGGCTGCTCAAACTCCAGGTTTTGCAGGTGCTGAGATTGCCAACGTATGTAATGAGGCAGCCCTCATTGGCGCGCGCGATAACAAAAAAGCCGTTGAGATGGATGATTTTCAAAGCGCCATCGACCGTGTGATAGGCGGCCTTGAGAAGAAAAATAAAATTATCTCTCCCGAGGAGAAAAAGATTGTGGCCTATCACGAAGCGGGTCATGCCGTTGCCGGATGGTTTCTGGAACATGCCGATCCTCTCGTCAAAGTAAGCATTGTGCCCAGAGGCCTGGCTGCACTGGGATATGCTCAGTACCTGCCTAAAGAACAGTTTCTCTATCAAACTGACCAACTCCTTGACCAAATGTGCATGGCGCTGGGAGGCCGGGCAGCAGAAGAAATTATTTTCGGTAAAATATCCACCGGCGCTTTGAGTGATCTGGAACGGGTGACAAAAGTGGCCTATAATATTGTTACCATTTATGGTATGAATGACAAAATTGGTAACGTATCATTTTATGAGTCCAAACCCCCCGATTACAGTTTTGGTAAACCTTATTCAGAAGCCACTGCCGAGGTTATTGATTCTGAAGTGAAACGAATTATCAGTGATGCCTTTGACAGGACCAAAGCATTGCTGGTGAAACATAAGAGCTATCTTGAAAAGATCGCCAAAGAACTTTTAGAAAAAGAAATTATATATCAAGGTGACCTGGAGCGGATCATCGGCAAACGACCTTTTAAAACCGAAACCTCTTACGAGGCCTTTGTACGAAAGGTGGACGAAAACGAGAAAAATGACAAGACCATAGCGGAAAATGGCTCTTCCCATGCTTCTTCTTCGGAATCAAGTAAACATCCCAATGCTGAGTCAAAAGAGCCCGATGATGGAACTAAGGAGGAAAATACAACTGAACCCGATAACTCCACCCAGTCAAAAGAGCCCCTCAAGAACTAGGAGTCATCCGGTGAGCCATTTAGGAAAACAGGCACCCGCATCATCCATGGAGTTTGTTGAAAAACTCCCTGAATCGAAAAAGCTTTATTTCGCCTCCGACTTCCATCTGGGGGCTCCAACACCTGAAGCCAGTTTTGCACGTGAAAAAAAGTTGATCAGATGGCTTGAAAAAGTGAAAGAAGATGCCTATGCCATTTTCCTCCTAGGTGATCTCTACGACTTCTGGTTCGAATATAAGCATGCCATACCTAAAGGTTTTACAAGGTTCAATGGAAAGCTTGCTGAAATTAATGACAGTGGAATCAAGGTATTCATTTTTACAGGGAATCACGATATGTGGATGTTCAATTATTTCCAGAAGGAATTAGGTATTCCGGTATTTTTTGAACCTCGTAGACTTGAAGTAAACGGAACCCGTTTCCTCATTGGCCATGGGGACGGACTTGGACCCGGAGATAAAAAATATAAAATCTTAAAGCGAATTTTTGCCAGCAAGTTAAGTCAATGGATGTTTGCACGCATTCATCCCAATTTAGGAATTGGCCTGGCAAAACGATGGTCGAAAAACAGCCGCTTAACCAACGAGGAATACGAAGAAAAATCGTATGGCGAAAAAGAATTCCTTTTCCAATATTGCCGGGATATAGAGTCAGTCATGCATCATGATTATTATATTTTCGGGCATCGCCATATCTCCATGGAGTTGGAAGTAGGAAACAATAGTCGCTATGTTAATCTGGGTGAATGGGTAAACAACAGTACGTATGCTACATTTGAATCAGACAAGGTTATCCTATGCTCTTTTGAAGACTAGCTTCGGGCTCTTTATAAAGGCCCTCATTATACTCGTTTGGTCTGAAGGCTTCGCTCAACGAACCGTCAATCTGCAAGGAACCATCTCGCAGGCAGATGTAGATGGGGAAGGCAATGTATTTATAGGCTTGCAAAATGGTTCTATAATCAAGTTTTCAGAAAATTTAGAGCGCATACATACCTGGAGTAAAAGAAAAGGGAGTAAGTCCAACCAGATGGAAAGCAATTTTGGCCTGAAATTGTTTTTATTCTATCCCGGGGAACAAGAATATTATCTGATTGATCAGAACCTATCTGCTTCACGAAGATATGATCTGCCCCAGGGACTGTCGTCAATTGTAAGCCTGGCTACCCTTGGGTCCGATGGAAACATATGGGTGTTCGATCCTGTAGAACTTCGCCTGATGAAATTCAGCCTTAATTTTCATCAACGAGAAATTGAAAGTCAACTGAGCCCCATCCTCGAAAGAAAACAACACCGGTTTATCCAGATTAAAGAACATGAAAACAGGCTGTTCCTGGTCGATCAACTTTCGGGGATATTGATGTTTGACAACCTGGGTAACTTCATCGGTAAAATTAACGAAAAGAACCTTGCATCCGTCACTTTTGATCACCAGCAGATTCTGTATGTGAAGAACAATGTCCTGTACCGGATCAACTTTTACTCTGGAGAAAGATTCAGTCAGGTACTTTCTGTGAATCAATCAATTAACAAGGTGTTAGTGACAGATGCACATCTGTTACTGATCAGTAATCATTCAATCACCCTCGAACCAAAATTAACATCTGGTAAATCACCTCGCTGAAAACAGCATTAATCCTTTAAGGCAAGTGGTAAACCATACAAAAAAAGAAACGCCTCGGTCAAAGGCGTTTCAAAGGTCAAAAACTCAAAATAAATAGGACTAATTATAAAAATTCATCCAATAACAACGAGGTAAATATAGGAACTTTAATTTAAAATCCTAATCGCAGTAGCTAAATTTCTCCTAAGAAATTTCGAAAATGTCGGCCAGTGGAGGTTTACCTGGTACCATCCCATTTGTAAATGTGTACGAATTCGAACATCTTTGTACACTGAAGGACAGCCATGATGAGCGAAATAAGCTAAAAACATATCCTGCTTAGTATCTTTCATATGGCACAGTTTTTATTAATATTATACGGAAAGGCGTATGAAAGACCAAGTTGAAGCAAAATGGAAGGCCATATATCATGAGTGCCGGTTGGTAAACTCTTTAAAAAACATAAACAGCTTAGGCGATGACTAATTTATACGCCCAGGGCCAAATCAATTAAAACTAAACCTACTGTGGATAAAGATCTAGGCAAAATACTGATCATCGACGACGATGAGGACGTGCTTCTAGCCGCAAAACTTTTGCTAAAAAAGCATGCAGACCAGGTGATCATTGAGAAGAATCCGAAAAAGATTCCCTTTTTGATGAACAACGATAGCTATGATGTTATTTTATTGGACATGAATTTCAGTAAGGATATCACAAGCGGAAAGGAAGGGTATTACTGGTTGAGTCAAATTCTGGAGAAGGACCCCCTTGCAGTAGTGATCCTGATTACGGCATTCGGAGATGTGGAAATGGCCGTAAAAGCACTAAAAGAGGGCGCGACCGATTTCGTCCTGAAGCCCTGGCAAAATGAAAAACTTCTGGCCACACTTTCAACGGCCGTCAAACTCAAGAAATCTTATAAAGAGGTGGACCGTTTGAAGCGCGCTAAAAAACAGTTGGAAGAAGATATTAACCAGCCATTCAAAGACATTATCGGGAGCAGTCCGGCCATGACGGCAATGTATAAGCTCATTGACAAGGTAGCAAAAACAGATGCAAATGTGCTTATCCTGGGTGAAAATGGAACCGGGAAAGAACTTATTGCACGGGCCATACATCAGCGTTCTTTACGCAGTGATAATGTATTCATTGGCGTAGATATGGGGGCCATCACAGAATCATTATTTGAGAGCGAGCTGTTTGGACATGCCAAAGGCGCCTTCACGGATGCCAAGGGTGAGCGTGCCGGTAGATTTGAAATAGCCAATGACGGGACTTTGTTTCTGGACGAAATAGGAAACCTAAGTCTCCCGCTTCAGTCCAAGTTGTTAGCCGTCCTGCAAAATCGTAAGGTTACCCGGCTGGGTACCAATACACCTATCCCGATCGACATTCGTCTTGTTTGTGCCACGAATATGCCAATTACGCAAATGGTTGAAGATAATAAATTCCGTCAGGACCTTCTTTACCGCATTAATACCGTTGAGCTCAAGCTCCCTCCTTTGCGCGAGCGTCTTGAAGATATTCCCCAATTGTCAGATCACTTCATCGATATGTATGCCAAAAAGTATCGCAAAGAAATAGAAGGCATTGACAAGGAAACACTCAAAAAACTAAAAGAATATCATTGGCCGGGTAACGTACGTGAATTGCAGCATGCAATTGAACGTGCCGTCATTATGAGTGAGAACAAGGAATTGTCAGTTGCTGACTTTTTATTCCTCTCAGGCGACCGTCGTCTCGTGCCCGATACCTCAAGCCCAAATCACAGCTTCAATCTGGAAGAAATAGAGCGGGCTGTAATCCATAAAGCAGTAAATAAACATAGTGGAAACATTTCTAAAGCAGCTAAAGAATTGGGCCTCACTCGCGCTTCGCTCTATCGAAGACTTGAGAAGCATGGGCTTTAAGAGCTTCAACAAGCAAATAATCTTAAGGCTTTTAGGACTGCTGGTTACCATGTTTTTTCTGGTAGCCATGTGGTTAAATAACGTCTACCTGTTATCCATTATTTTAATGGCTGTCCTCCTGGCCGTTCAGGTCAACGCTCTTTATCATTTTTTAAATAAATCGAACAATGAGGTCATAGAGTTCCTGGATTCCATCCGCTATGATGACCTTTCGATCACCTACCCGACGAACAAGGACAATACAGCCGTTAATAAGCTCCATGAAGAATTCAACAAGGTGATGGATCGTTTCAAAGAGATCCGGCTGGAAAAGGAAGCGGACTTCCAGTATATGAAGAACATCATTCAACACGTAGGCATTGGGCTGATCACCTTTAATAAGAAGGGAGAAGTTCAGTTGGTTAATGCAGCAGCTAAAAAACTCCTCGACATTACTCAAATTAAACATGTTGATGAACTGGGTGATGTTCACCCTGAACTGGTGGCCATGCTGCACCGGTTAAAAACGGGAGGGCGCGATTTACTAAAACTTGAGATGAAAGGTGAGATCACTCAGCTCGCGATTTACGCCATCGAATTGACACTTCGGGGCGAAGAATTCAAGCTAATCTCCATCCAGAACATTCACAACGAACTGGAAGAAAAAGAAATGGATGCCTGGCAAAACCTTGTCCGCGTGCTCACTCATGAAATCATGAACTCGGTAACCCCTATTTCTTCCCTGGCCAAAACCGTTGAAGATGAATTGAAGCCTCAACTTTCTAACGATCAGGATGTAAACAGCATGACAAACGATGAGGTCGAAGACTTGTATCAAGCGGTACAGACCATTCAGAAACGAAGTACAGGACTCATTAGGTTTGTCCAGGACTTCCGAAGTCTCACGCACGTACCAAAACCAAAATTTAAGAAAGTGAGTGTTAGTGAGCTGATCAACGACATCATGATCCTGTTAAAAAAGGAAATCAAGCAGAGCAAGATCTCTTTAAGCCACTCAACAACACCCAAAAATCTGAGCATCCAGGCGGACAAAGAACTCATCGAGCAAGTTCTCATCAATCTTATTAAAAATGCGATGCAGTCGTTTGAGGATCAAACCAACCGGCTGGTCGAGGTTAAGGCCACGGTCAGTGACAAAGGCAGACCTGTGATCAGTGTGAGAGATAACGGTAATGGCATTGATAAGGACGCCCTGGAAAAAATATTTATTCCCTTTTTCACAACCAAAAAACAGGGATCGGGTATTGGGCTGAGTTTATCACGGCAAATCATGCGAAAACATCAGGGTATGCTAACGGTAAAATCGGTTCTCGATGAAGGAACTGAGTTCCAAATAAGGTTTTGAAATAATCATTTTTTTTTATCAGCTTTGCGCATTGACTGATCCCATGCCAATGAAGTATGTCTCATCGAAGGTTAAGAATATTTTAGTTGAAAAACTGGGCATTGCTCCCACTGAAGTGACCCCAGACGCCAACCTGATTAAAGACCTTGGAATTGATTCACTCGACTATGCGGAATTAGTCATGGAATTTGAGCAGACCTTTAATATCCGTATTCCCGATAGCGATGCAGAACAGCTAGGCACCGTACGCCAGGCCGAGGACTATATCAGTAAAAAAATAAAAGAGGGCTAATTATTCTGCCTCGTCAGGACGTTCATATGTATTGAATGCTCTAAGAGCGGTGGAGGTAAATTCCTGCGTCAGACGATTCACATGACCTTTGTGAGAAATCATCCAGGTTACCGCATGAATGTCCCAAAATACCTTGTATTTCTTCTCCCCTATTAACAAGATATCTTCTTCATAAATCTCCTGGTCCATCTTATCCCGGCATCCTGTGAATTGAAGTACAACATGGCCCGGTATGGCCAACTCGCCTTTGACCAGGGTGACATTTCCAGGACGGGTCATCATCTTTTTCTCGATATTCCAGGCCTTAAACTTAAATCGTCCACCCATTGCTCATAAATTATTCTTCCTGATGCAGATGACAATCTGTTAGGAACCGGCATTTCAGTGGTTCCTTTTCTTGAAATATACTTAGCAGAGGAAAATACACTGTTATCACAGAATAAATCTAATGAAAAAGTGTAACTTCAAACAGGCCTTTAGCGTCAAATCCAATGTGACACAACAATGGTCGGACCAACAACTGATAGCCGGAACGCTTTCGGGTGATGTTTCTAAGTTTGAAGTGCTGGTAAACCGGCACAAGCATTATGCATATTCTATTGCTATAGGCATCATTCAAAATGAACAAGATGCGGAAGAAGTGGCACACGATGCTTTTTTAAAGGCATATAAATCACTTCAAACGTTCAGGAATAAGTCGAAATTTACTACATGGCTGTATCGCATAGTGTTTAACACGGCCATCAGTAGAAAAAGGGGAAACCAAGTGAACAGTTTATCACTGACTGATGGGTATGAAGTGGAAGAGCAGGCTCCAGGTGCCATGGACGGCCTTTTGGCTCAGGACAGGAAACGGTACATTTCCAATGCTATGAATAGCCTTAAACCTATGGATGCATCGTTAATCACCCTGTTCTACCTGAAACAGCTTTCCCTGCAAGAAATGACAGAGGTTACAGGAATCGATGCAAGCAATCTGAAAGTTAAATTGTTCCGTGCACGCATTCGTTTGGTCAAGGTTTTAAATAAACTATTGAAAAATGAAGTCCATGAGTTGTTATAACCTAATAGCAAGAAAATGACAATTGATGATAACAAATTACTTGAGTTAATTGATGGAATGCTTTCCAATGAGGAAGAAAGTCAGCTTTATGACCGGATCTCGGCCGACCCCCTCTTGCGTTCGAAATATGAATTTCTTCAATCAATGGACCGGTCTAT
>Ga0114931_10007711_pt1 | contig 13127 bp, 6 predicted proteins | sample 2SBtaG_FD_89579 | JGI IMG/M metagenome (GOLD analysis project Ga0114931, IMG submission 89579) | Deep subsurface microbial communities from Kolumbo volcano to uncover new lineages of life (NeLLi) - 2SBTROV14_V59a metaG | ecosystem: Environmental > Aquatic > Marine > Volcanic | place: Kolumbo... | reverse complement strand
TCTCTACGCATGGCTTACCCACTTTTGTTTCCAGTATTTTTTTGCCTTCAAAAGCTTCACCTATCCAAATAGATTCAAGCACATTATGTTTTGGAGAAAACGTACCCTTTATGTACTTTGGGAACGATTCTATTATATGGGATTTTGGCGATTTGTCCACAGGCACGTTAAATATGTCAACCTTGGATAGTGCCACACATCTATTTTCCGATTCCGGCAATTATTTGGTCACTGCAATTATTATGAATGGATGCGGGAATGATACTTTTTTAACGAATGTTACCATTACGAAAAATGGTGGACAAATCATTTCAAATGATACTTTAATCTGCCCCGGTTCTCCCGTATTGCTTTCTGTAAATGGAGGTTCTAATCATCAATGGCAACCGGCAACAGGATTAAACAACCCTGGTGTTTCTAGCCCTATTGCATCACCAACTATCAATACTGTTTACACCATGCAATCAGAAAATAATTGTGGCAGCATTGATATTGACTCCATCTCTATTATGATATCCGAACAATCTGCTCTATTTCTGCCCAATGCCGTATCTCCTAATAATGATGGAATTAATGACGTTTTCCTAGCAAGAGTTGATCAATATGATGCCTTTCTGTTAAAAATATACAATCGCTGGGGAAGATTGATTTTTGAATCTGATAATCCTAATATAGGATGGGATGGTCAATTTAACAATAATAATGTGATGAATAGTGTTTTCGTATACACTATAGAAGTATCAGGATCTTGTGGTAGTATTGATAAGAAAGGAAACCTAAGCCTTATAAGATAAGTGTTATTTAAAATCGTTTATAAACAGGAAGCCCTAATCAAAGCAACAATAGTTTTATCGAACCAAGCTAACATTACCCTTCATGTCAATAGCATCTCCGTTAAGAAAACTCCCGGTCAACGTATAAACATAAACACCGGCATTCATCAAATTCCCTTTTTGATTCAAACCGTTCCAGCCTTTTAAAATATCTTTAGTCTCAAACACTTTATTGCCCCAACGATCATAAACTTTCATTAATATAATATCAAAGCCAACACCTCTAACTGTAAAGGCATCATTTTCACCATCTTTATTTGGACTAAAAGCGTTGGGTATATAAATGATTGGATTGATACATTCTAAGAAATCAAATGTGATACTCGTATCACTGGAGCAATTTGTTGTCCCATTTGTAACGCTAATGTTATAGGTTATTATTGAGTCAACTGTAATAGTAGGGGTACTAATATTGGGGTCATTTAATCCAATTGTTGGTTGCCAAGAATACACATCTCCTCCACCTATGCTTATAGTTGTCGTTTCTCCTTGGCAAGGTGGATTATAAGCACTAACAGTAATTTGTGGTGCAGAAATACCAGGTAAAATAATAGAATCTATATTATTTAATGTGTCTAGTTCTTGATAAGCTAGCGTTGGGGCATTTGAGGAATCACTACCATTATCATTGCCATACACAAATAAAGTAAATCCAGATGAGTAATAAGGAATAGTAATTGCCAATGTATCGCAATCATTTGGTCCTAAGTTTTTTTGAGAAAGCAAATTAATAATATTAGTAAGTATAGCATTTCCTTGGTACAGTTGAATCAAAGTATTTCTCGTAAGTGAATCGCATTGAAAATTACACAAACCGATAATTATTTCGATGCTATCCTTTTTTCCCGGTCTACAGGTAAATAAATTGGTGTCAATAATATTTATTCCAATATCATCAATATATTTGGTTGTGTCATAAACTGATTTCCAATCACTATATAAAAGGGGTGACTGAAACATAAAGCCGTTAATTTTTCTATTGATACTATGATTTTGTTGTTTGGTAGGAATACTTAAATCATCATTTATATTTACCACAAAGTTGCCATGTTGATTCCAAACTTTTCGTGTAGGCATCCATGGAATCTCATCACTTTGAAGTGCATATATGTTTCCGGGTTGTGCAGGTGCAGGACCGCAGCCACAAAGGATATTTGCTTCTCTGTCATTATTGACATCAACAATAACGGGAGATTCAAATGCAGTAGATGCGATGCAAGGGAATTGAGCTTTAATAGTACCATTAGATGCATCCATAATCAATAATCCCTGAGCTGTCACGCCTCTATAAACAATTTCCAGTTGACCATCTCCTTCAAAATCAAATTGAACAATCGTATTTTGAGGTAGTGCTTCAGCAGTAGGCATAGACCACAAAAGATTCATGTCGTCATTAATTGTATAAAGCCTATTTCTACCAACTACTGTTATTTCAGGTTTATTATCATTGTCAAAATCTCCAATACAAGGTCGCCCTCCATAAGTTCCGGATAATAGGTCAAAATTTGTTCCGATTTGTGTTTGTGTTCTAGGATCCCAGGCGTATATCCTCGCACCAATATATGTAGAACTCACCACGATATCTAGGTTCCCATCTCCATCCATATCGACAACTCCTGACATCCCATCATTTTGAGAACTTAAAACACTAATCCTTTTCATACTATTAGTAGCTATATCAACAGCATAAACGGTATTTCCACAAATCAGTTCTAAGCCACTACAAGTGGTGCAATAATAATCGGGGAGAACGTCTGCCGCTGTTGGATATGCTAAGCCTGCACCTAATGCGTTTGCCCCAATGCTTAAGCCTGAACCACCTTCGGCTAGAAGGGATCCATCTAGTGAGTTGAAAATCTGATTGCCCAAATACACTTCAGGAACACCATCTTGATTAAAATCAGCAGTTTGTGGAGTCCACAACTTATGTGCATTTGTATATCCAAAAGAATCCGTCCCTGTCCATAATAAATTACCATTTATATCATAAGCTCTTAACTTTAAATCCACATCGTTTGCTAATATAATTTCTCCCGCACCGTTATTGTCGAAATCACCTATTACGGGTCCGCTATATAATATAGCTACTTGAGGGATCTTTGTTTTTAAAATACCTGTTGCACCATCAAATATGACCAAGGTATCATTCATTAAATTATCTATTACATTAACTACGTTCTTCGCCATAACTTCAGGTATGCCATCTCCATCCAAATCACCGGTAATACATAGTGAATTGGTACTTGCATTCCCGTTACTAATCCAAAGCGTTTTTAACTTTATGCTATCAGAATAAGATGGAATGGTATCACATAAGGGTGGGGTGGCACCAAAAAAATAGTTGTTTGGCGTGCTTAAACAATTTGCCTGAGATTCACATTCCGAATCAAAACAATCTGTAAATCCATCACAATCATCATCTATTCCATTATTACAAATTTCAGTTGTATTAGAAATTAATGCATTTCCAAAAGGTGCTGTTATTGGTGGGATAGCAGTAGTAGGCGTGCCCTGTATATCAATTGATATACTGTCTAATTCTGCGTCTAAAAAATTTCCTACAGTAGCCCCTGGCGAAATGTCGTATGTAAGCCAAAAATAATGTGTGCCATTAGTAGAATCAAGTACTAAATTTGTATTTATTTGAAAGTTTCCTCCGGGAGATGCCCCAAAAGAAGTTACAGGATCATTAAGGTTAAAAATAGGCAAGCCTAGACTTTCTCCAGCATAATATATTTTGGCATTAGAAATGTCAGCATTATTTGATGTCCCGTTTGTCTTAAAATAAAATGACTGAATAGTAAGTGGATTGGCTGTGCCATCAGTATGTATGGCAATTCTCAGCATCGTTTTACTTGTGTCTCCCGGCTTATAGCAGTATTCAGTAGCTTGTTCAAGAGTTATTGAATCTAATACCATATCCATCTCAATTATATTAATATGATAATCTTCGAAATCACCACTTGCTGCTGCAACACAAGGACTCAAAGGAGCCCCGAACGGATTACCGCTAGCAACCCGGAGTACTTTTATGCCGGTATCAACGCCTATGGGTGGCGTTATGATTGTTTGCACAATACCTATTCCCGCGAAAAAAAAGCTGTATTCTTCTTGTGGGAGGTCAAAAACTCCATTCTCATTCCAATCAATCCAAGCACTTGTATTATTTAGGACAGAGGTAATGTTTAATGTCAATATCTCCCATTTCCCAATAATTAAGTCAGGAGGCAATACCCCTAGAGAGTCATATTCTACAGTATACCCTTCAGATGCAGGGGTGGGGTGGTTTAATGTTCCCAAATTGATATTCGTGATTCCAATTGAGCCGCCCCCGGGAGGCGTTGGATTAACACAAGGTTGAGCTATTGAAAAAAGTACAATATAAAAAAAGAAAAAAAATAGTTTAATATGTTTCATAAATGTTATTTATAATACTTACCTAATCAAAGCAACAATCTCTTTTTGCCGAATTTCATATCATCAAGGTTAACAGCACTAAGCTCATAATGATAGGTTCCAGTCTCTTGCTCCTTTCCATTGAAGGTGCCACCCCATCCGGCTTGTAAGTCTTTGTTAAAATAAACTGTTTGCCCTCACCTATTATATATTTTAAAGTAGTTTAGGCTTTTTAGACCATTTTGGAATATTCTAAACTCATCATTTAATCCATCATTATTAGGAGTAAAAGATTTTACGATTGAAGCATTCCCATTACTTGCATCTGCTTTAACAAAAATCATGTCAAATATGTTAATTACTCTGCCACACATGTAAATATCAGCCCCATCCTGTACTATCCCATATACTTCTCCAACGCCACTCGTTCCCGGATATGAAACGCTCCATATTTCATCGCCTGATTCATCAAGGCGCATATCAAGTGTTCTTCCTCCCATGCCATGTCCTCCAACAAGAATGTCTCCATTTGTAGCTGTCCCCAAACTAGCACTCCATATACTAGCGATACCTCTATAGCTCTTGTTAAGCCTAGGTGCTTGGGCATTTAATACATTTGAAGCAATGAATAAATGAAGTATAAAAAAGAATTGGATAAATTTAGACTGACTTTTAAACATAACAAATATTAATTTTATATATTTTCTTTCATTTGAAGCATCATCTAACCAAGGTTATATTTCCACTTATTTCTATATCGCTTCCGTCAACAAATTTGCCTAATACTTTATATATATAGACCCCTTCATTTAATAGCTCGCCTTTTTTGTTTTTGCCGTCCCACCCATCTAAAATATTTTTTGTATTAAAGACGCTTTGACCCCATCTATTATAAATAACAAGATACATACTTTTAATGTCTTGCCCTCTCACAAAAACAAAATCATTGATCCCGTCAGCATTGGGCGTAAATGCATTAGGAATGTATATAAGTGGCTGACATTCTTTAGAAATGGTAATAGTAGCAGAATCATTTGGGCATCGTGTTCCATTCACTTGATAGATATATGTTCCGAAATCATCTAGCTCTGAATTCCAAAGTCCTTGGTTGCTACTTGAAAGATTTGGTTGCCATATACCATTAGTACTAATATTAGCCCCTAAGGTGTCAAACAAATTTAAAGAGGCTGGTTCTAAACATATTGAGATACTATTATTTTGCCCTGCATTTGGTAAAGGATCTACCCTTATTTTCACATAAGAAGTATCTGATATGTCATATACACCATATGTTGTCGTAATATTAGGAGAGACCGTAATAACAGAGTCCGTGCTAAGGATAGAACCATTACCTAGTGAATCGAACCAATTATAGCCACCAGCCGAACTCGTAGCAAATAATTCAATAGTACTGCCTTCACAAATGACCGTATCATTAAACGCTTTTATGCTACAAGCAATTATAAATAAAGAATCTGTAATCGTATCATTTCTACATGTGTATTGCAAAATAGCCATTACTCGATAACTTCCAGGAATGAAATATCTGTGTGTAGGCATGCCCAGTATAGAGCTGTCTCCATCCCCGAAATACCATTTATAACTCAAAGGAATATTGGAATTAGTCGAGATCTCAAATTCTAAAATATCATTTGTACAATAGATAGAATCATTTGAGGAATTATTATTTACTGTAATACTATCATTATGAGTATTAAAGGAAACACCCGCGGTATAATAATAACTTTCTGCATAAGCAGTTCCATAAGCATAAGCCAAAAATCCACAGCCTGTAGTTGTAAGAGTGTGTGCACCTGTGTCCGAAACCAAAATAGCATAAGCATAAGATGGAAGACCGGAAACAACTGACCAGCCTATAAAACTAGCCCCATCTAATCTCATAAGACTGGTATCGGATGTGCGTGTAACAAGATTAAAATGATTGCTAGTTAGTTCAAACCCCGGATGTTGTGCAAATGTAATAGTGTCAAGAAACATTTGTTCGTTTGCTCCAATACCTGCGACAGCTGGATCGCCTTCTAATCCCACTGAAACTTTAGAAGTAGGCAGATAATGCATTACCTTGATGGGTTTTGAGGCAGTAATAGCTACAGCCTCAGAGAATAAGGTGTCTTCATATATTTGACCTCTGTTTAAAGTTGTAACGTATACTCCATCCACATAGATATTAGTTAAAGAATCTTGAGCCATAATTTGATATTGTGTAAAAAGAATTTTTGCAATAGGTACAACAATATATTCCTTTCCCCAGGTACTGAGTGGATATTCAACCTCAAATATTGGGTCAGAGGTATTATTATAGGGCATAGAGAGTGTTAAAAAGTTAGCTCCGTTGTATACGGCAAAAACGTCTGTTCCATTAAAGGCTCTAACAGACGTACCGGTCATATCAAGGCCAGTTTTATCTGCTTTAATTTGATAACATTCTCCGCTGTTTAGGGTAACAGTCCAGGGGATATTGGCACTGCATACGCCTGGAATTGTAACCGGACAAGCTATTTCAATAGTACAAGGGTTTGTTGCTGCAACGATAACAAAATCACCATACTTTGTTGTTTTTTCACTAGGTTTTGATGAAATCAAATATTCACTTCCTAAAGCCGGGGTTGGCAATACCAATGATCCTTCTGTCCGATATTTGTGTGTTGTTGTTGCAAAAACAGAAATAGGCTTACTTGATACGATATGTACAGATTGGCTTGTAATGACTCCATTGGTTTCATTATTAACGATTGAAGCAGGAAGTAAAATTCTTTTGACTTGACCGGGAACGATGGTAAATGTTGCAGAAAATGCTGATCCGGGAATGGAAACGGTACCTGAAGCTGAGTTATTGGAAGTAATGTTTGCCTCGTAGACTGCTGTTGCCCTATCGTACACCTCCGTAAATGCAAACCAAAAATCTGTTCCTGCATTGCTTATGTCTTGACTGTATAATGGTGTAATTATAGCAAGTGTAAAAAGTATTATGATATATTTTTCTAAATATTTCATATCTATAATTTAGACTCTAGTTATAAGACTTGAAAATAGGAAATCAATAGCATGAAAAAAAACTTATATTTTATAAAAAAAGCATTTAAATAAATACTTTTTATGTTAAATTATAATTAATTAATGGAAAACAAGCATTAAATACAGCAATTAATCATTAGAATGATAATAAGTATATCATTATTATTTATCCGTCCCGATAGATTCCGGAGCTATCGGATTAATGTGATGTTCCCTTTTAGGTTTATATTTTCTCCGTTTAAGGAATTACCATAAACCACATATGCGTATACCCCTTGATTTGCAGGGATGCCCTTTGTTTTACCATCCCAACCATTCAATATATCTATACTCTCAAAAACAATATTGCCCCATCTATCAAATATTTTTATTGTAATATTTTCTACTTCGCTTCCCCTAATATACAACATGTCATTTGCACCGTCTCCATTAGGGGTAAAGGCATTAGGCAAATAGACAAAGAAATCGCAATTAATTTGTAAATTAAGTATCACGATGCTATCGCACCCGTTTGCTGCAACAAGGGTGTTTGTTGGCGTATTGGTGCTGGCTGTGTAAGTATTGCTGTCTATCCAAGTAAACGAATCACAGGCAGTTTGTACATCTGTGCTGGTGGTGGTAGAATTGATAGTTAGATTGATAGTATAAATTGTATCGCATCCGCAAGGAGTAATCACAGTATCGGTGTAAGTGCCACTGCTGGTCCAGATATAATTGCCACTGCTGGAGGTATAGCTGTCGCAAACAGTTGAGGCAATAGTTGCTGTATCATAGCTTGGTATAAATTTTAAGATATAGCTATCATCTTCTCCATTTGGCGTATTATCAAAATAGGCACCACCGCCCGGATTGGCCATAGGTAGGTCAGATGAATTGGTATAAAAGGCAAACTCTCCCCCCATAAATAGGTTGTCATTGGTGTCAATGGCTAAAATACCTCTGCCATCAACGGTATCTCCCCCTATATAACTCGCCCATAAGCGATTGCCACTATTGTCAAACTGAACAATGAACTCGTCTTGTGATCCTCCATAGCTTGTGTCAATATAACTACTGTTACCGCAACTAACTTGAGTAGGTATATTGCCTGACTGTGTAGAAAACGCCACATATACCTTGCCACAGCCATCTATGGCTAAGCCATCGTATTCTTTAAATACCTCATTCCCACTTCCTCCGTAATAGGTAGCCCACAGGAGAAGCCCTGTATTGTTGAACTTCAAGATAAAAGCATCAGAGCTTCCCGCATTGGCTCCCTGAAAATAAGCCCCTCCAAACGGATTTTTGGTGGGTAAATTGCTTGAAACAGTCTGTCCCAAAGCAAAAACATTGCCCGCAGCATCAGTGGTAATGGAATAGCCATTATCACTTCCATCACCTCCATAATAGGTAGCCCAGAGCCGCAACCCTGCATTGTTGAATTTCAGGATAAAAGCATCAGGAATTCCCGCATTGGTTCCCTGAAAAAAAGCTCCGGGTAATGAATCTGTGGGAAAATTAGTTGATCTAGTCCCACCAGTTACAAAAATATTGCCCGAAGGGTCGGTGGTGATACTGTATCCTTGATCATTTTCACTTCCTCCATAATAGGTAGCCCAGAGGCGAGTTCCAGCATTGTTGAACTTCAAGATAAAAGCATCCGTTCTTCCCGCACTGGTTCCCTGAAAATAAGCTCCGGCTAATGAATCTGTGGGGAAATTGGTTGAATTACCTGTCCCTGTTACAAAAACATTGCCCGCAGCATCAGTGGTAATGGAATTGCCAACATCAATTCCATTACCACCGTAATAGGTAGCCCAGAGTCGCAACCCTGCATTGTTGAATTTCAGGATAAAAGCATCACTAGGTAGCATTCCAATAAAATTAGGTGTTCCCGCATTGGTTCCCTGAAAAAAAGCTCCGGGTAATGAATCTGTGGGAAAATTAGCTGATTCAGTAGAACCAGTTACAAAAATATTGCCCGCAGCATCGGTGGTGATGGAATTGCCAAAACTATTTCTACCCCCACTTCCTCCGTAATAGGTAGCCCAGAGTCGCAGCCCTGCATTGTTGAACTTCAAGATAGAAGCATCATTAATTATTCCCGCTTTGGTTCCCTGAAAAAAAGCTCCGGCTAATGAATCTGTGGGGAAATTGGTTGATGCAGAATATCCCGTTACAAAGAGATTGCCCGAAGGGTCAGTATCCATTGCCACAAATCCATCCAAACTGTTTCCTCCGTAGAGTGTTCCCCATACTAATTGTGGATCGATTACTAAGTTTGAGGTTTGCCTGCCTGTCCAGGAGACAGGAAGTTTCAAGTCAAATCCAATAGAGGTTTCGTAGCCTTTCTCTTCATTGATTAATATCCTTTTTTGTGTATTAATTTTAAATTGGGTTGCTACTTCCTCCTCTTCATAAAAGCTTAGGGGTGAGTTTTCTTTTACATTACCGTAATTGGTGTAAAGTTCTAATTGCCCATGTTTATTGATTATAATGGGTTGTTTACTTTTGTAGAGTAGTGTTATTTGTTTATAGTCAGCTCCGGAATGTACTATAAAGTCATATTTATAGCCTTTTTTCGGGTCATTATACCACACCCAGTCTATGCCGGGATAGACCTCTTCGATGGTTACTTTTTGGAATGCTTTTACATCATATATCCCATCCGAGCAATGGGGGTAAAAATAGTTATTGTGTCCTTGCAAAGCATTTTGCGTAAAGATGTTTTCTTTTTTAATGCTTGCTCCTCGCAACTCCATATCGATTCTTTCCCATTTTATCCTTGCTTTTTCTTCTTCTCTGTCACTAAAGGATTCTTCTTTGTTAGCTGCTTTATCTTTGTGTTCTTCTTCTATTTTTAGGGTTTGCAGGGTAATGCCTTGTTCGGTTACCCACAGGTTGATGCCGGGAGCTTCGGCTTTAAAGAGTACAAAAGCTACCGGCTTACCGTCCATGTCCATCATCTGCCCTTTGTTTTGCAAAAAGCCGCTTTCGTTTTTGGTTTGTAGCCATTGGTTGATTGCTTCTTTATTTACGGTTGTGTTTTTACCTGCACTACATACCGTAGTGGAGTAACTTAGCAGTAAAAGGTATAAGATGTATTTTTTCATTGATTCTTTTTTAGTTCACAGTTGGCAGTGGTCAGTCAACTGTTTTCGTTTATAATACATTTCTAGATCTCTCTATCATTTTTTTGAAAGATTGATAATCGTTTTTGTTTAGTAATCTTATATTATCATTCTTCCTTTGTTAACATACTTTAATGTGTCTAACTTTGGACAACTTCAATATTTTAAAGTCTTTCTGTATCCACATAAAGATATATAAATAAATTGTCTTTTTTTATCTTATATTTTCAAATAATAGCATTTAAATAAGATATAATATGGCATATATGCCTATCTTTATAAGATATTTTTAAAATATTAAGTGTTTATAAAATGGATTCATTGCATCAACTAATAAGTAGATTGAATAAAACAGAAGTACGTTGTTTTAAACAATTTGCGGTAAAACATAACAAGCAGGATAATATTTATATAAAATTATTTGATTTTTTAAATGGGCAAGCAATATATGACGCGAAGGCTGAAAAACAATACATCAATATGCAGCATAATAGTGATAATGTGGCAACTATTAGAACCTATTTATATAAAACGTTGATTAAAAGCTTGAAAAATCATTATGGCCAACCGAGTTTAAAAATGCAAATAAGACAAAGTTTGGATAAGGCTGAAGTTTTGTTTAATAAACAAATGTTTAAGGAAGCATTAAAGCAATTGAAGAAAGCAAAAAAAATTGCCAAGGATGCTGAATATTTTCCCTTGTATTTAGAGGTACTTGATACAGAAAGAGAAATGCAACTTCTAACAACAGAATGGTCAGAGGGAAAAGGGGCACGTTCCGATTTTGACATAGAACTATCTATAACAGATATAATAAAGAATAGATATGCTTACCAAGAATTAGGCATTAAATTTTCTGAAAAATTCAAGAACACTTTTGAAAGAATTAGCAAAAAAGACATGAATGCGTTAACCAAGCTTTCTCTCAATCCGCTTCTGAAAAGTCCTGCAAATGCAATGACAACTAAAAGTAAAATCATTCATTATAATTCCTTATCCGTCTATTCAATGTTTTTAGGTGATTGGGCGGCAGCCCTTAAATTCGCCAATGAGTATATGGCTGCCGTTGAAGACACATTGGATAACATACCGGAAAATAAGTTGCAATACATAAATGTCCTTTTTAATTTATTGATACTGTGTGAAAGAGGAGGCTATGAAAAAGAGATGAACCAAACTTTAGAAAAACTTCATGAATTGAGAGGCAAATGGGCATCTACAAATAATATGCAACTCAAAGTAGCCTTATATGGCAATGTTAATCTAGTACTGCTCGGACATTATATTACCAAAAATGAATTCAAGAAGGCAGGGGAGCTTGTAAAGGGACTTGTTCAAATTCTTAAGACTTCGAGTGAATATCTTCCTACTGAAAGATTACACTTACTTTATTATCAAATAAGCTATTATTACTTTGCTACGAAACAATTTGAGCTTTGTCTTGATTATTTAGATTTTCCACTGAGGTATTATAAAGCAATTAAAAGAAGGGATGTATATATATATGCTCAAATTCTACTAATTATAGCTCACTATGAAATGGGAAATGTTATTCTAGCATATAATATCTGTGTCGTTGTTCAAAAAAGAATCAGACAAATGAAAGAAGCTAATGAAGAAGATATTCAAGCATTTAAATTTTTACTATTATTGCTAAAAACAGATGATTTAGAGCTTTCCAATAGTATGTTAAAAAGAAAAAAGTATATTATTTCCGACAACTTAATGGTCGGATATTTGAATTTTTCCGATTGGTATAGAAAAAAATTATCTAGCTAATGTAATATTCCCCTTTATACTAATGGCTTCGCCACTAAGAAAATTCCCCGATAAAGTATAGACATAAACACTGCTATTCATTGATATTGAAAGCTGGATAGAAAGCAAAATACAAAACAGACCAATAAAAGAGATTTTGTCTGAAAACTTTATTGAAACAAAGAAGCGGTGATAGAGTTTGATTTTCTTCGTATCTTGTAGTCTTAAATTATTACTAATATGAATATAGGAATAGCTTGCGATCATGCAGGACCGGAGTATAAGAAGCTTATTAAAGAAAAGTTGATTGAATTAGGACATGATGTAACAGATTATGGCACAGATACTACAGATTCTGTTGATTATCCGGATTATGTCCACCCATTAGCAAAAGATTTGGTTGCGGGAAAACTAGAAAAGGGTGTGTTAATTTGTGGTAGTGCAAACGGTGTAGCCATGACTGCAAACAAATATCAAAAATAAGAGCTGCAGTTTGCTGGGATAATGAATTGGCATTATTGGCTAGACAACATAATGATGCCAATATTATTTGTATTCCTGCTCGTTTTGTTTCTAAAGAAAAAGCAGTGTCCATGGTGGAGAATTTTATGAAAACTGATTTTGAAGGGGGTAGGCATCAACGTAGAGTGGACAAGATTCCATGTTAGTTGATAAGTTTAAAGTTTTTAGTTCAGAGTCCGTAGTTTAATTTAATAATAGATGTTTTTTGCCTTGACGAACTAAAAACTTGAAACCACAAACTTAAACTGTTGACTAGAAACTGTAAACTAAAAAAGAAACAATGAAAAAACTATTTACAATAACATTAGTAACTTTTCAACTAATAGAAAACGCACAACTAGACAGCATAGCTATTAAATACAGTAAAATAATAACTGCAAAAGATTTAAACAAACACTTAAGTGTTTTGGCTTCCGATGAATATGAGGGCAGAGAAACAGGAGAAAAAGGGCAAAAAATGGCTGCAAAATAT
>Ga0114931_10007710_pt1 | contig 13127 bp, 12 predicted proteins | sample 2SBtaG_FD_89579 | JGI IMG/M metagenome (GOLD analysis project Ga0114931, IMG submission 89579) | Deep subsurface microbial communities from Kolumbo volcano to uncover new lineages of life (NeLLi) - 2SBTROV14_V59a metaG | ecosystem: Environmental > Aquatic > Marine > Volcanic | place: Kolumbo... | reverse complement strand
CCGGTTTGGATAACTGCTGAATGCATCTAAGCGGGAAGCCAGCCTCAAGATAAGATCACACGGAGGGTAACCTCCCTAAAGGCCACTTATAGACTATGAGTTTGATAGGCTGGATGTGGAAGGATTGTGAAATCTGAAGCTAACCAGTACTAATCGGCCGTGCGACTTAATAACATTTTGCTCTTGATAGACATGGTCTCTTTTATATTTAAGAAATTTGGGAAGCGACCATAATATGTAATCCATTTTGAATGAAGAAAGTCGTTGACATCTTTTTCTTTGTTCTTCTACGAAAAAATATTGTCTGAATTTCCCGGTGATTATTCCGGAGGGGGTCCACCCGTTCCCATCCCGAACACGGAAGTTAAGCCCTCCAGGGCCGATGATACTGCAGCCGCGGGGCTGTGGGAAAGTAGGACGTTGCCGGGATTATTTGACAGCCCACAGAGTGTTTGGCTCTGTGGGCTTCTTTTTTTATGTGATCTGTTTTCCGTAGGTGGTTGTTGGGAACGACCACCGTATAAAGCAATGCACTCAAAAAATGGAGGATACTATGCCTACCAACGTTCTGGAAAAAGATACCCCAAGGGGAAAGGGGCCAAAGGCCTTTTTTGAATCAAAACATCCGGATAATAAAAATTCCGACGATTCTCCTACAAAAATGGGGGAATATATGAATGAAGCGGATCTGGCAACCAAAGAAGAAGAAGCCTTATGGGATGCGGCTAATGAGGCCATGACAGAAAAAGAAGGCTCCCTTCGTTGGTAATGAATTAGGCCTTCACCCTTAGCTTCGGGGCTTCTTTTCGTATTTCCCAAGGTCTTGATTGCATAAAAGAGGAGCAATATTGGCTGGCGAGTAAGTGGAAGGTTTGATCCATTTCCCATCCTTTCGTTTATACCCTCCTACTTTGCTCATGTTTGAGCGATGCACTTCTTGAAAAATTGTCTCCATGTCAATTCCACAAGAGACAGCGGTCCCATACACCACATAAAGCAAATCAGCGATTTCTTTTGCGATACAGGGTAAATCCTTTTCATGCAAGGCTTCTTTGAGTTCATTAAATTCCTCTTGAATCAAGCGAATCCGTAGGACCTTAGTTGGGTGATCCGGGGGAGTGGGAGTTAAGGCGATAGAGATACCAAATTCTTGGTGAAATGCTAAAACCATTTGCTGCGCGTCATTCATGGTGTAAAGTGTGACCTCCTTTTTAATGGTAGGCTTGGTAAGTGATTAAGGAGCAAGAATCATATACAGATCGTTTAGGGTGGTGCCAGTGGGACCAGTGATAATATGTCCCCCAACCTTTTGAAAGAAATGAAAGCTATTATGGTTGGCCAACGCTCTCACAGGGTCAACGGCAAGACGATTGGCACAAAATATTGTTTGGCCACTCACCACCGCACCAGCTACTTGGGTGGGTCCATCGGTGCCATCCGTGCCCAAAGCAGCAACCCAGACGTTTGGGATGCCGGCTATATGAAGTGCTACCGATAGTGAGAGTTCCTGGGCCCTCCCTCCCTTTCCATACCCTTTCAGAGTAACCGTTGGTTCCCCCCCCAAGAAAAGACAGGCTGGTCGTGGAACAGGGCGACCGCAATGATGGATTTCTTGAACGATGGAACCAATGACAGCACCAATTTCACGGGCTTCCCCACATAGAGATGTGGTTAAAACAAGGGAATGATATCCCTTTTGTTGCGCTATGGCGACTGCAGGTGCGACGACTTTGAGGTTGTTGCCGATCACCTCATGTTGAACATGATGAAAGCGTCGTAAGCCAGACTTTGGTGATTCGGGAACTTTCCCTGAAATCCCTTTTTGAATATAGGATCGAATGGGCGATGAAACCTTTGACCATAAATGATAGAAACGAAGAATATTTTTCGAATCGGTGAAAGTTGTGGGATCCGGGGCGGTCAGTCCGGAACCGATGGTGCTCACATCATCGCCCATGACATCGGATAGGAGGAGACTAATAAAGGAGGCTCGGGTGCTGGTGACCAGCCGGCCGCCTTTAATAGCGGAGAGATGTTTGCGAACGGTATTGATCTCTTTAATACTGGCTCCACTTGCAATAAGGAGTTGGGTCGTCTGTTGTTTATCCTCAAGGGTGAGGCCAGGGGCTGAGATAGGCAGTAAACTCGAAGCCCCACCGGAAATAAGGACGAATACCAGATCGCGTGCAGTAAGGGTTTCAACAAAAGACAAAAGATATCTGGCTGTTCGTTCTCCATGCAGTGAGGGAATGGGGTGGCGGGATTCTTGGACCTGAATGGTGGCGGTCGGACATCCATGGCCGGATTTGGTAACGACGATTCCTTTCCAGAGGTGATCTCCCAGAATCTGTTCAAGTGCCTGAGCCATGTATGCGGAAGCTTTCCCCGCACCGACGGCCGCAAGACGATCATAGCGACGGAGATCATAGCAACGAGGCCCAACCCACAAGGTCGATCCTTGAATGTTGACCAGTTGTTGTATTGCCTGTTCAGGATGTCCCCCGACCAAGCCCGCCTGAATGATATGCGTAAGATCACGCTTAACAGGACAGTTGGGAATGGTGAGAGTCATGGAGGTTCTTGTGAGAGAATCCACTATGGTAAGCTGTCCTATGGGATCAATCAAGGCCTTACATGAAAGGGTTGCTGTATGCTCACGTTGTCCACGGCTGACCCGATATAGGCAGGACATTGCACGGACAAAAGTGAGACGATTTAAGGACGAAGAATATTGGGGCAGGCCGGTTCCAGGATTTGGCACTCATGCTCCCCGCCTGCTGATTGTTGGCCTGGCTCCTGCGGCTCATGGAGGAAATCGAACGGGGAGAATGTTTACGGGAGATCGAAGTGGTGATTGGCTTTTTGAAGCCCTCTATCAATATGGGTTTGCCAATCAGCCTGACTCTACCCATCGCGAAGATGATATGCGTTTGATCGATTGTTACATCACGGCAGCGATCCACTGTGCTCCACCAAGGAATAAACCATTAAAGGAGGAATATGATGCCTGTCGGCCCTACCTCCTGGAAGAATTGCGGATGCTGGAAAGCATTTCGGTTGTGGTCGCCTTGGGGAAAATAGCCTTTGAAGAGTATCTCAAAGCCTATAAGGTTTTAAGCCTTGTGTTTCCGTCACCAATTCCACAGTTTGGTCATGGAACAATATATGCTCTTCCCTCTGGAGAATGGCTCATTGGTTCCTATCATCCGAGCCAGCAGAATACCTTTACTGGTCGACTCACGCGTCCGATGTTTCATAAGGTATTTCAATTAGCCCGGGACATCTTGAAGAAGGCTGGATGACCATTGGCACATGAACGGTATAGTTATTCCGAGGAACAAAATTTCTATCTTCTTTTCATCATTTGGATTTACATCTTCTCGGGTTTGACTGGAAACAAGCGTGGGGCTAGAATTTTTAGAAGAAAGTATGACGAGGGGATAGCGACAGGTTCTCTGTCAGAGATCCTCAGGCAGAAGGAGGACTATATGAGGGGTCTGCAATGGGTGGGAGTGGTTTTGCTGGGATTTGTATTATCAAGTTGTGGTGGGAACCCCTATTTAGAGGCTTCTTTAGATCCCGCAGAATTCGAGGGGAAAAATCAGGCTTGGTTTGAGGAAAAGTGGGGAAAGCCCACAGCTAAATCGGCCAGGTTTTTTGGAGGAGAGACCTGGGTCTATTCTCGAATCGCAGGTGGGAAAACGAGTTTTCCTTTTTTTAACTTTTCACCAAACGAATGTCGAATCAAGTTGGATTTTGATAAAAAAGGGAAGCTTGATTCGTACAATTATTCAGACTGTTGATGTGAAATCACCCATGCAAAATTTATAAAGTATCATCCCTTCATTGTTTTTGCTGTCCTGATTCCAATTTCTAGAGCCAATGTATTCCGAAGCAACGGCAGAGGCATGACTTCCTTATGAGACCCAAGAATCAAATTGTGAGAAAAGTAGCAGACCATGAGGAGTTGATAAATGTTGCGGCTCAGGAAATTCTGGAGGCAGCCAGATCAAAGCGGAACCAAGGTGAATGCTTCACCTTGGTGTTATCCGGGGGGTTGACACCCAAAGACCTTTATACGAGCCTTGCTCAAGATCCCTTGCGTTCACAGATCGCTTGGGAAGGAGTCCATTTTTTTTGGGGTGATGAACGACATGTTCCACCTGACCATCAGGAGAGCAATTACAGGACAGCCAATGAAATCTTGCTGGCTCCCTTGGCCATTCCTCGGGAGCATATCCACAGGATAAAAGGGGAACTGCCTCAGGCTTCGGAGGCGGCGGCTCAGTATGAACGTGAGATTGTCGAACGGTTTGCCTTACAACCAGGGAGGAAGCCTCGGTTTGATGTCATTCTCCTTGGGATGGGAGCAGATGGTCATACGGCCTCGTTATTTCCGGGACATGCCGGCACGGTCTATGAAACCGGAAAATTGGTGATGGCCCCCTGGGTTGAAAAACTTGGAGCGCACCGCGTGACGCTCACGCCGCCAGTATTCAATGAGGCGGCCATGGTTATGATTTTGGTGAGTGGGAAGGAAAAAGCGACAACGATACAACATGTGTTAGAAGGAGCGTATGAACCGGATCGTTTCCCTGTTCAAATGATTCGCCCAACACATGGAAAACTTCTCTGGATTATTGACCAGACTGCTGCCAGTTGCCTGGCCAACGATCAGCTTCCAGGTTCCATCGATCAAGGGACTCGCTTCTGTTCTTCCGACCCGTGACCATCCTGCCTCGTTCTTTGTTCAAAGATTCGAAACCGCATGAAGCCAGACCGCTGAATTTGAAATTTCAGAAGAATGAGAAAAATAGAACCGGCATAGCGAAGGCTTGCCCAAGGGCCAATTTGTGAGGCTTCTTCAAAGTATCGAGTGGCGATGGGAATTTCCAAAATTCGTAAGCCGTGATAGACCCCTTGGGCAATGATCTCGGTATCAAACACAAAATTATTAGAATTGGCCCCAAAATTTACCGTTTGAAGATATCGGCGAGAATAGGCGCGAAATCCAGAGTGGCACTCTGTAAAAAACCGTTGAAAGGTGACATTTTCGAAGGCTGTCAGGAACACGTTGCCGTAAAATTTCCACAAGGGCATCCCGCCTTCCAAGAACCGCTCTCCCAGCATGCGGGACCCAAACACCGCATCGCATTTACCTTGAAGAAGGGGAGCGATCAGTTCAGGAATGACCGTTGGGTCATATTGATAATCGGGGTGGACCATGACGACAATATCAGCGCCACGGCGGATGGCTTCCTGATAGCACGTCTTCTGGTTGCCACCATACCCTCGATTCGTTGCATGGCGGATGGGATCAAGACCTAACCTTTTGGCCACGTCCCAGGTGCGATCTTGACTTGCATCGTCAACCAATACAATATCATCCACAACATTTTTGGGAATATCGTGTACGGTTCGCTCCAAGGTTCGTTCGGCGTTGTAGGCAGGGAGAATGGCAATAATTTTCGGAGGAGTCTCGAAGCTGGTAGGGACGTGGTTCATAAAGTCAAGGCTCAATGATCTTCAATCACGCACCGGTTAATCCCAACATGGGACAAAGGAGACGAAGGGTTCCCCAAATCACGATCCCACCAAAGAAATCCAGAAGTAATCCCGCGCGCGCCATACTCGTGATAGGCACAAGGCCCGTCCCATAGACAATCGCATTAGGAGGTGTGGACACCGGTAGCACAAACGCCAAACTGGCTCCCATACAGGCTCCCAATGTAGGAGGAATCGGAGAAACCCCGGCGGTGTGGGCAACGGCAATCACCACGGGCACCATCATGCTGGCCGCGGCCGTATTCGATGCTAACTCTGTGAGCACGATACCGGCAACAATCGCCATCGCCGTCAAGCCCCACACTGATTGGACCCCTAACATGCCGAGTAATCCTTCTCCTATGGTATGAGCCAATGTGGTTTGTACCATCAGATGTCCAAATGTCAACCCACCGCCAAACAACAGAATGGTTCCCCAATTAATATGGATCGCTTGCTTCCAGGTGAGAGTGAATGTTTGCTGCCTGAGGTCAACCGGCAGCATGAAGAGGAGCCCCGAAGCCAGGACCGGAACCAATTCTTTGGGCACATGAATATTCAACCATGTAACCAGCGCATGATCAGACCCTAAACAAGCGGCGAGAAGGCCCGGCATGATCCAAAGAAAGACCGCCAGACCGAAAGCCAGACAGGCATTCCGTTCTCCAACAGACCAAGGACCAAGACGGTCTTGTTCACCTTGAATGGTGGCTTGGAAATCAGGCAAACTTACAGGAAGGGGATGGAAGTACAGAAGGAGAACGTAAACCATAGCCAGCATGACCCCGGCCAACGGCAATCCGATGGCCATCCAGGTCGTAAACGAAATGGAAAGGTTGGCTTGTTCTGACAGCAGGCCGACTCCAATCAGGTTGGGAGGCGTACCGATAATGGTAGACACTCCGCCGACTCCCGCTCCATAGGCCAGTAATAAGAGAAACCCGGTTTCGTGGCGAGAGGAGGCTGTTTCGGATTTCCTGATGGTCGCCAGAATTCCCAACCCAATGGGCACCATCAGGGCTGTGGCTGCTGTATTGCTTATCCACATCGACAGTCCGGCAATGGCACATCCTGTGATCAAAAAGATGCGTAGGGGTTGTCCATCGACCCAATGGAGGGAAAGCAGCCATAGCCCAAAACGGCGGTCCAACCCATGTACGATCATCGCTTCCGCCAGGAAAAAGCTGCCGATAAAGAGAAAAATAATTGGATGGGCAAAGGGAGCAAACACCTCCCTCATGGACCCTACGCCAGCCAAGACACATACGCTCGATCCCAGGAGGGCTGTTACGGGAAGGGGAATGGGTTCGGTTATCCAATATACCACGACCCAGATCAAAATAGTGGCAAGCGTCCGTGCGGATGGGGCAAGGGTATCTGGGAGAAGAATATACACGATCCCAGCGATAAGGGGACCACTCACCATCCCAAGAGGTCCCTTCAGACCAGGAGTCTGAATTTGTCGTTCACGATCTAAGTCGTTCATGGAGGAAAAGGTCTCATCCCTTGCTTGGATCACAAAAGAGCCATCATCAAAGGCGTGCGGTATGATACTTTGAACCAAAGGAGTGAAAAAGCCGCATTTCTTTTCTGCTAGGATTTTTCCATGCAAGCCGGTATTATACTCATAAGAGTAGGCCATCCCTGTCAATGCATACGAAGGTGAAAACTCGGCAAGAACTCGTGGGCCTTTTGGATGAAATACGTCGAGAAGGCCGACGGATTGTCTTTACCAATGGATGTTTTGACCTCCTGCATGTCGGCCATATTCGATATTTACAGAAGGCCAAGGAATTAGGAGATGTTCTTATTGTTGGTCTCAATAGCGATGATTCAGTTCACTCACTTGGTAAAGGACCCGGCCGGCCGGTGATTCCTGAAAGTCAGCGAGCTGAAATGGTGGCCGCATTGCATTGCGTTGATGTTGTGTCGATGTTTCATGAACCTGATCCCCTCTTGCTTATTCAAACCATCCAGCCCCATGTCTTGGTCAAAGGCGGGGATTGGGCTCCGGATCAGATTATTGGGCGGGAAGTGGTAGAGAATGTCGGTGGTTCCGTTCGTTCCATTCCGCTTGTTCCGAATATTTCTACGACTCTCTTGATACAAAGGATTAAGAATCTTCCTTAAATCCCTGTACCTGGAAGGTGTTTCTACAAGAAAGGCGACCTCCCTCCTGTAAAGAGTGCCTTCTGTTTTTGTCATTCTCATGCCATTTTTCGCTCACCTTCAACAGGCCTTCACACCCATCATTCGTGCCTTTCAGGACCCTTCCGCCCGGCCCTGTGTGATAAGTCCGCATCCTTCCAGCATTCCACTGGTCTTGTCTGTTCTGGCCGCGATGGACGTCAAACAGCTTCCCGGGACATTGCCATTGGGTTCAAAGCATACAAAGGCTCAACCAGGAAATATCACGCTGACGCCTTCCTCCTGGCTGATCATCACGCCAACACCGCGGGAGGCTGATGGCCTCTATCAAGACCTCCAGAGTTTTTATTCATTGTTTGGTCTTCCTGAGGAATATCTCATGGTGTTCCCACCGTGGACCAATCTGCCCTATCAATCCTCCCTTCCCCCGAAAGAAGTGATAGCTCAGCGTGGAGCGGTGCTCCACCGATTAACAGAACGCGCGCCCTGCGCCATTGTGACATCCATCCAGGCTGTCTTACAGAAACTTCTCCCTCAATCAGTGTTCTCCCAATCATGTCTATCCTTGAAACCCGGTCTTTCTTACGAACGTGAATCCTTCATTCGTTCTCTGATTCGGATTGGATACCAAAGGACTTCTCTCGTGGAGATTCCAGGGGAATACAGTATTCGAGGTGGCCTCCTGGATGTGTTTTCAACGGCTTACTTAAGCCCGCTTCGGGTTGAATTTCTCGGCGATACCATCGAATCGGTCCGCCTTTTCGACCCAGCCACTCAAGAATCCATTCAGCACATCCACGATGCCTGGATTCTTCCCGCCAGAGAATGTGTGTCACCCATTGACATGACCGAATCTCTTTCTTCCGCTCTTCCCTCGGATGCCGAATGGCGGAATCCGCATATCTATTCAGATATGCCGTCGCTGGTGCAATATTTTTCCTCTCCCCCTCACGTGGTGTTTCATCATCCGTATGCCTTAGAAGAAGCGGTGGGAAAATGTTGGAATCAAATTCTGGAAGTGTGGGATCAACAGACATCCTCCACCCCAGAACCTTTTCCAGAACCTGACCAGCTCTACTTTCTCTGGGAGGAAATCGAATCCCACATCCAATCGTCACCTGTGTTGGGAACTGATGCTGTGACGCCTCCTCAAGAGTCACCTTGGAATCCCATACTTCCCATTCCCGCCCAATCACCAACTCGTATAGGATTAGGGGTGCGAGGAACTCCCTTTACGGAAACGCTGGCCAAACTCAATAGCCTGCGAGAGCAGCACGTTGTGTTTGTGATTGCACGAAATTCAGGCCAGGTTGAACGTCTGCTCGCACTGTTTTCGGAACATGGGTACCCGGCAATCCCCTGGGACTTCTCTCCCAAGCTTCTTTCACCCGAACAACATCCACCGTTTTTCTGCCTCCCTGGGGAGTTATCTATTGGGGTGATTTCCCATGAAGGACAGGTGGCGTTCGTTACGGAAGAAGAATTATTTGGGAAAGGGATTCGGCACCGTCCTCAACAGAAGACCTCGGCCGCGAAATTTTTGTCCTCTCTCGACGATTTGGCGGAAGGCGACCTTGTTGTTCATGTCCACCATGGGATTGCCCGGTACAAAGGGCTTCGCCGTTTGTCTGTCAACGACTTTGAAAGCGATTATCTCCTGTTGCAGTTTGCGGGGACGGATACCTTATACGTTCCGTTGGACCGCTTGAACCATATTCAACGCTATCGTGGGGCCGATCGTCATCAGCCAAAACTGGATCGTTTGGGAGGGACCAGTTGGGGGCGGACCAAAGCCAAGGTCAAAAAGGGGATCGAAGAGATGACGCATGAACTCTTGGCCCTCTATGCCAACAGGGAAGTTGTCCGCCGACCTCGCTATAGCACGGATTCGATATTATCCCATGAGTTTGACGCGGCCTTTGACTATGAGGAGACTCCCGATCAACTTCGTGCCATTGTCGATATCCAACGAGATATGGACTCGCCTAAACCGATGGATCGCCTTGTTTGCGGAGATGTGGGCTATGGGAAAACCGAGGTAGCGATGCGGGCTGCATTTAAGGCGGTTCAGGACAATCGGCAAGTGGCGGTTCTTGCGCCGACCACTCTTCTGGCGCAACAACATTATGAAACCTTTTCCCTGCGCTTTGCTCCCTTTCCTGTTCGCGTCGGCATGCTGTCCCGGTTTCAAACCCCCGCTGAAACAAAAGCGATATTGAAGGATGCCGCTTCGGGGGCTCTTGACATCCTTATCGGGACACACCGTCTGTTACAAAAAGATGTCCGGTTGAAGAATTTGGGTCTCGTCATCACCGATGAAGAGCAATGGTTCGGTGTTCGTCATAAAGAACGATTGAAACAACTGCGCACCCAAGTCGATGTCCTCACCTTATCCGCCACCCCTATCCCCCGGACACTTCAAATGGCCTTTTCCGGCGTTCGGGATCTTTCGGTCATCGAAACACCCCCACCAGGCCGGATGGCCATTCAGACCCAGGTGCTTCGATTCGATCCCTCGGTGATTCGTGAAGGCATTCAACGTGAATTGTCACGAGGCGGACAGGTCTTTTATGTTCACAATCGAGTCCAAACCATGGAACAAACCGCGACCTGGGTCCAAAGTCTTGTCCCTGAAATGCGAGTGGTCATCGCTCATGGTCAAATGGATGCGCGGCTGTTGGAGTCCGTGATGTTAAAATTTCTTCATCAGGAGGCTGATATTCTGGTCGCATCAGCCATTATCCAATCCGGTCTGGATATTCCCAATGCCAACACCATAATTATAGACCGAGCCGAACTGTTTGGGCTTGCCCAACTGTACCAACTGCGTGGCCGCGTAGGGCGAGGGGGGCAACAAGCCTATGCCTACCTCTGTATCCCTAATGAAGAACTTCTGAGCACCGACGCTCAAAAACGTTTAACCGCTATTCAGGAATTTGCCGATCTTGGGGCTGGATTTCGAATTGCGGCGGCCGATCTGGAAATTCGAGGAGCCGGCAATATCTTAGGGAAGCAACAATCAGGCAATATCGCATCCGTGGGATTGGATTTATATTTGCAAATGATGGAGCAGGCGGTTCACCAACTCAAAGGACAAGAAACGGATGAAACTCCGGAACCGACTCTCCATCTGCATGTCTCAGCCTATATTCCGGAAGACTATGTTGATGATCCCCGGCAGCGCCTAAGTTTGTACAAGCGATTATCGATGAGCGAGCGGATCGGGGACCTGGCTCTCCTCCATGGGGAATCGCAAGATCGATATGGCCCTCTCCCGGAACCGTTGGAGCGACTCTTTGATGTCATGCAGATAAAAATTCTTGCGAAAGGGCTCACGCTTGAATTCGTTGAGAGAAAAGGCGCCACCCTCTTGATCGCCTTTCATGAGCGTGCCAAGATACCCGAAAAAGGCATCCAATGGCTTATGGAGGATTATCAAGGTCGCATTCATTTTTTGACGCCCTTCTCTTTTGAAATTCAGACAGGCATGGAAGACTGGGGAGATTTCTATCAGGCTCTTAAGACGATCTTGGAAGGTCTTGGGCAACGCGAGACGCAGAACACGGAGCAAAAGCCTTTATGAACAAGTTGGTTGGGAAGAGGACAGTGTGGAAACCGTTCTCGGCTTCCAGAGTCATAGTCTGCCCCAGTGCTTTCCCTCGTCGATGGGTTCTTTGGTGTGTCATTTTTTCCCTTCAGACGTTGATGAGTCCACCGGCTTCCTCAGGGTCAGGATATTCCGATCGAATTGCCGCGATTGTCAATAATGAAGTGATTACTATGTCGGAACTTTTGGAAGAACTCGGTGACGAACAAAAACGGTTGAAAGCGCTCTTTCATGGAAAACAATTCAAACGTCGCTTACTTCAAAAAGAATATCAGGTGTTGAATGCCCTCATTGAACGAAAGCTTCAGCTCCAGGAGGCCAAGACCAACGGCGTGACCGTCACGGAAGAAGAACTTCAACAGGCCATGCAACATCTGCCGGCCAATAATCACGATTCCGAATCCCAAACGAAGACACGTATGCGGGAACAACTGCTGTTGAATAAATTGCGATTGTTCGAGGTGCGCCGAAATGTGATGGTCCCAAGCTCAGCCGTCAGACAATATTACAAACAACACCAAGAGCAGTTCCTGCGACCTCAGATCTACCGGCTCAGGCAAATCCTCTTGTTGCACGATCCGGATATTCCTAAAAAGGAGACGAAGGCAAGGGCTGAATCGGTGTACCGCGCGCTTCGGGAAGGCGGTGATTTTTCGGAATTGGCATTGAAATTTTCGGATGGCCCCGGTGCGCACCAAGGTGGAACCCTTGGATTTCTCCGGCATGATGAATTGCTGGCCCCTATTGCCCAGGCACTGAAGACGATGCAACCAGGCGATTTGAGCCCCCCCATTGAAACCACGTTAGGATTTCATATTATTGCGTTGGATGAAAAACCTTCTCCTCAACCCAAACCATTTGAAGAAGTCGAACCGTTTATCAGTCAATTGCTCTATAAAGAGCGTTCAGAAAAAACCTTTCAAGAGTGGATCACCAAGTTAAAAAATCAGGCATTTATTGATGTGAGACTGTAGCTCTCACCAGATTCTGTACGGCCTGAAAGACGTCTGGTCGTCCCTGGCGGGTGCGCGCGGAAAAGAGAAGCAGTGGGGTCTCTGGAGCAAGCAGAAGCTCGTCTCGAATGTTTTCCAGATGTGATCGATAAAGCCGTGGTGGGATCTTATCGGCCTTGGTGGCGACAATGATTGTTTTCAGGGACAACGAACCGAGCCAACCAACCAGAACAGAATCCGGAGCTTGACTCCTTCGGGCATCAATCAGCACGAGCCCCCCACACAAATTCTCTCGTGTGGTCAGGTACTGTTCAATCATGGGGCCCCATGCCTCGCGAACGGTCTTCGGGACCTTTGCATACCCATAACCAGGAAGATCAACCAAGCGGAATTCAGGCAGGAGAGCATCTCCCGTTGACACCTTAAAAAAGTTGATGGTCTGCGTTTTCCCCGGAATTTTTCCAACCTTCGCCAATCCCTTTCGATTCAGCAACGTATTAATGGCAGAGGATTTCCCCACATTGGACCGTCCGACAATGGCGATTTCAGGAATCCGATCATGAGGATATTGATCAGGGGACACGCAGGTTTTTACGAATTCGGCTGAAAAGTTTTTCACGAAAAGAATTTCCTTGTTATTTCAAATCGACCGGAACGGTTAGGTTTTGGTTCGGTCGGTTTTCATCGCTCGCGCGATTTCTCGCTTTGCTTCTCGCTGCTTGATGGTTTCCCGCCTGTCATAATGTTTTTTTCCACGTGCCAGCGCGAGTTCGACTTTTGCCAGACCTCGTTGGTTGAAATACAGCCGGAGTGGAATAATGGTGAGGCCGGCCTGTTGCACTTTGCCCATTAATTTTCGAATCTCTTTTTGATGT
>Ga0114931_10007709_pt1 | contig 13127 bp, 11 predicted proteins | sample 2SBtaG_FD_89579 | JGI IMG/M metagenome (GOLD analysis project Ga0114931, IMG submission 89579) | Deep subsurface microbial communities from Kolumbo volcano to uncover new lineages of life (NeLLi) - 2SBTROV14_V59a metaG | ecosystem: Environmental > Aquatic > Marine > Volcanic | place: Kolumbo... | reverse complement strand
CGTCGGCGATGACGCCGCAGCCGTCGGGGCCCATGCGGACATCCATCTCTTGCTTCTCTAACAGTTGGTAGAGATGCAAACTGGTTTGCAGTTCCTCGCCGCTTGGTTCGGGATGAATATGCAGGTGCCGACGCAAGGCGACTATTTCGGCTGACTGTTGGTCAACGATCGCGTCGAGTTGGGCTTTCCAGTCGTCAGGCATAAGAGAGTGCAAAGAAAAAGCCGTGCTGCCACGAAACGCACGGCGAAGGCTAAAGTTCAACAAACTCAGGCACGATCAGCTCGGGCAATATCCCTTGTTCATGTCCCATGGCTAGGAACTTTGTCACCGCCTCGCGACCCTTCTCTCCAAAATCGAGCGTCCAATCATTGACATACATACCGACAAATTTATCGGCTTTACCGCGATCAAGGTCTCGCCCATATTGCAGAGCGTATTCCAGCGCCTCTTCACGATGGGTCAGGCCATAGTCGATGCTCGCGTAAAGCAGACGCTGCACCTCGTGAATCGTCTCGGGGCCCAAATCTTTGCGAATCGCATTGGCGCCCAAAGGCAACGGCAAGCCATCGGAAAGTTCTTGCCACCAGATTCCCAAGTCGAGCACCAACTTCAGGTCGCTCTCGGCGTAGGTCAACTGTCCTTCGTGAATGATCAGACCAACGTCAATTTTCTGACCTTGATACTCTCCGCTTTGTACTGCCGGAATGATCTCGTCGAACGGAACCAAGACATGCTCGAAATCGCAGCCCAAGCACATTCGCAAGCCGAGGAAAGCGCTGGTCAGCTTGCCCGGCACAGCAACGATTTTATTCTTGATATCATCGACTCCACACTTCTCGCGATCGACGACCATCGGGCCATACCCGTCGCCCATGCTTGCCCCGCAACTACAAAGCGCGTACTTGTCGTGTAGAAATGCGTAAGCATGGATGCTGATTGCCGTAAGTTCCAGTTCCGCACGAAACGCACGCTGGTTGAGGGTCTCGATATCGACGAGCTCATGCGTAAATCGGTAGGGCCCGGTATCCACGTAACCGTTGGCGAGCGCGTGGAACATAAACGCGTCGTCTGGGTCTGGGCTATGGCCGACGCGGATGAGTTGTTTGGTTTCGGTAATCGACACAACGAAGTGCTCCGGTGCATTGAGGACTGGCAGCTGAAAACAGGCCAAGGCGAATGGCATTAGCGCTGAGACCGCAATGATAGGCGGTGTGAGAGCGATTCGTCAATTGCCAGGTGTTTTCCCACAGGAGGATTGCCAAGTCGCTTTTTTGAACCGCCAAGTTCGCCAAGAGCGACAAAGGAGCAGAAGAGATTGGTACTCAAACAGCCAGATTCTCAACTTTTTCTTACTTTTTAATCCTTGGCGCTCTTGGCATCCTTGGCGGTTTTTATGACTTGGCAGATAGAGATGAAAGCCCGCCTGTGTCCAGGGGTCACTGGTTATTTTTCGAAGTACTGGTCATTGGGTTATTGGTTATTGGTCATTGGTCATTCCTTGCTTAAGATGTTGACTTGGCAATGATATGTTTCAGCCGCAAGTGGGACTTTTGGGGTCAATGACGAATGGCGCCCTTTTTCAGAGATGGGCCCCATGACGAAACAAGATATGCTGTATTTCAGGCAAATACTCGCGGTTCTCACATTGCGTTTTTTCGGATTTGGGTATTTTGGAATTCGTCATTTGCCTTAGTTCTGTTTCAATCGCCTCGGCGGCGATGAAAGACGGCTACCATGGATATTGTGCAAACTATCGCGGATTTATTTGAGAAGCGAGGCGATTCGCTTTATGGGGGCGAAGCGGTCACTCAGCAAGAACATGCCTTGCAGGCGGCACTGCTCGCCGAACAAGCTGGTGCCGACGACCAACTCGTAGCAGCAGCATTGCTTCATGATATCGGCCATCTTTTGCACGACTTGCCAGAGGACGCACCCGACGAGGGGATTGACGATCGGCACGAAGAACTGGGCCACCGTTGGCTTGCCAAGCATTTTGGTCCTGTAGTGACCGAGCCCGTGCGGCTGCATGTTGCGGCAAAACGATATTTGTGTTCCATCGAGAGCGATTATTGGGCCGCGCTTAGCCCAACTTCGGTGCAAAGCCTTGAGTTGCAGGGGGGGCCGTTTTCTGCAGAGCAGCGACTGGAATTCGAAAGTTCTCTCCATTTCCCTGATGCCATCAAGCTGAGACGATGGGACGACGAAGCAAAAGTCGTTGGCCTGCAGACACCCACTGTCGAACACTATCTCATTGCTGTAGAAAAGTCCCTAATACTACTGCGCTAAGTCATAGGAACCACAACGACACGACGAACACCACGCCAAACTACAAACCAGGACAAACGATGTGAGACGGATGTTTTGCTGAGTAGGCATTTGCTGGAAACAACTTGCCGACCTGTTGATCGAGGCAAAATCATTGAAAACCCAATATTGCTAGCTCCATTTCGTTGTGCCCGTCGTGTCGTCATGGTTCAACCTAGCGTTGTCGTACTAAGTCACTGACTCTTTTAATCAACCGCTTGCTTGGAATCCTTAAACCATGATCACATCTCCGCGTTTTTGTATTCTCAATTTGTCATTTTTTGCACTGTTGGTCGCTGCGGCTAACTGCGGGGCGGCAGAACCGGAACGACCCAAACGTTTTATCTACAATAGCGACGGCAGTAATATGTTTATTTACAAACAGCCACCGATGCAGCCGGCCGATGTGTATAGCTATGTCGATGAAGTGGCCGACTCGCAAATCACGACCTTTTTCATGTGCCCCAATTATGGGATGCCGCTAATGTATCCCAGCAAGGTGACCGAGATGATCGGTACTTTGCTCAGCGATGAAAAGTTAAAAGAAACTTACGAAGAGGGAGCGAAGCCTGAGAAGAAAAAGACCTCGGCGCGTGGCCTCGCCAATCTCCATGGGCTGGTTGAGGCCGGCCATGATCCCGTTGGGCTGGTTGTTGATCGGGCTCGTGAGAAAGGGCTTGAGGTGTTCATCACCCTACGGCTCAACGAAATTCATGATGTGCAAACGGCCGGTAGTCTCATCGTCTCGAAGTTTTGGCGTGACCATCCCGAATGGCGAGTCGGCAAACATGGCGACGAAATTTTGCCATTGTTCAAAGACATCATCGGCGGTAGCCCTGAACATGAAGTCCACCCGATCGTGGCTTCCTGGTTCCCGGGCGCATTGAACTTTGCGATTCCTGAAGTGCGGGCGATGAGGCTGGCAGAATTGCGTGAATGTTGTGAACGATATGAGATCGATGGAATCGATTTGGACTTCCAGCGATTCCCGATATATTTTCCTCAAGACGAAGGCCACACGCATGTCGAGACGATGATCGACTGGGTTCGGTCGGTTCGCGAGATGACTCGTGAAGTAGGAAAAAAGCGGGGTCGGCTGCTCAAAGTTTCTGCTCGCGTCCTTGCCAGACCACAGCAAAACCTAGATATCGGACTCGATCCGATCGCTTGGGCCAATGAAGGTTTGGTCGATTTCCTCGTGGTCTCACATTACCTGCGTAACGATTTTGCGCTACCGATTGGGGAATTTCGTCGGCAGGTGCCAGCGAGTTTTCCGCTGTACGGGTCGATCGAAGTCGAGTCCAAATTGGATACTTTTCGTGATATCGCCCGCCAACTGTGGGACGATGGGGCCGATGGAATCCTCCTGTTTAATTTCTTCACGACTCGTGAAAATCGCGGGGAGCCGCCATTTGAGTTGCTCGATGAACTTGGCGATCCGGCAACGATTACGATTAAGGCAACCCCTGCAAAATAGTCACATACTGCTATGTGCGGGAAAAGAGAATTCACCAAGCCCTGGGATACTAGACATCCGACCAGTTTGAAGCCGAATACGTCCCGGTAGTTGCGGCGTAGAAATCGCCCCGACCGGTATCCGTCAATCTTGGGCTGTCGCGAAAGACAAATGCCAAGAAGTGTAGATACTCCTCAATCAGTTTTGAAACAATTTTCCGAGTGGCGAACTGAGCATTGCCGGTAAGAGGCATAGGTCGCCAACTAAAGCTGTTGTGAGTAAAACAGCCAACAGCAAGCCGAATTCGGCGATGGGGGCGAAACTGCTGAATGCGAGAACGCCTAAGCCAAGGCTGGCTACTAAAGTGGTTTGAACCATTGGTTGAAAGCAATGCTTCGCAGTCGTCGATGCGATCTCGCGACGGCTGGCGTTCGGTCTGAGTAAGGACTCAGCTTGGAAGAAGGCCACAAAATGCAAGGTATCGTCGAGTGCGACACCCAATGCTACGGTGGCCGTCGTCAGTGTGGCAATGTTGATAGGATGGCCCAGCCAACCAAGTAGTCCGAACACGATCAACACGGGCGAGATATTTAGTAAAAGCAACAACAAAGCCAGGAGGGGTGAACGGAAAGCAAAAGTCAGAACCAGCATGAGTACAGCCGAAGCTGACAATAAACTTCTTCCTAATCCGGAAAATATTTCGCGTTGTGCGGCGATGATCAATGGCACGACTCCAGTGTAGGTAACGTTCACATTCGATTCAGTTGCCTGTGGCAACTCTTCGATAATAGCGGCCAATCGTTGCCCAGCAGTGCTAGCGACATTGGCAGTAATCCGCCAACGGGTTTGGTCGCTGTTGAGTCGAGTGAGCAACGTCGGCTCGAAGGCGGGTAGGCTCTGGAATTGCTCCAATAAGTCGGCTGCTTCGTCAACATGCTCGGGAAATAGTGCTGTGAAATCGAAAACGTCTTCCACGTCGGGATGCTCGCGCATGTCTGCAGCGAATTTCCTTACAATCTGAATACGGCTGGCAAGTGTCGTATCGGAAGGAGTTTCGATAACGGCTTCGATATTCAGTAGCCCTGTTAATCGACGCTCGATCACTTCGTAGTCTTGAGTAAGCTTGGAGGTCGGCGGAAGAAATTTTAGCGCATCAGACTCACAAGTCAGTCGTAGCAGTCCGGCGCAGGCCAAGAAAGTAGTAACGCCCCAGCCAACAATCACCGTTTTAACTGGCAGCCGCCGTATCAATAACCCGGCAAAAGGTGATGTAGGAGAGCCAGATACCGTTTGTTTTTCACCTAGGAGATAGACAGGGGCAAATAGGTAGGTAATTGCGACCGCACAAACCGTCCCAACGGCGGCCCAGATGCCGAATGTACGGACAGGCTCAAACTGACTGGAAATTAGCGAGAGACAGCCAATAGCAGTCGTTGCTGCGGCTAACAATGTTGGGTAAAGGGTTTTGGATACGGCATAGCCGACCGCGGAATCAGCATTCGGAGCCAAACGCCAGTGGTGAATCAGGTGAAGCCCGAAGGAAAGGCTGAGCACTAACAGCATCGGCGGAATCGTGATGCCAATTAAATTGAGCTTTGCGCCACTTGCACTCATGAGCGCCAGCGTCGCGAGTACCGTCATGATGCTACAGAAAATTAGCATCAGTACTAGCCGCCACTCGCGTAGCGACCAGCTAAGAAATAGCAGGCTGACTCCAATGACAATTGGCATCAATCGGCGCATCGAGGTCTCTGCTGCTTCGTCGAGAGCAACATTCACAGCAGTTGGCCCGCCGAGGTGGGTCTGGGCAATTGAAAACCCGACGCTCTCGCATGCTTTTCGAATATACAGTAACAGAGCTTTGCGATCGGTATTTGAATCGGCTTGAACTTCGGCAAAAATGCCGGAAAAGTCGGGCTTCTTGCTGGCGAGCGGAATTGTTTTGTTTTCGATTCCCCAGGCGCCCATCATTTGTGACATACGTTGAGCTGTCACGCACTGCAAAATGGCGTCATGCTGCTCAAGTCGATTTGCAAGAAGCTCTAGACGAGAATCATCTTGTTGGCATTGGTCGATTGCAACTACCAACAGTTCGTTTGCATGAAACTCCAGGCTAAATTGCTGATAAGCTTTTACCGCCGGATCGGAATCGCCCAGCCAAGATTCGATTGCGTTATCCATGCGCAATTGCGCTACATAGTTCGCTATTGGCCAAGTCGAGAGGCCAAACAGGATGAACACAAGCACCGTCCAGGATCGACGATTTCGATCCATTCCAGACGCGAGGGGAGCATGGGCGTCTGGTATCGCACGGCCTGGTTGCTCGTCAGTTTCATCCATCACAACAAACCGGGTGGCACGCGCAAGTAGTTTTGAAAATTGGCTGGGTCATTCCACTGTGCCTGATCAAAATGAAGCAAGATTTCATCATCGCGACGAGGGTGCCCTGCATCGTCAGTGCCAATCCACATGAAGATATACTTTTCCAGTCGGTCAGCCCCCAAAACTTGTTGGTCGTTCTCTGCGTTAAATATGGATGCTTGTTGCACTGTGCCTGCAATCGGTACGGAAGTCAATTCTTGATAAGGGGCCAAGCGATAGGGACGCGTGCGGTTACTTGATGCGGCCCAGTTGAAACTCGAAGCAGAATGGATACCGATATTGCGGTGTTCGCCGGCCGAGACAAACACGACAGGACGAGTTGGCATGTCGCGCGGCGTGTTGACCAGTCCGGCCACCTCCCAGTCAAGTTTCATCGAGGAGTTCTTTTCTAAGGAAAAATGCTTGCCACGTTCGGGAGGTCCGTAGGCTTGGATTGCTGATGTCTCGACCCACGACTCGGCAAACACTTTGTGGTAACAGCCGCAGGCTAGTACCGACTCGTAAAATAAGGGTTGATTTTGTTGGTCAAGCGTTATCCGCAGTACGCCACTATCGATCGGTGCGGCCTCGACATCGACTATCTTCGTTCGAGGATGGCGTGGATACCAAACCACATAGGTCAATTGAGTGTGCGAAGCCGTTCCCAACGGGCTCTGCTTAGCAAAGCCATATACTGTGGGCTGCGAAGTATCGATTTGCGTAACCAACAAACCTTTTTCATTGACGGACAAGGAAGCCTTACCGATCGAATCATCTTCAGTCGACCACTGGTACTTTTCCCCTGGTTTGGGCCCCTGCCCTTGCACCAAAATCGGCGAATAGTAGTAGAGCAACTGGTCGGAAGTAGCGGCCGCTACCTGTGCCGCTGGCCAATTTTCGTTGGCTGATGGAGGCGAGTAAACCGTCCCCTGTCCCTCTACCGATTCCAATGGCGCCATCACAGCCGTCGCCGGTACCATTGGCCAGGTGACATTACAGCCACTTAGGAACAGTATTGAGAGACAAAAGAATGTTCGATTCATCGCTGCGCACTCCGAAGACGGGATTGGTCATTCAGACTCCAATCCTAGTTGAGATAACTAACACGAAACCGCCCGACGCAACCAGAGCTTGAGCAAGGGCGGGCACCTCGAAACGATCAGAGAGAACGTAGCTAGCGAGGGTAGTTGGCGCATAGATATTTTCTCCTTAGTTCAAGAGTTCTGATTAATCGACGGGGGTACTTTCATTGAGTTCGATGCATCAAGAACAATCTCAATTGCATCAACAAGCGATTGCAGATCGGATTGTTCGATCACCAGCGGCGGCATGATCGTTAGCACGTTCCGACCAGGGCCCGTCCGTCCAAGCAAGAAGCCCGCATCCTTGAGGTCCTCCAGCAGTTGGGTCACATAGTCTGCTGTTTGCTGCTCAGCGCCACGCACGATTTCGACTCCAACCATCAAACCACGGCCACGAATTTCTTTGACTACAGAAAAACGACTAAGTTGCTCCTGCAAGACATCCAATAACCAACTGCCGAGCTGTTGAGCAAGGTCTCCAAGCTGGTGCTCCATGTGATAGTCGAGTACGGCTAAAGCGGCGGAAGCCGATACCGGGTTTCCGCCATACGTACTTGCACCCGGTTTGCGATACGCTTCGGCCAATTGCGATGAAGTTGCTGCAACTGCAATTGGGAACCCGTTTCCTAGGGCTTTCGCAAGGGTGACAATATCCGGCGTAACCCCCATGCCTGAAGATGCTAAGAACTTTCCAGTACGGTTGATACCCGTCTGAACCTCGTCGGCGATGAGCAGCGTGCCATATTGCCCGCAAAGTGTTTTCAATCGCGACAGAAAACCCTCGGGCATCACATGAATGCCACCGTTGCCTTGAATTGGTTCGTACATGACGGCAGCGATTTCATAGTCTTGCAATAACCGCTGAACTGCATCCAAACAATTCGGATCTGCGAGCGGTGGGGCCATGTGAAAACTGTCGAGCAACTCGGGATCCGTTCGCCACATCGGCAGCGAGGTTGCCGACATGGCTGCTTTCGTTCGGCCATGGAGGCTATTTTCGAAAGTAATAAAGTCTTTACGTCCTGTCGCCAGTGTGGCCAGCAACAAGGCCGATTCATTCGCTTCGCTGCCACTGGCACAAAAGAAAAACGAGTCGAGGTTCTCGGGTAAAACCTCGGCCAGTCGTTCCGACAAACGTAGCATCGGCTGGCTAATGTATATCGTGGTTGTGTGGCAAAGCTGTTCCATCTGCTCTCGCACCGCTTCAATTATCTTTGGATTGGAATGTCCTGCGCTCATGACTCCAACGCCACTGTAGCAGTCGAGAAACCGATGACCGTTGGTGTCAAACAGATGGGCACCTTCGCCACGGGCGATCACCGGGGGATCGCGATAAAAATGATACACGCAGGGCCAGATGTGCTGTTTTTTCACCTGAATTAAAGCTTCAGCATCGTTCGTAGTACACAAGGTAGTCGGCATAGTCATACTCTCCGAGCAAGGATCCTAAGCGGCAAGAACTTTTTGTATTTGTCCAGTAAGCTGCTGTGAACCGTCGATAAAATCTAGTTCTGGAATCGTGTAGTCATTGTCCAGCGCATGAACAACTTGCATCATATATTTCAGTGCTTCACGAACGTCTTGAGGCAATAGCACGCTATCTTCGTTGGCAAACATCGAAATAAACTGTTCGGTGCAGCCGCCTTCGTGCCCCCGGCCAAACTGACCGGCCCAAGCTTGTGCTTCTTCGTTGTTGCTCAATGCGTAGAGCAAGCTTTGACGGACGAGGTCGCACAGCTCATTGGCAACGTCCCAGCCAAGGTCGCGGCGGATAAGATTGAGCCCAACAGGAAGTGGCATCCCGGTTCGCTCCGACCAAAGGGCACCAAGGTCGGCAATTCTGACAAGCCCTTTCTGACGGAAGAACAACAGTTCTTCATGGATCATCACTCCAGCGTCGAGTTCACCTGCGACTACTGCGTCGGCAATTTTGTCAAACTCCATCTCCACAACTTCGACTTCTGGTCGAGCCCACTTCATCAGCAAACCACCCGTGGTTTGGATACCCGCTACGCCGACCCGTTTGCCACACAATTCCTCTAGCACCAGTGGCTTCTTTCCAACGAGTACAGGCCCATACCCGCGGCCAACGCTCGTTCCCACGCTGAGGATCCGATAGTCTGCCGCCAGAGCCGGGTAGGCGACCGACGAGACGGCTGTAATGTCGAACAACTCAGCCTGGGCAGCCTGGTTGAGTCGGTTGATATGGTCAGAGGTAAACGTCAACTCGTAGCCCGGGGTGGCAAGCTTACCCGTCTGCAATGCGTAGTAGTAGAACGCGTCGTCACTATCGGGTGTGTAAGCTATCGAAATCGACTTTTTGAAAGACATGGCGAATCCTTTCGCGAAAAATTGGAAATGTGAGTTCAATAAATCCCTAGACGCAACTTCGACTTCGTGTCATCGGGTGGACCAGGATTGCGAATACCTGGACTAATGAGACCTGCTTTTATCGCTACCTCACTGGGCGGGATAAGCGTGGCCCAGTCGCGTTCTTTCATGCCAACCAGAAGCATCGAGCGATCGAAACGGTGAAATACTAGTTGGCCATATTTTTTTTCGTTTAGCTCTTCGTGGTCACACAAAACATCGAAGAGAAGTCGTGGGCCACTCGGAAAATATTCAATCTCGTGCCGATGCACATCCGATGTTTCCAGGGCACAACCAAACAGTGTGTTTCCATAGCCCGATAAGTGGACTGCTTGGGGAAACTGCTGGCGAAACTCGTTGATTTGATTTGCAGAGATGGCCATGCCGCCATAATGAATACCCGCGATCTGCTCACGCTGACCCTCGGAGAGCAACGGGCCGATTCGTGCTAGGATCGGTGGAGTGGAAAATAAAACGGTGATCGACTCGCGATGGAGGATCGCAGTTGCTTGATCGATGACATGGTCGATGTACCGCTTCGTGGCAAACGATCCGGGAGTCAACCGCTTCACCCAACGGGGATCAAAATCGACACACCATGGGTCGGGCGATCCCATTTTCTCGGCCAGACAGCGCTGCGCTTTACCAATAATATGAGGGCCCGTCGGCCCAACAAACAGCCACTGGCCTCCTATTGGAAAGCCAATCTGAGTCGCAACCTCGACAAAAGGCGAAACAAAGGCGGCTTCGAAGTCTTCTCGGGAATAAATCGTGGGGACGGGAGTTCCCGCAGTCCCGCCGGTTTCTGCAGTCAGAAAACGAGTTCGATCTCGCTGTATCCCTTGTGGAACAAAATCCCAAACAGACCGGTCTGCAAGCTTCTCCGGTTCCATGAAGCCAAGTAGCGTCAAATCGTCAACTCGACGCACACGATCAATTACGTCGAAACCCAATTCCTCCTGACGAGCAAGCCAATAGCGGCTCCCGTGTCGCGGATGAAAGTGCAGAGAGAGTATTTCTCGCAGGTGCTCACCGATCTGTGGCGCATCGACGACGTGTGAGCTGCCAAAAGCACAAGACGGGTGGCCCACTTTTTCTTTAGTAGCAATCATGGTGTCAACCCCGTGTGAGGCAAATCATTGGCTGCAGTGAACTCGCTGAGAAATTGCTCAATGCGGTTGCATAACCAAGTTTCATGACCGCGAAAGAAATGCCCATCTCGGTCGGTTGCAAGCGTTACCTTCGTGTTGTTCCAACTTGGCAATTCAGCCTGGAGCGATTCGGCACACGTCGCAAAATCGTCTTCAGCAGCGATTGCCAGCTTCGATATTGGCGACTTCGCGAGCGCGCCCAGATCGTGTTGATCAAGTGTTGGAGCGATACAAACGGCCGCATCCAACTTGCCTCCCTGATCGAGCCATTGGGACAATACCAGATTGCCAAAGCTGTAAGCAACGACCGCCAGCGGAAGCTCCGCTTCGTCGATATCAACTAACCAACGGCAAGCATCTCTCAAATCGCTCCAACGCTCTTGCTCATCCTGCACTTCCGACGTTTCCCAAAACGATTGGATCGCGGCCGAGTCATACATCGACGGGCCATCGCTACCACCGATGCCACGGTAATCGAAACGCAAGGTAATCCAACCCGACATGGCCAAGCCTTCGGCAATCGCTCTGGCGACATTGTTTTCCATCGTACCGCCCAACAAGGGATGAGGCCCGGCCACCACAAGCCGCCCAACAGCTGGGATGTCCTGCGGATAGGCCAACACACCTGCGAGAGTCGCTTCCTCGGTAGGGATAACGATCGACTCACTTACGGTTTCCCAATGCTTCTCAAGCAACCGAGACATGGTGCTGCCCCCTTTTCACTACTGGTATGTAGGGAAACTCGGTAATAAATTGTCCAAAGATCATGGCCAGCTTGAGACCCATTTCGACATTTCCGGCAATCTCGATGCGACGGTCGAAGAACGCCTGCTGTGGAGTCAGTTGACCGCCAACGATAGCTCCCAGCGTGTCGCCATCCGACTCGAACACGACGGCTACGTCGTCGCAATTCGCTCGCCTGACAGACACGACGTCGCCCCGCTCTAAGCGACATCGCCATTCGCCGGCGCTAATATCCAGTACACGAAAACCAACTTCCGCTGTGACATTCGTGAGTCGAGGCAAGGTTGAGAGCGGCGCATGCTTGGGCAAGAAGCGTTCAAGATAATCGTCTGCCGGAAAATGACTTGCGTTAAGGCACTCCTCTGAAGTCTCACCCCAATTGGTATCAATCGCATAACCGAGCAGACGATCGACAACTTCGGTATCGATGATCGGGCAAGGCAAACGGGGCAACGCGAACTGGCGCCGGCTAGCATCAAAACGCGGTTCACCCTTCCAGTAAGGAGCGATGTGCCGAAGCTGACGGTAGAACGCACGCTCTATCGTTGTCATCTCTTGTTTGGGCAGTTCAGGCTCAAACGCCATACGATCGATTTGCCAACGAGCCTGAGCGGCGCCAAACACATCAAGGCTGGTAGTCGGGAGATCTGGAGTGAGATGAAATATGCCGCTTGCTTTCGAGCCCTGCTCGACGAACGTTCCTAATGCACGGGCCACCCAATCAACAGGAACTAGGTTCCGTACTCCGGCAGGAGAAACGTTGATTCTCAGAGGAACGTGCACTTTACCCGCAGCATTCTTCCTAGCACGATTGACAAGTCGTGCCACTGCACGCAGCGGTTGATAAAAACCCTGAAATACACTCGTGCGACCCGAGCCGTGTTCGCCAACCACAATTCCAGGGCGGGCAATACAGAGACTAAATCCCTGGGAGAGAGCGGCTGCGGTAACCTTTTTTTCCGCAGCCGCCTTAGTCGCTTCGTACTCGTTGCGAAAATCTGACTGTTTTGCCTCCTGCTCAACTCCCACGCCATCGACTTCCGGAGCCACGTAGGCAGTGCTAATTTGAACCCAATGCTTCAACTGCGGGCCAACCTGTTGGAGCAACTGCTTCGTACCAAAAACATTGGTTCTTGCTGGCTCGTCATGATCCTCATGGAAAAAGCTCACATTGGCTGCTGCATGCAAAACGGTCGAACAGCGCTGGAGAGCATTGAGTACCGCTTCTGATTTCCCGAAATATTTATTTGTGAGATCAGCACAACAAACTTCAACTCTTTGTCTGCATTTGCAATCAATTTTCAACCAATCGAAAACAGTTTCCATCCGCTGTTGGGCATGTCTTTCATTCTCAGCTCGCACGAATACTACGACTTCCCAGTTGCTATGGTGCAACAACTCACGAAGCAAGTAGCGACCCACAAAACCGGTTGCACCTGTCAGCAAGATAGTTTCTTTCGCCATGACTTTTCTTTATTTGGTAACGCAAATACTGGGGATAATCTCTTCAGCCGATACTTATGGCAAGCCATGAGTGACGCCCTTTTCCAGAGATGGGCCCAATGACGAAGAAATTCCAAAGCACGAAATTCCAAAATAATGCGGTGATTTTTGCAGAAAGTAGTTTATCCGGGTTTCGGCTTGCTTTCGTCATTGGG
>Ga0114931_10007708_pt1 | contig 13127 bp, 15 predicted proteins | sample 2SBtaG_FD_89579 | JGI IMG/M metagenome (GOLD analysis project Ga0114931, IMG submission 89579) | Deep subsurface microbial communities from Kolumbo volcano to uncover new lineages of life (NeLLi) - 2SBTROV14_V59a metaG | ecosystem: Environmental > Aquatic > Marine > Volcanic | place: Kolumbo... | reverse complement strand
GTTTGGGCAAAGGGCGCCTTTCCTCTTTCCCATTTCCCCTTTTCTCTAGCGTTTCGTGGCAAGTCTTACTTCAGATGGCTGAAGTGTAACGAAAATAGTTATTTCTGGGGATAGAGAGGTTTTTAGCATGCAGAGCCTCCCATTTGAGGATGTCGTTGCAGGCACCGCTTACAAAGTTGCCTTTTTGGATCGAGAATTCCCGGTCGATTTGGGGCTAGCCCGGTATTTTGCCGCTTGAACCGGGGCTGACCCCCAAAACTGCCCCAACCATTAAAATAGCCAAATTTTGCGTAGCTTACTTGTATTACGATGGTATGCTAGTATTCTGCATATGGTTTGCGGAATCTTTTCCGTCTTGATTCGGAGATAAAATGGGAGAAATCATGATGAAAATTCTGAGCACAAAAAAGTTTTGCCAGCTCGCCCTCGTGGCAGTAGCGGTAGTGGCCATGGCCAACAATGATGCCATGGCATGGTCCTATGGTAGCTGGGGCTCTTCGGGTAGCTATGGTAGCTACGGTTCCAGTAGCAGCTATGGTAGCTACGGCTCAGGCGGAAGTTACGGCAGCCATGGCGGGGGCCTTCTGGCACGAATGCGAGCTAACCGAGCCGCTCGGCGTGCCTCCCGTTCGAGCTATGGTTCCTACGGCTCTTATGGCAGTTCAGGAAGTTGTGGTAGCTGTGGAAGCTGTGGTGGCTACGCTTGCTGCGGCAGCTCAGGTGGGGTGATCTATTACAGTGCTCCCCAAGAAGTTCCCACCGAGGCACCTACGCCCGACCCATCGGCCCCATCGGCAAGCAGTGCTTCCGACAGTGCCTCAATTGCCGTCACCTTACCGGCTAATGCCAAGGTATTTGTCAACAACCAAGAGACCACCAGCACGGGCAGCTTGCGAAACTATGTTTCTAAAGGCCTGGAAGCTGGCAAGACCTATGCCTACAAGCTACGAGTCGAATTTGAGCTAAATGGCGAAAAGGTCGTAGAGCACAAGGTGCTCAAGCTTCGAGCGGGCGATAGTCTCGACGTGAACTTCGGCAGCGAAGACTCGTCGCAATTGGCTACAGAAGAGCCTGTCGATACTGAGTTGAAGGTTGTGGTTCCCGCTGGAGCCCAAGTTTTTCTCTCTGGTACGGCCACGAAGCAGCAGGGCACCTTGCGTAGCTTCATCACCAAGCGTCTCGCTTCGGGCCAAGCTTGGGATGACTACACGGTTCGCGTCGAACTGGAGCAAGACGGTCAAAAGCTGGTCAAGGAGCGCACTCTCACCGTGGTGGGTGGACAAACCTATGAGCTAGCGTTCGACTTCGGCGCTCAAGACGAAATCAAGGTCGCCCAGTTGGCGAAATAGTCAACTATTTGAACCATCTGCTAAGATCATGCCCTTGCATCGGTGTTGACCGGTGCGAGGGTTTTTTATTTGATCAAAGCCCAGGGGTTGCAACCCCTGGGCTTTCCAGGAGAGTATGAGTCATGGCAAAGAAAAGGCCCGACAACCCGGAGCAGGCAGGCCCGAAGCCTGCGCAGCCCAAAAGACCGGCTCAGCGTGTGGCGTCAGGCACGCCCTGGCATCCATTTTGGCGATGGCTAGTCAGCTTGCTGTTGGTGCTGCATCTCACCGCGGTTTTTGTGGCTCCCTGGGACCTCTCGACCGATCCTGCCTTGCCACCTGGTTATGTGGCTCCTGGCGGATCCCAACAGCTACCACCTCGAGACAGTGCCGTCTGGCAGCAGCCCGTAGTCCCGCGAAAGCTACACCGTTTTTTTAACTACTATCTGAATTTAGCCTACCTCAACCACGGGTACCAATTCTTCGCTCCCGATCCTGCGGGCAGCAATCTTATTCGTTATCAGGTATGGGATTCAGGTGGTGCCGAAATTGCTACCGGCGAGTTTCCCAATCTCGACCAACAATGGCCCCGCCTGTTCTATCACCGTCACATGATGCTTGCCGCTCAAACGGGCGACATGGGAGAGCGTTCCGGACGCCTCTATGCAAAGCATTTGATTCGTCTCCACGGGGGTCAAACTGCCCGTTTGGAGTGGGTTCTGCATAAGCTCCTCTCGCCAAAACAAGTGCTCGACGAGACGCCTATGGGCGCTGAATCAACCTTCGTCGTTCTCGCCGAGATTCGTGAGACTGCCGACGCTGCATTCAATTCCAATTCAGAAGAACTGCCCGTTGCCATTCCAGGAGCAGGACAATAATGGGCATTATTTCTGATAGTCGCAGCTACCTAGCCGAAGCATGGCAGGCGTGGAATCGCTTTTGGTTTACGCCGACCGACCCTACAACGCTTTGTTTTATTCGCGTTTTGGCAGGAGCGATGCTGTTTTATACCCACCTTGTCTGGTCGCTTGATTTGCAAGCGTTTGTTGGTCCAGATGGCTGGTTGCCCGTCGACTTTATACGCGATCTCCAAGGCCACCAATGGTCGGTTTGGAGTGTCTTCTTTTGGATTCAAGAGCCCTGGCAGCTATGGTGTGTCCACATCTTCGCAGTATTGGTTTTTTTCTGTCTGATGCTGGGCCTGTTTAGTCGTACTACGTCGATACTCGGATTCCTGCTTGCTGTGTCGTATGCCCATCGGGTAAGTCCTGGGGCGTTTTTTGGGCTCGATAAGATCAATTGCATGTTTGCTCTTTACCTGATGCTCGGCCCATGCGGTGCCCGTTATTCGCTCGACCGCATCCGACGATTGCGACGCGGTAATAACAGTCCTGTCGTGCCCAGCGTGTCGGCCAACCTAGCTATTCGGCTGATTCAGCTGCACCTGTGTATTATTTACCTCTTTTCAGGCCTAGCCAAAATGGGAGGCGAAAACTGGTTGGCTGGTACGGCCGTCTGGTGGGCAGTGGCCAATCCCGAATACCAATCGATCGACATGACCTGGATCGCCGGCTGGCCCGTGCTCGTCGCCCTGGCGACCCATCTCACCGTCTTCTGGGAACTCTTCTACTGCTGCCTCATCTGGAACCGCTTCTTTCGATCGATTATGCTTTGGATAGCCGTCGCAATTCACCTCGGCATCGCCATGTTTATGGGTATGATTACCTTCGGCTTGGCGATGCTGTTTGCAAATATTTCATTCCTCGAGCCTGCCACAATCCGTCGTTGGGTCGATCCGATCGCGGGTCGTATTGCGGCAAAGCTTGCCGGAAGCCAATAGAAAACGAGAGTTAGCTGTGCCAACACCTTCCCGCCGAAGCTTCCTACAAAGCTGCGCCGCTGTGGCGGCCACGCCCCTTGCCGCTACTGCGATCGAGCCCATCGTGCGCAATGGCACCCCCAAAATCAAGTTCAGCCTGGCAGCCTACAGCTACCGCAATCTGCTGCAGAGCGGTGAGCTTACGCTATCGGACTTCATCGCCGACTGCGCCCGCATGCACCTTGAAGGGACCGAGCTCACCTCTTACTACTTTCCCGACCCGCTTACCGAAGAGTACCTGCGCCAATTGAAAGGCGAATGCTTTCGTGCGGGGCTTTCCGTCTCCGGCACTGCGGTCGGCAATGATTTTGGTCTTCCCGAAGGTGCGGGCCGCGACAAACAAATTGCCGACGTCTGCCGTTGGATCGACTATGCCGAGATCCTGGGAACTCCGGTAATTCGAATTTTCGCTGGTCACAAGCACGAAGGGACTACCGTGGCCCAGTCGCATCAACTCATGGTTGCAGGAATGCAGCAGTGCTGCGACTACGCTTCCCAGCACGGTATTTTTCTTGCCTTAGAAAACCATGGTGGACCTACCAGTACGGCAGATGGGATTCTCGACTTGGTGCAAGAAGTCGACAGCGCCTGGTTTGGGGTCAATCTCGACACGGGCAATTTTCATTCGGATACGATCTACGACGACTTGGCCCGCGTCGCTCCTTATGCTGTCAACGTTCAGGTTAAAGTAGTTATCAAACCTGCCACGGGCCAACCTCAGCCTACTGATTTCAAGCGACTAGCCGAGATCCTTTGCGAGGCAGGGTACCGCGGTTTTGTGGTTCTCGAATACGAAGAAGCAGGCAACCCGCGCATGGAGTGCCCCAAATACCTCGATCAGCTTCGGACGGCGTTCGCCTGATTTCACCAACTAACGTTTCTAGCCGTAGGCGGGAGCCGACGGTTCTCTAAAAAGGGCAGGGGGGTGCGTTGTGAACTGCTTGCGAACCATTTAGAATGGTGGGTTGTCTGTAGGCGAAAGCCGTGGGCGGGGACGCCACGGCTCGCCGTCCTTTAGTTCTCGCCTCGATCCTGATCTCTACTTCACTCGGAGCTTTTTACCGTGTTCAAGTCGTTTGCCATCGTGGGCGCCACCGGCGCTGTAGGTCGTTTAATTCGTCAACTGCTAGAAGAACGCGATTTTCCCTTTGAGAAAATCACTTTTCTAGCCTCCAAACGCTCTGCTGGCTCGACGATCACGTTCAAAGGCGAAGAACACGAAGTCAAACTCCTGTGTCCCGAGGCTTTTGACGACGTAGATCTTGCCATCGGCAGCACTCCCGACGAAGTTGCTGCCGAGTTTTGTCCTTGGGCTACGGAACGCAATTGTGTTGTGGTCGATGAAAGTGGCTACTGGCGGATGGACCCCAAGGTGCCGCTTGTTGTCCCTGAGATCAATCCCGATGCCGCTTTGAATCACGAGGGCATTATTTCTAGCCCGAATTGCTCGACCACTCAGATGGTACTGGCGATGAAGCCGCTCCATGATGCCGGCAAGATTCGCCGCGTGATTGTGAGTACCTACCAAGCCACGAGCGGGGCAGGGGTGCAAGGGCAGAGTGATCTCATTGACGGCAGCCAGGCCTTTCTTGAAAAGAAAGATTTCCAGTACCAAGCGTTCGCACATCGTATCGCATTCAACCTGATCCCGCAGATTGGCTCGCATAAAGAGCAGGGCTATACCAGCGAAGAAATGAAGATGGTCTACGAGACTCAAAAAATCTTTGGTGACGAGTCTATCAAAGTTTGTCCGACTTGCGTGAGAGTGCCGGTTGAAAATTGCCATAGCGAAAGCATGTTGGTCGAGACGGAAAAGAAAATCAGCGTTGACGAGGCGAAAAAGTTGTTTGCCGCCACGCCTGGAATCACGGTGGTCGATGATTTGCAGCAGGGCGAGTACCCGATGCCCTCGACATGTACCGACGACGACGCGGTTTTTATCGGCCGTATTCGAGAAGACCTCTCCTGCGACAATGGCCTTGCGTTTTGGTGCGTTAGCGACAACCTGCGCAAAGGAGCGGCAACCAATGCGGTACAAATCGCCGAACTCCTTGTCAAATCCGCCGCCGCGGTCTGAGGAATCCAGAATTCGGATTGCGGAATTCCGTTAGCGCCGACGGCCACGTCGGTCTTCTTCAATCTGTCATCTCCTGATGCCAACTTTCAAAATTACGATCGCTTACGATGGCACCGAGTTCAGTGGTTGGCAGGCTCAGCCTAATCAGCGCACGGTGCAGGGCGTCGTTGAGTTGGCATGGCAAGAAATAACGGGCGAGCAAGTGCGCGTCACAGCTACCAGCCGCACTGACGCGGGGGTCCATGCTCTAGGGCAGGTTGTTGGCGTTACGTCAGAAACCCAAATATCGACCGACAAGTTATGCTGCGGGCTCAATGCCAAATTGCCTGATGACGTGGTTGTAAACTCGGTCGAAGTAGTGGCCAACGACTTCCACTCCACGCGGGACGCTCTCGGCAAGCACTATCGCTATCGTATCCACAATTCACATCGACGGCCGCTGTTTGATCGCCAGTGCGTCTGGCATATTCCACAGAGGTTAGACGTGGCAGCAATGCACAGTGCGGCACAAGCGTTGGTTGGCAAGCACGACTTCGCGAGCTTTCAGTCGGCGGGCTCAGAGCGTGAATCAACCGTTCGCACGATCTTTGGCATTGAGGTTGCTCGTGGCAGGGGTGCCGAACCTGCCGAGGTCTGGATCGAAGTCCACGGTGACGGGTTTCTTTACAATATGGTCCGAGCAATCGCCGGGAGCCTGGTCGCCATTGGCGTGGGACGAAAGCCGGAGGCATGGCTGGCAGAAGTTCTAGCCACCACCGACCGTCGAGCCGCAGGCCAAACCGCGCCGCCCCAAGGTCTCATCCTTCTCCAGGTCGACTTTCCTGACCCTTGTCCCTAGTCCCGCCGATCCTAGCTCCTCATCCGCCATCTCTCTTTCCCAACAGCAATTGGGCGACTAAACTAATCACACAGTCGCAAACAGGGCTTGGACTCAGAATTGGCACAAATATGGCAGCGAAGAAAGAATTTGTTGGGCCTTATCGAATGTTTCACCTGATTCGTGCCGGTGCGACGTTTGAAATTTGGGCGGTACGGCCTCTCGACAAAAACGAAGCCCTTGCAATGAAGTGGTTGCCGCCGGGCAAAAAATTTACGAAGCAGGCCTCCAATGATCTCAAACATGAATACACGGTAGGCAAGTCGCTTGTACACCCTTCGATTATAAAAACGCTCGATTTTGGCGCGGGAAAATATGGCACCTACCTCACCATGGAGCTCTTCAAAACTCCCAACCTCAAGCAGCAAATCAACGAGGGAGTCGAACGCCTCCATTACCGACTCGAAAAAATCCTCTGCGAGGCGGCCTTGTCGATAGAGTACATGCACAAGCAGGGCTGGACGCATCGCGATATCAAACCTGATAACTTTTTAGTCAACGAAGAAAATGAAGTACGACTGATTGACTTCACGATCGCGAGAAAGATTCCCAAGGGAATCTCAAAAATGTTTGGTGGGAAAGCACCCGTGCAAGGCACTTACAGCTACATGTCGCCCGAGCAGATTCGTGGCAAAGAAGTCGATGCCCGTGCAGACATCTATAGCTTTGGTTGCATGGTCTACGAATTGATGACAGGAAAACTTCCGTTTACGGCGAGCAGCTCTTCGGAGTTATTGAACAAACACTTAAAAGCCCGGCCACATGATATTAGCGTCTTGCAAAAAAATATCCAACCTGATTTTGCAAAATTAGTACACCGCATGTTAGAAAAAGATCCTAACGATCGGCCTGATACTTTGTTGGAGTTCTATCGCGAACTAAAAGCAGGGCGGTGTTTCTACATTAAACCCAAACCGCCACTCACCCCAGAACAAGAAGCAGAAAAAGCCGCCGCAGAAGAAGACTTGTAGCACAGTTCATCATTCCGTCATTTTTATTTCGTCAATTCTCTCATGTCTAATTTCCGTCTGCCATTCGAACAGCCCATTTTTGAGATCAGCCAACAGATCGATGATCTTGAGGCGAATGATCGTAAGACGCCGGAGCAGCGCGACCGAATTCGTGGACTGCGCAAACAGCTTACCGAAACCACCAAGTCGATCTACAACAATCTCGACGCTTGGGAAACCGTCCGCGTGGCTCGGCATCCCGACCGGCCGATGTTTACTGATTATCTCGATCTTGTATTCGACGAGTTTGTCGAGTTGCACGGCGATCGTTTTTTTGGTGATGATCGCGCGCTGCGCACCGGCTTCGCGAAGCTGGGGGAACACAAAGTGCTTGTCGCAGGCCATCAAAAAGGAAAAACACTCAAAGAGCGGAACGAATGCTACTTTGGTTGTGCCCATCCTGAAGGGTACCGCAAGTCGCTCCAGAAAATGCGATTGGCAGCCAAATATGGGCTCCCCATCATTGCAATTATCGACACGCCTGGAGCCTATCCAGGCATCGGTGCCGAGGAACGGGGCCAAGCCCTGGTAATTGCCGAAAGCATGCTCGCGATGTCCCGGCTAGAAACTCCCATCATCTGCATCGTGATCGGCGAAGGCGGCTCAGGAGGCGCATTAGGAATCGGTCTTGGTGATCGCGTGGCCGTCCTGGAACATGCCTATTACTCGGTCATTAGTCCCGAAGGCTGTGCTGGGATCTTGTGGAAGAGTCACGATTATGCCGAACAAGCGGCCCAAGCTCTGCGCATCACTTCGAAGCATTTGAAGCAAATGGGCGCGGTCGACGACGTGATTGAAGAGCCACTCGGCGGTGCCCATCGCGACCACCACCAGATGGCGGGTCGTCTGAAGATGTATCTCATCAAAACGCTCCGCGAATTGCTCAAATTGCCCACCGACGAATTGCTATCTCAGCGTTACGAAAAGTTCCGTTCAATCGGAGAATTCAGCGAGCTGGCCGTCGACGAAAAGTCGCTTGACTCGTCAGCCAAATGAGCTGTCGATTTGGCCCAGTTCTAGGCCACAGGGAAGGGCTGTGATCAGACAGATACTGCCCAGGAAGCGACTCCCGGCAACGTCCGATAATCATTGTTATGTTCGTTTTTTGGGTGTTTTCCTGCGGAAAAGTAGGCCCCTTCCGCTAAATGACGAGTCATGGCTTGCCTTGGTTCAATATGCGGCACCCGGTTGCCGATCGGCAGTCTGCGGTTGTTGAGGTGGCCAAGTGGCTTGCTGAGTTTGCCGCGGTTGGCGCTGTGCTTGTGGAGGCCAAGTCGCGGGCAGATTTTCTGCCTGCTGCTGCTGTTGTGGCTGGCTGTTGGCATTGGTTGCCTGGGCAGGCCGTGGTGGCGATTTTCCTTGGGGCCACAGCGCCTGGATATCTAAGCCACTCTGAGGTTGTTGGTTTGGATCAAGCCGTTGCTCAATGCGGTCGACATAAGGATGAATCACATCGTGAATCTCGGGCGGCACCACGGAATGGGTCTTGTCGAGGATCCGTACGATGTAGTGCCCTGCCTGCGAGGCGATAATCGTGTCCTTTTGCGTCTGAGGCAAAATAGTCACTGCAAAAAACGTGATCGCGATGCAAAGCAATATGCCTTTTCCTAAGCCGATCAGAGCGCCCATCTGATGATCAAATCCATCGAGTTCTACTCGGTCGATCACTCCGGAAACTAGCCGAAACAACGTCCAGATTACAAACGAGGTGCCGACGTAGATAGCCAACATCGCCACAAACTTATTCCACGGGGCTTGGTCGCTGATCATCGGTGCCAACTGGTCGGCAAATCGTAGTGCGGCGAAGTAGCTGACTACCAGTGATGCTAGCGAAGCGATTTGCCATGCCATGCCCTTCCAAAAACCAAACAGCGTGGCGGCCACGAGAACCAAGACCATCAACATATCGTAAGTTTGCATAGAAACACTATGTTCATAAGAATGAGAATCAATAGCCGTAATCTGACAGATCGCCGGCACCACGTCGTGGCGGAAGTATATCGACGAAAGCGGAAAGCGGAAAGCGGAAAGCGGGCGTGCCTGCTTTGCTAGCAGTGCTGGCGTGTCACTTTATCTAGTTCCATCCCCTCGAATCGCGTAGAGTTTGTCCGTCACATACTTCCACATCCCGCAATCCGCATTCCGAATTCAAATGGCCGGCTTCAAAACACACATCACTACCAGTAGTCTTTTAGGAGTAGGTTACACAGGTGCGGGTCTTTACCTTGGTATGCCGCTTGATTCCGCGTTGATTGCGGGCGGGCTGTGTGGCATTGGTGGTATGTTGCCCGACATCGATAGCGACTCGGGCATCCCCTTCCGCGAATCGATGGGTTTTGCCGCAGCGATTGTGCCTATGTTGTTGCTCGGTCGCCTCCAGCAACTGGGCCTTAACTACGAGCAGCTTGTCTTGGCTACGGGAGGCTTGTACCTCTTTGTGCGGTTCGGTGTGGCGCGGCTCTTAGCCAAATACACCGTGCATCGGGGGATGTTTCACAGTTTGCCGGCGGCTGCAATTTTCACAGGTGTGGCATTCCTTTTGTGTGGGTCGAGCGATTTGCAGCTGCGCTACTTCAAAGCTGGCGGCGTGTTACTCGGTGTGATGTCGCACCTGATACTCGACGAAATCTACGCTGTCGATTGGAAACACGCCCGACTTAAAAAGTCGTTTGGCACGGCACTGAAACTTTGGGGATCGAACTGGTGGAGCAACATCTCGGTCTACGGCAAGCTGATCATCGTGGTGCTGATGATTCTCGGCGAGCCGATGGTGATGGAACGCTATGGCACTTTGTCCCCGGTAGTAATAAACCGCGATGATTGGGCGGAGAAGATTGCTTTTCAGGACACCAACACCCCTGCTGAGCAAGAAGAGAATGACTCTGCGACAGATAATCCAGGCGAGTCTGATGCTTCGGGTAAAGACGTCACTATTTACGATACCGCACAGCGCATCTGGCGCAGTCTGCGCGAATAGAACAAGTAAGGCACCCTGCACGGCAGAATACCACGGGCAATGAGTTAGCGAAAAGGCAAGAACTGTGTAAAAAACTTGTTTCGGCCTACCTCTCTGCCGTATCGATCCAAATCGTTACTGGCCCGTCGTTCGTTAGCGTGACTTGCATGTCGGCACGAAAGCGGCCTGTTTCGACTGCGATGCCTTGCTCGCATGCGAGTTCAACTAACCGGTTGATCATTGGCTCGGCTTTCTCTGGCGGCGCGGCCGCGACGAAGCTGGGGCGACGGCCTTTTCGGCAATCGCCATAGAGCGTGAACTGACTCACGACCAGCATGGCTGCTCCGACATCAAGGGCCGAGCGGTTCATTTTGCCTTCGTTGTCTTCAAAGATGCGTAGGTTGACAACCTTCTGAACCAGCCAGTTGAGCTCTTCTTCGGTATCCTCAGCGCAGACACCCAGTAACACCAGCAGGCCAGTACCGATCTCGCCGACCGTTTCTGTCCCCACGACAACTTTCGCTTAGCTCACTCGTTGGATACATGCACGCATGGCGATCAGCATATCGGCGCCAAGCGGTAGAGGCTAGAGCCCCTAGAGGGTAGGCTATAGGCAGAGTGGTTGGCTTGGAATTGGTCATTAGGCAAATGACGAGTACCGACCAACACATCAAAAAATGGCCCAATGACGAAAGCAAGCCGAAACCCGGATAAACTACTTTCTGCGACAATCACCGCATTATTTTGGAATTTCGTGCTTTGGTATTTCTTCGTCATTGGGTATTTCGTCATTCATGGCTTGCATTAGTTCATTGTCAATTGTCATAGCCCCGCGGTTTTTACTACTCTCTTCCCTATTTCAATGACCAATGACAATTGATAAATAACTATTGACAAATGTTTCTCCTCCAAATTATTCCCCCATGTCTCCTCTAGTACTTCTAACCTACTACTGCCTCCTGATTCTAGGTGCCTCGATCGCGGGCGGTATGATCCCGATATGGTTTCGTTTGACTCACCGTGGCATGGAGATTGCAGTGAGCTTTGTCGCCGGCGTGATGCTAGGCGTCGGGCTACTCCACATGCTTCCCCATGCCCTTGAGCAAGCTCGGATTAGCGCACCCGAGTCCAAGGACCTTGAGGTAACCATCATGCTTTGGGTGTTGGCTGGCCTGATGACGATGTTTTTCATCGAGCGATTTTTCTGCTTCCATCACCATGAGGTAGAGGGAGGCGAGGTGGCGTGTCAGCATGACCATGAAGAAGAGGGATCGGGCCATGGGCATCAGCACGGCCATGACTTGACTTGGAGCGGTGCAGCTTTGGGGCTCACGCTGCACAGCATCATCGCTGGTGTGGCACTCGCAGCGAGTGTCGAGCACGGGCATGGTAGTCTGCCGTTGGCTGGTCTGGGGACGTTCTTGGTGATACTGTTACATAAACCGTTCGACTCGATGACGATCGCGACATTGATGGCCCACGGCGGCTGGTCGATGCCCTGGCGGCATCTTGTCAATGGGCTTTTCTCGCTAGCGATCCCCATGGGGGCAGCGATTTTTTATGTTGGTATCATGGAGCAATCGAGTGGGGCCATGGTGGCGTATGCGCTGGCTTTTGCGGCAGGAACTTTTTTGTGCATCGCGTTGAGCGATTTGTTGCCTGAGTTGCAGTTCCACGACCACGATCGGGGCAAGCTTTCGCTGGCACTATTGGCCGGCTTGGCGTTGGCTTATGGGGCGTGTCGACTAGAAGCGATTTCGCATCAACATCGGGGTGTCGATGCGCGGGCTGCCGTGGTCGGAGACGACACGGATCGCTGGGGGGGATGCACCTTAACATTCTGCTTTTCTCTTTCCGCTTTCCCCTTTTCACCGTCGGCGAGCCATTCGATGATCCGCCAATCAAGCCAGCGTCGATCGGGGTCGCCATTGCGACAAGCCAAGAATCCCAAATGGCCGCCGTGGCGTGTGGTAACCACCTTGACTGACGAGCTGACGGGAAGTTCAAGCAGCGGTCCTGCAGGCACCACGGGATCATCTTCGCTGGATAAGATCGTTACCGGCTGACGAATCGTAGCTAGCTTTGGCCCAGGTGAAGTCTTTTCGTAGTAGTCGTCAGCCGACTTGAAGCCGCCGCTGGGTGCAATCACCATATCGTCGATTTCGCGCAGACGGCTTGGCTGGCGAGGAATGATGTCGGGGGCAATTTCTGGAAAGAGTTTCCAGCGGTCTAGGATTTGCTTCCACAGCAAACGCACAAAAAACTTGTCGTAGAATCGACCTAACGGCGTTTGGAAATGACGTTCGACGGCAGGGAGATTCAGCGGAGGACAAACGACAAACGAACGCTCGAGGTTGCCGATTCGGATTTCCCCCGCTTCGGCCAACATGTTCAGAGTTTGCGATCCTCCGAGAGAAAAGCCGAGTAGGCTTGTCGTCGCGTCGGGGTAGAGTTCGGCAATGTAGTGCAGTGCGGCAACAATATCTGCAGAGCGGCCTGTGTGGGTAGGCAATTTTGCCAACCCCTCCCCTGCCCCGCAACCTCGCATGTCCATGCGAAAGACCCAATATCCGAGCTGGACTAGTCGCTCGGCCATTCGACACATGTAAGAACTTTGGTGGCAACCAGCTAAGCCATGGACCATTAAGACGCAGTGCTGTGCGTCGTCAACATTTTCTGGCCGATCTTCATGAATCACCAGTCGATCGCCATGGTCCAGCGGTACTAGGTGCTGCGATGCTTGGTAGGGTGCATACTTACAGGGCCAACGGATTCCAACAATCGTTTGAGCATGACCATTGGTTAGCACTGGGTGCGGCCGAAAATTCCATTTTTCATTTGGGAAAGACATGGCAAGTTGCGGTGGGGATCCTGCTCCTCGGTTGGCGAGCTTCTTAATTTACCAGAATAATATTTGTTACACTTCAGCCATCTGAAGTAAGACTTGCCACGAAACACTAGCGAAAAGGGGAAATGGGAAACAGGAAAGGCGTCCTTTGC
>Ga0114931_10007707_pt1 | contig 13127 bp, 15 predicted proteins | sample 2SBtaG_FD_89579 | JGI IMG/M metagenome (GOLD analysis project Ga0114931, IMG submission 89579) | Deep subsurface microbial communities from Kolumbo volcano to uncover new lineages of life (NeLLi) - 2SBTROV14_V59a metaG | ecosystem: Environmental > Aquatic > Marine > Volcanic | place: Kolumbo... | reverse complement strand
GATGGCATCCTTTGCTTCGCTAACGGCACATCCCTGTGCCGCTTCTCGAACCGCTTTTTTGAAAGTCGGTGGTTCGATCCTTCGCCTCTACCCTATCCTGGGCCCGTCTGGCTTTTGGGGTTCAGGATGGTTATCTGGTCGGGGTAGAGGGATTCGAACCCCCGACATCCAGCTCCCAAAGCTGGCGCGCTACCAGACTGCGCTATACCCCGAAACGATTTGGTCGGTATGATCGGCCAAAGCTTCGGGATATTACGCCGGATGCCGAATCCCGTCAATATCCTGACCGGAAATTGTGCACCGAACGCACACCGACATGTAAATCCTTCACTATCAACAGGATCGCCCAAGTGACGCTTGGTGGATCGCTTGTTTACCCACGTTGAACGAGACAGTACACTTGCCCACTATGACCGCACAAATTATTGACGGCAAAAAAGTGGCGGCGTTGGTAAAACAATCCATCGCCCAACAGGTTCAACAACGGCTTATCCGCGGATTATCCATCCCGGGTTTGGCTGTCGTGCTTATTGGCAATGATCCGGCTTCGGAAATTTATGTGCGTAACAAGCGCCGTACTTGTGAATCCGTAGGCATTCGTTCATTTTCCTATGACTTGCCCGATACCACAACCCAAGACACCTTGATGGACCTGCTGAGCCAGCTAAACAACGATTCCAACGTTCATGGCATTCTCGTTCAACTTCCCCTGCCCCGCCACCTGTCCGTGGATACTATTATCGAAAAAATCCTGCCGGGAAAAGACGTGGATGGATTTCATCCCTACAACATCGGGCGCCTGGCAATTCGCCAGCCCACGTTACGATCCTGTACTCCCAAGGGTGTCATGCGCTTACTGGATTCCATCAATCAGCCCTACAAAGGTAAGATTGCCGTGGTCATTGGCGCATCCAATCACAACGGACGCCCCATGGCTCTCGAATTGCTTCTAGCGGGTGCTACCGTGACCGTTTGCCACCGGTTTACCGCGGACTTGGCTTTCCACGCACGGCAAGCCGATATACTTGTCTCGGCAGTCGGTCGAAAGGCAATCATCAAAGGTGATTGGATTAAACCCGGTGCCACGGTGATCGATGTGGGGATCAGCCGGGATGAACAAGGCAAAATATGTGGCGACGTGGAATTTGAGGTTGCAAAGAAAAACGCCGCGTGGATTACGCCGGTTCCTGGCGGCGTTGGACCGATGACCGTGGCCTGCTTGTTGGAAAACACCCTGATAGCCGCGGAAAGCCAGGATTAAGCGGGAAAAACGGGCACCGGACCTGCACTGTCGACAAAACCACTGTGGCTTTCTAAGATGCTGAATCGACAACACGTACTCCCGCCTCCCCACATACGGTATGTATCGCCGTAAACGGCACATCCTTGCGTCATTCCAGCCTATGTCACCTTCCGGGCCGCGTGTCAGATTTCACGCCAATGCAATTGTTTATTTTTTAAGCGCGTTTTACCTGTACCCCACCTTTTTGTGTATACTACCCGAGTATTGTATTTCCCCGCCAAATAAAGAAGTGATTTCTGGAGGTAGAGATGAAAAAAATTCAATTGATCTTGCTGGCATTTTTGATTGCAATTTCCTCGGCTGTTTTCGCTCATTCTCAAGGTGAAGCCCAAAAAGCCATTGCAGCCGCCGAAGCTGCCTATAAAAAAGTCGCTGACGTTAAATATGCATGGCGAGATACGGCAAAAATGATCAAAAAAGCCAAACAGGCGCTAAAAGCCAAGGACTACAAATCAGCCGTTTCCATTGCAAAAAAAGCAGAAAAGCAAGGCCAAAACGCCCTAGCTCAATATCAGTTCCAAATGGTAAAGCGTACCAAGTTCGGCATTGATTAAGTTTCCGCAAACACAAAAAAGGCCGGCTTTGCCGGCCTTTTTTATTGCCTGCGCCAAAGGGTTTTGCCGGGTTTGTCCTCAAGTACGACACCACTGTCGCTCAATTGGGCGCGGATAGCATCAGCGCGAGCAAAATCCTTGTCTTTTCGGGCCGCGTTTCGCTACTCGATAAGGCGTTCAACAGCGGCATCGTCCAGCGCATGATCCCGCGAACTGTCCTGACGAAGAAATTCCTCAGGTTGTGCTTGCAATAAACCCAGCACGGCACCCACAGCCTTTAAGGCACGGGCAAACTCCGGTACAGGCTTGCCAGCCGCCTTTTCTTTATTAAGGTCGCGGGCCAAGTCAAACATCACCGCCAGCGCACCGGGCGTATTAAAATCATCGTTCATCAACTCGCAAAAACGCTGTACGTGGGGATTGGTTTGAACGGCTGACAGCGGCACCGACGGCACATCCAGGCCACGCAAGCTCAGATACAAACGGGTTAGACTTTCCGCGGCATTTCTTATACCCTTTTCCGAGTAATCCAAAGGGCTCGCATAGTGACTGGTAAGAAAAAAATAACGAACCGCCTCCGGCTTATGTCCTTCCAGAACCTCGGTTATAGTATGGAAATTGCCCTCGGATTTGGCCATTTTTTTACCGTCGACCGTAATCATGCCATTGTGAAGCCAATAGTTGGCAAATGGTTTGCCTGTGGCCGCTTCCGACTGGGCAATTTCATTTTCATGATGGGGAAACTTTAAATCCACGCCGCCGCCATGAATATCAAAATGGTCGCCCAAGAAGTGTGTCGACATGGCTGAGCATTCGATATGCCAACCGGGGCGGCCGGTTCCCCACGGTGAATCCCACTGCGGCTCACCGGGTTTTGATTGTTTCCACAACACAAAATCATTCGGACTGCGCTTGTTTTCATCCACCGCCACGCGCGCGCCAGCCATTTCCTGTTCGGCGTCTCGACCGCTCAGTTTACCGTAGTCATGAAACCGCTTGACCTCGTAATACACATCCCCCCCGGGTTGGAAATAGGCGTACCCCGAGGCAACCAGACGTTCAATCATCGTAATGATCTGCGGCATGGCTTCGGTGGCTCTTGGTTCAATATCCGGCGGTAATACGCCCAATGCGCGTTCATCCCGATGCAACTCGGCTATCATGCGATCCGTCAAAGCCTGCACGGACTCGCCGTTTTCGTGTGCCCGCCTGATAATTTTATCCTCAATATCCGTGATATTGCGCACAAATATGACATCATACTCCAAGGCGCGTAAGTATCGTGCAATGACGTCAAACACGACCATCGAGCGGGCATGGCCAATATGACAATCACCATAAACGGTCATACCGCACACATACATACTGATTTTTCCCGCTTCAATCGGTCTAAATAGCTGTTTTTTCCTTGTCAGACTGTCATAAACTTGCAGCAATGGTGCAGGCCTCCAAATTGAAAGCTCAATCGTAACAAAAAACGTTAGGCAACGTTTGGCTATGTCCGCGGCATACCCCCGGCCGGCGCCATCGTGTCCTTGGAAGTGGGTGCCCGACCAAGGGCGAATACTATATAATGGCGTGCAAACAATGAGGCGCACCTAATCATGAAATTTTTGTTTGACCTGTTTCCCGTTCTGGCGTTTGTCGGTGGTTATGTGAGCTACGATATCTTTGTCGCCACCGCAGCGGGTATTGCAGCGAGCTTTATTCAAACCGGTTTTCTTTTATGGCGCCATCGAAGCGTTGAAAAGGTTCACATTGTCAATCTAATCGCGTTCACTGTGTTCGGTGGTGCCACGCTGTTATTTCACGATGAGTCATTTGTACAGTGGAAAGTCACGATAGTAAACGCACTATTTGCTCTGGCGATGTTATTCAGTCAATGGTTTATGCAAAAAAACCTATTGCAGCATATGCTGGGCGAGCAGTTGGTGCTGCCCAAACCGGTTTGGACCAAATTGGCCTATAGTTGGGCGGCCTTTTTCGGCTTTATCGCCGTGTTGAATTTATGGATAGCTTCGCGATTTGATCTGGATACCTGGGTAGCTTTTAAACTCGGCGGAATTTTGGGGTTAACGTTGATTATGGTTATTGCACAGGCCGTGTATCTGGCCCGGCATATCAAACCCGACCCCGATGGGGGGTCGTCATGATGTGGTATGCCATCATCGGAACCGACAAAGCGGACAGTTTGCCGGAGCGTTTGAAAGTACGCGACGCTCATTTACAACGCATTAAACTGTTGCAGGCTCAAGGCCGTCTATTGGTGGCAGGCCCCCACCCTGCTATCGACAACGAGGACCCGGGGCCAGCCGGTTTTTCCGGTAGTTTGATTATCGCCTCGTTTGAATCCCTGCAACAGGCCCAACAATGGGCTGAACAGGATCCCTACGTCGGCGCTGGTGTATTTGAAAATATTTCCGTAAAACCGTTCAAGAAAGTGCTCCCATGAATGAAAAGCGAATACAAACCATGACCCGTTTGCTGGAACAACACCTGCAACCCGAAAGTCTGGACATTATCGACGAAAGCCATTTGCACGCCGGCCATGAAGGTGCCAAGGGCGGCGCCGGTCATTTTAATGTCATTATCGTTGCTGAGGCCTTTGCCGGAAAAAACCCGGTGCAACGTCATCGGCTGGTCTATGGCGCAGTACAGGAAATGATGCCCCAAGAAATTCACGCTTTGAGTATCAAAGCAATGACACCGGAGGAGATTTAACTATGGGTAGGCTATTGTGCCTGATTTTTTTAATGACTTGCGCTTCCACGCTATGGGCCAAGGACATTGTCAATGTCAACGGTAAAAAGATCACCGTTGAATACTACGACAATTTTGTCGCCATGTTTAAAGCGGCACCCTACGACAAAGCCAAGCCTCAGGAACGTAAACTGGTATTAAAAAACCTGGTCAGACGACAATTACTGATTGAACAGGCACTAAAGCAGAAAATCGATCAAAGCAACGATTTTAAAGAACAATTTAGCAAGAACCAGTCGCGTTTTCCCGGTAAGGAAGCATTGCTCAAAGATTCACTGTTAGTGAACCTGCTGTTCAAGGCATTGTTCAAACAAATGACTCAGCAACCGCGGTTCAGCGACGCCAGCCTGAAATCCAGTTATGACAAAGAAGGCAATGCAAGCACCAAGGACTATTATATACGCCATATAATGACCAAGGATGAAGCCACGGCTAAAAAAGCCCTGCAAAAATTGCAAAAAGGCGATAAGTTTGAAAAAGTGGCTAATAACATGTCCGTGGATTTCTCAGCGCGTCAAGGTGGAATAATCGGCTGGACCGGCCCGGAATCACTGCCAAAAGCTCTTGCAGATGCTGCCGCCAAGGGCAAAGGTTTATATAAAACACCGGTAAAATCCGCTTTCGGCTGGCATATCATCGAAATTACCGACACCCATAAAGTCGACAAACCCAGTTTTGAACAGGCCAAAAATAGATACCGGCAAAAAAAACTGGATAAATACCTGGAAAAATATATAGACGAACTGGAAAGCAACGCAAAAATCACTTATGTAAAATAGGGATATCAAACTAATTTCACTTGTTAATTTCACCGAACAGGTTTTAAATAACCGGGGCAAAAACGAAACCGTGGCGCGGATTCCTCCGCAAGAATGGATCAGACCCCAGGGAGAAGCATGATGCTGAAAAAACCCGAAGTTGATACCGTTACTTTAGGCCTGGATGAAAATAACAAACAAATCAATCAATTATATGAGATTGCCGACCGCTCGGGTAATTGGGAAGATGTTGCCCATTTTGAATTGGATGTCGCGTTGGAAGTACTGGCGCGCACGCCACCAGCAAAAACCACGCGTCGGAAGTAGCATACCCATCAACAGGTACCGGTCTTATGCATGTGTTCATAAGACCGGACAAACAATCGCCGGGATGATAAATCCAAATTTCAAACAGTTAGAAAAACTCTCGGCATGAAATAGTCGCTATATATACGCTACTAACTGACCCTTTCAGATGCAATGTCGCCAAATATCCTTAAAAAAAATCAGTTAAATGCCGTATAAGGCATTATTCGAGATGTTTTTTATAAGGGGTTTTCCCATGGGGCAGGCAATGCGTATCGCGGGACTGGTACTTCTAGGATGGTTTCACACAGCAGGTGCACAGGTACTGAATCAGCCGACACCACTTAACGCGGAACCGGTTTCCGCGGTGATGACGGTACCCGGGAAAGGCAGCAGCAAAGAACGGGTCAGGTCTCAGTTCGGCCAACCCGGCAAAGTCATGGATCCGGTAGGTAACCCCCCCATTGAACGCTGGGTTTATGACGGTTTTACGGTATACTTTGAAGACAAGTTTGTATTGCACAGTGTAAAACATAATCGACAACATTAAATCCGGACTGATTCCCGAATGGTACCCACAGAGGGGCTTGCTGCTTACCTGGCCCCACCCCGCAAGCGATTGGGCAGCCATGCTGGGCGCCATCGAAGAAACCTACTTTGACATTTGCCGTGAGGTAAGCCGTCGGCAAACCTTGCATGTACTTTGTTACAACGAGGCACACCGCAAGTATGTGGAGTCCAAGTTACAAGGCCTGCCTCGACTTCACACATGGATAATTTCAACCAACGATACCTGGATACGCGACTATGGTCCGTTAAGCGTTGTTACCGCGCAAACAGTCCAGTACCAGGATTGGACCTTTGACGGTTGGGGCGGCAAATTTCCCGCGTCGCTGGACAATCAAGTCAACCGGCAATTACTGGCATTAGGGGTGATAGAAAACCGCACACACATGCCGGCGGTTTTGGAAGGCGGTAGTATTGAAACCAACGGCCATGGACTATTGCTTACCACGCAAACCTGCCTGCTCACTCACGGTCGCAATCATGGAATAAACCAAACCGCCTTGGAATCCCTACTGAAACAAGCATTGCAAGTGCAATCCGTGTGGTGGCTACGCCACGGTATTCTGGCCGGTGATGACACGGACGGGCATATTGATACCTTGGCACGGTTCACCAGTGCTGACAGGATATGCTACTGCCAATGCCGTGATCCCGCTGATGAGCATTATGAGGAACTGTGTCAAATGGAAGCAGAGTTACAGGCGCTGGCGCCGGACAGAGGCATTCAGCTAACCCCGCTACCATTGCCGGAACCGGTTTATGACCCGCAAGGCAACCGCCTCCCCGCCACCTACGCCAATTTCGTCATCATCAACGGCGCCGTGTTAGTTCCCGTATACGATCAGGCCTCGGACGGGGAAGCCATGACTGTCCTGGCAGGAATTTTCAGTGACCGAGAAATCGTACCAATCCCCAGCCTGCCGTTGATACGGCAAGGTGGAAGTGTCCATTGTGCCACCATGCAGTTGCCGCTAATTGATTGAGTTGTGTCAACACCTTGACGTCCCGTGAACTCCGTCACAAAAAATCACAATAAAATTAGTGGCCTTTAGACTATCGCGATAAAAAAGATTTTTGGCATGGAAATCGCTTATTCTTCGGCGTTAAACGTTTGAGGAATGTATCCATGTCCGCCAGCCACCAATTTCCGGAACTCGATATCAACGCTGAAGGCACTGAAAGTAAAATCTTTAATATTGCCACATTGGAGATATCCGGTAAGCTGCAAACCACGCTGGACGTTAGCAATCTCCTGGATTTATTTGCCAATTGCTCGCAAAAGTACCTGACTTTTGACGGCTTTGTCTTTCATGGCCGTGACGGTTTTGTTCGGCAATGGGGAACACAGACCAATCAACAAGGCAGCTATCGATTACGACTGCGTGAAACGATGCTTGGAGAAATAAAGCTATACCGGCAGCGTCCCTTTTGTGAAGAAGACACTATTATGCTGGAATACCTGCTGAGTGCCCTGCTGTATCCCATGCGTAACGCTCAACTGTACCACCAAGCAGCCAAACACGCGCAACTGGATGCATTGACCGGTATTAACAACCGCGGTGCATTTGATGCCAATTTCGACCGGGAAATCGACCTTGCTAAACGCCATGGTATCGCTTTAAGCCTGTTAATGATCGATCTTGACAATTTTAAACAGGTCAACGACAACTTGGGCCACCGAGCGGGTGATGCCGTGTTAAAAAACGTCGTAGCAACGATTATCCATTGCAGCCGGCGTTCGGACTTGTTTTTTCGATACGGCGGCGAAGAATTTATTTTATTACTGAGAAACACCACGATAACGGGTGGATCCCGCCTGGCGGAAAGGATTCGCACCCAGGTACAAAATACCGTTGCCGAATTCGAACGTCAATCGATAGCGGTGACAGTCAGTATTGGAGTCTCTGAATTATCCCAGGGCGATACCGCCGAGGAATTTTTTAAACGAGCCGATTCCGCCTTATACCGCGCCAAAAGAAGCGGTCGCAATCAAATTCAACGCCTGGAAAGCATGGCGGTAAACGCCTAGACCGGTTATGTCATAATCGTCGCGAGGGTTTCCAAGGTGTTGACGATGCAGCACACACGGACCGTGAGGTGACCCGGGCAGACGTGACACACGGATGGGCCGTTTTTACGCCGCGAGGGAGTACGAGTAGTCGATTTAGCATCTTAGGAAGCGCCAGACGGTCTTAAAAAGCGTGACTGGACTCTTCCCGACAGCGCGATACATGCCGCCCGATACCCCCGGGACGCCTTTGCACCTTCATCAGCTTATGCAGGTGTTTGCCGTAAGCCAAGGCGCCCAGCCCGAATTTTCATAAAATTTCGTTGTGAGGGAATTTTCGGGCTCGTATGGCTGCGCACGGACTGGTTGACGACGAAGGCAGGCGTGGCACAAAGATGTACCGTTTACCGAGCGAAGGATGCACACGTGACGGTATGTTGAGGAGCCGTTGAGGAGCCCAAAGCGTGCGTGCTGCCATACCCGTTCCCCATGGATCGCAGCAGATCGGTGACATAGCCAGGCCGGTTAATCGAGACACGCACCACCCGTGGTGCTGGTAGCAGGCGTCCTGCCCTCCCAGGGTCTCGAAAAAGCTACCTGTATGCTTGTGTGCGACGCAACCGCCTTGAAGAGCTCTCTCAAAATGACTGTCGCTTTGGCAACGGCCAATTCGAGCACCGTTGTAACAGGACAGCTGTTGGACTGATCATTTATTCACCCGTAAAAAGTCAGGCTGAATTACGGCCTTATCAATCAAAAATGATCTTTAACCTGCCGCCGCAATACATTACACTTTTATGGAAATCAGCGGGCTGAGAGTAGTATTTTATTATGAAAAACGGTCATTATGCCGGTAATTTGGATGGTGAGTTGGGGGAGGTATTCAATACGAACATTGAATCGCTTATTGCGCAATTGCTTCATAACCTCGGAGAAAATCCGCAACGTGCGGGACTGCAGCGCACACCACTACGCGTAGCCAAAGCTCTTAGTTATTTAACCAGTGGTTACGAGCTTACCATTGACCAGGTGGTCAAAGACGCTGTGTTTGAAGAACAATGCGAGGAAATGGTCTTGGTGCGGGATATTGAGTTTTATTCGCTTTGCGAACACCATGTACTGCCTTTTTTCGGCCATGTCCATGTCGCCTATCTACCGAACGGCCGCGTCATCGGGTTAAGCAAAATCGCGCGCATCGTGGATGTGTTTGCGCGCAGGCTGCAAATTCAAGAACGGCTCACCAATCAAATTGCGGATGCTCTCATGGAAATAGTGGTTCCCCACGGAGTAGCCGTCATCATCGAAGCCAGCCATTTCTGCATGATGATGCGTGGTGTCCAAAAACAAAACAGCACAACATCCACCAGCGCCATGCGAGGCAGTTTCCGTGACAATCCGCGCACTCGCAGTGAATTTTTATCGCTATTGCGTCGTTAGGCGAGTACCATACAGCTTATTCATTGGTTAGTTGACGTTGCTTATGTTAAAAATAATTCATATGACATTTGTGTATATTTCTATCGCCGGATTTATCGTGCGCGGCGTATGGCTACTTAACGGCTCGGTGCTTTTCCAGCACAAAATAACCAAGATTCTTCCACATGTCATCGATACGTTGCTTTTAATCAGCGGAATCAGCCTGGCCGTCGTCCATTCCATCAGCCCCTTGCAGACGCCTTGGCTGGCGGCTAAACTTGTTGCGGTGGTCGCGTACATCGGACTGGGAATCGTTGCATTTAAAATTGCCAAAACCACGTTGTCACGCACAATTGCATGGATGGGTGCCATGGCTGTATTTGCCTATATCATGATGGTCGCGGTTACCAAGCATGTGATTCCACTTATGTAAAGAACTTGACGAAAAATGGACGGAACCCGTAACAATGAAAAAAATATTCGCCGCTACCGTTTACCTGCTGGGACTTAACTTTTCAATGGCCGCCGAACTAACCGTTTCGGGACCGATGCCGGGATTTTCCGGCCTGCGCACCGTCAACATCTGGTTACAAGCCAACAAACCCGCCAAAGTGCAACTGCAATATTGGCCACGTAACAACAAGCAACTGGCAACACGAAGCATTGAAAAAACACTATCCAAAAACAACCGCTATATTGCCCAATTTCAGCTTACCGAATTAACACCCGGTACTCGCTACCGGTACACGGTATATCTGAATAAAAAAGCTTACCCATTCAACCAAGCGTTGGAGTTTAATACTCAAGCATTGTGGCAGTGGCGACATGATCCGCCGAACTTTAATGTTGCTTTAGGGTCATGTGCCTATATCAATGAAACGGCGTTTGATCGGCCCGGCAAGCCCTACGGGGATAATTTTGAAATTTTCAACGCCATAGCGGAAAAAAAACCTGACGCCATGCTTTGGCTGGGCGATAACTTGTATTTCAGGGAAGTGGATTATGAGCATCCATTGGCCATGGCGAAACGCTATCGCAGCACCCGCGCGTTTGCTCCGTTACAAACCTTATTGCGAAGCACCCAACACTACGCCATTTGGGATGATCATGATTTTGGCCCCAACAACAGCACGGCAAGCTTTATTTATAAAAGCGACAGCTTGGCGTTGTTTAAACAGTATTGGCCCAACCCCAGCTTCGGCCAACCGGATCTACCCGGCGTGTTTACCCGCTTTACCCTAAACGACGTAGAGTTTTTTCTTTTAGACGACCGCTACTATCGCGACAGCGATAGAGGCCCGGACAGTAATAACAAACAACTTTTCGGGATCGCACAATTGAACTGGGTGCGAAATGCTTTACTCAACTCAACGGCGACATTCAAAATTGTCGCCAGCGGCAGCCAACTGTTCAACGACATAAACCGGTTCGAGGGATGGAACCATTTTTCCGCCGAACGCCAACAGTTCTTAACCTGGCTGAAGCAGAGTCGAATAAGGGGCGTTTTTTTCTTAAGCGGAGACCGTCACCACACGGAACTGCTGAAAATCGATCGCGAAGGCAGCTACCCGCTTTACGAATTGACCTGCTCCCCCCTTACCGCCGGTACGACTCACAGTGGTAACGATGAAAAAGGCAAGTCATCACTGGTGACAAATACCCTGGTAAGCCAACGTAACTTTTGCCGATTGGCATTCTCGGGATCGCGAAAAGACCGCGTGATGACCGTCGCCGTTTTTAACAGCAAAGGGAATGCACTCTGGAACAGGAAAATCCCTCTTGCCGAGCTGAAATAATCGAGCGAGAAAACCCATGCAAAAATCCAAGCTGTTCACCCTTCTCACCACGGTTGCATTAAACATGCTGGTGCCCGGATACGCGACGATTTTTACGGGTACATCCGAAAAACTTACTTTTACTTCCCCATCCGCAGCCTGAAAGCAAGGTCAACCTTTAAATCGTGTAAGTTTAAGGTTTTTTATTTCGGTGAACGACACGCCGTCGTTTTTTTGAACGATGTTTTCTGATGGAGTTGGCGGATGGCATGGTTTCCTGAAAAGCGCACTGCGTCAGGAAATCGCTGACCTCGTTTTTAGTCAACTCCTGCCAACGACCACGGCTTAAACGTCTTGGTAATTTCATGGGACCGAATTGCACCCGAGTTAAACGACTGACTTTAATACCTTGCGATTCCCACAACCGGCGTACTTCCCGGTTACGGCCTTCTTTTAGACTTACTTCATACCATCGATTGGCGCCGCTACCGCCGACGGACTTAATATCATCAAATCGCGCCGCGCCATCCTCGAGATCAACACCCTTGCGGAGTATTTGGATGATGGCATCGGTCACATCACCCAACACGCGTACTGCATATACTCGAACAATTTCCCGGCTGGGATGCATTAAATAATGTGCCAATTCACCGTTATTGGTGAACAGCAATAGTCCGGAGCTATTGATATCCAGTCTGCCCACCGAAATCCAACGACCTTTATGAACCGGTGGCAACCTGGAAAAAACCGTGACCCTGTCTTTGTCGTCAACTTTGCTGCAGATTTCACCTTCCGGTTTGTGATAGATCAATACCCGGGTACGAAAATGCTGTGATGGCACACCAAGAATTCGGCCATCCACACGAACGGTATCATCACTACCAACCCGCGTACCAATACCAACAATTTTGCCGTTAACGCTGACCCGGCCGTCGACAATCCACTTTTCGGCCTCCCGCCGGGATGCCATGCCGCATGCCGCGATCACCTTCTGTAGTTTTTCAGTGTTCACGGAATTGTGAATTCAATGGGTCGTCCGATTCCTGAAGGTTGTCATCTTGGCTACTCTCACCGGAATGTTTCTGTTTGTAGTCCATACCGTGATCCTGGCAGGACTCGTCTTGCCCCCCATATCCGTTGGGTTCCGTTGTTAACCCGGTGTCAGTCAAGGATTCCGCAATATCGTTCCGATATTCAGAAAAGCGTACAACCGTATCATTGTCTTTATCGACAGGCTCGAATTCGCGGATGCTTTCCTGTTGGGTAACGGTATTTTCCGCGTGCGTGGAATCCGGCTGCTCTTCATGCGAAATGTCTTCATTCTCGGCCGCAGGTTCGACAATGCCATTGCCCATCTCGGCTGTGATTGGCGCCGAAAACAAGCCATCACCTGCCGCGGCATGCTCATTTAACATTGGTTTCTCATGACGTACTTCCTCTATGGAGCTAGTCATAAAATAAGGATCTCGTGCGGAATCGTTTTCTACAGTTTCATCCTCGAAAGCTTCATCCTCGACGGCTTCATCCTCGACGGCTTTATCCTCGACGGCTTCATCCTCGACGGCTTCATCCTCGACGGCTTCATCCTCGACGGCTTCATCCTCTACGGCTTCATCCTCGACGGCTTTATCCTCGACGGCTTCATCCTCGACGGCTTTATCCTCGACGGCTTCATCCTCG
>Ga0114931_10007706_pt1 | contig 13130 bp, 11 predicted proteins | sample 2SBtaG_FD_89579 | JGI IMG/M metagenome (GOLD analysis project Ga0114931, IMG submission 89579) | Deep subsurface microbial communities from Kolumbo volcano to uncover new lineages of life (NeLLi) - 2SBTROV14_V59a metaG | ecosystem: Environmental > Aquatic > Marine > Volcanic | place: Kolumbo... | reverse complement strand
TCGACTTGCGTCAGGGCATCCATGGCGCACGAGACACCGACATCGCCCTGCGTCCAGGCTCGAAGTGAGCGGGCCGACTTCTTACGAGGGGCTCAAGGATCTGCTCGCCTCGCTGATGGCCGGGGTGATCCTGCTCGCTGACGAGCCCTTCCAGCTTGGGGATCGGATCACCTTCGGCGGCTACTACGGCGAGGTGACCGCGATGGGTCTGCGCTCGGTGCGGATCACGACCCTGGACGACAACCTGGTCACGATTCCGAACAGCAAGTTCCTCACCGACATGGTGGCTTCGGCCAACGCGGGCAACCTGGACTGCATGGTGGTGGTGCCCTTCTACATCGCGGCGGGGGAAGACTTCTACGAGGCCCGTCGGATCGTGGCCGAGGCCACGGCGACTTCCCGGTACGTGTACCTGGAGAAGCCCCTGATCACCCTGGTGAGCGACCAATTCATGGGGGAGCGCTTCGTCACCGTGATCCAGGTGAAGGCCTACGTGTTCGACGCCCGCTTCGAGAAGGCCTTCGCATCGTACGTCACCGAGCGCGTGAAGGCGGCTTTCCGCGAGGCGGGACTCCGCACGCCCGACCAGGCCTACCGTGACCTGGAGATCTTCGGCCGCGAGGAGCCTCCCGGCGGAGACGGCTAGTCTGGGGATCGCCCTCGTCTCGAGGCGGGAAGCGGCGGCGGCCAGCGACGGAACTGGAGCACCCGTCGCCCGTCGCTCCACGTCCACAGCAAGGCGGGCAGCCCGCCGACGTCGACGCTGCGAACGACCAGGCGCGGCCCGCCCCCGAAGGAGAGTGCGTGGACCAGCCGCAGGTGGCACGACGGGCACAGGGTGATGCCGTTGGAGAGATCGTCCGACCCGCCCTCGCTGCGGGGTCGCTCGTGGTGAGCGTGGGACCGAAGGCCGATGCGTCCACACTCGGGGTTCTGGCACCGATACCTATCGCGCTCCTTCACCCGGCCAAAGCCCCGCTGAGTTGGGATCTTCACGCGCTCGAGCAGGGAGCGAGCCGCCTCGTACAGGCCCTCGGGGGCCCACAGGCCGCGGCGCAGGGACCATGCCGGCGGCTCGCGCATGGGAATGGCAACCCGCAGCCCGGGTCGATCGCTGGCAGGGGGCGACGATTCGCTCGAGGCATGAGCGCCAGCGGATGACCGATCCTCGCCGGCATCGGCTCCTCGGGCTGCATCCCAGGCGTCCGCCAGGGCCGTCGCGGCCTCGTAGGCACGGAGCGTCTTTTCGGCGCCATGGTCTCGGGCCGAGCGCACCGCACGGCGAAGTTCCCTGAGTCCCACGCGCCTGACCAGCGCGAGCCACCGGCTGTCGCTCGCTCCGTCGATCACCGGGATCAGAGCCTCGGCACACTGCAGCTTCATCCACCGTTCCACCGCGCGCCGCACCTCGGGGAACCACTCGAGGGACTGGCCGAGCTGCCGGTAGCGGCGCGCCGTGGACGGGGAGAAGTCCAAGAAATGCTTGGCGAAAGCCGTCGCCGAGCCGAAGCCGAGCTTCTCCCAACCGCGGCGCTGGTGGAACAATGCCCATCCGTGCGCCAGGAGCGCCCGGCGTGTGCGCTGGAGACCCTGCACGACCTCCAGCCGCTCGACCGCCTCAGCCAGGGAGTCCGGCTCCACCCATCGTCCGAGGAGCGCCTCCGCGGGATCGTGGTGGGCGCACCAGTCCCAGTCGAGCGTCACCTTGGGGGGAGCTTCGCGCGGCGCGTGGGCCATCGCGAGGAGCACCTCGGACGGCACGCGCTCTCGCTCCCACTGCAGGATCCGATCGTCGACCTCTTCGTTGGACGCCGAGATGCCCAGGAGCAGGCGCGCCAGGCGTCGCCCGCGGCGGATCGTCGCCGCTCGCTCGCCGTCGACCCATTGGAGGGCCGGTCGGCCATCGTGCGCGTCGCGCGTGGGTCCGAGGATCTGTTCGGCCAGCCACGCCTCCTGCTCTTGGATCGCGACCCGCCCGGGCGCACGGACCGCGACGCGAACGCTGATCAGGCCCTCGCAGAACGCCGCCTTCACCTTGTCGAGGGGGCTGCCCACCAGGCGCCTCAGCCCACGTTCCCAGGATGCCGACCAGTCGACGTGCTCGGCGACGAAGGCACCGAAGCTCGAGTAGCCGAGCTCGGTGAGGTCCTGTTGTGCGATCCACGCCAGGAGCATCGCAGCCCGCAGCGCGATGGCTCCGCTCTGGCGCGCGAGGGCAGCGAGGTACCGCGCCAGCGCACGGTAGGGTGGGTATCTACGGGACAACGCGACGCGCAGCAGGGCGGTCGGGCCAGCGAGCTTGCGTGGACTCGGGACCTCGGGCGACTCGGAGCGGGCAGGTGTGGTGACCATGACGCCGCAAGCTACCGTGATGGTGCGCCAAAAAATGTCCGCATGAGTCGAAATGGTGTCGTTTGGCTCGCGGCGCGGCTTTTCGCGAGGCGGACAAGTTCTGGTCGGTCGGCGTGTGACCTTGTGTCTCCGGATCGGAGGACGGACCCGTGGGGTCGATTCAGCTACTTCTCGGAAGGTCGCGGTGGCGGCGGCGCAGGGCGCTGCCGAGCGAGCACATGTCCGGGGTCGACGGGCACGGGCAGCCCACCTTCCTCTACGTGACCGACACCCAACGCAAGCGCGAGGTCGTGGAGCGCGAGTTCCTACGCTGGCGTAGCGAGCGGCCCGTGTTCGCGCCACGGGTCCGCGTGCTCACGGAGCTTCTCGAAGAGCTGTACCTCCGCCACGGCGCCGGTCGGGCGATCCTTCCCGATCGGGTCGTCGCGCTCGTGGCCGAGCAGGTCCTCGCCGAGGGCGGCGACGACTGGCCGTGGCTTCGGTCTCTCGGCGGCGGCCCGGTCGTGGGCGAGGCCCTCGCGCGTCTACACCGGCAGCTCGCGGAGGCCCGCCGTCCGCCCCTCGAGGTCCCCCACGCCGCGGAGCTCGTCGCTGCGCTCGCGGTCCTCGAGGACCGTCTCGCCACGATCCCGGGCTTCGTCCCCTACGTGGCGGCCCTGGACCACCTGCTCGTGGTGCTCGAGTCCCCGCCACCGGCCATGGTGCAGTGGCTGCGCGCCACGCACTCGGTGGTCATCGACGACGTGCTGCAGCTCTCGCCCCTGCGCCGGGCCGTCCTCGTCGCCCTATGCCGGGCATGGGAGGCCTCTGGCACCCACGTGGTCTTGGCCTTCGAGACCGGGCGCGATCTGGGCGGCCGCGAGGTCGAGGCCTTCTTCGAGTACGGCGACGTGGACGAGGTAGCGCTGCCCCTCAAGCCCTTCTCGGCCACGCGTGCGCTCAGGCGCACCCTGTTCGAAGCGGTGGTCGCCCAGGGAGATGGGCGCATCACGCTGGCGCGACACGACGAGGTCGTCGCCGTCGAGCCCTGGTCGACGCCCGGCAGCGTCGAAGCGCCCGATCTCTCCGATCTCGTCTACGAGCCCGGCTGCGTGCCGGTCGACTCACGGGACGAGGCGCGTGCATTGCTGGGGGGACGGGTGCGGCTCCTTCGGTGCGACGATCCGGATGCGGAGTTGCGTGCCATCGCTCGCGACGTGAAGCGCGTCTTGCTCGATGGGGAGCAACCGGGAGAGTGCGTTGTCGCGCTGCCCGATCTCGCGACCTACGCACCCGCCGTACGCGCAGTCTTCGAGGATCACGGCATCCCCTTCGCCCTCGGCGCCGGCGCCCGGCTCGCCCACTCTCCGGTGGCCAACCTCGTCCGTCGATGCCTCCACCTCGCCCTGGATGGCTGGCCGGTGGATGCCTTGTTCGCGATGGCCGCGTCCGAGTTCGTGGAGCGGCCCCAAGGTGTCGATGTCGCTGGGCTGCGACAGGCGGCGGCGGGAGCCGGGTTGCGATCGGGCCGGCCGCACACGTGGGCGACAGCGCTGCGATCCTGGGAGCAGCGGACGCGTCGAGCCGCCACCCCGGAAGGCGACCTGCACCGCACCCTGGCGTGGCTCGACGACATCTGCGAGAGCCTGGCCCCGCTGGCCGACGCCGCGACCCCGGGGGACCATCGCACGGCACTGCTCCACATCATCGACGTGCTCGGCGTGTCCCGGCGGGTGGGGCGCGGATCCACTCCGCGGGTGCTGGCCGACAACCTGCACGCGTGGGCGGCCGTGCGCCGAGAGATCGACGCGTGGGTGCGGGACGCAACGGTGGCCGCGCCGGGTCCCTGGCCCGCGGAGGGTCTGGGAGAGCACCTCGACGCTGCCCTGCACGCGGCCACCTACGCCCCCGAGGCATTCGGCCCGTCCCGGGTGCAGATCGTGGGTGCGCTCGAGCTCCGAGGCCTCACGCCGCACCGTATCTGGCTCGGCGGCCTGCATCGCAACGCGTTCCCCGCGCCCCGCGGAGGGCCCTTTCTCCTCCCCCCGGCCTTCGAGCGATCGCTCGACCCGGTCGATCCGCTCGCCGAGGCCCGCTACCTTCTGGGGTCGCTGCTCCGGAACACACTGGACGACGGGCAGACGGCCTCCCTTGTGCTCTCCTGGCCCGCGACCCTCGAGGGCAAGCCCCTGGCGCCGTCCCCCGTGCTCGCCGATCTGCTCGATCGGCCCACGGGCGATGCAGCAGGGGCGCTGCTCGGCGACTGGATCGTGGACACGCCTGAGGAAGACGGCGAGGTGCTCGCACGATCCGATGCCCTGCGGGCCGCGGCGGTGGCTCCTCGTGCGTGGAGTTCCGTGCTGTCCGAAGCGGACGCGGCGTTGGCCTCGGTGCAGCGTGAGGCGTGGCGCGCGCGACGGGAGCCCGACCCGGGGGAGTGGGAGGGTGTGCTATGCGCGAAGTTCCCGGTCGGTCAACCGCTGGCGGTCACCCGTCTCGAGACCTACCTGAAGTGCCCCGCCCGCTACGCATATGCCTACGTGCTCGGTCTGAAGGCCCTTCGCGCGTGGGAACCCGAGCTCGATCCGCTGCGAAGGGGCACTGCGGTTCACGACATCCTCCATCGCTTCCTGCGGGCGCGAGACTACCGCCCCCTGCGCGGGGAGCCCGATCGGGAGGGCGCGGCGCATGCCCTGCACGCCGTGGCCACGGAGGTGCTCGACGAGGTGGAGCGCGGCGGGGGCATGGAGGCGGCGCTGGTGGCCGAGCAGCGGCGCCGTTGGCTCGGTGGGCTGATCGACGACGAGCCGGCCGGCGTGCTCCGCGCGTGGCTCGATCACGAGGTCGACGACGATCTCGACCTGGTGCCCGTCGCGACGGAGGCGTCGGTCGGTCCGATTCCCCTGGGGCCGGTGAGCGTCAAGGGCACCATCGATCGCCTCGATCGGTTCCGTACGGGGGGCTGGTTGGTCACCGACTACAAGACCGGGACGCCGCCCCGAGGCACCGACGTGCTGCGGGGGCTCGCCCTGCAGCCCGTCCTGTACGCCGATGCCGTGGCGCGGGAGCATCCCGGCGAGCCGGTGGCGGGGGTCTACTACCAGGTGAAGCGCCCCGAACACGTCGGACGTACCGGCTGGGTCGTCGATCCCGCGCTCGCCCGTCACACGGGGCGCCAACGCGAGGTTCGCCTCGATCCGATCAACCGGGGCGCGCTGCTCGATCACGCTGCCCAGGGTGCGCGCCGGCTCCTGGACGGTGTGTTTCATCCGACCCTCGCCACCCGCGACGAGGCGCGCTGCGATCAGTGCGACTTTCGTCGAATCTGCCGCTGGAGTGCGGATCGGGCCGCCGAGCTGGCCGAGGGCGAGGCCGACGTGCAGCGCCCGCTGGAGATCGCATGAGGCTCGACTGCACCGGTGCTCGCCCACGCCTCGATCTCGACGCACTCGAGCCGTCGCCGACGTCCGATCAGCGGCGAGCGCTCGCCCATGACGGTGAGATGGCCGTCACCGCTGGTGCGGGCGCGGGCAAGACCCAGACTCTCTCCCTGCGCTATGCCGTGCTCCTGCTCGACCTCGCCGTGGAGGCCGTGCACGCCGATAGCCAGCGTCCGCGCCCCGACATCGAGCAGGTGTTGGTGCTCACCTTCACCGACAAGGCGGCCGAGGAGATGGCCGACCGGTGCTATCGGCGTCTGCTCGCGCTGGGCCGGGCCGTGCGCGCCCAGGTCGCGGATCTCGACGGCCGGTGGGGCGCGGGGTTCGGCGCGGCCCTCGGTGCGGCCGTCGACCACCTCCTCGATCGCTTCGACCGGGCCGCAATCTCCACCTTCCACGGCTTCTGTGCGCGCCTGCTGCGCGAGTTCCCGGCCGAGACGGCACGCCCCCGGGGTTCGAGTTGGTCGAGGATGCGGACGCCGTGCGCATCGAGGAACAGGCGATCGAGGGCGCGCTGCAAGCCCTGTACGCCGAGCCCGGGGAGGCGCTCTCGGTGCTTTACGACGCTTTCGGCCGCCGCGAGAGGCTGGTCCGCGCCGTGCAGATGTTGCTCGGGGAAGGAGGGCGCCTCGAGGCACGACTCGGCGCCTATGCGCGCGGCGAGGTGACGATCGACGACTGGCTTGCCGAGACCGAGCCGGCGCCGGAGGCGGTCCACGCGTGGCTCGACGAGGTTGCGCGGCCGTTGATCGACGAGATCCACCGCCTGGCGGCGCCCGGTGGTGGGGCCTTCGCAACCGGAGTGCTCGCACCTCTCGTCGCGCGCCTGCGCGCGCTGCCGGCCGATCCATTGCACCGCAACGCGCTGTACCGGGACGTCGTCGAGGCCCTCTGTGGGGCGAACGGGCCGCGCAGCCTGGTGCATCACAGCGTGATCGGACGCAAGGGGGACTGGCCCTCGGCCCTGTACACGGTACACAAGGAGGGCCTCGCCGCACTCCAGGCGCGCTTGCCCGACGTCGTCGCACGGCGGGAGCCCGCCCGCAGGCTGCCGGGGCCGGCCGACCGCGACCTCCTCGAGGCGCTCGGGCACCTGGCGCGCCTCGTCCTTGACGCGCTGGCGCGCAAGCGGGCCCTGCTCGATGCGGAGCGCCGGGTCGACTTCGGGGAACTGCAGCGGCGGGCGGTGGTCGCGGTCACTGGGGACACGGGGTTGCGCGAGCGCTTGTGGGCCCGCCACCGCTATCTGATGGTCGACGAGTTCCAGGACACGGACGCCGACCAGTGGGCCCTGGTCCGCGCCCTGGGCCGCCCCTCGGGCGATCCGGCCGACCGCATCTTCCTCGTGGGTGACACCAAGCAGGCGATCTACGGCTTCCGCGGGGGGGACGTAGAGGTCTTCGACGCGGCGACGCGCGCGATCGGGAGCGAGCCGGTGCGTCTCGGCGAGAACTTCCGGAGTCGCGACGTCCTGATCCGATGGTTCAACGCAGCGTTCGAGACGGTGCTCGGGGGATCGGGTGGGGCTGGCGTCACCTACGAGCCGCTGCGAGCCGGTCGGGGGGCGCCCGGGGGGAGCGTCCTGCTGGTCCCGCACGAGGAGGGCGGTGGAGCGGCCGGAGTGGCCGAGGCGGAGGCCGACGCCGTCGCACGGTGGATCGGCGGTCAAATGCTGGCGGCCCGCGGCGCCTATGAGAATGCGGACTGGTTGGACCGGGAGGCCCACCCCGAGCCGCCAGTGGCGATCCTGCTGCAGCGACGCACCTGGCAGCCCCTCTTCGAGCGCGCGCTGCGCGTGCACGGGGTTCCCTTCGTCGTCGCGCGGGGAGTCGGCTTCTGGTCCCGTCCCGAGATCCTCGACCTCGTGAACGCGCTGCACGCCCTGGCGACGGGCGATCCCATCTCGGTGCTGGGTGCGCTGCGATCCCCGCTGTTCGCCGTGCCCGACACCTAGCTCTTCGAGCACGGGCTGGGGCAGGGGTCCGTGTTCCGTCGCTTCGGCCAGGGGCCGGTCCCGGCCCGCGCGACGCCCCACCTCGCCCGAGCCTGGCAGCGCTTTGCGGAGCTGCGCCAGGTGCGTGACCGCCTCCCGGTGTCGGCGCTGCTCCGGCGGCTGCTGGTGGAGGGGGTCGCCTGGCACGCCTGGGCGCTCGACGAGGATCACGGGCTCGCCGAGGCCAACGCGCTGCGCCTCGTGCAGATGGCCGCACAATTCGACGGGCGCGGTCCGGAGGGGCTCGAGACCGTCGCCGCGTGGTTCGTGCGCCGGGTTGAAGAGGCGGAGCGCGAAGACGAGGCGACCGTGCTGCCGACGGCGGCGCGGGTGGTGATCATGACCGTGCACGCCGCGAAGGGGCTCGAGTTTCCCGCGGTGGTGATCCCTCAGGCGGGCTCCCCCCCGCGGCCGTTTCCGCCCCCGGTCACCGTGCGGCGCGTGGGTGGGGAATGGGACCTCGCCTTCCGTGTCGCCGTCGCGGGGCCCGATCCGGGCACGGGCGCCCGGGGTACCCGGCAGATGGCGCATCCCGGTCGGCTCGAGCTCCTGCGGGCGGCGGCCGCCGCGGAGGAGACCGCGGAAGAGCGACGGCTCCTGTACGTCGCCGCGACCCGGGCCCGGGATCATCTCGTCATCGTGGGCGGCGGAGCCCGAGGAGCCGAGCGGGGCTCGTGGATGGATCTCCTGGCGGCCCACCACGGCGCGCCGATGGCCGCTCGGGACGGGGCGACGGTCGCGGGCCTGGCTGCCCTGCGCGCGGTCGAGCCCGCGTCGCTGCTGCGGCCGCGCCCGGTTCCAGCACCTGGTCCCGATGCCTCCCGGCGGCTCGGGCCCCTGCCGGCGCCGCTTCGGATCGAGGTCTCTCCCTCCAGCCTCGACCTGTTCGCCGGGTGCCCTGCCCGCTGGGTCCTCCGGCACGTGCTCGGTGTCCCCGAGGAGCAGCGCACGGGCACTGGCGATGACCTCCCTTGGAGCACTCGACTCGCCGGGGTTCGAGGCGACGTGATCCACTCCCTGCTCGAGGACGACATCGCCGGCGACGAGGAGGTGGCGGCAGCACGCTGGCGGGCGGCGGCCTTCGCGGCGGGATGCCCTCCCACCGAGGTCGAGGCCCTGCTCCCGCTGTTGCTGCGACATGCGCGAACCGCGGCGACCGACACCGAGTTGGACGCGATCCTCGAAGCCGAGGGGCTGGCCGAGGTGGGGTTTCGCCTCCCCGTCGAGCTCCCGGACGGCGGTGAGGTCGTCCTCCGTGGGCAGATCGACCGACTGTGGTTCGATCGCGCCCTCGGGGAGTGGGTCGTGCTGGACTACAAGTCCGAGGCCGCCCCCCAAGGCCCCCTGGCCGCGGGTGCGCGCCACGAGCGCCAGCTGCGGGCCTATGCCTGGGCAGCCTCCCGCATCCTCCGAGCACACGGGCATCCGCCGGTTCGGCGGGGTCTCCTCTACTTCACCGCGGTCGGCGAGTTCTACCAGTACCCCGCCTGGACCGACGAGGACTTCGACGACTTCGAGGCGTTGCTGCACCAGGTCGGGGATGCGGCGGCTCGACCCTTCGCCGAGATCGAGCGCCACGCCGTGGACGGAGGGATCCCACGCCCCTGCGCCACCTGTTCCTTTCGGGGGCGGACCTGTCGAGGCCAGTCCGTCGTCGAGCGAGGGCGGCGCCTCGACTGACGTGTATGATTCGCGCACCCGAAGCCTCCGAGGAGACCATGGCCGTCACCGAAGTCACCAGCGAGAACTGGTTCAGCCGCATCGTGGAGTCCATCAAGGGGATCCTGGTCGGCATCTTGATCTTCCTGATCGCTTTCCCGGTGCTGTTCTGGAACGAGGGCCGGGCCGTGAAGACCGCTCGGAGCCTCTCCGAAGGGGCCGCAGCCGTCGTGAGCGTGGCGGCCGATCAGGTCAACGGCACCTTCGACGGCAAGGAGATCCACATCCAGGGTGAGGCCACCACCAGCGAGACGCTCTCCGACAGCACCTTCGGCGTCACGCTCCCGGCGATCAAACTGACGCGCGACGTCGAGATGTACCAGTGGAAGCAGAAGGAGAGCACCAAGACCAAGAAGAAGGTCGGTGGTGGCACCCAGAAGGTCACCACCTATTCCTACGAGAAGGTCTGGTCCGACCAGGCCATCGCGTCGGATTCCTTCAAGGAACCGGGTCACGACAACCCCGGCGCGCTGCCCTTCCCGAGCAAGACACAGGTCGCGAGCCTCGTCACGGTCGGGGCCTTCAAGCTCTCCCCCGGCCTGATCGGTCAGATCGACAAGTGGGAGGACCTCCGCGTCGACCAGCAGAACCTGGGGCTGACGAGCCCCGACGTGCGCGACAAGCTGCAGATCAGCGATGGCCGGTACTACCTCGGGACCGACCCGACGACCCCGACGATCGGGGACGTCCACATCTCCTTCCGCGTCGTCAAGCCCACCGAGGTCAGCATCGTCGCCCAGCAGGACGGTTCGCAGCTCAAGCCCTATGCCACGCAGCAGGCTGGCTACGACATCGAGCTCCTCGAGCTGGGTGACGTCTCGGCCAAGGACATGTTCAAGGCGGCGCAGTCGCGAAACTCCATGCTCACCTGGATCCTGCGCGGCGTGGGCTTAGTGATGATGTTCATCGGCCTGTTCATGGTCGGGCGCCCCTTGGCGATCGTGGGGGACTTCATCCCGGTGATCGGGAGCTTCTTCCGCGTCGGCGTGGGCCTCTTCGCAGGGCTGTTGGCCCTCGGGTTCTCGTTCATCACCATCGCGGTCGCGTGGATCTTCTACCGGCCGCTCATCGGGATCCTCCTGTTGAGCGTCGGCGTGCTGTTCCTCTTCGGCCTGGTCGCGCTCGCGGTCACCGTCGGGCGCCGCCGCAAGAAGACCCCAGAGCCAGCGCCCGAGCCCGAGGCGACCTGAGGGCTCACCCCTCGGTCCGGACGACCTCGATCGCGGCCACCGGCCGTCCCTTCTTGCGCATCTTGCGCTGGTAGTTGGTCTCGACGTCGTCCGGCCACGGGGCCGGTCCGGTCGTGACGTCGTCGGCGCGGCCGGTGATCCGGAAGGGCAGGGGCGCCAGCGGCGCGCCCTCCGCGTCGTGGTCGAGCAGCTCCACGACGCGGTCCACGTTGGGCCGGAAGTCGCTCTTCACCCGCAAGGTGCCGCCGGGAATCAGCAAGCGAACGCAGTCCTCGAGGAACCACCGGCTGATCAACCGGTTCTTCTCGTGCTTCTCCCGCGGCCACGGATCGGGGTGGTTCACGTACAGGCCCGAGAGGCTCCCCGGCAGGAACAGGTCGTCCAGATAGGCGGCGTGGTAGCGGATGATCCGCGCGTTCTCGACGCCGGCGCGAACGAGCTTGGTCGCGGTCTGGACCGTGCGCTTGTAGCGGAGCTCGAGCCCGATCCACTTCCACTCGGGATGGAGCAGGGCCATGTCGCGCAGGAAGAACCCGTTGCCGGTGCCGATCTCGACGTGGAGCGGTGCCTCGCGCTCGAAGTGCTCCGCCCACCGGCCTCGCCACGGCCACGCCTCGGAGGCGGGCAGCAGCGGCAGACCAAACTCCCGGTGCGACCGCACGTAGGGATTGATGTCGGACCGCCGGTAGTCCTCCGGCATCCGGTCACGGAAGCGCGGCCAGGTCCCTTCACTCGGCTGGGGCGTTGGCCTTCCAGGCGCTGCCATCCTCGTAGATCTCCTTCTTCCACACCGGGACACGCGCCTTGAGCCCGTTGATCGCGTAGCGGCTCGCCTCGTAGCACTCCGCGCGGTGCGGCGCTCCGACCGCGATCACCACCGACGGCTCGGTGATCGGCACCTCGCCCACCCGGTGCACCATCGCGACCCGGCACGGCCACCGCGCCATCATCTCCGCCGCGATCGCCTCCATCACCGGGACCGCCATCTCGGCGTAGCCCTCGTAGGCCAGCTGCAGCACCCGGCGCCCCTCGAAGTCGTCCCGCGCGATCCCCTCGAACACGAGGATCGCGCCGAAGCCCGGGTCCACCACGGCGGAGCGGACCGCGGCCACGTCGATCGGCTCGGGGGTGATCGCGAACATCAGCCGCCTCCGAGGGGAGGGAGGAACGCCACCTCGTCGCCGTCCTCCAGTGCGGTGGAGGCCGAGACGTACTCCAGATTGCGCGCATAGGCCACGGGGAGCGCGCCCTGGGGACCAGGTGGGATCAGCCGCCGATAGAGCGCGCCGGCCGTCTCGCCGGACGTGATCTCCACTTCCTCGGCGTCGACGCCCCGCCACTCCCGTAGCACAGCGAACCAGCGCACGGTGACCTTGGGCATGGTCGCTCCGTAACCTGCCCCTCGACGCCGATCTTGCTTGACCCGTGGCGCTCCGCCGTGCCAAGTGACCCCTGTGAGGCGTTCGGGGACTCCTACCACCGACTCGCCCCGCGCGTGCCGTGACACGCCGGGGGGCGCCCGGTGATCCTGCTCCTGCTCCTGCTGCTCCTGGGGCTCGCCCGGGCCGGGGACGACGTGGTGGCCGAGCTGAAGGCCATCGAAGCGGCTCCCGGGACGACCACCTGGGATCGGGCCGTCGCCTTCCACCTGCTCCTGGCCTACGACCACAACCACTCGGGTCGCATCGACACGCGCCGGGAACTGGACGAGATCCCTTGCGAGACCTGGGCATGGATCGATCGCACCCTCGCGCAACGCAGCCAGTATCCGGGCATCGTCGCGACCTACGGCTTCCCCGACGACCTGGAGTGGCTCGGAGGGAGCCTCGGTCTGCACCAGAAGCTCCGCCACCGGGCCTCGTCGCGGCTCGCCGCGTGCGGCCTCACCCCCGAGGGCCCGGGTGGCGATATCGAGGTCGATCCGCAGGTAAACGACATGGTCACCGGAATGATGCTCGGGTTGCCCGAGCCGGGATCACCGCTGTGGGTCACCCGCGCACGCATCGTCCTGTTGTTGACCTACGATGCCGACAGCTCCGGCCTGATCGACACCGGGCCGGAGCTGCGATCCGTGTCGTGTTCGGTGTGGCGCGCGCTCGACGCCGCGCTCCTCGGGGCCCAGGAGGACGGTCTGGTCGAAGCCTTCGGGCTCCGCGCGGACCTGCCCTGGGCCGGAGTGCAGCTCGGCGTGACCGAGGCGCTCGCCCCGGATGCCTACGAGACCGCCCGGCGCTGTGGGCTGCACGACGCCGGGCAGTAAGGTGTCTGGGGACCGGCTAGGGGCAGGTACAGTTGCCCGTGTCGGTGGGCGGAACGGCCGGCTCGACGAGGTCGAGCGCGTCCGGCAGGTAGCCCGCGGTGCCGTCGGCGAAGTCGGCGAGCAGGTCGCCCGGCCCGGGCTGGCCGTCCGCCGCCGCCGTCCGGCTCAGGATCACCTCGTGCTGCCGCACGTCCATG
>Ga0114931_10007705_pt1 | contig 13131 bp, 12 predicted proteins | sample 2SBtaG_FD_89579 | JGI IMG/M metagenome (GOLD analysis project Ga0114931, IMG submission 89579) | Deep subsurface microbial communities from Kolumbo volcano to uncover new lineages of life (NeLLi) - 2SBTROV14_V59a metaG | ecosystem: Environmental > Aquatic > Marine > Volcanic | place: Kolumbo... | reverse complement strand
TTTTCCACGGCCAGTTCGAGATGCTCCGGCGCAACACGATTGGCAAGGACCACGGCGTCCTCCAGCGATGCAACGACCAAAATCCGCGCCTTGCCGGCCAGGCAGGCTTCAATGATGGTTTTACGCCGCAAGTTTTCCTTTTGCTTGCGGATTTGCTCGACCACCTGCCGCGCCAGGTGCGCCGACACCGTGATCAATACCGGAACCGCTTCCTCGTCATGCTCGGCCTGCGACAAAAGGTCGGCGGCGACAAATTCCGGGCGGGCGGTCTCATCCGCTATAATCAGGATTTCGCTGGGGCCGGCGATCATGTCGATATCGACGATGCCGAACACCTGGCGCTTGGCCAGGGCGACAAACACGTTTCCCGGGCCGACGATCTTGTCCACCCGCGGCACTTGCCCGGCGCCGTAGGCCATGGCGGCCACTGCCTGGGCGCCGCCGATTTTAAAAATCCGCGTCACCCCCGCCAGGTCCGCCGCCACCAGGCAATGCGGCCGGGACTCGCCGCGCGGCGTCGGACTGCACATGACGATTTCCTTCACCCCCGCCACCTGCGCCGGAATGGCGTTCATCAACACCGAGGACGGGTAAGCCGCCTTGCCTCCCGGCACGTACACGCCCACCCTCGCCAGCGGGCGCACCCTCTGCCCCACACACGCGCCATCGTCCTTGTACTCCCAGGAAGCCGGCATCTGGCGCTTGTGAAATTTGCGGATGTTGCCGGCGGCGGTTTTCAACGCCTCCAACTCCAAACCGCTCAAACAATCGTAGGCGGCGCGAATCTCCTCCGGGCGCACCGTCAAGTCCTGCAATCCGAACTCCGTCCGGTCGAACCGGTTGGTGCAGGCCAGCACCGCCGCGTCGCCGCCGCGCCGCACTTCCTCGATGATGCCGCGCACGGCCGCATCATGAACCCGCAAGTCCAGGTCGGCCCGGTTCACCAGGGCATCGACCACCGCGGCAAAGTCCGCGTCCGTGTGTGTGTGAATTTTCATGGCGTCAAGGGAAGCTCCATCTGTTTGGAGATGCTGAAAAGAATCCAGTCTTCCAGGGATTTTTCCAGATTCGAGCGGCATTCCTCCAAGGTTTTCCCCGTAGCCCACAAGCCTTCTATGCCGGGTATTTCGCCGTAATGCGGTTCCTCATCGTCGATGATTTCGTAACGGGCGCGTTTCATGGCTTCCCGAATATACTCCAGAATCATTTTCCCGACTCCATATTATCCAGACAGGTTTCAATTACGCTGAGTCGTTGTGCTGGTTTCACAAGTTTAACCGCGCCAGAAATTCGCGGGTGGATTGGCAGTTGTTTTTCCCGCCGTGCGCCAGCAGGCGCAAGTGGGTTTTTAAAAACCGCAAGTCCGCCAGTGTATCCACATCGTACCACAACGGCAGGAGTTCCAGGGTGGCGCCGGTGTTTTTAATGCGTTCCAGGGTGTCCTCGAGCACCGTCGCCGACCCCCAGGCCACGGCGTCGAAAATTTCCGTCACCCGGCGGTTCATGCCGACCAGATAATAGCCGCCGTCGGTGCTCGGCCCCAGCACCACGTCGCGTGAGGAGCCAAACGCCGTTTCGATATATGCCGGGGGAAGAGAGGGGCTGTCCGAGCCGACGATCGCGGTTTTCTCGTAGCCCTCGGCGAACCGGTCACGGAAGGCGTTACGCATTCTTTCCCCCAGCCCGCCGCCCTCCTGGGCAAACACCGTGATCCCGCGGCGCGCCGCCAGCGCAGCGAAATGGCCTGACTGTTCCGGCGGATACGCGCCGATAAAAGAGTCCGCATTCTTTAACGAGCAAAGCGTGTCGATACTGTCGTCCAGAAAACACCGGTAAAGGCCGCCAATCGTTTCGTGGTCCAAGTCCGGGTGCAAACGGGTCTTGACCCGCCCCAACTGGGGAGTCCGGGCAAATAAAATCAAGGCGTTCTCATGGGTTTTCATAACCGCCAAGGCTCCCTGCTACTTCGTTGCAAAATCGTACGCTCTGCTTTACGCTTCGACAAGCTCAGCGCGACAGCCAGGTTGTCGTCCTGTGCCCGTCGAAGGCCGAAGGTGCCCGCATAAGGTAGCGACATTTTCCGGTTACTTATTTTTGCAACGAAGTACCGGCATTCAGTATTGGTTTGACTCCGGGCCGGTCACCTTCTAAAATTAAAAGCTTCCCGCGGCAAGCTCCGGGGATGCATTCGCTATGTATTTTCAATCCATTACCATCGATTGTTGGGGGCCGGGCCATTTTTTCCGACTGGGACGTTTCGCTATTTTACTGGATCGACCACCATTTGCATACCCGGATGTTGGACGTTTTTATGGCGTTCATCACCGACAAGAAAAACTTTGTCGTCCCCGGAGCGCTGCTCATAGCCGCCATCTTGTGGATTCACAAAAAACGCGGCCTGGCGTTTGTGTTGGCCGCGGTGATCATTATTTCCCTCAACGACTTTATCGTCGCCCAGATTTTAAAACCCTTTTTTGCCCGGCCGCGGCCCTGCCATGTGCTGGCGGGGCTGGAGCACGTCGCCAGTTGTTCCGGCAATCCTTCCTTTCCCTCGGGACATGCAAGCAATATCTTCACCTTCGCCGCCATCACGAGCCTGTGTTTCCGCAACACCCTGCCGCTGGTTTTCATTATTGCCGGGCTGGTCGCCCTGTCCAGGGTTTACCTGGGCGTGCACTATCCCGCGGACGTGATTGCCGGCGCGGCGCTCGGTCTCTTCATGGGGTTCCTGGGATACAAACTGTATAACGTCCTGCGCCGCATGATCGAGGGCAAGGGCCGGCCCACACCCCATGCGAGAGAAAAATTCCTGATCGTCAAATTGAGTTCCCTGGGAGACATCGTGCATACGCTGCCGGTGTTGCGGACGCTCCGCGAAAACCGCCCCAACGCCTTTATCGCCTGGATCGTCGAGGAAAAGGTGCGCGATGTTTTATACGGCAATCCGGACCTGGACGAACTGATCGTGGTGCGCACGAAATACTGGCGGCGCAACGGTTCATTTGAAACGCTGCGGGAGGTCCGCAACGTCGTCCGGCGCCTGCGCGGCCATTCGTTCGACGTCGCCTTCGATTTCCAGGGGCTGCTGAAAAGCGGCGTCATCGCCCGCCTCTCCGGCGCCCGGCAGCGCATCGGCTTTCACCGCGAGGATTGCCGCGAGCGGCTGAACGTTCTGTTCACCAACCGCAAGGCCCCGCGTATCGGCAAGCCCATTCACGTGGTGGACAAAAACCTCGCCTTGTTAAAGATGATTGGCATCGGCCGGTTCCACAAACAGTTTCCCCTCCGGGTTCCCGGCGCAGCCGAGGCGTACATCGAAAACTTTTTTCAGGACAACCCGGAACTGGCCGCCAACCCGGTGGTGGCGATCAACCCCGGCGTCGGCTTTCAAACCAAGCAATGGGAGTTGCAGCGGTTCGCCGAACTGGCGGACCGCATCGCCGGAGAGCTGCACTGCAATCCGCTGTTCACCTGGGGGCCTGGCGAACGCAACATGATCGCCGAGATCACGGCGCAAACGACCCGGCGGTTTTGGCTGGCGCCGCCCACCGACGTGCATCAATCCATTGCCCTGTACCGGCGGCTGCAACTGTTCGTCGGCGGCGACACCGGCCCGCTCCACCTGTGCGCGGCGCTGGGCATTCCCACCGTCTCCCTGTTCGGCCCCACCGACCCGGCGCGCAACGGCCCTTGCGGAGACGGACACCGCGTCGTCTGCAAACCCCTGCCCTGCAGCTTCTGCTACAAGCGGAAATGCCCCACGGACAACGAATGTATGAAGGAGATTACCGTGGAAGAAGTGTTTGAACCCATCCGCGAAACTCTCTATAATCACCAACAAACGCCGGCATCCGGCCGGCAGTCTATTTGACAGACAGGAGGCGGTACTATGGCATTTGACAAGGAATTACTCGACATCCTCGCCTGCCCGAAATGCAAGGGCGACCTCACCCTGACCGAGGAGGAGGACGGACTGATCTGCGAACCCTGCAAATTGAAATACGAAATCAAGGACGACATCCCCATCATGCTGATCGACTCGGCCATCAAGCTGGATTGAGCAAAAGGGTCAAGTCCTCACTTGACTACAAGTTGACGCGCCGACACCTACCCGCCTGGCCCTTTCAACCCGCCGGATTCAAAGGAGTCTTGCCGGAGCATACCTGCACTGTGCGCTATATATGAGGGACAAAAAACAGAGGCGGGCAACGCCCGCAGGAAGTGGGCTGAACTTTTGACCGGGTTCAAGCGTTCACAGGCGCAATCTGGCGGGCAACGCCTGCGGGAAGGAAACCTTTGCATAAACATCCTTGGTTGATTGTCATTGCGCGGAGGCGAAGCCGACAAAGCAATCCAGGCTTTCTGGATCGCCACGCCGCCGAGGGCGGCTCGCGATGACACCGGGGAGGCTTTTTTGCGTGGCCTCGGCGTCTCCGTGATGATTTCGGCATGGTAAATTTTAATCTTCAAATGGTGGCCTTCGACATGCCAAAACCTGTTTTTATAAGTCGTTTAAAATCATATGGATATCGGGTAAAATGCGATCCGGTTTTTGCGGCGTTTTGCCGCGAAATTCGTTCACTTTTTACCTGACCGGAAACCGGGACAACGGGTTCCGGCACAAGGAGTTGCCGGGTTTGCAGGCTGACGTTTCGACTATTTCGTTCCTCGTTTTTTCAAAAAATTTTTTTCGCGAAAATCGGCTCCGGTCAGGCACAATCGGTCGGGTGAACGCCCACAACTTGAGGATGCGGGCGGGACCGGTCAGGTAGTCAGCAATGGGTGATCCATCGATGGAAAAGTTCTGGAAAAATATTCTCTGGAGTGCGCTGGGCCGGCTGTTTGGGCGCACCCGCACTGCCCTTGCGCCGGCCTCGATCGACTGGCGAAACATCCGCTCGGTTTTGGTGATCCGTCCGGACCGGCTGGGCGACGTCATCCTTGCCACGCCGGTTTATGAATCGATCAAGCAATCCTTTCCGCACATCAAGGTATCGGCTCTCGTCGATCACCGGCAAGCGGAGATTCTGCGCGACAATCCTTTTGTGGACCGGATCGTTTGCTTTCGCCACGGCCACCCGCTGCAGATATTCAGGGAATTAAACGAGGAGAGGTTCGATGTGGCCATCGTCCTGAATCAGGTGTTCAGCGCCACGGCGGCGGCGCTGGCGCTGTTTTCGCGCGCCGGGGTCCGGGTCGGATACGAAAACCGCCAGAGCGCCTGGGTGTTTCACGTCAACGTTCCCAAAACCGGCGAGGGCCAACATGAAATTCAGCACAACCTGGGTCTGCTGCGCTTCTTAGGTTTTCCGGAGGTCCGCGACACGCCGCGGGTTGACTTCGACTTAAAGATAACGCAAAAAGTCGACGAACTGCTGGCCGGAGAGAGACGCCATCCCGGCCGGCCGCTGGTGCTGCTCAAACCCGGAACCCGCGTCCCGCAATGGGGCTGGAGCCTGGAGAACTTCCGCGCCGTCACCGACGACCTGCTCGCCACCGGCCTGGCCGAGGTCATGATCGTCTGCGGCCCCGGAGAGGAAAATTTGATTGCATCGCTGACGCGCGGTATGCTAACTCTCCCGGTGATCCTGCCCGTGCTCGGCGTCAGGGAGCTGGCCTGTTTGATGCGGCGGGCCGACTTGCTGGTTTGCAACCACACCGGGATCATGCACCTGGCCGCGGCGGCGCAAACGCCGGTGGTCGCCATCTTCAAGCACGGCGACGCCGGGCGCTGGGGACCGTATCGAACCCGAAACGTCATTTTGGAGGAAAGAGGCGCGGCGCGGCTTTCTCCGGAAACCGTCCTGAAAAACATCAGGCAAATGCTTCCTCCGCCAACGTCCTGAAACCCGTCCTACAACAAGGAACCGTCTTTCATGAACGAACAAACGCGGCACACCAAAACCAGAGCGCCGGGCGCACCGGGGCTGATCTTCGATGAGCCGGTGATTTTCGAGTTAGGCTCGCCGGGCCGCCGGGCCTCTGACCTGCCTGCCATGGACGTGCCGGAAGTCGATATCGAAACCCTGCTGCCGCCGGAGGAAATCCGCGGCACCATCGACTGCCTGCCCGAGCTTTCGGAACCGGAGGCCGTGCGCCACTTCACCCGCCTGTCGCAGTGGAACTTCGGCATCGACACCAATTTTTATCCGCTGGGGTCCTGCACCATGAAATACAATCCGAAGATCAACGACGCCCTGGCGCAGCTTCCCCGCTTTGCCGGCCAACACCCCCTGACGCCGGACGAGTTTTCCCAAGGAACCCTGCGGCTCATGTTCGAGTTGCAGGAATACCTGCAAGAGATCGGCGGCATGGACCGGGTGTCGTTGCAGCCGGCGGCGGGCGCGCACGGGGAACTGGCGGGGATGCTGATGATCCACGCCTGGCACGCGGCGCAAGGCGCGCCGCGCCACAAGGTGCTGCTGCCCGACTCGGCGCACGGCACCAACCCGGCCAGCGCCGCCCTGTGCGGCTACGAGGCCGTCCCCATACCCTCCGACGCGGAAGGGCTGATCGACATCGAAAAACTATCGGCCCTCATGGACGAGGACACGGCGGCCATCATGCTCACCAACCCCAACACCCTGGGAAAATTTGAAAAGAACATCCGGAAAATCACCGGCATCGTTCACGAAAAAGGCGGGCTGATTTACTGCGACGGGGCGAACCTGAACGCCCTGATGGGCGTCGCCAAAATGGGCGGCATGGGCATCGACGTGTTGCATTTCAACTTGCACAAGACCTTTTCGACGCCGCACGGCGGCGGCGGCCCCGGCGCAGGCCCCATCGGCGTCAAACGTTTTCTCGAACCCTTTCTGCCCGTACCGGTGCTCGAACACGGGCACTCCGGCTACCGGCTGAATTATGACCGGCCGCAATCCATCGGCAAGCTACGCGCCTTTTACGGCAACTTCGCCATCCTGCTGCGGGCTTACGCTTACATCCGCGCGCTGGGCGCGGCGGGCATCCGCTGGGCGGCGCGGGCGGCGGTGCTCAACGCCAATTATATTCGGGTAAAACTGAAGAACGACTTTCACGCACCGTTTCCCGGAACGTGCCTGCACGAATGCGTTTTCTCCGATAAAAACCTGGCGTCACACAAAGTCTCCACCCTTGACGTCGCCAAGGCGCTCATCGATTACGGTTTTCATCCGCCGACCATTTATTTTCCCCTGATCGTCAAGGGCGCGATGATGATCGAACCCACCGAGACCGAATCGCGGGAGACGCTGGACCAGTTCATCGAGGCCATGCAGGCCATCGCCCGCACGGCCGAAACCGATCCACAGAGTTTTCATGACGCACCACGCCGCACCAAGGTGTCGCGCCCCGACGAGACCCGCGCCGCCCGACAACCGGTATTGCGCTGGCGAAAAGAAGCCGCAGATCGAAAATCCCCGGCTACTTGAAAAAACCAGTGGAATAGGTCGAAGTATAGTCATGACAAAACTTCTTGAACAAGCATTTGCCCAAGCTTCCAAGCTTTCCCAGGCCGAGCAGGACGCCTTGGCGGCCATCCTGCTGGATGAACTAAAATCCGAAAAGCGCTGGGCCGAAACTTTTGCTCAATCCCAGGACAAATTGGCAAAGCTTGCCGATGAAGCCGTCGAAGAATTCAAATCAGGAAAAACCTTATGAAGGCAATTTCGGATTTTCCAAGTATTTCTTCACAGAAAAAATGGAGATGTAATGAAGCGAGACGGGAAGAAAATTGTTGAGTTAATTTCAAATGTACTAGACGAAACAGACGCTACACGATTAGCCAAAAAACTCCATTGTAGCCGGAATTATTTGTTTCAACTGAAAAATAAAGGAAGCATTGCACGATGGAGCCAAACTGAGGTTAAAAATATTTTCAAAAGTATTTACTCTGCCGGAAAAAGAGATGCTAATACCGTAATCTTAAAAAAACTATTAAAAAATTTTGGCTTTACTCACGAGGAATTTAGTGACCACGCCATTGCCCAAGATATTGGGATATCAACTCCAGCTTTAAATAACTTTCGAAGCGGGGTAGCAACAACACAAGACAAGACTGTAAACAAGCTATTGTCTTGGTATAGCATGAGCGCGATTCGGCGGATAATTGAATTCTATCCAATAAAATACGACGAAAACTACGAAAAAAGACAATTCATGTTTCTAGACAAGGACAAGGAGAGCGATAAATATGTAGAAAAAACCCTTAGAGAAACTAGAGGGGGTATTTATATTTTTTATGATTCCTATGGTCAAGCTTTATATGTCGGAAAAACCAACGGCATTTTAATCACTGAAATAATACAGCAGTTTGAAAAAATAAAAATAGAAATATATCTCACAGACCCACCTCCAAACACAACCCACAAGCCTTTATCGAAACAAAAGAAACAAAAGCTTTCATCAAAACAAATAAAGAAAAGGGACCACTACCCGCTTTACAATTGCGCAACATATCTATCCGTTTATCATATTACTCAACCCGCATTGATCCATAATTTGGAAGCATTGCTAATAAGGGCATTTCCAAACAACATTATCAATAAGCAAATGGCTAAATTTCAATACAAACTAAAAAAAACGAACAAAACTTAGCTATTTCTCTTTTTTCAAAAACTCCCAAAAACCGCGCGGGTCGGTTATCTTTATCCCCGCCGTATCCCCAAGCACGAGCAAATCACGGTCTCCGGTAACAAGCACGTCCGCTTGCGCTTCCAGGGCCGAGGCCAGGACTAAAGCGTCATCCGGGTCACGCACGGGAATGTTTGAGGTCGCGGTGGGTTCAGGTACAACCTGGTATTTTCGGAGAAATTCTAATGTCTCTTTGACTTCCCGGCTGGAAAATTTGAAGCGTTGCAGGAGTACTCTTTCAAGTTCCACGAGCACTACCTTACCGAAAATCAGCTCATGGCCGGGCGCTTTTGTCACCCAGGAAAAAACGCTCGCGCATAATCCCTGTTGCGAGGTAAACGCGCTGACCAACACGTTCGTATCGAAGAAGACTCTCACGAAACGACGCGGAAGATATCCTCATCCGTATAGTATCCCAGAGCCTGGGCGCGGGGCACGAATTTTGCCCGCAAGCGTTCAAACTCCAGGAGCAACAAATGGCGGCGGAGTATTTCTTCGATGAGTTCTTTGCGGTCTCTGCCTGTGCGTTGGCATTCCTTTTCCAAGCTTCGCTGGAGGTCGTCATCGAGACTGATTGTAATGTTTTTATTCATGCCGTAGTGATAACATAAACAGCCGACTCAGAAAAACAAACGCACCGCACCAACGGACCCGCGTTAGATCATGACCGAACCCGCCACACCCAAACGCATCATCGACCTTGGCGCCGGCTTCATGTCCGCCAAGGTTCTGCTGACCGCCGTGGAACTGAAGCTGTTCACGCATCTGGCCGGGGGCGCGAAAACACTCGCGGAGTTGCAAGCTTTGCTGGGCTTGAGCGGGCGGCGAAGCACGCGGGATTTCTTCGACACCCTGGTTGCACTGGGTATGTTGGAGCTTCGCAACGGCCAGTACGCCAACACGCCGGAAACGGATTTTTTTCTGGACAAAAACAAGTCCACGTATATCGGCGGCATCCTCGAAATGTTCAACGACCGGCTGTACCGGTTCTGGGGCGACTTCACCGAGGGACTCAAGACCGGCAAGCCGCAAAACGAGGCCAGGACCGGCGGTGATTTTTTCGCCGCGCTGTACGCCGACCCAGAACGTCTCGAAAAATTCATGCGGGCCATGGCCGGCATCAGCCTGTTTTCGGCGCGGGCGCTGACGCAAAAATTCCCCTGGAAAAATTACCGCACCCTCGCCGATATCGGCTGCGCACAAGGCGTCGCCGCCGCCGAACTGGTAAAAGCGCATCCGCACTTGCGGGGCGTCGGTTTCGACCTGCCGCCTGTCGAGCCGATTTTCAACCGCTACGTCAAGGAACGGGGTCTGGACGGGTCGATCTCTTTTCAGACGGGGAACTTTTTCGAGGACGATCTGCCGGAAACGGATGTGATTATTTTCGGCCGCGTCCTGCATGACTGGAGCCTGGAACAGCGCCGGCTTCTGCTGGAAAAAGCCTTCAAGGCGCTGGCGGACGGCGGCGCGGTGATCGTCTACGACTGCATTATCGACGACGACCGGCGGCACAACACGTTCGGCCTGCTCTCCAGCCTGACCATGCTCATCGAAACCCCCGGCGGCTCCGACTACACCGGCCGCGAATGCGTGGAATGGATGCGCGCGGCGGGGTTCCGCAGCATGAAAACCGAACCCCTGGCAGGCGCCGAGTCCATGGTGTGCGGATTCAAACCGTAACACCGGATAATCAGCGGTAATCGTAAAACCCCTTGCCGGTTTTGCGGCCCAGGCGGTTTTGCCGCACGTAGTCTTCCAGAAGGGGGCAGGGCCGGCAGCGGTCGCCATCCAACCCGGCGTGCAGGGTTTGCAGGATGGACAGCACCACGTCCAGTCCGATAACGTCGGCCAGCGCCAGCGGCCCCATGGGCTGGTTGGTGCCGAGCATCATGGCGCGGTCGATGTCTTCAACGCTCGCCACGCCCGCCGCGTAAGCCTCGACCGCCTCGTTGATCATCGGCATCAACACGCGGTTGACGATGAACCCCGGCGTGTCTTTGGAACGCACCACCTCACAATCCAGCGACACCACGAATTTCTCGCAAGCCTGAAAAACATCCTCGGAAGTTTGCCGCGCCGGGATCATTTCGACCAGCTTCATTAAGGGAACGGGATTCATGAAATGAATCCCCAACACCCGCTGCGGGCGGCGGGTGGCCTCCGCCAAGGGCGTCAGCGGGATGGACGACGTGTTGCTGGCGAGGATGGCGTCCTGCCGGCACAGGCCGTCCAGTTGCCGGAACAGTTGTTTTTTCAATTCGGCGTTTTCCGGAACCGCCTCGATGACGAGGTCGCATTCCGCGACCCGCTCGAGGTCCAGGCAAAACTCGACTCGGTCCAGCGCGGCGCGTTTCGACTCCGGCGTCAGGCGTCCCTTCTCGACAAACTTGTCCAGGGAGCGTTCCATGCCGGCTCTGGCGGATTCCAACTGGCCGGCTTGACTGTCCAGCAAAACGACCGGGTAGCGATACATGGCGCAACGTTGGGCGATGCCCGCGCCCATGGTGCCGGCGCCCACAACGCCTGCCGCCGCAATTTTCATAACTCCACCTGCTTTCGTCACGACTTGACGGCATCCATGCCGGTGATCTTCTTGCCCAGAATCAGTGTGTGAATGGAATCGGTGCCCTCGTAAGTGAACACGCTCTCCAGATTGAGCAAATGGCGCATGGAGCAATACTCGCCGCTGATGCCGGATGCGCCCAGGATATCCCGCGCTTTGCGGGCAACGTCAAGCGCGACGCGCACATTGTTTCTCTTGGCCATGGAGATTTGCGCATGATCGGCGGCGCCCTTTTCCATCAAGCGGCCCAGTTGCAGGGCGAGAAGCTGCCCGCAGGTGATCCGGGTCAGCATATCGGCGAGCTTGTCCTGCACCAGTTGAAACGCGCCAATGGGCTTGCCGAACATGACGCGCGTTTTGGCGTATTGCAATGCTTCCCGGTAGCACGCCATGGCCGCGCCCAGCACGCCCCAGGCAATGCTGTACCGCGCCCCGTTCAGGCAGGACAAGGCGGAAGCCAACCCCTGGGCGCCCGGCAAAAGGTTTTCCTCCGGGATGCGGCAGTCGTTCAAAAAAATCTCTCCGGTGACCGAGGCGCGCATGGAAAGTTTGTGGCGTATCGGCCGCGCACGGTAACCGGCGGTTCCCTTTTCCACCACAAAGCCGCGCACGGTATCGTCCAGGTAAGCCCAAATGACGGCATAATCCTCCATTCCCGCGTTGGTGATCCACGTCTTCGAGCCGTTCAACACATAGCCCCCGGCGTTGCGGACGGCGCGGCTTTGCATCCCCGAGGGGTCGGAGCCGTGGTCGGCCTCGGTCAGGGCAAAGCAGCCGATTTTCTCGCCGCTGACAAGGCCCGGCAGCCAGCGGTCCTTTTGCTCCGCCGTGCCGAACGTGTCGATCAGGCCGATCACCAGTGAGCTTTGCACCGAGGCAAAACTGCGAATGCCGCTGTCGCCCCGTTCCAGTTCCTGCATCAACAGTCCATAGGCCACGGGGCTGATGCGCGTGCCGCCATGGGTCGAGATTCCCGCGCCTAAAAACCCGTTTTCTCCCAGCTTGCCGGCAATTTCCCGAGGGAACTCGCCGTTTTCAAAGTGGTCGCGGACGATCGGCAGAACCTCCCGGTCGACGAACCGGGCGGCGCTTTCCTGCACCAGGCGCTCTTCCTCCGACAGCAGGGTTTCGATGCGATAAAAATCCACCGGCAACATGGTTCACCTCCCGGCAACACACGGTTTGAATTTTAATGCGCCATCATTTCCACTCCCAGGGCGACGGCTTCGCCGCCCCCCAGGCAAACCGCCGCAACGCCTTTTTTCAGATTCCGCGCCCGCAGGGCGTAAAGCAGGGTGACCAGAATCCTGGCGCCGGACGCGCCGATGGGATGCCCCAGGGCGACCGCGCCGCCGTGGACATTCACCTTGCTCATGTCCAGACCCAGCCGGTCGCGCACCGCCAGGGTGGTCACGGCAAACGCTTCGTTGATTTCAAACAGGTCGATCTCGTCCACCGCCACCTCCCACTGGGCCAGAAGTTTTTTGATGGCCCCCACAGGCGCAACGGGAAAGTGGTCGGGGGCCTCGGAGTGCGTCGCGTGACCGGCGATCCGGGCCAGGGGCCTCAGCGTTTCGTCGTGCCGCCCCAAAACCAGCGCGGCGGCGCCGTCATTGATCTTGGAGGCGTTTCCCGCCGTCACCGTGCCGCCGTCTTCCACAAACACCGGCGGCAACCGCGGCAGTTTTTCCAGGTCATTGGCGTAGGGCTGCTCGTCTTTCTCGACCCGGACTTCCCGGCCGTGCGACACTACGGGAACGCCGGCGATTTCCGCGGCGAACGAACAATTGTCCATGGCTTCCCGGGCGCGGAGGTAGCTCTCCAGCGCAAAACGGTCCTGCGCCGCGCGGCCGTAATTCCCCTGCCGGGCCAGTTTTTCGGCGATCCCGCCCATGTGGCAATCTTCAAAACTGTCCCACAATCCGTCGTGGATCAAGGCATCGATCAGTGCCTTGTTG
>Ga0114931_10007704_pt1 | contig 13132 bp, 11 predicted proteins | sample 2SBtaG_FD_89579 | JGI IMG/M metagenome (GOLD analysis project Ga0114931, IMG submission 89579) | Deep subsurface microbial communities from Kolumbo volcano to uncover new lineages of life (NeLLi) - 2SBTROV14_V59a metaG | ecosystem: Environmental > Aquatic > Marine > Volcanic | place: Kolumbo... | reverse complement strand
CCATCTTCTTGGCACCCGCCTTTCTGCCCGCCCTCTTCGTTGCAGCCTTGCCAGCAGATCGCGCCCCCGCAGCCATTTTGCCAGCTTTGCGCGAGGGTTCCCCGGCTGCTGCCGACAGCCTGCGCCTGCCATCCAGTGATGGCTTCTTAGCATCATGTCGTGAACCTTTTTTACCTGAATCTGCTTTTGACGAATTTTTGATCGGCGTTTTGGCAGCGGACAGCTTTGCCGTAGCTTTCTTTGCCTCAGATTTGCGGGGGGGCCGGGTCGCGGCTGTTTGTAGCGATTTTGTCGGCTTTACGTTTTTTTTGGCGGCCGCCGCCTTTGCGGCTTTCTTGCCCGCCTTGGCCGTGGCAAGGGCCCGGGCAGGCGCCCTTCGCGAAGGACTGGAGTTTTTCCTGGCCGCTGATGCAAGCGCGACCTTCCGGACAGATTTTGCCATTTTCCGGTCCTTCAAGAGACTGATCTTGCCCGCTTTTACGGGATTGAATGGCAATCAAGCAAATTGCATGCCCGTTATTCAGAGCCGCAGCCGGCAAGTCAAGAAAAACCGGCATCAGAGGACCGCAACAGCGCCCGGCACGGCAGATTTCCGCAAGGCGAGGCCAAATCAGTGATCGGCCCATGCCGCGAATTTCGTCGCCCCCGCTGCGCGCCATCCCCTATGCCCTGTGCGCGGCAAGGGCGGCACAACGCAACGCCATGCCAGTTCATCGAATATATATTATAGATTGTGTAATTTCTATTATACACGTTTACCGGGTATTCAGACCTTGCTGTCATAGTCTCCTCAACAAGCCAGCAAATGGCGACCTGAAACGACCCTGAAAGCAAACCCAAAGAAAAGGACGATGCCCCCCGTGAAGCCCCATGCCACTTCCAGGCCGGACAAATTCACGGGGATCACCACCGACTATGCAACTCCCACGAGCTACCACTTCCCAACACTCTGCCTGACACTTTAGCAACATGCTCAATCACTGAGAGAAAGGAGCCATCATCGACATCATTTACCTGAAAGCCTGCTGAACCGAGAGAGCGATTTACACTCCCACACTCTGGCTCGAAACCTGGACCACCCCCAAACGGCGGCATCCCACAAGACATCTCTCCCACCACCCGCCGTCCATCCCATCCAGGAATTCTCACCCACGCCGGAAAATCGCCCTGCTCACCCATGCGCAGATATTCCCTGCGTAGCGACACCACCCCCAAGACGCCTCCTGGGGGTGGTGTCGTCGTTTGCGTCGTTTGCGTCTGCTCGCGCGAGGATTGCACTCCTGCACGATTTGCCACAGCCTCATGGCGTAGTAGACTGCCAGAACGTGATAGCCTGGACAGGCAGCAGGCAGCAAGCAGCAGGCAACAGGTGACATTGGCCGGGCCGGATTTTCCGAACCAGGCCATAGCGGGAGGCGGCGATGAATATTGGACTGCTTTTGACCCGGCATGCGCGCTATCGCCCGCACCACCCTGCCCTGACCGTCGGCCAGCAGCGCCTGACCTATCGGGAGCTCAATGCAAAGGTCAACCGTCTTTGCAATGCCTTACTGCGCGCCGGGCTCGGTAAGGGCGATAAGGTTGCGACCCTCCTGCCCAACTGTCTGCAACTCGTATTGATGTATTGGGCGGCGGCAAAAACCGGCATCGTTATCGTACCGGCAAGCCCGTTGCTGCAGCCTTCCGGCCTGCGCACAATGCTGCAGGATTGCGATGCGCTCATGCTGCTGGCTGACCACAAATACGCGACCGAAATCAACGAAATTCGCGCCGGGCTGCAGGACATTGACAACGACCGCTATATCCTTGTTGCTGCTGAAACGGCATCAGGCGACATGGCGGGTGGAGACATGGCGAGTGGCGGCATGGCAGGTGGCGGCATGCGCAGTTATGACCAGTTTGTCGAAGGGGCGGCGGACAGCGAACCGCCTGACGCCGGGCTCAGCGGCGCCGACATGTTCAACATCATGTATTCCAGCGGCACCACCGGCGCCCCCAAGGGCATTATCCATAGCCACGACGTCCGTGCGCACTACTGCACGCTTTTTGCGGCGGCATGGCGCATGAGCCCGGAAAGCATCGTCCTGCACGCCGGCTCAATCGTATTCAACGGCTCAATGCTGGATTTCATGCCCTGGATGTACCTCGGCTGCAGCTATATCCTGCACCAAAGTTTCGACGCCGCCGCGGTCCTCAATGAAATCGCCCGATCAAAAGTCACGCATATCATCATGGTGCCGACACAGATTATGGCGCTGCTGAACCACCCGGACTTCGAGCCGCAAAAACTGGCCTCACTGGAGATGCTGCAAAATGTCGGGGCGCCGCTGATGCTCAACTACAAGCACAGGATCAATCGGCAGCTTCCCGGCATTTTCTATGAGCTTTACGGCGTCACCGAAGGCTTCGTCACGGTCCTCGACAAGCATGATGCGCTGCGCAAGGCGGGTTCCGTCGGCGTGCCGCCGCCATTCTTCGAAATCTGCATTCTGGATGACAACGGCAATGAACTGCCCGCCGGCGAGGTCGGCGAGATCTGCGGCCGCAGCCCGATCCAGATGCCCGGTTACTACAAGCGCCCGGAGTTGACCGCCAAAACCATCGTCAACGGCTGGCTGCATTCGGGTGATGCCGGTTATGTCGATGACGAGGGCTTCCTCTACCTTGTCGACAGACTGAAGGACATGATTATTTCCGGCGGCGTCAATGTCTATCCGAAGGACATTGAAGAGATCATCATACGCCATGAAGCGGTCGCCGAAGTTGCCGTCTTCGGTATTCCCGACGGGCGCTGGGGCGAAGTTCCTGTGGCAGCGGTCATTCTGCATGACGGCGGCGCGCTCGACTGCGGCGATTTGATCGCCTGGACCAATGCCAGGGTTGGCGCCAGGTATCAGCGCCTCAATGATGCGGTTGTATTGCGAAGCTTCCCGCGCAACATCGCCGGCAAGACCCTCAAGCGCTACATAAAGGACGCCTATCTCGCCGGCAGGGCCTGATCCGCCAGCACCGACCGCAACCCACCAGCGCTGCAGCCAGCGCTTCAACCCGCAACCCACCAGCACCTCAAGCCGGGAGATGGGAGCACCAGCGCCGCAGCCCACAACCCACAGCCCTGATGCAGCATGCGTCAAGAGTGCCGGCCAAGCGGGCTTGCCGCGTCCAGTCGCAACCCCTAATCTGCGCCGCAGCAAAATCCCCATTTCCACCCATGTCCCTCCTCCCACAAACGGTACAAGCAGCAATGAAGTTTGAAGGCACAACATCCTATATCGCCACTGATGATCTGAAAGTCGCGGTCAATGCCGCCATTACCCTGCAGCGGCCCCTGCTCATCAAAGGCGAACCGGGCACCGGCAAAACCGTGCTGGCGCATGAAGTTGCAGCAGCGCTCAATGCCCCCCTTCTGGAGTGACACATCAAGTCGACGACCAAGGCGCAGCAGGGCCTTTACGACTATGACGCGGTGTCACGTCTGCGCGACAGCCAGCTTGGCGATCAGCGCGTGCATGACATCGCCAATTATATCAGGCGCGGCAAGCTCTGGGAGGCTTTCATCTCGCCCCAGCGCCCGGTCCTGTTGATCGACGAAATCGACAAGGCCGACATCGAATTTCCCAATGACCTTTTGCAGGAACTCGACCGCATGGAGTTTCATGTCTATGAAACCGGCGAGATGATTACCGCCAGGCTGCGGCCGGTGGTCATTATCACCTCAAACAATGAAAAGGAACTGCCCGACGCCTTCCTGCGCCGCTGTTTCTTTCACTACATCAAATTCCCCGAAGCTGAGACCATGCGCGCCATTATCGAGGTGCATTTTCCAGGCCTGAAGTCGCGCCTGGTCAGCGAGGCGCTGAAGATTTTCTATGACATTCGCGATGTCACCGGCATCAAGAAAAAACCCTCGACGTCGGAACTGCTCGACTGGCTGAAACTTCTGCTCAACGAGGACATCACGGCAGAGACCCTGCGCCAGCAGGACCCGGCGAAACTCATTCCGCCGCTGCATGGCGCCCTGCTCAAGAACGAACAGGACGTGCATCTGTTTGAAAAGCTGGCCTTCATGGCCCGGCGGCAGTGAGCAGTTGACAGTTGTCAGTTATCAGAAAACAGTTAGCAGATTGGCGCCCCGCGTTTTGCCCTTTTCGAAACTGACCAATACGACCATTGCCCTCTGGGCCAGCGCCGGCAGCTATGTCGGCGGCCTGTTAACGCCAACCATCAGGCTCGGCGTCACCGGGCTCGCACGTTCGGGCAAAACCGTATTTATCACGGCGCTCATTCGCAATCTGCTGGAGGGCGGGCGCCTGCCGTTCTTCACAGCCGCAGCACAGGGGCGCATTTTGCGCGCCTATCTCGAACCGCAACCCGATGACGAGGTGCCACGCTTTGCCTATGAAGATCACCTGGCAGTGCTCGGCGCCGATCCACCGCAATGGCCGGTCAGCACGACAGCCTTGTCACAGCTGCGCATCACCGTCGAATATGAGACCGGGAGCCTGCTGCACCGCACGCTGGGCAGCAATATGTTGCATATCGATATCGTCGATTATCCCGGCGAGTGGCTGATTGACCTGCCGCTTCTTGAGATGAGCTATGACGCCTGGGCGCGCGATGCACTGGCGCTGGCGCGGCAACCGGCGCGGGCACGACATGCGGCGGCATTTTTTGCCTTTTTGCGCGATCTGCCGAGCAGCAGTGACCCGGCCGGGCAGAGCGCCAGCCCGGCAGCGGTCGAGCAGATTGCCAGAACCGGCGCGGCGCTTTTCACGCAGTACCTCAACGAGGCGCGCGCCGATGACCACGCCCTGTCGATCGCCGGTCCGGGGCGCTTCCTGATGCCGGGTGATCTCACCGGCTCGCCGCTGCTGACGTTCTTTCCGCTGGCGCCGCAACAAAGCAGGGCGACGCCGTCTCAGCCGGCAGACGGCACTGGCGAAACGAGCGCGCTCGCCGGCGATCGACAGGGCCGCGGACGGGCGGCGGCGGCTGACTTGTCCAGCCTGCTGGCGCGGCGCTATCAGTCCTATAAATCCCACGTCGTCAAGCCCTTTTTCCGCAACCATTTTGTCCGCCTCGACCGGCAGATCGTCCTGGTCGATGCGCTCGCCGCGCTCAACGCCGGTCCCGCGGCGCTCACCGATCTGCAGGCGGCATTGCAGAAAATCCTGACCTGCTTCCGCCCCGGCAGCAATAGTTGGCTGACGGCGATCCTCTTCCGGCGGATCGACCGGCTGCTGTTTGCCGCCACCAAGGCCGATCATCTGCATCACAGCTCGCATGACCGGCTTGAGGCTGTTCTGGCGCAACTGACAAATGATGCGCTGAAACGGGCCCGTTTATCGGGCGCCGCCGTCAAGGTCATGGCGCTGGCGGCGTTGCGCGCCACAACAGAAGTCGATGTCCGACAAAAGGGCGAGACATTGCACTGCATCAAGGGCGTTCCACTGCCCGGCGAAAAGCTCGGCGCCCAGACCTTCAACGGCACAACCCCGGCTGTCATATTTCCAGGCGATTTGCCGGCCGACCCGGGAAAGGCCATTATGCAAGGCCGCAAGCATGTTACGGGAGAAGCCGAAGAGTTACGCTTCATCAGGTTCCGGCCGCCCAGACTGCCGGACCCCGCCAGCCATTTCGGCGCTGTTCCCTGGCCGCATATCCGCCTCGACCGTGCTCTTGAATTCCTGATCGGAGATCGCCTGCAATGAGCGCCCCGCCAAAATCCGGCCGTGCAAAACCGCGCCGCCCGCAGGCCTTTGCCGCTGATGACCCGGCCGTTCGTCATGCTGGCGACGACAGTCCCTGGGATCACGCAAAGACAGCGGAGCTGCCGGAGAGCGATCTGCAAACCGGCATCGGCGCATCCGGCATCGACAAGGCTGGCATCGGCAAGGCTGGCCTGGATAGCGACGGCACCGCTGGCGAAGCCGTGCAGGGCCCCAGTTACAAGACAAGGCGCAAGGGCCTGCGCTGGGGCGCCATCCTCATCAGCGCCATCACAAGCCTGATGATGCTGGCGGCGACCACCTGGCTGACACATTTCATTTCCGCCACCATTGCCGGCAACGACTGGCTCGCCTGGGCGTCTTTCATGGTCCTCTGCATCGCCGTTGTGGCAATGCTGGCGATCGCCTTGCGGGAAATCGCCGGCATCATGCGGCTGCACAAATTGCGCAAATTCCGCCAGCAGGTCGAGCAGGTTGTGGCCAGCGGTGATGCAAATGGCGAACGCCGGGTGGTGCGGCGCTTGAAGGCAATCTATCGGCAACGCGCCGACATGAAATGGGCGCTGGCGCGCTTCCATGACCATGAACAGGACATTGTTGATGCCGGCGATTTGCTCATTCTGGCCGAGCGCGACCTCCTGCGCCCGCTCGATCTTGAGGCGCGCTTTGCCATAACCAGCTCGGCCAAAAAGGTCTCGCTGGTGACGGCGATCAGCCCCATCGCCATTATAGATGTGCTGTTTGTTCTGTCGCAGAATCTTATGCTGCTGCGGCGGCTGGCCACGCTCTATGGCGCCCGCCCCGGGGTCCTCGGTGGGCTGCGTCTGGCCAAACTGGTCGCCGGCCATATCATCGCCACCGGCGGGCTCGCCCTCACCGATGATCTCATTGGCCAGATTCTCGGCCATGACCTGATGCGGCGGCTGTCACGGCGCATTGGCGAGGGTGTCTTTAATGGCGCCCTGAGCGCCCGCATCGGCATCGCCGCCATCGAGATTCTGCGCCCCTTACCGTTCATCGAAGCCCGGCCTTTGCGCCTGCGCGATCTGGTGCCGATCATTTTCAAAAGGGCTGAAGACCAGCACAAGCGCAACACTTAAAGCCCATAAGCAGCAATTCAGCGGATTTTCCCGAACCCTGGAAACGAAAGATTTAATAATTTATTTCAGCAACTTACGCATGTTTACAGGCTTGCGTCATGAAGTCAAAGCCTCCATCATGGGTCGATTTGTAAACGCTTCCTCAATCAAACTTATGGAATGTTTTGTTAAGTCTGGTATTTTGCACCACATTATCTCATACTTGGCACATAGAGCAGAGGAGGCTCGAGGGGCGCCCCCGTGTTTGTTTCAAAACCAACAGCCATCCAGCCAGCCAGGCCGCTGGAGCAATCGACCTTGGAATTTGTTTCGACGCTGGAGCGCTTATCCGGCATCAATCAGGTGGGCAAGGCCTTTCATGATTTTGTCGCCAGTCTTGGGTTCAGCAACGCCGCCTGCATCACGCTCCCCGAAGCCGGCACACTGGTTGCCGATTCAGTTCTCATGAATTCACGGCCTGATGAATGGTCCAGCGAATATATGGCGCGCGATTGCGTGCGCACCGATCCCATGGTGCATGAATTATTCCGCACCTATCATCCCTTTGCCTGGTCCGACGTGACCGATGCGCGCCCGCTGAGCAAGCGTGAACAATCGGTGATGGCGCTGGCCAGTGACTTTCAAATGGACTGCGGTTTCGTCGTGCCGATCTTCGACACCAGTGGCAATACCGGGCTCATCTCCATTGCCGGGCTGGGCATCTGTGTCGATGAACAACTGCGCGGCGCGCTGACGCTGGCATCGACCTATGTTCACAACCGCCTTTGCACCGTAAAACGCAAGGAGCGCGAAGACGATGTGCACCTGACGGCCCGCGAAATGGAATGTCTTAATTGATCGCCGCCGGCAAGTCTGACTGGCAGATCGGGCAGATCCTGTCGATCAGCAACAAGACCGTGAATTACCATGTCGAGAACGTCAAACGCAAATTTGGCGTCGCAACGCGCATCCAGGCGGTGGTTGCCGCCATGCGCCAGGGCCGGCTGGTTCATTAATTCAGCCTGCCCGATCCATTCACCAGCCTCGCCATGTGTCGCAGATCCTGGTCGCGCGGGTGGTCTCATGCACGGGCGGTCTCATTGACCGCTTTCGGCCTTTACTGTATAGCGCGCCAATGGCTGGTCCCATCGACAAGCAGACTGTTCTGATCACGACACTCGCCGAGTACCAGAGCCGATTCTGGCTGCTCGTTGCCCGTGACCTGATGGCGGCCGGCCGGGAGGTTTTGCTTCTCGCCTATGACGACCGAAGTAGCGAAATGCTTGAGCGCGCAGGCATCCCCGTCGTCAATATGTATCGCAGTGGCCTTGCCGGACCAGCCAAGGTCGATGACCGCGATGCGCTTGACGCGCAATTGCAGCACTATGAGATCGAAGATGGCAACCTGCTGTTCAGCCACGAACGGGTGACTTTCGCGATCCGCGATAGCCGGCTGCTCGAACGCCGGTTCATGATTTATGCCAATGCCATCGAGAAGGTTCTCGACCGCCTGCAGGCGCAGGGCCGCGAGGCAGTTCTCATCCAGGAATTGGGCGGCTTTCTTTCAGTCATCTCCTGCTACCATGGCGCACGCCGGCGCGGCATCGACAACTGGTTCATCGAACCGTCCTTTTTTCGCGGCCGCTTTTTTCTGGTGCGCAACAGCTTCGCGGCATTCCAGGCCATGACGACGCCCGCCGACGACGTCTCAGCCGATGTGCGCGCCTATCTTGACGAAACCTGCCGCAAGCAGGCGATCGTCGTGCCGCTGAAGGACCGGCATCACTATAACTCGGCCCTTTCGAAGGTCCTCAATACCGGCAACATCCGCCGTCTCGGCGAGAAGCTCTACGACCAGTTTCTGCTCGGCAAGCATCAGGAGTTCGGGTACAATCTGCAGCATGCCGCGGCGCATGCGCGGATGGCCGCAAACGCCATGGCCATGCGCCGCCACTACAGGCCGCTGCCAGAGCAGAAGCCCTTCCTCTATTATCCTCTGCATGTTCCCGCAGACATGGCGCTGACGCTGCGCTCGCCGCAGTTTCTCGACCAGCCCAGCCTGATCGATTATCTCCTGCGCATTATCCCGCGAACCCACAAGCTGGTCATCAAGGAACATCCGGCACAGATCGGGGCGATCGCGGCGGCGCGCTTCAGGCAACTGCTCAGGCGCCATGACAATCTCATCATACTGCCACCCACGACGAATAATTTTTCGGTGCTCTCGCGCGCTGCTGCAATCGTTTCGGTGAACAGCAAATCGGGCGCCGAGGCGCTGCTTCTTGGTCGTCCGGTGGTGGTGCTGGGAGACGCCTTCTACAGCAGTTGCCCGCTGGTCATCAAGGCTGAAGCCCCCGGCGCCATTGCCCCCGCGATCAGGCAGGCGCTGGCGACCCGATCCATTGATCGCGGCGAGGCGGCCAGATATTTCGAGACCGTCTGGAGCAAATCCCATGCCGGCGAACTTTATGCAGAGGATCGCCATCAGCTTGCTCTTTTCGTCGATTCGCTGCGAAACTTCCTGGCGTCCCGGGCAGCAGATTCAGCAACCGGAAAAGCCAGCCTGTGCATATCGGAATAGGCGAGCCCCCTTGCAATAATTGCGACACTTGCGACAATTGCGGCATGCTGTTGATAGACAGCTTGAGCGCGCATGGGCTGAACGCCAATACAAACAGGAGGCCGCCACTCGATGCCGTTGGTATCTGTCATTACACCGGCCTGGAATGCACAGGCCTTCCTGGCTGAGACCATCAGGTCGGTACAGACGCAGACCGTGAGCGATTGGGAAATGCTGATCGCCGATGACTGCTCAACCGACCAGACATGCCAGCTTGTCGAGGAATTCTCAAAAACTGATCGCCGCGTCAAATTGATCCGGCGTTCTGTCAACGGCGGACCAGCGCTGACCCGCCAATCGGCGCTTGAGCGGGCGAGCGGGCGTTATGTCGCGTTCCTCTACAGCGACGATCTCTCGCTGCCAACCAAACTTGAGCGGCAGCTTGCTTTCATGGCCGAGCAGCCGACCGCCCTCAGCTACACCGCATTCCGGCGGATCAGTGAAAATGGCGACAGGGTCGGTCGGCTGATGCAGATCCCCGCCAGCCTCAGCCATGGACAACTGCTGCGCAATACGGCCATTGCGACGCTGACTGCCATGGTTGACAGGCAGGTTGCCGGTGACATTCATATGACCGACGAAGACTATGATGACTTCTGTCTCTGGCTCGGAATTCTCAAACGCGGGCACATCGCGCGCGGGTTGCAGGAGGATCTGGCGCGCTACCGGGTGGTCGGCAATTCGGTATCGAGCCGACCGCTTCGCTCTGGCGGCTGGGTCTGGCATATTTATCGCAACGTCGAAAAGCTGTCGCTGGCGCAATCGGCATGGTGCCTGGTCAATTTTGCTGTTAGAGCCTACGCAAAAAGATTGCGATTCTGAGACAGCGGGGCGATAAGGCGACGAGTCCGGGCAAGACTGGCCGGTGCAGGCTGGCTGGTGGCAGGCTGGCTGGTGCCTGGGCCTGGGCCTGGACCTGGACCCCGCGTCTGGGCCTGGACCTGCCGTTATGCCATTGCTTCGCGGCGCAAGCGTACCGACGCTGGCGCAGACAGTTTGAGGAGTTCGATAGAAATGCCGGCTGGCCAGAACGAAATGCTCAGTAAATCGGCTCGAACGCTGCCGCCGCGCGCCAGCCGCATTCCGCTGCAGATATTCGGGCCGCTGCTTGCGGTCATTATTGTCGTCTTTCTCATTGCTCCGAGGGGCTCTCCGCTGCTGCTATGCCTTATGGCCGTTCCGGCAATCCTTCTCATCGACAGATCCTGGTTGCAGGCCTTGCGGCCCGATCCACTGTCCCTGACGCTGCTCGGCTTCGGTGGCTATCTGCTCATCAATTCCGCATGGGCCGCCAGCCCTGCGATCGCCTACAGCAAGGTGCTGCTGTACGGCACTTTGCTTATCTTGACCTACGCCGCCATGGCATGGATCCGCCAGGCATCGCCAGAGACAAGGGCAAGAATGGCGATCGGCATGCTGCTGGGCTTTGCCTTGGGGGGCATCTTTTTGTTCATCGAGATTCTTTCCCATCAGTCAATCCAGCGCGCCATTTTCAATTATCTGCCGGCCCTGCGCCCGGCTGGCAAGAATCTGACGATCCACAATGATGTCGTGGTTGCGATCCGCTATGATTGGCTCAACCGCAACATTGCCGCCCTCAACATCGTTTTGTGGCCGGCGCTTCTGCTCATGACAACTCGGCTCAACCGCAAGATTGCGATCCCCCTATGCATCGTGGTGACGGTAGCTGTCGCCATCACCACGCTGGGCTCCTTCCACGAAAGTTCAAAGGTGGCAATCGTGCTTGCGCTCCTGGCCTGGACGATGAGCAGATTGGCACCGGCCTGGGCGCGGCGCATGGTTGCCGGCGCCTGGATCCTGACCACAATCTTCATTGTGCCGCTGGTGCTTCTGCTGTTCCAGCAGGATATGCACCATTCCAGGTGGCTGCCCAAAACCGCCAAACAGCGCGTCATTCTCTGGCGTGTCACGGCCGGAAAGACCCTTGACGCGCCCATCCTTGGTGCCGGCATCCGGACGACCAAGGTAAATCTCATGGCCATCAAGAAAAAACCTGTGCTGCAGCAAGGTTATGTTTATCCCTGGCGCACCGGACGGCATGGCCATAATGTCTATCTGCAGACCTGGTATGAATTGGGAGCCGTCGGCGCAGCCTTTCTGCTGGCAATCGGCCTTCTGATTCTGCGCGCCATGGGTAAGCTGCCGCGCCCGGCGCAGGCATTCGCACTTGCGGCATTTTCAACAGCAGCAGCCATCGCGGCCTTCAGCTGGGGCATGTGGCAGGCGTGGTTTCTATCGAGTTTCTGTCTTTTGGCGGTGCTGATGTTTCTGGCGGTCAAGGTTGCCAGCGACGATCATTGGCGGGACCGGGAAAACTGCGCAAGCGATGAGCCGGTGGCTGGGCCGGCCGGGCCGTCTGCTGGGCCGTCCGCTGAACGCGCAAATCAGCGGGCCGCGGCAAGCGCCGGCAGGGAATGATCGATCCCATGGCCAGCGGGCGTATACTTGTTACCGGTGCAACTGGCTTTGTCGGGCGGCACCTGGTACCATCGCTGGCCGCAAAGGGGCACGCCCTCACCCTGGCACTACGCAGAAATACCGATTGCCTGGCCACGCCGAAGGGTGATATTCGGGCCGTCACCATTGCCGGCATCGGCGCCAAGACCTGCTGGGATGATGCCTTGCAGGATGTTTCCGTCGTTATCAATCTCGCCGGCCGGGCCCATGTCCTCAAGGAGACGGCGGAAAATCCCGAAGCCCTCTATATGGCGGTCAACAGGGATGGCCCCATTCGGCTTTTTACAGCGGCGCAGGAGGCCGGCGTTAAAGGCTTCCTGCACATGAGTTCCATCGGCGTCATCGGTAAAGTTTCGCCGCCAGGACAGCCCTTGAGCGATAACAGCATCCCGGCTCCAGGCTCGGCCTATGCCAGATCAAAACATGCCGCCGAGCTTGCGCTTAACGACATGGCGGCAGGCGGCGGACCGGCGCTGGTCATCCTGCGGCCGCCGCTCATTTGTGGTCCTTTTGCAAAGGGAAACCTGGAACGGCTGATGAAACTTGTGGCAAAGCCCCTCCCCCTACCCTTCGGCGCCATGCGCAACAGGCGCACATTGCTGTCAATCGAAAACCTGCTGTCGGCCATCGAAACGGTGCTTCTGTCATGGCAGCGCCAGCCTGCTGCCGGCACTTATGTGATCGCCGATGCAGATGCGCTCTCGACCGGTGACATTGTGGCGTCCTTGCGCCAGGGCATGGGTGCCGCGCCGCTGCTGCTGCCGGTTGCACCGCAAATTCTCGACCTGACCCTGCGCGCGATCGGGCGCCAGCGGCTTGGCGAGCAGCTTCTCGGCGATCTCGAAATTGACGCAGCAGGATTCCAGTCGGCATTCCAATGGCAACCGGTTCACGCAACGCGCGCCAGCCTGAAGTCGATGGCGCGGATATTCTCGCAAAGCCGAGCACATGGATAGCCGACCTCACGGACAGCCGACCTCATGAAAAATTGAGACGGCTGCACAGCAAGGCAAGCCCTGTGGCGGCCCCGTCGCCACACTCTGGAAGGACGATTTTACGCCGGACCATAGTGAAGCACACAACGTCTATGGCATATTCGTAGCGATGCCGGAAAGCGCGCCACCGCCACCGCCACCGCCTGCATATGCAGGAACGGTATATAGGGCAATGAGCGATTTTCGGTCCGCCAGTCAGATCCAGTCAAATAATGTGATTGATAAAAATGT
>Ga0114931_10007703_pt1 | contig 13132 bp, 13 predicted proteins | sample 2SBtaG_FD_89579 | JGI IMG/M metagenome (GOLD analysis project Ga0114931, IMG submission 89579) | Deep subsurface microbial communities from Kolumbo volcano to uncover new lineages of life (NeLLi) - 2SBTROV14_V59a metaG | ecosystem: Environmental > Aquatic > Marine > Volcanic | place: Kolumbo... | reverse complement strand
TGTTGGGGACTGCAGTGGCAGTTGCGTTTGGGGTCAAAATAGTGTCCGCAGGGGCAGGGGTTCATGCTGGCGACGAACATGAATTTGGCGGGAAACCGGATGGTCTGGGCCGCGCGGGAGATCATGACGGTATGGTCTTCCAACGGCTGGCGTAGGGTTTCCAGAACGTGACGGGAAAATTCCGGCAATTCATCGAGAAAGAGGATGACGTTGTGGCTGAGGGTGATTTCGCCCGGACGGGGAATGGATCCGCCCCCGATCAGCGCCACATTGGAACTGGTGTGGTGCGGGGCACGGAAGGGCCGGTGCCGGATCAGGGGTTCTCCCGGACGGATCATACCGGCCACCGAGTGGATCCGCGTGGTTTCGAGCATTTCCTTCAGGCTCATCGGCGGCAGGATGGTCGGCAGCCGTTTGGCCAGCATGGATTTGCCGCTGCCCGGCGGACCGATCATCAGCACGTTGTGCCCTCCGGCCGCGGCGATCTCCAGGCCGCGTTTGACGTGACCCTGTCCTTTGACCTCGCTGAAGTCGTTTTCGAATTGCCGATTGCCTTCCAATGCTGCCGGCAGATCGATCCGCAGAGGCTGGAACCCTTCCGGGTTTTGGAGGAAATAGACAACCTCCTGGAGATTCCGCGGGGTGTAGACATCCAGCCGCCGGGCCATGGCAGCTTCTTTGCCGTTCTCGAAAGGGATGACAAGCCCGGCATAATCCTTTTTGGCGGACAGGGCCACCGACAGACAGCCGTTGACGGGCCCGAGAGTGCCGTCCAGCGAAAGTTCTCCCAGAAAGATGTAGCGGTGCAGGTTCGCGGTCGGGATTTGCCCGGTGGCTGCCAGGATTCCCAGGGCCATCGGAAGGTCAAAGGCCGGGCCTTCTTTTTTGATATCGGCCGGGGAAAGGTTTATCGTAATTTTTTGCGGCGGGTATTCATAACCGCTGTTTCGGATGGCCGCGCGGACGCGCTGGCGGCTTTCTTTAACCGCGTTATCCGGCAGTCCCACAATAATCGTCCCGGGAAGCCCGCGGCTGGCATCGACCTCGATGGTCAGAGGATAGGCCTCCAGACCGCAGATGCCGAAGGAATGGATTTTAGACAGCATATGATCCTTGCGGGGAAAGGGGAAGAGTTGTAACTATATGATTTATAATGGGAAAAAGAGAATTTTAAACGGCAAAAACGGGGGAAAGTTTGCTAAAAGACCTTGCTTTTTGAGGATATGAATTTTATAATGATAACACTATCATAAAGAAAATGACAAGTCAACCATTCCTTGGCGGGATTTTCGGCGGGGCACGGAGCCGGGACTTTACGCCTGGAGAAATCGGCAAAATTAATGGCTGAGTACAGTTTCTCCGGTATTTCACACAACAAGATCTTTTTGATCACATTAACGGTTTGGGCGATTGCGCAGTGTTTGAAAGTGCTCTTCGGTATTATCAGCGAGAAAAGGTTTAATTTTAAATGGTTTATCGGCACCGGCGGAATGCCGTCCAGCCATGCCGCCGGGGCGGTCGCCCTGGCGACCACTTGCGGGATGAATGCGGGATTTAATTCGGCGATTTTCGCGATCGCCGCGGTATTCGCGCTGGTGACCATGTTCGACGCGCAGGGTGTCCGGCGGGCGACCGGCCAGCAGGCCGAGATCCTGAATCGTATCCTGGACGATATTTACTGGAAAGGGGAAGTGACAACCAACCGTCTGAAGGAGTTGGTCGGGCACACGCCGGTCCAGGTTCTGGTCGGAGGGTTTTTGGGGTTTTGTCTGGCGATCTGGCTTACAATATTTGGTAATCATTTTGGGAAAATTCGAGGAGGAAGCGAAGTGAATCGCAATGTTATTATTGGCGCGGGTGTTGTTTTAATCGTTGTCTCATTGATGGTTATTTCTTCAAAGCATTCAGATAAAGACGCTGTCGCCCAGAATGGGAATCCTTCCGTCGAGGCCAAACAGCTGTATGCCAAGGCGGAGAATTTTAAGAAATCCAAAGAACTTGTGAAGGCCAAAGACGCCTATCGTAAAATCCTCGCGGATTATCCGGAAGCGGAGAACATTTCTTCTGTTCAGAAAGAACTGGAACAGATCAATATGGAATTAATCTTCTCTAACCGCGCGGTCCCGGGCAAGACGACGATTCATGAGGTCGTTTCCGGAGACACGCTGGGAAAACTGGCTAAGAAATATGGAACCACGATTGAACTGATTAAAAAAAGCAACAATCTTAAGAGTGATGTGATCCGTGTCGGTCAGAGATTGCGGATCTGGACAGGCATGTTTAATGTTTATATCGATAAGTCGCAGAATATTCTTATTCTTAAAGACGGCAATGAGGTGATTAAGGTTTACGATGTCTCGACGGGAACGAACAACAGCACTCCGGTCGGGGAGTTTACCATCACAAGCAAGTTGGTCGATCCGGTGTGGTTTAACCGGGGAGTGGTCGTCCCGCCTGACAGTCCCGCCAACGTTTTGGGCAGCCGCTGGTTAGGGTTCGACATTCCGGGATACGGAATTCATGGAACCGTCGAACCGGACGCGATCGGTCAGCAGGTCACCGCCGGTTGTGTGCGGATGCGCAATCCCGAAGTTGAAGAACTCTACAGCATCCTTCCTATGCGAACAAAGGTTACTATCGTTGATTAAAAAGAAGGTGATTTTATGAGCGTGCTTGATTTCGAGCGCCCCATCGTCGAGTTAGAAGATAAAATCAGCCAGCTAAAGAATTTTGGCTCGGATAAGAACATCAATCTGGGTCCGGAGATCAAAAAGCTGGAGCAAAAACTTGACAAGATGAAAAAGGAAGTTTATACCAATCTTTCCGACTGGCAGAGGGTCCAGCTGGCCCGGCATCCGCGGCGGCCGTATACACTGGATTATATCCATATGATGACGACCGATTTCGTCGAACTTCACGGTGACCGGCTGTTTGCCGACGACTTGGCGATTATCGCCGGTTTTGCCAAGATCAACGGGCATAAGGTCATGATCATGGGGCACCAGAAGGGACGGGATACTAATGAAAATATTCTGCGAAATTTTGGATGCGCGCACCCCGAAGGTTATCGCAAGGCCATCCGTTTGATGCAGCTGGCGGAGAAATTTCATCTACCCATCGTCATTTTCATTGACACTCCGGGCGCGTATCCCGGTGTGGGAGCTGAAGAACGCGGGCAGGCGCAGGCGATTGCCGCGAATCTGCGTGATATGGCCAATATTAAGACCCCGATTGTGGCGACTGTCATCGGGGAAGGAGGCAGCGGCGGCGCGCTGGGTATCGGTGTGGCCGATAAGATGTGTATTTTCGAGAATGCCTACTACTCGGTGATCTCACCGGAAGGATGCGCGTCGATCCTTTGGCGCAACGCCGTGAAAGCGCCGGAGGCCGCCAACGCTTTGAAATTGACCGGTCAATATCTCTTGAAATTCGGGATTGTCGACGAGGTTTTAAAAGAACCGCTGGGGGGAGCTCATCGGGATCCCGAGGCCGTGGCCTCCGGTCTGCGCAAGGCTATTATTGGATACATCGAAGAACTGCAGGCTCTTTCCGTTGACGAATTATTGGAACAGCGTTATCAGAAATTCCGCAAGATCGGCGCCTTTATCGAAGGCCAGCCGCAGGATTAATTCCCGTCTTTATTCCAGCCATGAACAAAAAACAGGACATCCGTGATCTTTCGTTTCCCGAACTGGAAAAGTATATATCATCCATCGGAGAAAAATCTTACCGCGCCGCGCAGGTTTTCGAGTGGATCTATCAGAAAAATGTGTGGTCCTTCGACGGGATGAAAAATCTTTCAAGGGATTTGCGAAAAAAGCTGGCGGAAGAATTTGTTCTTAAGCCGCACCGCACTCAAGACAAACAGGTCGCTAAAGACGGTACAACCAAATTTTTGTTTGGTCTTGATGATCATGAGAAAATCGAAACGGTTCTGATTCCGGCCAAAACCAGGACGACGGTGTGTGTGTCGTCCCAGGCCGGATGTAAATTCGGCTGTAAATTCTGCGCCAGCGGCATCGGCGGCTGGACGAGAAATTTGACGCCCGCCGAGATTCTCACGCAGATCCTACATGTTAAAGAAGAGGCGCGTAAGCACGCCCGGCCTCTGTCGCACATTGTGTTTATGGGGGTCGGCGAACCCTTTGACAATTATGACAACCTGATGAAGGCGATCCGGATGATCAACGACGAAAAGGGAATGAACATCGGAGCCCGGCGGATCACCGTTTCGACCTGCGGAGTGATTCCAAAAATTAGAGCTCTTGCCCAAGAAAGCCTACAGATTGAGTTAGCTATTTCCCTGCACGGATTTGACAATACATCCCGTAATGTCCTGATGCCGGTTAACCGCAAGTATCCTTTTGACGATTTGATGGCGGCCTGCCGCGGGTATATTCGGGAAACAAGGCGGCAGATCACATTCGAATATATTTTGATTAAGGATGTGACCTGCACGAAAGAGGCCGCGCGGGCGCTCAAAAAGGCCTTTCGCGGGATCATCTGTAAGATGAATCTTATTCCTTATAACCCAGTGTCCGAGTTTGATCACAAGACACCAACACGACAAGAAATATACCTGTTCAGAGATCGTCTAAAAGAATTTGGAATACACGCGACGATACGGACTCCTCGTGGGCGGGATATTGACGGGGCGTGTGGACAATTAAGACATGCGGAATTATCTTTGTAGAGTATATAAATATTAATTTAGATATCCCAAATATCTCAAGCAACATCCAGTGAAGTCCAAAGTTGGAAAAAGCGTTTAGAGACCGTAGAATGATTGAAAATGATTGTTTGATTAGAATCGATATTCTTTTATAATATGTATTTATAATATATATTATCCAAGAATTAGGGGTGATAAGCGCGTCTTTATAAACAAGGAATTATTGCGGTGTTGCTTTATTGACCTGCGTATTGACAGCCTGGACGACAACGCTGTATTTTACTAAGGGAATTACCGAGGGACGGACAGTTTCTTATTATAGAACTACTGATTTTAAATAAGGAAAGGGGAAAATATGAACCAAATTAAGATAAAAGGAACTCCGGATTTAGGAGGTATCGGGGCGACTATCGGTTTTTTCATCGGTTTTGCAGCTGTGTCTCTTTTTGGCGTGACGGCAGGAAGAATTAAAGAAGTCATTGATTTGAGTCCGGTTCTGATAGGGCTTCTTATTTCTGCTCCGGCATTGTCAGGATCGCTTTTACGCATACCTTTTGCTGCCTGGACAGACGCGACGGGAGGGCGTAAACCTTTTTTAGTTTTGTTAACTCTGTCGATTATTGGAATGGTGGGGCTTTGGTTTATATTGCATTTTTACTATCCTGGCCGCCTGACGATTGGTTTTTATCCTGTACTATTGTTTTTGGCTGTTCTATGTGGATGCGGAATCGCGACTTTTTCCGTTGGGATCGGACAAGTGTCTTATTGGTTTCCTCATAGCAAACAGGGGACGGTGCTTGGTCTCTACGCTGGTGTCGGCAACCTAGCGCCTGGTATTTTTGCGTTATTGCTGCCTTTTGCTTTAAAATATTTTGGATTATCAGGGTCATATCTGGCCTGGCTCATTTTTTTGGTAGTCGGAACAGGTGTTTACTGGGCCATTGGACGTAATGCATGGTACTTTCAATTATTGGGTCATGGGATGAATACTCAAGAAGCGCAAAAAGAAGCACAGGAAAAATATGGTCAAGAAATTCTCCCTGGTGGTAATGTCATGGATAGTTTAAAAATATCCGCAAAAACTTGGAAAAACTGGGCTCTTGTAGCTTTGTATTTCACATCTTTTGGAGGGTTTATCGCGTTAACGGCATGGTTCCCAACGTACTGGAACATTTATTTTGAAAAAACGATCATTGCGGCAGGACTTTTAACAGCTGTATATTCTATTTTAACGTCTTTAATGAGAATTGTCGGCGGACAAATATCAGATTTTTTTGGGGGGGAGCGAACAGCTATCACCTCTTTTCTAATTATCTTGGCAGGTGCTGTAATTATGGTTTTTAGCGCGTCTTTTGTGATGGCCATTGCGGGTAGCGTATTATTGGCTATTGGGATGGGAGTGGCGAATGCCGCTGTTTTTAAACTTGTTCCACAAGAGGTCCCTGACGCTGTTGGAGGTGCCGCTGTATGGGTAGGTGGTTTAGGCGCGTTTGGCGGTTTTGTGATTCCTCCTGTAATGGGCGCCTTTGTATCTAATGGCGATCATACCGGGTATGCTCGGGGATTTTATATTTTTATCGTTTTAGCGATAATCTCTTTATTTATCAGTATGGTTTTAAGCAAAACGCACCATAAATAAAAGTTATCATGATAAATGTAACTGACGCAGAAAGAATTATTAGAGATAATGTTTTAGATTTTTCGATTGAAGAATGTTCTTTAATTGAGGCGTCGGGACGTATTTTACAAGAAGATATATACGCCGATCGTGATCAGCCGCCATATGATCGAGTCGCGATGGACGGCATCGCTGTTAATTTAGAATCCTGGAAGCGTGATGATGTTAACCGTTTCTTCATCGAGGGGATTGAACAGGCGGGTCAGGCGCCTATAACATTAAAAGATAAAACATCGTGTATAGAAGTCATGACAGGAGCCGTGCTTCCAAAGGGATGTAATTGTGTGATCCCTGTTGAGAATATATCTGTCGAGGATAATCATGCCGCGATACGCAGTGGCATGCGTTTTCAACAAATGCAGAATGTTCATCCAAAAGGGGCTGATTATCCCAACGCGGCGCCTTTACTCAAGCAAGGATGTGTTCTTAAATCGCCCCAAATTGCTGTTTTAGCGGCAGTTGGAAAAGTAAAAGTTAAAGTAAGTAAACAGCCCAAGATAGCTGTGTTTACGACCGGAAATGAACTTATTGATATACATGAAGAACCTGAAGCGCATCAAATTCGCCGGTCAAATTCTTATGCCGTTCAATCAGTTTTGGCGACGCATGGGTTCAGTGATGTCGATATTTTTCATTTAAGGGATGATCGAGAAGAAATAAAGGAAAAGATCGAGTCAACATTGGCTATGTACGATATTCATATTTTAAGCGGTGGGGTTTCTATGGGGCGTTATGATTTGCTTCCAGAGGTCTTAAAGGATTTGGGAGTGGATGTCTTGTTTCATAAGGTTGCTATGCGGCCCGGGAAACCCTTCTGGTTTGGGAAGACGAGAAATAATTATCCCGTTTTTGCTCTTCCGGGAAATCCTGTTTCAGCTTTAATTTGCTGTTATCGATTTGTGTTGCCGTATTTAAAACAAGCCAGTGGGCAAATTTATGTCGATCAAAAGTTTGGCGCGCTTACGGAAGATTTTTGTGTCAAAACGCCTTTAACATATTTCTTACCGGTAAAAATACAGAACTCTGAAGATGGAAAATACTTGGTTCAACCGGCGCCGACAAATGGTTCGGGTGATTTTGCCTCTTTGGCTCAGAGTAACGGATTTATTGAATTGAAAGAAAATATACAGAACTTCACAAAAGGTTATGGCGCGCCATATTTTTCCTGGTAATGCTTATGAAACAAACAACACAAAATTCACAACTTGTTGATGCTCACGGAAGATGGATTCATAAATTGCGTGTGCAATTGATCGACGCGTGCAATTATCGTTGTGTATATTGTATGCCCGAATATGTTATTTTCCGTCCAAGCTCGGAGTTATTATCTTCAAAAGAAATTATTGATATTTGTGACACGCTAATTGGTTTGGGAATTGATGAAATTCGTTTAACCGGTGGTGAGCCCACGCTTCGAAGGGATTTAATCCAAATCGCGCGAGGTGTTTCAGGTCTTCCAGTAAAGAAATTAGGCTTAACCACCAACGGCTTAAAGCTAAAAGAAAAGTTATCAGCGTTAAAAAGTACAAGATGTCAGCACATTAATATCAGTTTGGATTCCTTGAATCCGCAGAAGTATGAGCGTATTACACGTCGTAATAATCTTGATGAGGTTTTGAGCTCCATTTTCATAGCTAAGGATATGGGGTTTTCAGTGAAGATAAATGTGGTGGTCATGCGTGGGTTCAATCATGACGAGATATTGGATTATATTGCGTTTTCAGCTAAACATAATATTGAAGTGCGTTTTCTTGAATTAATGAAAATTGGATGCGCTGTTCGAAATTTTGATGAAACATTTGTGTCGGCTCAAGAAATGATTGATCAAATTAATGAGCCCCTTGAAAAGCAAAAAATGAAACGGGATTCAACGTCCTTTAATTTTAAGACTCCTTCAGGCGCGCATATTGGGTTTATTGCTTCAGAGTCCAGGCCGTTTTGTGGCGGTTGTTCAAGGCTTCGTCTTACTGCGGATGGTAAATTACGTGCCTGTCTTATGTCTGAAAAAGGGGCGGATTTGCGTGGAAAAGACAAAAAAGAATATCGATCTATTGTTGAATCTGTTATGAAAATGAAGCCTACAGGGCGTATCGATAAAATAAGTCAACCAATGTATCAAATCGGCGGATAGATTTATGAGGCATTATCATAAAAAGGATTCTGTTCCTCAGTTCATGTTTCATCCACATGAAATTGCCTTTTGTGGATTTTCGAATTCAGGAAAAACTACACTTATTTTAAAGCTAATTCAAGGTTTGCCAGAATTTAAGATTGGTTATGTGAAACATGATGTTCATCAATTTGCAATGGATACACCGGGTAAGGATACTTTTGTTGTTAAAGAAAGTGGGGCAGAAAGAGTTTTTATTAATTCTAAAGACTCGTTTGCTTGTCTAGGAAAAAGTCAAGACCATCCTATTGATTATTCCCACCAACTTCTTGATCTGGATTTTGTTTTTGTGGAAGGATATAAGAATTCGATGATGCCGAAGATTATTATTATTGACGATAAAAAAGAAATTCTTGTAGGCATTAAGGATGAAAGTTTTTCTAATATTATGGCTTATATAGGAAAAGAGCAACAATGTGAAGAGCTGCCGGAGGATGTGCCTTATTTCCAAATTGATGATGTCGATCAGATTAAGTCATTTGTTTTAGATAAGATACTTAAGAAGGCAAAAGAAGCGCCGCTCCATGGACTTATTTTAGTTGGTGGAAAAAGTAAGCGTATGGATAAGGACAAAGCAATGTTGTCTTATTATGGTAAGCCTCAATTTGAGCATTGTGCCGATTTGTTATCGCAATATGTTGAGAAAGTGTACGTTTCTTCTCGGGAAGGGCAAATTGAGGGTGATGCGCAGAATATTGAGCAAATTCATGATATATTTGTTAATCAAGGTCCAATGGGAGGTGTTTTGTCGTCCATGGCATATGATCCAAAAGCGGCTTGGCTTGTGGTGGCTTGTGATTTGCCATTTCTTGATGAGGAGTGTATTACCAATTTGATTAATCAGCGTAATCATTTAAAGTTCGCGACATGTTATAGTAGTTCAACTGATTTTTTGCCTGAACCTTTGTGCGCTATTTATGAACCAAAGACGCGGATGCGTTTAATGCAGTTTATGAGTTATGGGATAAGATGTCCCCGAGAGGTTTTCATTCATTCTGATGTTCAATATCTATCTTTAGTGAATAAGAACGCGTTGAATAATATCAATCATTTTCATGAATATCAAAAAGCAGCCCAAGAGCTTGATCAGAAAAGGCAGCATGTATGAGTAAAAGAATTCATGTTCGATATTATGCTTTGCTTCGAGAACAGAGAGGGTGTAGTGAAGAAATAATTACAACATCCGCTTACTCGCCGAGTGATTTGTATAAAGAATTGCAAGAAATTCATCCATTTTCGTTAAAGCCCGATGTTTTGAAAATCGCCCTAAATGATGCTTTTGCTTCATGGAATGATGAACTTAAAGACAATGACACTATTGTTTTTATCCCACCTGTCGCCGGAGGTTAGATGTTTTCTATCACACATGATCCTATAAACGCGGAATGGTTAAAAGAGCAGATTAAAACAAAAGCCTCAGGAGCTATTTCTGTTTTCGAAGGGATTGTGCGCGATCATCATCAGGGGAGGGAAGTTAAGGCGTTAGAATATGAAGCGATGGAAAGCTTGGCTAAAAAGGAAGCTTTAGAAATTATCGAAGAGGCTAAAGTAAAATTTAACATTCATCATATATTAAGTGTTCACCGGGCGGGACGTTTGGAAATAGGCGACATTGCTATTTTGATTGGCGTGACTGCGGCACATCGCGACGACGCCTTTAAGGCCTGTCGATATGTTATTGATGAGATTAAGAAGCGTCTGCCGATTTGGAAGAAGGAGTTTTATGTTGAAGGGGAATCTCAGTGGGTGAATTGTTCTTACGTTCATGATCATAAGCATAAGAGTGAGAGTGAAATATACTCTCGACAGCGAATTCTTTCAGATATTGGAGAAGAAGGACAGCAGAAGCTTAAGGCGGCTCGCGTTTTGATCGTTGGAGCGGGCGGGTTAGGATCGAGTGTTTTACCATATTTAACGTCAGCTGGTGTCGGCACTCTTGGAATTTGTGAGTTTGATCAATTAGAGATTTCAAACTTAAATCGTCAAACATTATACTCTTATCAAGATGTTGGTCAGCCAAAGGTTCAATTAGCGGCTAAACGCGTGGAAGAGTTAAACCCTTTCATAAACATTATTCAACATCCCGCGAAACTTGAGGCTGGTAACATTGAAAGTATTGGAAGTCAATATGATGTCATTGTCGATTGTACGGATGATATAACAACCAAGTTCTTACTTAATGATTTTGCCGTGATTTATAAGATTCCTTTAGTTCAATCGAGCATTTTTCAATATCAAGGACAAATACAGTTAATTCATCCTGAATTGGATACAGCTTGTATGCGTTGCCTGTGGGAGACGATACCTGATCCGGATTGTATTGGGACTTGCGATCAGGCGGGCGTGTTAGGTTTTGTCCCGGGGTTTTTTGGCGCTTTGCAGGCGGCGGAAGTCATTAATGTTATTCTTCACAAGCCCGACGAATTACTAAAAGAAACGGTGTTATTTGATTTCAAGACTTATGAATTAACTAAACTTCGTTCGCAAAAGAATTCTTTATGTCCTGTGTGTTCAAGTGATTCGACCATAACAGGTATTGTTCGTCAGAATTACGAAAGGACAAAGAATTCAGAAGAGTTGGATATTAATCAGTTGTCCATTGGTGAATTCTTACAATATAAGCTGATTGATCTGCGGGAAGAGGAAGAGAGAGAGGCGAAACTCCTTGAGTGCGATAATTTAACTCACGTTCCATTGAATAAATTATCGAAAGATAAAATTAGCAAAGTTCATAAATATTTATTTTTTTGTGTCAAAGGCGCGCGTAGTTTAAAAGTGGTTAAACAATTGAGGGAAGCGGGTCTTGACAATGTTTTTTCAGCCGGCGGAGCAGACACCATAAGTTCATTTCTAGAAAATACATTAATGGAAAAAGGAAAAGTAAAATGATTGATATAGGTGATAAAGAGATCACAGATAGAAAAGCCGTTGTTGAGGGGAAAGTGTTCTTAAATTCTGAAGCGATAACAAAAATTCGAAACAATCAAGTTCCGAAAGGCGATGTGTTAGTCTCGGCTCGTTTGGCGGGAATTATCACGTCCAAGAAAACAGCGGACATTATGCCGTATTGTCATCCCATCCCAATTGAGTATGTCGATGTGAGTCTTGATGTGGCCGATGATTGTATAACAGTGACAGCGCAAGTGAGATCAAGAACCAGAACAGGGGTGGAGATGGAAGGATTTAGCGCGGTTTCGGGAGCTTGTCTGACAATTTATGATATGTGTAAGTCGATAGATCGCTCGGCAGTCATTTCAGATATAAAACTTCTTAAGAAGTCAGGCGGCAAGAGCGGTGATTTTGAAAGAGAATAAATAATGGCCGAACTATTTACGTTATTTTTAGCATTTCTACGAGTTGGGTTATTTGCTATCGGTGGGGCTTATTCTTTTCTTCCGCTTCTTGAAAAAGAACTTGTTGATAAATATCAGTGGTTATCGAAATCAGAGTTTCTAAATGTCTTGGGTATTGTTAAAGTTTTCCCCGGGGCTATCTCTATTAAATATGCGACATATACGGGTTATAAAATTGCTGGTATTCCGGGAGCGATCGTGGCTAATATTGGGATTTTTTTACCGCCTGTCATTTTTGTATTATGTGCGGCGCAATTGTACTATAGATATAAGGATGTTTTAGCTGTTCAAAAAGGTTTTGACATGATTCAATTAGCAACCTTTGCGATGATTATCGCGGTTGCGTTCCAGATGGTCGATATGCGGCAATTATTGGATATTAAAAGTGTTATTTTTGTTGGAATATTTTTTTTGCTATTCATGTTTAGTGACTTGCACCCAGCCTTTATCGTCATTGGCGCAGGAGTTATAGGCGCCATTCTAAGATAAAGAAGATAATAATTAGAAAAATGTTGTTTTTATAAATAGGGTTAATACGATTTGTTCAAGAAATTTGGTGAAGTCTTTGGCCGGCATAAGGCTGATAACTTCTTTGTCGGTTTTACTGAAGATCATCACCCGGTCGCCGGGCTTGATATTCAGTGTCTCGCGCAGATCGGCGGGAATCACAATCTGGCCACGTTCGCCTACCGTGGCCGAGCCAAAGGCCTTTTCTTTAAAAATGCCTGCATGATCATACCTCCATAGATTTAAAATGTGTGATATGTATCGATATTTCATATTACTGAAACTGTCAAGCAGATAGGTATGATCAAGTGGCGGCAAAGTCGGACGTCTCTCGATGGGTGTGGAGTTATTTTCCCAGAATTTGGTTTTGCTGCATCATCTGGATGAGCTGCTGGATTTTGGGATTGTTCAGAAGTTGCTGAACTTTCGGATCGTTTTGCATTCTTTCCGGGTCGTTGCTCATCAGAGTTTGGATCAGCTGAGGGTTTTGGAGGATTTGCTGAATTTCAGGATCGTTGGCCAGGTCCATCATACTGGCTTTCACTTGCGGATTATTCATAATCTGTTGTCGGACCTGCCGGGCCTGAGGGGCCATCATCCCGGAAGAAGGGAACCCTCGCGTCGCCGAACCCGTCGCCTGAACGGCTGATCCGGTATCAATGTGCGAGAGATCTTCTTCTTTGATCATCACCATTCCCATATGAGGCGTTTCGATTTGATACTGCCCGCCGCGCATTCCCACCACATGCCCT
>Ga0114931_10007702_pt1 | contig 13133 bp, 10 predicted proteins | sample 2SBtaG_FD_89579 | JGI IMG/M metagenome (GOLD analysis project Ga0114931, IMG submission 89579) | Deep subsurface microbial communities from Kolumbo volcano to uncover new lineages of life (NeLLi) - 2SBTROV14_V59a metaG | ecosystem: Environmental > Aquatic > Marine > Volcanic | place: Kolumbo... | reverse complement strand
GTGTCTCGCTGCCCGCAGACGCGCGCGCCTTCAAGGGCTGCTTCGCCCGGGTGCTCCCCCGCTTCGAGGCCGCCCGCATCTCCTCGCCGGAGCGGGCTGCGATCGCGCGCTTCCTGGTCCAGCGCAGCCACGAGCGGCTCCAGGTGCGGCTGGCCGGCGGCCCGGTCTCGCTGCGGGAGCTCCTGGCCCACCCGGAGGAGCCCCTGGCCACGGAGCGCTGGCCCCTGCCCGGCTCCGGGCGCTTGGTGCCGCGTGTTCCCTTCGAGGGAAAGGAGTTCCGGGGCGAAAACCTGGCGGCCCTGGCGGGCGAGCTCCGGGGCAGGGCCTGGGCGAGCCCTGCGGCGGCCGATGCCCTGGCCTGGATGGCCCGGGAGGCCTTGGACGAAGCCGGGGAGATCGACCTCTCCGGACGGCGTTTCGCCCTGCTGGGGGCCGGTGCCGAGCTGGCCCCCACCCCGCTGCTGCTGGAGGCCGGAGCCCGGGTGCTGTGGCTGGACGCGCAGCCGCCACCCGAGAGCCTCACCAAGGACAGTGCCCTGTCCGGAGAGCTGCACCGGGCGGAGCCGGTGGACCTGCTGCACCAGGCCCCCCAGGTGCTGGCGACCATCACGCGCTTTGCAGAAGGCGAGCCCGTGAACCTGGGCCTGTACGCCTACGCCCCGGGCCGGGGCCGCGAGTGGCTGCTGGCGGCGGCCATGAACGCCATCGTGGACCAGCTGGACCCGGCCCTGGTGGGCTCGGTCTCCCTGCTCATCTCTCCCGCCGCTCCTGCGGCCCTGGGTCCCGCCGAGCTGCGCTCGGTCCGCGACCGCCGGGCGAACCGCCCGGCCTGGCAGACCGCCTTGGAGCTTCTGGGCGTGCTGCGGGGGCGGGGCACGGTGCAGGCGGACGGCGTCGCCGTCTCCGACAGCGTGGTTCCCCTGCAGGGCGCGAGCTATCAGGCCGCCCAGTATGTGGAGAAGATCCTGGCCGCGGAGACCTGGGGGGTGTTCGGAACGGGATCGGGCGCGGAGCCCATCCCCGTCTCGGCGAACGTCGCCGCCATCACGCGCACGCGCTCCATGCAGGCTCCGATGTTCGCGGCCGCCTTCGAGGGAGCGCCCCGCTTCGGCGTCCACACCTTCCCGCCGGAGACCACGCGGGCCCTGGGCGGCCTGCTCCTGCTCCACGACCTGCTCCAGCCGAGGACGACGCCGCAGGCGGCGGAGCCACCCCCTCCGGCCGAGCGGGCGCGGGCCCTCTTCCGGGAGCAGGTGCACGGTGGGCTGTTCGGCCTGCCCTACAGCCTCGACTCGGCGCTGCAGGTGGACGCAGTGCTGGGGGCCCTGCGCAGGCCACAGCTGCTGCGCGGGCTGCTGCAGCGGCGAAGAAGCTGAGGCGATCTCTCGCCCGGCAGGCTCAGCGCAGGGCGCCCGCCTCGCGCGCGGCGTCCAGCACCCGGCTCCAGTAGGCCCGGTCCAGGTGCGGCAGCTCGGGAGGCTCCCCCGGCGGGCGGGGCCAGAGCAGCGGACACAGGAGCGAGACCGCCGGCTCGCCGGCCTCGCAGCCAGGCAGGTAGGCGGCCCGGTCGAGGCGGCGGCTGGGATGCTCCAGCCCGGTGACCCGCGCACCCTCTGCTAAGTAGATCACCGTCATCACCGGGCGCAGGATGGACGTCGGGTTCGGCGCGGCCCGGTGCAGGGTCCACCCGCTGTGGAAGGTGGCATCCCCAGCCCGCAGCGGCCCGTGGCTCTCCACCCGCAGGCCGCGCTCGGATCCGGGCCGCAAAGGCCCGCTCGGATTCGTCCCCGATGGCGTAGTCGCCCAGGGAGCCCAGGCGCTGGGAGCCCGCTGCGAAGGACATGCTGCCGATCTCCGGAGGAAGGTCCACCAGGGGCATCCAGAGGGTCAGGGTGTGCGCCGTATCCAGCGGCCAGTAGAACTGATCCTGGTGCCAGGGGGTGGGTCCACCGCCGGGCTCCTTCAGCAGCGCCTGGTCGTGGTACAGCCGGACGCTGGGAACCCCCATCAGCTCGGCGGCCACCCGGGCGAAGCGCCGGGCGCAGACGAAGGCCCGCACGGTCTCATCGGCGAGCCAGAGGTTGATCACCTGGAGGAAGGCGCGGCCGTAGCTGTCCCGCTCCTCGAGGGGGCGCTTCTCCCTGCAGCGCTGCCGCGCCACCCTCTCGATGACGGGCCCGTAGGCCGCGATCTCCTCGGCGCTCGCCAGGCCCCGCAGACAGGTGTGCCCGGCCTCCCGCAGCTCCTCCGTCGCCCGGTGCGGAACCGGGTAGGGAGCGTCGAGGGAGGGCAGGGACGGGCAGACCATGGACCGCTGCCACGATACCATCCGGGCAGCCATGGGCGCAGTGGCAGCCGAGCAGCGACGGGCCTGGGAGCGGGACGGCTTCTTCTTCCTGCGCGGCTTCGCGCCGCGGGAGGTGACCCATGCCATGCACCGGCGGGCGGTGGAGGTCTCCCGCCAGGGTTTCGGCTGGGTCCCGGAGCAGGGAAGGCTGGTGCTTCCGGAGGCGAACCTGCAGGGCTGCGTGGGCCCGGATGCCCCCGCGGAACAACGTGTCTCGAAGGTGTTCCGCCTGCATCGGGACGGCGTCTTCCACCGCTTCATCACCTCGCCCGAGGTGCTGGAGGTGGCCACGGCCCTGCTCGGTCCGGAGGTGGACTGCTTCCTCTCCCAGTTCATCTTCAAGAACCCGGGAGCCTGGGGCCAGCCCTGGCACCAGGACGAGTGGTACTTCCCCTTCGACCGCCATCCGCAGGTGGGGCTGTGGCTGGCGGTCACCGAGGCCACCCTGCAGAACGGCTGTCTCTTCGTACTGCCGGGCTCCCACCGGGAGCCGGTGCACGACCACGTTCCGGATCGCCGCCCGGGGGCCAACTTCGGCTACATGGAGATCGTGGACCACGACCCATCGGCTGCGGTTCCGGTGTTGATGGAGGAAGGAGACCTGCTGGTCTTCCACAGCCGGCTCATGCACTGCTCCATCGACAACGAATCGACCGGCATCCGTGCGGCCATGGTCTACCACGTCTCCCCGCACGGCACCGTCGACGGGACACCGGACTCCCCGGTCAACGACTGGCTCCCGATCACCCCCGGCGGCTGAGCCGGGGCAGCCACCTCGGAACCTCCCGGCAGGAGCTCAGGTGGCGCTCGCCGGGGCGCTGGAGTAGCTCCCGCTCCTCCACCCGAAGCCCGACCCAATGCGCCAGGCAGATCATCCAGCGGGCGTAGAGAGCAAGTCAGAGGCTGGCGAAGTGCCGGGCTCGGCGACGCTCACACCGGCTATTTCTCCTGCTCCAGGAAGTGCGCGAAGGCCTCCGGAGGAACCGGCGGGCTCAGCAGGAAGCCCTGGATCTCGTGACAGCCCTTCTCGTGCAGACAGCGCATCTGCGCCTCGTTCTCGACTCCTTCCGCCACCACCCGGACCCCCAGGCTCTGTGCCATGGCGATGATGGCGGAGACGATGGCCACGTCGTCTTCCGCGTCCGGAAGACCCGCCACAAAGGATCGATCGATCTTGACGCAGTCGATGGGGTGGCGCTTCAGGTAGGAGATGGACGAGTAGCCGGTTCCGAAATCGTCGAGCGCCAGGCTCACGCCCAGCTCCGAGAGCCCCGCCAGGGTCTCCCGGGTGACGTGGTCATCGCTCATCAGCGCGCTCTCGGTGATCTCGATCTCGAGGAGGGTTCCGCTGAGCCCCGCTCGCGCCAGGCCCATGGCCACGGTCTGGAGCATTCCGTGGTAGCGGACGTGCTCCGCCGACATGTTGACGGAGACGCGCACCGCTCGATGACCGGCCTCCTGCCAGCAGCGGAGCTGACCGCAGGCGTGCCGCAGGACCCACTCGCCCACCCGGACGATGAGGCCGCACTCCTCGGCCACCGGGATGAACTCCGCAGGGGCGACGGGGCCGAGCTCCGGATCCGTCCAGCGCAGCAGGGCCTCGGCAGCCACCACCCGTCCGCTGCGGAGGCTGCGAATGGGCTGGTAGTGGAGCACGAAGAGGTCCTCCTCCAGAGCACGCCGCAGACGGCCCTCGATCTCCACGCGGCGCTGTCCCGCCGCTCCCTGACTGAGGGAGAAGAACTGGTAGTTGCTCCGGCCCCGGCTCTTGGCGTGGTACATGGCCGTATCGGCGCTGCGCAGCAGGGTCTCCGCGTTGAGACCGTGCTCGGGGTAGACGGCGATCCCGATGCTGGCACTGGCGTAGACCTCGCGTCCTTCGATGACCACCGGTGCCTGCAGGGCATCGAGGATGCGCTGGGCCACGATGGAGGCGCCGGGCGTGCCCGACACCTCCCCCAGCAGTACGGTGAACTCATCCCCGCCCAGTCGCGAGACCGGCGAAATGGCCGCCGCATCGGATTCGGATCCCTCCGAGCCCGCCGGGCGCACATCCCCCACCGCCACCACGTCGCTGCCCCGGACGCTTCGCTGGAAGCGGCCCGCCACCTCGCACAGCAGGCGGTCGCCGGCGCCGTGGCCCAGGGTGTCGTTCACCGTCTTGAAGCCATCCAGGTCCACGAACAGCAGCGCGGCTTTGCGCCCGCTGCGGGCGGCCAGACGCAGGGTCTGGTCCAGACGCTCCTGGAAGCTCTGTCGGTTGGGAAGGCCCGTCAGGGGATCGTAGAAGGCCAACGCCTGGGCCTTCGCGTAGATCTCGCGCAGCCGCATCTCGGTCCCGCGCTGGGCCCTGGCGAAGACCGTCGCCAGGGCGCCCACCACGAGGATGACCCCCCCGTGGATCAGCGCCGTGGCGAGGTCCCCCAGCGGAACAGGGTGGAGCTCGGGTGGCGGCGTGCCGGGCGCCGCCCAGAAGACTCCCGCGGCCAACAGGCTCGCTCCGGCCCAGATCCATCCGGCGCGCAGGCTGACCATGAGGGCACCGGCCAGGGGCACCAGATAGAACCCGGAGAAGCTGGCGGCGTGCAGACCTCCGAAGCGGGCGTTGAGGACCACCAGCAGGATGAAGAGCAGTGCGATGGCGATGTGCCCGCACAGATCCGGCCGGCGCGTTCGCCGCAGCAGGGGAAGGACGCCTCCGTAGCCCAGAGCCACACCGAGGCCCAGGAGACCGAGCACGGGCCCCGCGATCCATCCGCCCAGAAGCGCCAGGCCCAGGCCGGCCACGAGCATGAGGCCACAGGAGGCCACCAGCAGGCGCACCCGGCGCAGCAGCTCCGGCTCCGTGGTCTCCGGATCGAAGCCCGCATCGATCCATCTGCGGAAGGGCGGCATCGCTATTGGCTTCGGCCTGCGGGGACACCGGCTTGACGCGCCCACTGCCGATTTTCCGCAGCTGGCCGCGGGTGCCGGCTGCCACCGGAGAAAGCACCGAGAGGGCCCCCGACGTTCCCAGCAGGCGCCTTCGGAGGTCCCCCCCAGGCGGAGCGAACCGGTTGGGATACGGAGGCGTCCCCGGCTCCTGCTAGCATGGAGCCTTCCGACCGTGGCCCGGAGCCGCGGCCCGAAAGGCGGAGGCCGAGCATTGCGCTGGTCCTGGACCATCGGTCGCCTGGCGGGCATCGAGATCCGCATTCACGCCACCTTCGGGATCATCGTGGCCTGGGTGGCCTTCAGCTACTGGATGGTGGGCCGGACCCTGCTGTCCGCCCTGATCGGCGCCCTGTTCATCCTGGCGCTGTTCGGCTGCGTGGTGCTGCACGAGCTGGGCCACGCCCTCATGGCCCGTCGCTTCGGGATCCGGACCCGGGACATCACCCTCTGGCCCATCGGTGGCGTGGCCCGCCTGGAGCGCCTTCCGGACCGGCCCAGCGAAGAGCTGCGTGTGGCCATCGCTGGACCGCTGGTGAACCTCGTCATCGCCGGGCTGCTCTGGCTGGTGCTCCCCTCGGAAACGGGCTCCGGGACGCTGGCCGAGGGCAACCTGGCGCACGCCTCCTTCCTCCAGCGATTGCTGGTGCTGAACGCCTTCCTGGCCCTCTTCAACCTCCTGCCCGCCTTTCCCATGGACGGTGGCCGCATCCTGCGCGCTCTGCTGGCGACACGCCTCTCCCACGTGCGGGCCACGGAGCTCGCCGCCCAGGTGGGCCAGGGCATGGCGGTGATGTTCGGGCTGGGAGGGCTCCTCGTGCACAATCCCTTCCTCCTGTTCATCGCGCTGTTCGTATGGCTGGGCGCCTACGGAGAGGCGGCGGCGGCGCAGATGCAGGCGGCCTTCAGCGGGATCCCCGTGAGCCGGGCCATGATCACGGACTTCGAGGTGCTGGCGCCGCGGGCGCCCCTCTCCCGGGCCGTGGAGCTCACGCTGGCGGGAACGCAGGCGGACTTCCCGGTGGTCGACGATGGCCGGGTGGTGGGCATCCTGCGTCAGGCAGACCTCATGGCGGGGCTGAGCCGACAGGGCCCCGAGGCCCCGGTCGAAGGGTGGATGTGCCGGCGCATCCAGCCGGTGGATCCCCAGGCACTGCTGGATCGGGTCTTCCTCCAGCTCCAGCAGAGCGAGTGCCGCACCCTTCCCGTGGTCCGAGCGGGAGAGCTGGTGGGTCTGCTGACACCCCAGAACCTGGGCGAGTTCGTCCAGATCGAGGCGGCCCTGCGCTCCTCCGCATAGGGGCCTCAAGGAAAGGCCGGAGGGGGCCGATACCCACCCCAGGCTCGCCCCATGGTCGTCGCCGTCGCCACCGCCACCCTCCTCTCCATCGTGGCCGGAACCTGGATCGGGCTCCGGCTGCTGGCCCTGGCTCGCTCCAGCGGCAAGCTGCCCGAGCTGGCAGTGGGCGGGAGCCTGTTCGTCTATGCGGCCATCTGCCAGCCGGCCACCCTGCTGATGTCGGCACTGGCGGAGCCCCTCGGAGGCGTGGGCCGGGGAAGCCTCTTCGTGCTGGCCATGATCGCCTACACCTTCACCCTGCTGGGCCTGTGTGTGTTCACCTGGCAGGTGTTCGGACCCGAGCGCCGCTGGCGCCTGGCCCTGCTGGTCGGAATCATGATCGTAGACCTCTTCGGAACGGAGACGATGATCGAGCAGGAGCTGCCGCTCCTGCTCGTCGCTCCCCTCACGCGAAACCTCCCCGTGGAGGCCCTCACCAACTCCACCTTCGCCGCGGTCTTCACCTGGATGGCGGTGGAGTCCCTCCGCTACCACGTCCTGCTGCGACGCCGCCAGGCGCTGGGTCTGGCCGAGCCGCTGGTGGTGAACCGCGTTCTCGTCTGGGGGCTGGGTGCCGCGGCCAGCGCCGTGCTGGTGGCGATGCTGATGGCCCTCTCCCTAAAGGGAGTGGGCATCGGCAGCCGCCACCCCCTGGCCAGCCTGGTGGTGACCGCCGCCGGTCTGGTGAACACCGTGGCGTGGTCCCTCACCTTCGTTCCGCCCGCCGCCTACCGGCGCTGGGTGGAGCGGCGCGCCCAGGCGCGCGCCTCCGCCTGAAGCGGAGCCGCAACACGGCCCAGGGTCACGCGCAGCTCAGGAAGGCGCGGAGCCGTCGGGCGCCCGGCTCGTGTCCACCTCCGGGCGCCACTCGAAGCACTGCACCTCCACGCGCATGGGCAGCCGATAGCGCACGTAGAAGCTGTGCAGCTTGAGGAAGCCGTACTCCGCCGTGTGGCGGGGGTCGATCTGCACCTCGGGGTCGCGCTCGCGGTACTTCTCCGCCCGGTCCAGCAGGGCGTCGAGTTCGGCGGGGGTCGCCACGGACATTCCGAAGTGGTCCATGGGCGGGCAGCGCATGGGCTGCGGGCTCGAGATCAGGAACACGAACTGCTCGTGGTCGTAGGCCCGCAGCACCAGCCGGCTGCGGTCCTCGGTGAGGGTGGGCATCTCGCTCCAGCCGAAGACCTCCCCGTAGAAGGCGAGCAGCGCCGCGCGACCTCGGGCGTCCAGGAGATCTGCGGGAACGCTCATGGCCACGTGGTTGAAGGTGGGATGGGGCTTGCGGGACTTCATGGCGATTCCTCCTGGGGAGCGACCAGCAGCTTTCCCCCGATGGACCCGGCCACCAGGGCTTCCAGGGCGCCCTGCAGCCCCTCCAGGGCAACGTCGGTGGGATGGATCAGCAGCCGGGTGGGCAGGCGACCCGAAGCCAGCAAGGAGAGGGCTGCCTCGAAGCCACCGGCGTCGTAGGTGTAGGCACCGGTCACCACCAGCTCGTTCAGGATCACCCGGACCGAGTCCAGGCGAGGACGCTCCATGCCGGTTCCCGAGAGCACCAGGGTTCCGGCCCGGCGCAGGCAGCCGAGGGCAGCCTCTGCGGCGGAGGCCCTACCCGAGCACTCGAAGGCCGCATGCACGGCATCCGGCGCCAGATCGAAGCTCCGGCGGGGCGGCTCCAGCTCCTCCGGTCGCAGCACCCGGCTCGCTCCCAGCCGGCTCGCCAGCTCCCGGCGCGCGGGAGAGGGCTCGGTCACCATCACCTCCTCGACCCCCCTGGCGCGCAGGGCCGCCAGGGTGAGGGCACCGATGGGGCCGGCGCCGGTCACCAGCGCCCGCTGACCGGGCCGGATGCCCGAGAGGGTGATGCCGTGGAGCGCCACGGCCAGGGGCTCCGCCAGCGCCGCCTCGCGCAAGGGGAGCCCCGAAGGAAGGCGCAGCAGCTCTTCGCTCCGCACCTTCTTGTACTCCGCAAAGGCGCCCTGGAAGTCCGTCAACCCGGCGCTGCCGCGTTCCATGCACAGGGCAGGTCGCCCCGCACGGCAGGGCTCACAGCGGCCACAGCCCGGGGACGCGCCTCCCACGGCCGCCTCACCGATCTCCCAGCCGCGCACCGCAGGGCCCAGCGCCACCACCGTACCCGAGTACTCATGGCCACCGACGGAGTCGGGCCGCCCCCAGCCCTCCATCATCAGGTGCAGATCGGTTCCGCATACTCCACAGTGGGAGACGCGCAGCAGCACCTCGTTCTCGGCCAGCTCGGGCAGGGGCCAGCGCTGTACCTGGACCTCCCCGCGCTTCCGGTAGACCGCCACCCGCATGCTGGCGGGAAGGTTGGGCATGGGGCACCTCCGACCGGCCCGGCGGGGCTGGCCCGGGAAGGCCCCCATCGTCTCCCGGCGGGGGCCCCGGGGTCAAGTGCGTTCCCGGGCGCGGGCCCGGGAGGCCGGTGGAGACCCGAGCGGTCCGGTCCGCAAGCGTGCCGGCGGGCTCCCGCCCGCGCCGGCCCCCGCCCTTCTCTCGACGGGATCCTCCGGCTCGAAGAACCAGATGCGCCGCTCCGGCGCCAGCAGGGCATTCGTTCCCTTGCGGATGTTCACGAACAGCAGCTCCGGCAGGCTCAGGAGCGCATTCTCCGCCCCCAGGAGGAGGGTCTGGCCCCCGTCCACGGGCAGGCGCAGGACCCCCCAGGCGCTCTCGCCCACGCCCGCGACGAGGTTGGCCGCACCCAGCAGGGGCCGCAGCCAGGGAACGCCATCGGTGAAGAAGAGGAACCAGCCATCGGCCGGGTTGCGGGCATAGGCGTGGCCGGTGAGGGGGCTGAGCTCCCGCAGCCAGACCGCGAGGTCGTTCTCCCGGGCCCGCATCTCCGCCAGCCTGCCCTGTCGCTCGGGGGCGATGCGGAAGCGCGCCACCACGCGCAGGTGGGCGTTCACGGCAGCTGCGGACACGAAGGGAATGAAGGCCAGCGAACGGTGCGGGTCCACCACCCCCCCCAGAGCTTCCTCGAGACCCCCGGCGCCCGGTCCGAGCGCCTGGCGCAGGCCCTCGAACAGCTCCGACACGCAGTTGCGTCGAATGAGGTCATACCCGTAGATTCGCTGCAGCTCACCCGCCACCTGCTGCTCCCGGCGGCGGGCAGTGCGCCGCTCGTCTCCGAGCCGCCGGGGATCCAGACGCGGCCACAGAGCGAGGGCAGGGGGCCCGAGTCGGCTGGGGACCAGGCGCACCCCCTGGACGCGCAGGCTCTCGCCGGCCAGGCCACGAGCCAGCTCGTGCCAGCGATTGGCGGCGCCTTCCAGGTCTGCGTAGAGGCGCTCGCTCGAACGGGAGGCCCCGACCATTTGTCGCAGCGCCTGACGAAGATCCCCGGCTGCCTCGGCCAGCAGACGCCGGGCGTCCTGCTGGCGAGCTGCCACCGCCGAGGGGAGGATCCGTCCGGCCTGGTCCCCGAAGCTGTCCAGCACCACCAGACGCCCAGCCCGGCGGGTCCGCTCCAGGGCGGCCAGCCGGGCCATCCCCACCAGCAGGACGCGGCCGGAGTCGGCCCGTTGCTCGGCCAGGGTGCGCAGGAGGCGCTGCTCCAGTCCCCGGGCATGCCGTTCGAGGGCCGCTCGCTCGTCGGACCCAAGCCGCAGCAGGGGGTCCGCCGCGTCCCGGGTGGCATCCGCGCGCAGACCTCGCGCGTCGCGCAGGAAGCAGAGGGCGGTGTGGGTGCCGAGCAGCGAGCGGTAACGAAGCGCCAGGGTCTCCCGGAAAGGGGGCTCGCGAAAGGGGTCCCAGCGGCCGGGCGGGGGCAGGGGGAGCGGGCGCAGGGCGCGGATCCGGCGGCCGAGCGCAGCGATCCGCTCTGGGAGGAAGCTGGGGCCGAGGCTCTGCGCGACGCGCTGGCGAAGCCGCACCAGCGCCGGGTCCGGGGCGCCTCCCGGGCGGGCGCGAAAGTACCCGGCCGCCGGAATGCCCGGGAGCGGTGGCCGCTCGCCCCTCCGCCGAGAGCGGTCCAGCGCCTCCAGCAGCGCGCGATCCTCCCGCAGGGCTTCCAGCCAGTCGAGCTGGCGACCCTGCAGGCGATGGCGGGTCTCGAAGGTCCGCTCGATCCGCTGGAGCACGGCGGGCTCCACCGCCACCCGGCTGCCGTGGATGGCCCGGTTTCCGAGAGCGGCGTAGCGGTTCAGGAAGTCGTCCGCCGGCTCCCGCTCCAGCACCAGGAGACCCGCGTGATTCTGGAAGTGGTAGACCTGGCCCTCGAGACGCAGGGCGGCGTGTCCCCCGCTGGAGCCTCCTGCGTTGGCCTCCACGTACAGGTAGTCGAAAGAGGCCCCAGGAGCTGCGACAGAGGCTGCCGCCGCACCGCCCGGCAGCAGGCCCAGGAAGAATGCCGCCGCGCCTGCCCTGAAGAGCCTGGACACCGGCATCGTCCGCCCTTCTACCGAGCCTTCTGGTAGCCCTTCTCCACCTGCTCCATGCGGTTCGGATCGCTGCCCACCAGCTCCTGGGTCAGGCTGCGCATCTCCGTCTCGCCGATGCCCGCGTCCCGCATGCCGGCGCCGATGCTGCGCAGGGTCTCGGCATCTTCCTCCCAGTTGGTGATGACGTGCTTCTCGGCAACTGCGCCCACCCCGCGCCGAAAGGCCGCCGGATCCCCGCCGCTGCGGGCAAAGGCGAAGGAGAACTGGCGCACCTCCTTCTGGTAGGTCCGTCGCTCGGCGCCCGACGAGCCCGAGGAGCGGGAGATGGACTTGAAGGGACTGCTGGCGGACTTGGACGAGCTTCGGGAGCTGTGGGAGAAGGAGCAGGCGCCCACCGCCAGGAAGAGGACCAGAGCCGGAAGGAGCGGATCGAAGCGGAGACGGATCATCGGGCCAGTATACCCGGCGACCCGAGGGGAAGACACGGCAGGGGCGCCCCGGCACGCCTTCCCTCCTCGGGCCGGGATCCGCTTGCGGCGCCCGGGAAGCAGCGGGTCGCGCGGACGGTACCCTCCCGACCCATGCGTCTTCACCTGGTCCGGCGCCGCTCGCTCTGGCTCCCGACCCTGCCCGGAGCGCTGCTCCTGGCCGCCGGCAGCTTCGTCCTCCTGTGGCTCGGCACCTCTTCGGTGTACGACTTTCTCGCCCTGGATGCGCCCCTGGGCAGCGGCCTGCTGGTGGTGGAGGGCTGGGTGGCGGACACCGCCATGGACGACGCCCTGGCCCGCTACCGCCGCGGCGGCTACCAGCGCCTGGTCACCACCGGGGGTCCCATCGAGCGCTGGAGCCAGCTGCTCGGCTTCGACACCTTTGCCGAGGCGGCAGGGCAGCTGGCCCGGGCGAAGGGCTTGCCGGCATCCGAGCTGGCGGTGGTGCCGGCGCCCGCCTCCGCCCAGGATCGTACCTTCCTCTCTGCGGTGATGGTGCGCGAGTGGGCGCGCAGGGAAGGGCTCGAGGTGCGGACCCTTGACGTCTACTCGGCGGGGCCGCATGCCCGGCGCTCCCGCTGGCTGTACCAGCAGGCCTTTGGCCGGGGCGTCCGGGTGGGGGTCATCGCCGGCCCGCCCGCCGGCTACGATCCCGCCCGCTGGTGGCGGAGCAGCGCCGGTGTCAAGTCCGTGCTGATGGAGGCCATCAGCTGGGGCTGGACCCTGTGCTGCTTTCATCCCGGCTCGCCGGGCTCCTGGCAGGAGAAGTGGGGCCCGGCAGCGGCGCGGCAGACAGAGAGCCGATCTCCTCAAGCCTCGCGGTCGGGCCGGGTGTACCACCAGGCCCAGGCGATGAAGACGGCCTGCAGGGGAAGCCGGGCCCAGTTGAGCAGGGCGTTGCCCGAGCCCGGCGTGCCGTCGGCCAGGCCGATGTTGCGGGTGGCCATGGTGACGTTGGCAGGGAAGACGGCGATCAGCAGGGCGATCAGGCCCCAGGCCGCCAGCACCCGGACCCGGGGCTCCAGGACGTAGACGCCCAGGGTGATCTCGGCCAGGCCTGCCATCACGTTCAACCACTCGGGGCCCGGGAGGGCCGGTGGGATGATGGCGACGAAGGGCGCCGGGTTCAGCAGGTGGTTGAACCCCGAGAATGCGTAGAACCCGGCCATCACCCAGAGCAGGATCCGCTTGGGACGGCTCAAGAAGGGGTCCCTCGCCTGGGGGCCCGGGTGCGGATCGGCAGCCGCTTCCAGAACAGGGGAGCCCCTTCCCCGTCACCGCCGGCTGTGCAGACCATTGCTGCGACGATACCGCAGATCAGGAGGTGGGAAGGGGCTCCAGGAACGGCCTGTCTGGAATCTCCCGGACCTAGGAGGCCGCGGGCGGCTCGTCTGGACCCGGGGCGGGAGTGCGGACCTGGAGCAGCCCCGCCATGGCCGAGGCGGCCAGCAGGTTGGCGACGGCCACGCGGCCGGCGCCCAGCTCCGCCAGCAGGTCCGGAAGGAAGAGCTGGCCGAAGACGGCGAAGATCACCTCGAAGCCCAGGAAGAGCGCACCGGTCAACACCAGGATGCGTCGAGCCGGTGCATGGCGCAGGCGGCTGCCGGTCATCACCTCGAAGG
>Ga0114931_10007701_pt1 | contig 13134 bp, 7 predicted proteins | sample 2SBtaG_FD_89579 | JGI IMG/M metagenome (GOLD analysis project Ga0114931, IMG submission 89579) | Deep subsurface microbial communities from Kolumbo volcano to uncover new lineages of life (NeLLi) - 2SBTROV14_V59a metaG | ecosystem: Environmental > Aquatic > Marine > Volcanic | place: Kolumbo... | reverse complement strand
GTTTCTTAAGTCGCTTGATGATCTTGTTGAAATTGATTTGTTTGTGGAGCTGGCGATATGGGTGATCAGCACTAACCGCATATTCAAAGATGTCTGCTTCTGGATCTGCAAACATCCGTATGGGTCTATGAAAGCTTTGAAAGCTTGTATTACCCTGCATTAAATTTACCACATTTTGAACGACAGTGAACCTAGAATTTGTGCAACAGGGCCCTGATGTGCTAAAATATATACATGAATATTCAGGGTATTGAGCAACAATCTGGGGCAACACAGCCCGATTTATGTTGCTTAACCCGTAAGAAGTTCCGGATTGGCACCAACATTCTGAATCATGGTCTCGATAGCGACGCCTTACAATAGCTTGAAAGCCAAAGGCGTAGAACCAACTCCAGAGTTAGTAACCACACAAATGATAGATCGTACCAGGGCCAAGTTATCGGAAAAAGGTGTTCCGAGTGACCCAGACACCGTTACCGCGCTATTTGCACGGGCGGAAGAAGATCATCATCATCGAATATTACCTCCCTCCAGAGCAAAAAAGGCCAATTATTATCTATGTGATATATGGGAGAAATTTATCGGAATTGAGGACGAATAGATTCTATTTGAAGTAATAGCAACCAAGTGACACAAAGCATCCCCCTCATCAAACTCGCATATTTCCCCTCCTTAGTAATTATGCTATAATTCATCACATTGTTAGCGTCTACTTATCAAATGCGCTGACTACACTACAACGAAAGGAGACTTAAATGACTCATGGCAACCGCAAAATCTAAATCAAAATCCGCTTCTAAAAAAGCTGAGCCCCAGACTATGGAAGAACTTCTGGCTCAGACCAACACTACCATCACCGGTCTCAAACGGGGAGACATCATCGAAGGAACTATCACTGAGATAAACAATCGCTCTTTGCTCCTCGATATCGGCGCCAAGACCGAAGGCATGGTGATTGACCGTGAATTTGCCGCTGCCCGAGAGTACATCTCCACCCTCAATGTCGGCGACACTATCGAAGCCTACGTCTCCATGCCCGAAAACGAATCAGGTCAAATTATCCTTAGTTTGCGGAGCGCTGCAGAGAATTACAACTGGGGCAAGATCGCTGAATGGAAAGAAGCCAGTGAAGTCATTCGCGTCCGAGTCAAAGAGGTCAATCGCGGTGGTGCTATCGTCAGCGTGATCGATGAAATCGATGGTTTCATTCCCGGGTCACAATTTTCCCAAGAGATGCGGGACATGCTTGACGAGATCGTTGAGCGTGAGATCGAAGTCCGTATTCTCGACTTTGACCGCGACGAAGACAAGCTCATCCTCTCCGAAAAACTTGTCTCCGAAGCAGAAGACCTCGAAAAACGCGCCAAGTTGATCGAGATGTTGGCCGAAGCAGGGGAATACCAAGGCACAGTTACCCGTGTTGTCCCCTTTGGAGTCTTCGTCAAACTCGATGTCGACTCCAAGAAACTAAAAAAACTGGATATCGAAGATGTCGATCTCGAAGGTTTGGTTCATATCTCCGAACTATCCTGGCAAAAGGTCAACGACCCCGCAGACTTTGCGGCTATCGGCGACACTGTCAAAGTCAAAGTCATCAACTCTGAGACCCAAGGCGGCAAACTCTCTCTGTCTATCAAACAACTAGCCACCGATCCTTGGGAAGGAATTATGGAGCGATTCCCTGTCGACAAGCAAGTCACTGGCAAGATCGTCCGTGTGGCTCCATTTGGTGTCTTCGTCGAACTGGACACCGGTATCGAAGGTCTGATCCACGTTTCCAAACTGACCACCACTGACAAAGAGTTTGTTCCTGGTCAAGAAATCCAAGTCTACATCGAATCCATCAACCCCAAAGACCGCCGCATCTCCCTCGGCATGGTCCTCACCCAGATCCCTGTCGGGTATAGGTAGTAATTTAGTAAGTAAGCAGCCAGTCGAGGTACTTTATCTGTTACTTGGTTTTAGACATTTTTTCATCATGTACCGATTTCCATACGACTTACCGCATACAACCTACAACCAACAAACCTACTACCGACTTTACCTCCTCTCCGCTATACTGTCCCCATGTTTGTAGCCTATTTTCTGAAAACGTCTTGGTATATGTTGTGTTATCAGTCGGGTATACAATGCTACTTATATACTAAAAATTCACTGGATTTGGAAAAATACCATGTTGATCGTGAACACTGGAAACTTATCAAAAATATAATCTAAATTTCAACGTACGGCGATCTCTGCATTAAGAACAAAGATTGTATGGATCCCCAATCAAGTTGGGAACAAAGTTTGTATAGATCCCCAATCAATCCATTCGACAAACTCAGGAGAGCGCTGAGGAAGACAAGTCATTTTGAACTCTGGCAATCACGTTATTTCGTAAATTGTTAGGAAAGACAGTATAATTGGTGAAAATGGTATATATTTGCAGTGAGTGTGGCAACGAGTTTCAAAAATGGGCTGGCCAATGTGGTGCCTGTGGCGCCTGGAATAGTCTCAAAGAGGTCACACCACGTATTACTGGATCAAAGAGACGCAAGGGCCGGGTTTCCAGTTTACATAGATCAACTGCTCAGCCCGTTGATCTCAAGCTGGCAGTCAAGCAATCCTCAGAGCTGCATCGCATCCCCACGCAGATATCTGAGTTGGACCGAGTTCTCGGCGGTGAGCCTGAAGCAGGTTTGGTCCCGGGGGCCGCCATCTTACTGGCCGGAGAGCCTGGTATCGGCAAATCCACCATCTTGGGCCAAGTCAGTCTGCAAATCGCTCAAATGCACAAAGTCATCTATGCTTCAGCTGAGGAATCATATGCTCAAGTCAGCAGTCGTCTGCAACGACTTGACGCGCAACTAGAATCGCTCAACAACTTACAATTACTCCAGACCATGCGGCTCGAAGATCTGATTACCACCCTCCAATCTAATAAGCCAGAGGTGGTCATCGTCGACTCAGTCCAGACCTTTGCCAGTGATCAAATCGAGGGTGTCCCCGGCTCAGTTGCTCAGGTCAAAGAGGTAGCGCTTCAACTTATACAGATCTGCAAAAGTATGCAAATAACACTGATTCTCGTTGGTCATGTCACTAAAGATGGCAATATCGCCGGACCCCGCCTACTCGAGCATATGGTTGATGTGGTTCTCTGGTTCGAAGGTGACCGCAGCTCTGAGCTGCGAGTCATGCGGGCTATAAAAAATAGATTTGGCAGTACTGCCGAAGTTGGATTGTTCAAGATGGAGGGTGGTGGACTGACCCCCGTCGCCAATCCTTCAGAGTACTTCATCGCAGATCGGCAATCAGGGGTTGCTGGTTCTGTCTTGTCCGTGGTCATGGAAGGAACTCGCCCGATCATCATTGAAATTCAAGCCTTGGTGGTCAGTACGCAGTTGGCCATGCCTCGTCGGGTTGCCACCGGGCTAGACTACAATCGCTTGCAAATGCTGATAGCTGTCATGACTCGTCGCGCAGGGTTGCGATTGGGTGACAAAGATGTCTATGTTAATGTGGTTGGAGGTCTTAAAATTACTCAAACAATGATAGATGCAGCGGTTTGCACGGCTTTATGGTCGGCAGATAAAGACACTCCTGTACCTGAAAATCAAGTAATAATTGGTGAAATCGGCTTACTCGGAGAGATTCGTCGTGTTCCAGGCGTGGAAACGGTGGCAAAAGAAATTGATCGGCTTGAAATAGGATCATTGGCTGGTCCTCAGGTTAGGTCTTCAATTAAACTTCCCAAGTCGCTCAAATACCGAGCACTCAAATCAGTCAAAGATATCAAGAGCTTCAAATAAATATATATCTTCATCTCTTGCGCCCCGTAGTCCGGCAGGGTTTAGCAGATCCATCAAGGCATTTATACTATCTTTCCTAACAATTTGCGAAATAACGTTATTGCCAGAGTTCAAAATGACTTGTCTTCCTCAACTTGATTGGGGATCTATACAAACTTTGTTCCCAACTTGATTGGGGATCCATACAATCTTTGTGCTTAATGCAGAGATCGCTGCACCTTGAAATTTAGATTGTATTTTAGGTAAATTTCTAGTGTTCGCGATCACATGATGTTTCCGAAAACCAGTGAGTTTTTAGTATATAGTCTGCGGAGCAGGGAGCGAGTAATCAGTCCTCAGGTATGCTTGTCTAATCTTGTCTCAGATTTTGACGTATCTATGCATTTCCCCTCCCAGCAGTGCCCCAAGCGTTTATGGATTAGCAGAGAAGGTTTGGTAAGTAGGCATTTATGTCTCTACCCTTAGCCTCAAAAACAATTGAGCACAAAAGTTTTCCACAAAAGCTATATTCTGTATATAAAGCATCTATTCTGAACCTATTTGAGTCAAAAATATAACTATAAGACATCGCAAATGTGGACAGTAATTATTCTATAGGGCTAGACATTGGTATGAATTGTGTTATACTAAATTTACTTATGACAAAACAGAGCCTGCTTGGCAAAGATTTTGGTAACAAACGAAAAATCCGCGTTGTTCTCAAACAACGTAATAAGAAGAATGACCGCAGCAGCTCAGACACATGGAAAGCAACTTTTAGTAGTATGCTGAAGATGGGGCAGACCCCGATTCGCATGGTACGAAGTAATTAAAAATTCTCAGTTTATTTTCAACTCTGTTTAAGATATTTAAACCATTGAAAAAGAGCATCTCTATCGTAGTTCTTGTAGGAAGCTCGAGTAGATATGCCCTTTTCCGATAGTTGTTAAGTACTTGGACAGGAAGTTACTTAACGATTAATAACACAATAAATCTTTTTCACACCTCTGTCAAGAGGGAGTATATTTAGTGTTCAAAATTGAATACTAGATTGGTTCTTCTCAAGGAGGATAGTACGTAGGGCAGGCATACTATCCTCCTTAAGGAGAACCATACTTTAGCTTCAAACTTCACAAAATTTGTTACTCAACTTATTCAAGTCTATTAAAAATTACGGTTTGACAGCACGATAAATTCTGTGATTTAATGCAAGTGCTTCTACCTTTTAGATCGTTTAAGGAGCTAAAGGTAAATCCTGATTTCACTTGTTACACTCGAACTCAACTACTTGGTTACGACAATCGATACTGTATCGCCTATCTGTGTCTAACATCGGCACGCGATCGCGCTTAATAATAGACCAGTCAGATACTCAATAGCTAATATAACTACATCAACCTATGACAACCTCAACTTCTCAGACTTCCAAACCAGCACGTCGCGTGCCAGGCAAAGTCGCCCAACCAACGGCTAGTCCTTCTCTGTCGCAATCCACTAGCACCGCAGCCTCGTCTACCAAGAATGATGCCAGCAAGAAGAAAATCGTATTCGAAGAACGTCCGCCGCATCCAGCCGAAACCGGCCGAGCTTCCTATATCATGCGACCACAGGGCAAACATACCAGTCGTTCATCTTCTTCTCGAACAAATAATCCGACTGATCATAAGCCAAGTAGCGCTTCGCAATCTACGCAATCCGATCCCGAACCAGTCATGAATGAAGCTGGCTTCAATGGCGTGGTCGACAATCGGGTCATACCCGATGCAGGTATGCCAACCGAGCAACTGACCGGAGTCTTAGAATTGATGCCCGCTGGCTTCGGATATCTGCGCAACAGCTACTCATCATCGAACAAAGATGTCTATGTTTCTTCATCCCAAGTTCGTCGGTTTGGACTGCGCGTAGGGGACAATGTTACCGGTCAAGCTAGAGCTCCCAAGGATAATGAACGCTACTGGGGCCTGCTCAAAGTCGAGCAAATCAATGGGGTTGATGTGGATGCTGTTGGTAATCGGGCCATTTTCGATGAACTTACCAGTGAATTCCCTGATCAACAAATTGTGATGGAAACTGACACCGAAACCATGTCTACTCGGATACTCGACCTGATTTCACCGATCGGCAAAGGCCAGCGTGGTTTGATCGTCTCGCCCCCCAAAGCCGGTAAAACCTGGCTGCTACGTGACGTGGATCAAGCAGTAGCTACCAATTATCCAGAAATGGAATTGATTGCTATTTTAATTGGTGAGCGCCCAGAAGAAGTCACCTACTTCAGGCGTGAGATCAAAGGTGAGGTAATCGGTTCCAACTTTGACCAGACCCCCATCGAGCAAGTCCGTATCGCCGAACTTGCCCTAGAGCGAGCCAAGCGTTTAGTCGAAATGGGCAAAGACGTCTTTATCCTGCTCGACTCGATCACCCGACTGGCTCGTGCATACAACTTAGCCAAAAAGGGTAGTGGTCGGACCATGTCTGGAGGATTTGACGCCGGAGCCATATTCCCCGCCAAAAAATTCTTAGGAGCTGCTCGCAAGCTCGAAGGCAATGGTTCACTTACCATTCTCGGCACCGCCCTGATCGATACTGGTTCTCGCATGGATGAACTCATTTACGAAGAATTCAAAGGTACGGGCAATATGGAAATTCACCTCGACCGAGCTCTAGCAGAAATGCGCATTTTTCCAGCCATCAACGTCATGAAGTCTGGGACTCGCCAAGAAGAGTTGCTCTACGCTAAGGATATCTATCCACAGATCGTTGTCCTCCGCCGTATGCTGGGGCTACTAGGTGATAATGAACGAACCCAGATCTTGATCGACAAACTTAGTCGCTACAAAACCAACCTAGACTTCCTCAAGAATGTCGAAAAGTCTGATACATAGAGTTTGAATTATTCTTCATTGATTCGCCAGATCGATTGATTTTCATATATATTGTCTTTCCTAACAATTGACGAAATGACGTCATTGCTAGAGTTCAAAAGTCGTCCTCAACTTGATTGGGGATCTCTCAAACTTTGTCCCCAGCGCTCTCCTGAGCTTGTCGAATGGATTGTGGGGATCTCTACAATGTTTGTTCTTAATGCAAAAGGCGGAGCCTGTTAAAAACTCAAAATTTCGTTTAATGTTTCAGAATTACTAACATGACCCATTTCGTGGACTCCGCTCTATGCACCACTAGCAATTCTATTTGAGTTGGTGTAGTCTGTATCAGATATCTGATGCTTAGATATAATCAGGATCCTTTAAAAATAATGGTTGAATAGCCTTCTCAGGACCTCTACCCACAGATTTGCTATAGTTCTAATGTTAGTTGTCTGAAATGATTCGCCTATTATCATATCTAGATAATCCCCACCACACACAATGCCCACCAAACGCAAAATCATTACCAGAGCACATCCAGGAGCCAATCGTCGTCGCTTACGAGCCGACATGAACCTGGTCGAGGAATTTGTTTCATACAACGTCGTCCTGGGACGTTACATCACCTATTACGTCGTCCACCGCAGTCGCCGATTCGAAGCGGGCAAAGGCTGGGTAGCCGAAAAGCTCTATCGTCAGCGCGGTAAATGGGCCCAACCGTTTACTCATGTTGGTATGGCTGGTTTGGCATTAGTCGGCTTGATGTTGGCCCCAGTGATTGCCTCCGGCTATTCCAATCTATTTCCCGACGCTGATCAATCCATTGACCTCTCTACCAGCAACACTACCTTGCTGGCCTTTGAGTCCCAAGGTATGTCTACTCTCATCTCCGAGAAGCCTCGGGCCGATGTCATCGAATATACCGTCCAGTCTGGTGACACCGTTGGAGCTATTGCCGAAAAGTTCGGGGTCGAAGAAGACACTATCATCTGGGAAAATGATTTAGCTTCAGCAAAGTCCATCAAACCTGGGCAAACCCTACGAATTCTACCTGTTTCAGGTATCCGACACAAGGTCAAGAAAGGGGAGACGGTTTACTCAATTGCCAAAAAGTACGAATCTGAACCACAGGCTATAGTCGACTATCCCTTCAATTCATTTGTAAATGATGAGACATTTGCTCTGGCCATCGGTCAGGAGTTGATTGTGCCTGGAGGTATAAAGCCCAAGAGTAAGACCCTCACTACCGCTACAAAGTCGGTGGCTCGCGGAGCTATTCAGACTCCTGATGCAGGTGTGGTCGCTGGCTCTGGTAACTTTGTTTGGCCCGCTGGCGGACGAATCACCCAAGGATATTTCTGGTACCACCAAGCTATCGACATCGCCAACAGGTCCGCGCCAAACGTCTTGGCTGCAGACTCTGGCAAGGTCATCATAGCTGGCTGGCCTGACCGCTCTGGCTACGGTAACCGAGTCATTATCGACCACGGCAATGGGTACGCCACCCTCTACGCTCACTTGCAAGCTATTTATGTCACCCCCGGTCAATACGTTAATCGCGGTGAACCCCTCGGCAAAATGGGCAGCACTGGCCGATCCACTGGTACCCACCTCCACTTCGAGATCCGCCGCAATGGAGCGAAACTCAACCCACTGCAATTTCTCAAGTAGGATATCATCCGAATTCATCTGCGCGATTTTGTCTGAAATATACTGTCTTTCCTAACAATTTGCGAAATAACGTTATTGCCATCGTTCAAAATGACTTGTCATCCTCAACGTGATTGGGGATCTATACAGCCGTTGTCCTCAGCGTTCTCCTGAGTTTGTCGAATGGATTGATAGGGGATTCATACAATCCTTGTTCTTAATGCAGAGACCGCCGCACCTTGAAATTTAGATTATATTTTAAGTAAATTTCCAATCTCCGCGATCACACGGTGTTTCCCAAAGCCAATGAAATTTTTAGCATAAATCAATTTAGCGTTATTACGAAAGCGCCAAAACGGAGCCACATATGGGAGAGCGAAGTGCAACGAGAAAACCGCATATACTGTTATTAGGACCCGAGTGGATCGATAGCGGAGTTGAGAATACAATGTGGTTTGAGCGAATTTCCAAGTCTCTTTTATCATTAGTTCGAGTAACAAATTTTTGTTTTGGGCGAAGAGCAGAGGGAGATTAAAGGGATGGAGTACCCGTAACCGAAAACATCTTATTCTTTTTCGATTAGTTTGTTAATTTCATTTAATCTATCGCAATAGATCTTAACAGAATTTTCAAAATCTGTTTTTGTAATTGCTATTTCTTTTTCTTTTCTTTGCTTAATTAACCAAGTGAACTCCCACAACGTAAAAAATAGGTGTAATCCATGAACGGTGGAAAGAGATATCTTTCTTTCTTTTAAATATGTACTCCACATTTCTTTACGAAATTGGACAAAATTATCTGACCAGACCCATATGTCAAGCTCCCATCTTTCAAAATTGAAATCCCAAACTGGATTATCAATTCTTGCAGATTCCCAATCCAAAATACCGGTTATTTTCATAGAATCCGATGCCTCAACAAGAACCTGGTCTTCATGAATATCTCCGTGTATTAGAACATTTTTCAAACAGGCGATTTCCTTGATTGCTTCAATCCATTTTTTTCTCGTTGCATCTCTGATTGCAAGATCGTTTGAGTATTTTTGAATAAGACCAGTTATGAAAGATATTGCTTCATCCACTCTGCTTGGGGACAAAGCAACTTTGTGCCAATTGTTAATTGATAATTTTCCCGTTGTAGGAGAATTTGCTTCTAACATTTTTGGCAATTCTTTTGTTGGAATGTTATGCCAAATAGAAACTACTTTGGATAAATTAAGCAAAAATTTTTCTATTTGTTTTGATTTTATTTCTTTCTGAAATTTTGAAAATGCTGTACCAGATAATTTAGTTATTGCACCAAACTCGTAATATGAAATTTCAGGATCTTTTACCCTTTTTTTAAGTTTTGGTAGTGGGACAAAATTTAGATGCGTAAACTCTTCATAAATATCTAGTTCTTTTCGTAGCGCTTTTATATATTTGGGATTTCTGGGAAATATAAAAACAGTATCTGTTGTGGCTAGAATATGCTTATGCCATCCATCGAAATTAACCTCTAATTCTTTTTCTTTTACATCAAAAATTTTACAAAATTTGTCTATTTGTGGAGGAATTAAAATTGCCTTTATGCAGCTTTTATCTTTCATATGGCCTGTGTATCATAAATAATAAATCGTTTTCATGACTGAGCGGAGAAAATTCTATATTTCCCTTATTAAAATTAAGAAAATTTTTCATCCGTTCTTTATTCGTAAAAAGAGACTTAAAACAATTTCGCCTAACTAACTATACATTATCACAACTCCGATCAGATGGTATAATCATCTAGTCACATACATAATTGTATTAGGGGCCCGTAGCTCAGCTGGCTAGAGCGCTTGTATGGCATATAAGAGGTCAGGGGTTCGACTCCCCTCGGGTCCACTCATTAATCAGCTCACAACATCCGACTTTCATCGCACCTTTCTGCTTAATGCCCTTGTTTGTCAGGCGTCGATCATCAGGTTCAAGTCGAAGCTTTCAAATAGTCAGTAATTCAATAATTAGCTAATTAATCGTCTTGACTTACCGCTTTTGCAAATCTGTGTCGGTGTCCTCAATGGCTTTTTTGTCTCTGGTGAAAACATTCCTCTTCCTCGACTCGTCTCGACTGATGGCCGAGTTGTTTATTTGCCCAACTTACCCTACAACAGAATCGAAGGTGGCTGGGATCAGCTCAATCAATCTGATGGATTGTCCTTCTTCGAAGATACTTTACACCCATTCGCCAACCAATTCAGGATTTAGTCAGCAGTTACAAATAGGCTCCAGAACCGGTCCAGTCCGACAGAATTAAACAATCATGGGAAAAGGTCTCTGACTCGGTTTGGCAAACTATCAAGCATATCCCCCCTCAAATCAAAGATTTAAACATACATTTGTAGATTATTACAGGTATCTATGGCAACCGGATTAGCTGATGACATTCACCAGTATCGATGATTGGGCTCAGGTGATCTGGAACAAAAATAGTCAAAGATATTCAGAGATTGAAATAATTAAGCGAATAGAGAATATATACTAAAAATTCACTAGCTTTCGGGAAAAGCATATTAACATGCGGGTAATCTCTATATTAAGAACAAAAATTGCCAAAGTTCAAAATGACTTGTCTTTCTCAGCGCTCTCCTGAGTTTGTCGAATGGATTGATTGGGGATCTATATAAATATATTTTGAACTTGTGGCAATCACCTTATTTCGTAAATTGTTAGGAAAGACAGTATAAAATCAAAGCTTCGAGACGTCGGGCTCAGCTCCGAAGTCTCCCAAGTCCAGCGCGGTCGCGAGTATATGTTATTCGGGTAGTCATATCTTCTACTTCTTTCGTCTGTAATGAAAATTTTTAAATGCATGATATGTGTTTGTTTAAGGTATCGCCAGATAGCAACTCTGGCGATGTCTTTAGTTATACTTTTTTGTCTATTTATATATTAAACTAAGTTTTGATATAGTTAATAAAATTTAGACTGGAGTATTCACTTCATACCACTAAGTTTAGATCTGGACCAGTGGCATGAACTGGATACTTCAGAAATTTAATTATTCATTTTTGAAAATGCCTGCCGAGTATGATATCGATGTCAGCTATGAATAAAATTTTCGATCTGATAGGGTCGTCACCTCTATTCAAGTCAAACAAATCTCATTATGTAATTCTCTGGAGCAAACGGAGGATTCTAGATTTTAACTGTCTAATTCTCTGAAGTTTAAATATATCTTTAGCTAAAATCACCTGTTTCTTAGTTGGTGTGTGAAAAAATATTTGATTTGGTTATGATATCAGTTCAAATTAGCAATGCAGTGGATATGTTTGCTAAAAAATAACAGACACAATATCTCCCAATCTATAGGGAATAACAAAAATTATGCATATGTTTATAATATAAAAGTGTGAAAAATAGAAATATATTACAAAATTGATTTCAAATCTACCTGATGATGAAGTATAATAAATCTCTATGAAGTCCGCTACTCCCTATGATTTTCAAGCTATCGAAGCCAAGTGGCGCCAAAAGTGGCTCGAAGATGAATTATATAAAGTTCCCGAACAGCTCGATCCTACCAATAAGCTTTACGTCCTGCCTCAATTGCCCTATCCTTCTGGTTCAGGCCTGCATGTCGGTCATGCAGAAGGCTACACTGCCTGTGATATTTATGCGCGTGCCAAACGCATGATGGGGCACGATGTCTTGCAAGTCATTGGTTGGGACGCCTTCGGATTACCAGCTGAAAACTATGCAATTAAGAATAATGTTCACCCAAAAATTATTACCAATCAGGCTATCGACAACTTCAGAGATCAGATTCAACGTATGGGGAACGCCATCGACTGGGATAGGGAAGTCGGCTCTCACCAGCCCTCCTACTACAAATGGACTCAATGGTTTTTTCAACTAATGTACAACCAAGGGCTGGCCTACCGTGATACGCAAAAGGTCAACTGGTGTGATTCTTGCAAAACGGTACTTGCCAATGAGCAGGTCATCGAGGGCCACTGCGAACGCTGTGATTCCCTGGTAGAACATCGTCAAATGGAGCAATGGTACTTTCGCATTACTGAGTACGCTGATAGATTGTATCAAGATCTCTCCAATGTTGACTGGCCCCAGGAAACCATCATCAATCAGCGCAACTGGATTGGCAAATCAGAAGGTATCAACATTAGCTATCAAGTTGCTGATTCGGATCAAACCCTGACCTGTTTTACTACTACGCCCGTCAATTGGGGGGCGACCTTTATTGTGCTCGCTCCCGAACATCCCGCAATTTCTATCATAACCAGCCCAGAACAAGCTACAGAAGTCCAGGCATATATTAGTAAAGCTATACAAAAGACCGACCTCGCTCGTAAAGTTGGAGAGAAAAATAAAACAGGTGCTTTTACTGGGGCATACGCGATTAATCATGTTACAGGAGATAAATTGCCAATTTGGGTGGCAGACTTTGTTTTAGGCAGTGTGGGGACAGGGGCAGTCCAAGGTTGCCCTGGGCATGACAAGCGTGACTTCGAGTTTGCATCAAAGTTTGGCATTTCTATCCCTCGTGTGGTCGTCGGCGAAGACGGTGATCTGTCAGAGATTGATGATATTAGTAAAGTGATTGAAAAAGGTACTAAAGGCACTATGGTAAATTCTGATTTCTTGAATGGCATGGACTTTAAGAAAGCTATGCAAAAGACCATGGATTATTTCGAAGAAAAAGGTTGGGGGAAACGCGTAACTACTTTCCGCCTCCGCGACTGGTCCATCTCTCGCCAGCGCTTCTGGGTATCACCCATCCCAATGCTACGCAATGATCTGCTCCACCCTTCAAAGCCACTACTCGAGCAGCCAGACAATATTGTGCAACTCCATGCCTGGGGCAGCTCG
>Ga0114931_10007700_pt1 | contig 13138 bp, 11 predicted proteins | sample 2SBtaG_FD_89579 | JGI IMG/M metagenome (GOLD analysis project Ga0114931, IMG submission 89579) | Deep subsurface microbial communities from Kolumbo volcano to uncover new lineages of life (NeLLi) - 2SBTROV14_V59a metaG | ecosystem: Environmental > Aquatic > Marine > Volcanic | place: Kolumbo... | reverse complement strand
TACTCAAGTATTATTATTCTTCTTTTTGTGATTTCCTGGCTTTGCCTACCTGCCAGGCATCAGCACTGCCTTCATTGTAGATATTCTCACGCATTTCATTGATCTCAGTTTCGAGATCGTGGATATGATCTAGCATGCTGCCTATCGCATTGGCGACCGGATCAGGCATATCTTTTGTCGCACCATAGGCATCAAAGCCGATCTTATCAGCCATTTATTCTCGTTTTTCCAGTTTTTCTTTGGGCACGACAAGCTGACCAGGAACACCGACGACTGTTGCTCCTTCTGGCACATCTTTGACAACTACCGAGTTTGATCCAACTCTGACATTATCATCCAATGTTATTGGTCCGAGCACCTTTGCTCCTGCACCAATAACGACACCATTTTTTAAGGTAGGGTGCCGTTTTCCCTTGTTCCAGGTTGTCCCACCCAGTGTCACGCCATGATAAAGGGTACAATCATCGCCTATTTCGGCCGTTTCACCAATCACCACTCCCATTCCGTGATCGATAAAAAAACGGCGCCCGATAGTCGCACCCGGATGAATTTCGATGCCGGTAAGCCAGCGGGCTATATGCGACAGTAAACGTGCCAACCAGCAAAAACCGTGCTTCCAGAGTGCATGACTCATCCTGTGAAAAAGGATGGCATGCAAACCGGGATAGGCTGTTATGACTTCAAAAGTGGTTCTGGCTGCAGGATCCCGCTCAAACACGCAGGCAACATCTTCTTTTAAATGACTAAACATTATTGTTTCAACATTCCTTCTATTCGAGTCAATTGTTCTTCAAGACGGGTTTTTGCTTTCTGTGTCTCATCAAGTCGATCCTGGGCTTTTTGGACAACATCTGATGGCGCACGTTCAACAAAACTTGGGTTGGCCAATTTCTTTTCAGCAATCTCGCTTTCTTTGTGCAGTTTTTCCAGCTCTTTTTTCAGCCGTTCTTTTTCTTCAACAGGGTCAATTATATCTTCAAGCGGAATCAACAAGGTCGAATTGCCTGCCAGCGCCGTTGCTGATTCTGGTGCTGTACCACTGCGTAGGACCCCGACGGATTCAAGTTTGGCCATTGCTACCAGATAACGAACATTGCGACGCAACCATTCTTTTTCTTTTTCATCGCCACTATCAACAACAACGCGTAATCTTTTACCCGGTGAAATATCCATTTCTGCCCGCACCCGACGAACGCCCAGGACAAATTCCTTCAGCCAGGCAACTTCTTTCAGGACTTCATCATCAATCAATCCTTCTTCGAGTTCCGGGAAAGGCTGCACCATAATAGAATCATTACTTTTTTCATCGATAAAGCCTGCCTTTCTGGCAACACGCTGCCAGAGCTCCTCTGTAATGAATGGCATAAAGGGATGAGCAAGACGGAGCAGCGACTCCAGGATCTCCAACAAAGTAAGACGAGTCCCATTTTTCGTTTCTTCACTGGCACGTTGAGAATTCAGCGTCGCTTTGGATAGCTCTAAATACCAGTCACAATATTCATCCCAGGTAAATTCGTATACAGCCTTTGCTGCCAGATCAAAACGGTACGCATCTATTGTTTTACTGACTTCTGCAACCGTTTGCTGAAAACGTGAAATGATCCATCGCTCAGCCACTCCCAGTTCCGAATGCTCTCCGGAATCTACCTTGTGATCTTCGACTGTCATCATCACATAGCGGGTTGCATTCCAGATTTTGTTACAGAAATTCCGATAGCCATCAATACGCCCAAGATCGAAACGAATATCTCGTCCTAAAGTTGCCTGAGAGGCAAATGTAAATCGCAGCGCATCGGTACCATAACTGGAAATTCCATCTGGGAACTGTTTACGGGTCGCTTTTTCTATTTTTGGTGCATCCTGTGGCTTCATTAAACCAGTTGCTCGCTTGGCAACCAGAGACTCCAGATCGATACCATCGATCAAATCAATCGGGTCAAGCACATTACCTTTTGATTTGGACATCTTCTGTCCTTCAGCATCACGGATCAATCCGTGGATATAAACCTCTTTGAAAGGTACTTCACCGGTAAATTTCAGGCCCATCATGATCATTCTGGCGACCCAGAAAAAGATAATATCGAAACCTGTCACCAGGACGCTGGTTGGATAAAATGTCTTAAACTCCTCCGTCTCCTCTGGCCAGCCCAGCGTTGAAAAAGGCCATAAGGCTGAAGAAAACCATGTGTCCAGTACATCTGGATCCTGTCTGAGAATGACATCAATACCGAGATTATGTTTTTCACGGACTTCTTCTTCCGTCAGCCCGACATAAACATTGCCTTTGTTTTGATCATGCCAGGCCGGGATCCGATGGCCCCACCAGAGTTGGCGAGAAATACACCAGTCTTCGATATTCCTCATCCATTCGAAGTAAGTCTTCGACCAGTTGTCAGGAACAAAGTTAATATCACCATTTTCAACCGCCTCGATTGCGGGCCTGGCCAGAGGCTCAACTTTCACATACCACTGATCAGTGAGATAGGGCTCGACTACCGCATGTGAGCGATCACCACGTGGGACCACGTGCCGATGGTCTTCGATCTTTTCAATCAGCCCCTGTGCTTGTAAATCTTCGACAATCTTTTTACGCGTATCATAACGATCCATACCCCGGTAGGCCAGCGGGCATTCATCATTTAATGCAGCATCCTCTGTGAAAATATTCATTATTGGTAGGTCGTGCCGCTGTCCTATTTCATAATCATTGAAATCATGCGCTGGTGTGATCTTGACACAGCCTGAACCGAATTCCTGATCAACATATTCATCACCTATTACAGGAATGGTGCGATTGGTGAGTGGTAGTTTGATTTTTGATCCGATCAGATGTTGATATCGATCGTCTTCCGGATGTACCGCTACTGCCGCGTCACCGAGCATTGTTTCCGGACGCGTAGTCGCCACGATCATAAATCCATCGCTATCATTTAAGGGATATTTTATGTGCCAGAGGTGGCCATTTTCTTCTTCGGAGACAACCTCCAGATCCGAAATCGCTGTGTGTAATACCGGATCCCAGTTGACCAGTCGCTTTCCTCTGTAAATCAACCCTTCTTCATAAAGCTGGACAAAAACTTTTCCAACGGCATCTGACAAACCCTCATCCAGGGTAAATCTTTCGCGACTCCAGTCCATCGATGAACCCATGCGTCTCAGCTGTCGGGTGATATTGTCGCCAGACTCTTCTTTCCAGCCCCATACTTCATCAACAAATGCTTCCCGACCCAGATCATGACGGTTCTGATCTTTCTCAGCCAGTTGTCTTTCTACCACCATTTGCGTTGCAATCCCGGCATGATCAGTCCCACATTGCCACAGGGTATTATCTCCTTTCATGCGGTGATAGCGGATCAGGATATCCATCAAGGTATCCTGGAATGCATGACCCATATGTAAATTACCCGTGACATTCGGTGGTGGCAGCATGATTCAATAAGGCTCGCCCTCAACACCATGCTTAAAGTAATCCTTCTCTTCCCACTGGTAATACCACCGTTGCTCGATGGCTTGAGGATCGTAGGTTTTTTTCATATTATCTGGATCTGGCGACATTGCTTGCGATCGTTCCTGTTTTTGTTCGGGTTGTTTTGTTGTCTTTATCTGTTGGCTGCTGGCCATAGCTGATGTGATCGCTGAAACCGCTTCCTGTTTCTCTGTTTTAATAACTTTTTCAACATCGTTATCCTTTATTTCATTATTGGCTTGTCCGACACCGACGTCAGACTTAATATTTTGATCCGGATTCTTGCTGGTTTCTTCCAGACCCTTTACCTGATTGAGTGTTTGCAAGGTTAATTCCAGCTGAGAATTGACCTCCTTGAGGATTGCATTTTGCACGTTGTTAGTGGCTTTACGGATCTCTGTATATATAATCTCCTCCAGGTTGGGTGACATTATTTCTTTCATACCCTGAGAAGTTTCTATCTCATCAGGTAATGCTTCTGATGAATTTGATCTATGTTTTGGTTCGACGACATCGATCAGGGTTGGTAGTTCCTGTAGCGCCTCTTCTGGCGTGCGATCATCGCTTATACTGTCTGGTTCTGCCAATTGATCAGCATCCATTCTTTCCAGCAGTTCTTTATTCTGGTCAAGTAGTTGTTCCAGTGTTTGAATGGCGCTGCTTAAAGTCCCCTTGTTCTTAATGCCGTTCTGGTTTGCCACGATTAACTATCCAGATTATGGGTGTTTAGTATATAGCCACGTTCCTGGTAAAAACGATAACGATCCCTGGCAAGTGCACGATCTTCAGTCGGCCGATCAACAATCTCAATCAGCCGATCAAAACGACCAAAAAATAACGGAACGGAATTTGTCATGTTGATCATAATATCATGAAGATCCTCTGGTGGATCTTCATGCCCGATTAAAACGGGGGTTTTTTCCATGTCAACCTTATCTACAACACCATGTGGCAGAAAACTGGTATCACGGAAAGTCCATAACAGATTATCCAGACCAATGGAACGATCTGTTGAGTCCGTATGTATATAGATACGGTTTCCCTGCTTCCAGGCCTTGCCGGTTAGAGAACATAAAACTTGATCACTGTTTCTTTGAGTATTCTCTGGCAAAATATAAAAATCGATTCTTGTCACCTAACATTGATCCATTAGATATTGAACTAACATTGAAACAGGACGACCTGTTGCGCCTTTGTTTTTTCCTGAAAGCCAAGCCGTTCCAGCAATGTCGAGATGTGCCCACGAATATTTTTTCGTAAACCGCGACAGGAAACAACCCGCCGTGATCATCCCCCCATCACGACCGCCAATATTTGCCAGATCAGCAAAATTACTATCCAGTAGTGTCTGGTAATCATCCCAAAGTGGCATACGCCATGCGCGATCATGGCTTGTTTCTCCTGCGGCCAGCAGATCATTGGCAAGAGCATCATCATTACTCATCAAACCCGTTGGCACTTTACCCAGAGCTACAATGCAAGCACCTGTAAGAGTTGCTACATCAATCACGACCCGTGGCTTGAAACGTTCTGCATATGTTAAAGCATCACAGAGTATCAAACGGCCTTCGGCATCGGTATTAAGCACCTCTATAGTCTGGCCAGACATGCTGGTTACAATGTCACCTGGTTTGGTGGCTTTACTGCCAGGCATGTTTTCTACCGTTGAAACAATTACATTAAGGTTGATCGGCAGTTTCATTTCCGCTACCGCAACAATGGTTCCGATCACGCTTGCAGCACCACACATATCATATTTCATTTCGTCCATACCACTACCAGGTTTCAGCGAAATACCACCTGAATCAAATGTGACACCTTTACCAACCAGTACGTAAGGTTGCTGGTTTTTTGCCGCTTTTTTCTGCCCTTTATATTTCAACACCAGCAGTTTAGCCGGTTCCGCACTACCACGAGACACCGACAACAAGGAGCCCATTCCGAGTTTTTCCATCGCTTTTTCTGTCAAAACGGTTGCGCTGATCGATGTATATTTCTTCGCCAAGAACTTTCCCTGGTTTGCGATATAGGCTGGTGTGCAAAAATTTCCAGGAAGATTGGCCAGATCGCGGCTCAATTTCATACCGTTGATGATCGCTTCTCCCTGTTTTACGGCATTGGTTCCTTTTGTAGTTTCTGTTCTTGTCTTTGCAGCAATCGTTATTCTGGCCAGTTTTAACCGGTTTTTCTTGCCGCTTTTTAATGAATCAAATTTATAATAAACCTCTCCACTAATTCTAACAGCTTGTTGAACGCACCATGGAAAATCACGCTGTAATACAGAGATCTCTGTTAAACAGCACGTCGCGTCTTTTGATTCAGTTTGTTTAAGAGCAGCAAATGCACTCTTCAACAATTTGAAATAACCTGCCGTATTCAGCTCACCCTGTTCTCCGCAACCGACCAGCAGAACCCGATCTGCCTTGAGCCCTTGTAATTTGCGTAAGATCAAAGTCTGGCCAATCTCGCCTTTCATATCTCCTGATTTGATTGTTTCACTAATTTTTCTATCACTGGCATCATCAATTTTTTTGGCGCTTGAAGACAATTGGCCATCTATGTACACCCCTGCGATAATGCATTCTGTACGCTGAGTTTTTAGATTGATTGTTTTTACATTAAATTTCATGAAGGGTTCCTTTTGTTTGCTTAGGTACGATTTTATGGGTTTAATAAGGTGCTGACCAGAGGTCTCACTGAATTTTCAGGCAGAATATTTCATTTTGATTCTTAAACGCTATCTATACAAAGAGATCCTACAGAATTTTTTTGCCATCTTTCTGGTGCTGATCTTAATTGTGATCAGTCTCCGTTTTGTGCGCTATATGGGTTATGTTGCAGCCGGTAAAATGACTGCCGAGATTATTTATCAGATGCTAACCCTTAGATTGATCACATCATTATCATTAATCGTTCCCCTTTGTTTATATCTTTCAATGTTTATGGCTCTTGGTCGTTTTCAGCGAGACAATGAACTCGTCTCAATCGCGACGGCTGGACTTGGAAATCGATTTTATTTTTCCTCGATTCTACAACTGGCGTCATTATTTTCAATTTTGCTATTTTTTCTCACCATGTATATTTTCCCCTGGGCTGAAAAAAACATTGATCTTTTACAACAAAAAGCTAATCGTGAATCAGATATCACTGGTATAAAAGCGGGGAGCTTCAAAGAATTCAACCGGGGTAATCGCGTGCTTTATGTGGAAAAATTCAACAGGAAAACAAAAACAATGGAAAATGTTTTTCTACAGGTTAATGAACAGGGAAAAACGGGGGTTCTGACTTCTGATTCGGCTACTATAAAAACCAATGAAAAAACAGGTGAACGGTTTGTTATTTTTCTTGACGGAAAGCGTTATGTTGGTACCCCAAACCAACTAGATTATTCAATCACAGAATTTCATCGCTACTCTTTAAAGTTGGAACAACAAGGATATGACACTACCTTTCACCCAATATCAAGAGCACCCAGCAAAGCACTTTTATATAATTGGCGAGAAAACAATGATCCAACTTCGGTAACAGAGCTTCAATGGCGTTTATCAACGCCTGTCTCGATTTTGCTTTTGTCAGCTTTTGCCATACTGGCAGTTCGTTTACAAAAAGACACGAAAGGCTCATTATTATTTATTTCTGCGATACTGGTATTTTTTATTTATAACAACCTTTTGAATATATCACATGACTTTGTCAACAGGGGTAAGGCTCCCGCCTTTCCTGGTTTATGGTGGCCGCATCTATTAATGATGCTCAGTAACTTATCGCTCGTGTTTCTTCCAAAAATTAAGCAGCAGATTTCTATCACCAAAAAATGAAAATCCTTGATCGTCATATTAGAAAAACAATCCTTGCAAGTGTTTTTTCTACGCTGATTGTTTTAATTGGTTTATTTACTTTTTTTGAATTTATTGATGAGCTGGATTCGCTGGGAAAAGGTAATTACGGTCTATTTGATGCCATAATGTTTGTTTTATTGAAAATTCCCTCTCTTGCTTATCATTTATTTCCTTTAGCCGGCTTGATTGGCAGCCTCATTGCTTTGGGCACATTAATGTCACAAAACGAAATTATTATTATGCAGAACGCAGGTATTTCATTTCAACGAATTGTTTACTCAATTATGAAACCGGGCGTGATCGTGATAATAATCGCGATGATTCTCGGTGAATTTATTGTTCCGGTGACAGAACAATATGCCAACTATACACGGTCAGTTAAGATTAATGATCAGATCACTCTGAAAACACGCAACGGTCTCTGGGTTCGTGAAGGGCAAAGTTACCTGAATGTGCGGACGATTTTACCAGGAAACACTATCAAATATATCTATATGTATAGCTTTGATAATAACAATCGATTGATTAAAAGTAGTTACGCTGACTCTGCTTCCTATCATAATGGTAAGTGGCATTTGAAAAATGTTAGCCAAACACATATTTCTAACCGGGCCGTCACCTTAGACACGAACCTTGATGAAACCTGGGATTCTCTACTTCGTCCAGGACTGCTCAGTCTGGTGACTATCAAACCTGAAAATTTATCAATCTTTGATCTTGTAAATTACACAAAATATCTCAAGAAGAATAATCGTAATAGCCAAACCTATCGCCAGGCCTTCTGGAGTAAAATATTTTACCCACTTTCTTCTGGTGTTCTTATTTTTCTTGCCATCCCCATTGTTCTTGGTGCAACGCAAACACAAAACCTTGGCCAACGAATTTTTATTGGTGTTGTTATCGGATTGATTTTTCATATCATCAATCAGGCGATGGGCAATATTGGTTTGGTCTATAACCTCCCACCTTTAGCCACAGTTGTCTCTCCCATTGTTGCGACTTTCTTTATCGGCTGGTTTTTGATGCGGCGACTTGTAACAGTCTGATCTTATTCTCTTCTCGTCCATTTATTTTAAATGGATTATTCTGGATGTAGAAAGACGATCGTGCCATGCCTTTTTATCTCGATCAAACAAGATCCAGAAAAATCCCAGGCCGCCTGGAAGCCAGGATAATAATGAAAAAAGGAATCTTTTTACTGCCTGTCCCCAGGTTATCTGTTCTCCTGTTTCCTGTACGAGTTTTATTTTCCAGCTTTGCATTCCAAGTGTCTGTCCTCGGATCTTCCATGGGATAATGAAATAAATCAGGCTTATCAACAAAAGGTAGAACTGGAAGAATCTATTGCCCTGATCTATCGCGCTTCCACCTGTCACAACCACTGCAGGAATTGTGGCAAATAGTAGTACGGAAAATAATAATAAACTGTCATAGAAAATAGCACCCGCTCTTCTTAAAAAAGTACTGTTTTCCATTTTTTCTTTATAATTCATTTACCCACACAAAACCCTGAAAATATTTCACCCAGCAGATCTTCTGTCGTGAATTCCCCGGTTATTTCACCAAGAGAATGTAACGCCAGCCGTAAATATTCTGCCGCCAGATCAACATGTTTAGAACAACTCAAACAAGACTGTGCCTGTTCGAGACATTCACGGTTTTTTTTCAGCGCTTCAATATGTCGCTGGCGTGCTGTGAAAACTCCTTCTGCTCCACTATCTACACTAGCAGTTTTCAATAGTTCTTTTTTCAGTAAATCCAAACCTGCTCCGGTTTTTACAGAAAGTTGTATTTCTGTTTTTCCTCCTGTTTTTTTTATTTCTGGAATGATGTCAGGATCCCGATCAATTTTGTTAATAATAAACAAACAATTTTCTCTTTTTTCTGGTAAGTTTTTTGTTGTCTCTGGATATTCAGACATTACTAACACCAAATCAGCATCTTCTATAGTCTGGTTGGTTCTGTTGATACCTTCTTGTTCGACCGGATCACTGGTTTTTCGTAGTCCCGCTGTATCCGTGATTATAAAAGGAATCCCTTCGATCAGAAATTTTTCTGTTAGTGTGTCGCGCGTTGTTCCGGGGATATCTGTGACAATTGCGCGACCCTGTTGTAATAAGCGGTTGAGCAAACTAGATTTACCCACATTGGGTGCCCCCACTATCGCTAACCGTAATCCTTCGTTCAAGATGGCACCCTGTCTGGCCTTGTTTAGTATCAACTGGGTTTGGTCTATGGCCTCATCAATCTGTTGATTAAATGTAAAAAACGGAATGTTCAGTTCTTCTTCTGTAAAATCCAGATGTGCTTCTATTAACATACGCATAGAGATAATTTTTTCTTTTAATAATTCAATCTGGTCTGAAAATTCTCCTGAAAGTGATCGCATTGCACTTTTTGCTGCCTGTTCACTGGCGCTGTTGATCAGATCGGCTACGGCTTCTGCCTGTACCAGATCCATTTTCCCATTGAGGAATGACCTTTCTGAAAATTCTCCAGGATTCGCCTGCCTTGCTCCTGATTCAATCACTCGCTTAAGCAACCTGTTCATAATGATAGAGCCGCCATGTCCTTGAAGCTCAAGAACATCTTCACCTGTGAATGAATCAGGGCCGGGAAAGAACAGGGCAAGCCCTTGATCGATGATTTTCTTATCGGCTGTTTTAAATGAAGAAAAAGTTGCTGTTCTTGGGGTTGGTTGATATCCCAGTATGCTAATCGCAATTTCTCTGCTTGCTGTTCCGGAGATCCGGATAATGCCCACACCTCCCGATCCTGGTGGTGTTGCAATTGCTGCAATGGTCTCTTTATATTTAGCCATTGCCAACATTCCTGCTAACTTTGGTTATTTTTGAAACTTTTACTTTGCCGCTTCTATCTGTTTTGTGATTGTCCATTGCTGGAATATTGAAAGAATATTGTTTGTGACCCAATAAAGCACCAGTCCGGCAGGGAAGAAAGCAAAGAATACCGTAAATATCACTGGCAGAAATTGCATGACTTTGGCCTGCATTGGATCGGGTGGTGGTGGATTAAGCTTCTGCTGGATGAACATGCTGACGCCCATAATCAAAGGTAGAATAAAAAATGGATCTTTTACCGAGAGATTCTGGATCCAGAGCATAAAGGGTGCCTGGCGCATCTCAACACTTTCGAGCAGTACCCAATAAAGGGCCAGAAAAACCGGGATTTGTATCAGAATTGGAAAACAACCACCTAACGGGTTGATCTTCTCGGTTTTATAGAGCTCCATCATGGCTTGATTCATCCGTGCTTTATCTTTGGAATATCGCTCCTTGATCGCCGTCATACGTGGTGTGACTTTCCGCATTCTGGCCATTGATTTGTAGCCCATTGCAGAAAGTGGGTAGAATATTGCCTTGATCACAACGGTGACCAGGATGATTGACCAACCCCAATTTCCTACCAATGAATGAATCATGCTTAGCAACCAGAATATAGGTTTTGCTATAAACCATAGAACACCATAATCCGTTGTTAGCTCCAGTCCGGGGGCAATCTTTTTAAGAATTTTTTGTTCCTTTGGCCCAGCATAAACTTTTATTTTTGTTTCCTGTTCCTGACCCGGTGCTACGCTGGTTTGTGGGCCATAGAGACCAAGGACATAACGATCTCCTTCCAGAACTTTACTATAGTAATGATAGGTTTTTTCCCCTTCTGGTATTATGGCACTAACAAAGTAATGCTGGATCATGGCAACCCAGCCATCTTTTATTTCTTCAGAAACGGGTTCTTCTGCCATGTTTTTAAATTTTATTTTTTCATAACGCTTTTCAGGACTGGATACTGCTCCACCGGTAAACGTGGGCAACCTTTTCCTGCTTTCTTGATGATATTTACGCTGGAGCTGTTCATAAAAATGTCCACTCCAGTTTTCTTTACTGTTGTTTTTGACACGATAGGCGACGTCCACAAGGTATTGTCCTCGTCGAAAAGTGAAAATCTTCTCGAATAGCATCCCTTTTTCGGATCTGCTCAATACAACATTAAACTTTTCCTGTCCTTCCGTTAAATTATATTCAGTCGTTGTTGTCTGATAAATACTATGATGGTTTGCTGTTGCTTGTTTGCTGAGAAAGCCACCTTGGCTTGCATAGAACTTTCCTTTTGCATCCTTAAATAATTCAACAGGCTCATCGGGTTTGTCTAAATGGATCGGATATTTTTTTAAAGCAAGACCGCGGATATCTCCCCCGTTTGTATCAATCACTGCCCGAATAACATCGGTCTGTACCTCTATACGTTGACCCTTTTTTTGTTCTACCGTTTCCTCGTTTGAAATCTTTGGTTGTTCGTTATTAACTGGAACAGGAATATCTTCTGTACTTCTTTCTATCGTTTTATTTTTTTCTTTTGCTCCTTGTGTTTGATGATCAACACTTGCTGGTTGTGGTCCATAATCCTTCTGCCAAGCCTGCCACAGCGACAACACCACAAAAGCCAGCGCCGCAAACAAAACCATTCGCATATTATCCATTAACTTTTTTCCTGCTCTTCTCTTAATTTCTGTTTGTTTTTTTCTTTTCCGGCTTCTGTTCCTGGAACCGGATCATATCCACCAGGGTGAAAAGGGTGACATTTAAAAATTCTTTTTACAGCAAGGTAGCTTCATTTTGTCGAGCCATATCGGCTGATTGCTTCTGTCGCATAGTGTGAACACGACGGAAAAAACCGGCACCGATGTCCTAATAATGGGCTTATCAGGTACTGGTATCCTCTTATTAGTTTAATCAGGAAGTTTTTCATTTCAGAACGTTTGGTCTCACTGGTTTTTAATGTCAACTAGTTCTTTTCTTTATTAAGAACTTTCTTGTGCCAGCTTTTGCCACTGTTTTGTTATTGTAGCGTTGAGCTCCATGTTTGTTTTATTACCTATTCCCGAACGCGCCAGCACAACGATATCCATAGATCCAAGTGCTTTCCTGTTTTGTCGGAATGTTTCCCTGATAATCCTTTTTATTCGGTTCCTTTGCACTGCTTTTTTTACATTCTTTTTAGAAATAGCAATACCAAGTTGTGCGGAATTAGAATCATTTGGGCTGTACAGGATCAACCAGTATTGATCACGAACACTTTTATTTTGCTTAAAAACCCGTTGGTATTCTGCTGTGCTTCCCAGTTTATAGCCCTTTTGCACCCTGTTTTGTCCAAGACACTAACCTGATCGATTCAGGCTGACAGTTTTTGACGGCTCTTTGCTCTTCTTGATTTCAAAATTGCACGACCTGCTCTGGTTTTCATTCTTTTTCTAAATCCGTGGCGTCGTTTTCTTTTCAGGTTGCTTGGTTGAAACGTTCTTTTCATGAAAATTCTCTTAAATCAATAGCAAAAGGGGCGTAATCTTACGCTTTGTTGGTTTTTAATGTCAATTGTTATCTTTTTCCTTTCCCTCTTTTTTTTCCTGTTTTTCCTGTGGATAACTCCTTCCAAGAGGTATACTATTATCTGTACATTTAATAATAATTTTTCTTGTAGCACTGTATATGGAGACTCTTTCTTAATCGTGAGCAACACTCTTTGGAACCGCTGTCTTGAAAAACTCGAATCTGAGATTCCTCAACAACAATTTAATACCTGGATCCGTCCATTACATGCTGTTGAAGAAGGTAATTCGATCAATCTTCTTGCGCCTAACCGGTTCGTTCTTGACTGGGTGGAAGATAAATATATTAATAATATCAATGACTTACTTTTAAAGCTTTCCGATAATAATATTGTTCTGAATTTGAGTATTGGTACATCAAAGGCGGTCGCTGTGAGTTCCAAAAAGGAAATCAACACGGATCTTTTACCAACAAACAACACACAACCT
>Ga0114931_10007699_pt1 | contig 13139 bp, 7 predicted proteins | sample 2SBtaG_FD_89579 | JGI IMG/M metagenome (GOLD analysis project Ga0114931, IMG submission 89579) | Deep subsurface microbial communities from Kolumbo volcano to uncover new lineages of life (NeLLi) - 2SBTROV14_V59a metaG | ecosystem: Environmental > Aquatic > Marine > Volcanic | place: Kolumbo... | reverse complement strand
GGTGAGCGCTTTCTACGCGGACTCCAGCCCAGCCTCGAGGCGCAGATTACCAACCTCGCGGATGAAATCGCCTACAACAGCCATGACGTGGACGACGGCCTGCGGGCCGGGCTGCTTGATATCGAAGCGCTGAGGTCGGCCGAACTGTTCCGCCACCATCACGATCAAGTTTACAACCGTTGGCCGGCCTTGACGGAGCGACGGGTGGTGCACGAGGTCGTGCGGCGAATCATCAATACTCAGGTCACCGATCTGGTGGCGGCCACGGCGCGGACACTCGCGGCGAGCATGCCGAGTGACATCGAGGCGGTGCGCAAGGCGCCTACAGCCCTGGTCGGTTTTGGCGCCGAGCTCGGTGAACTTCACGTCGAACTCAAACGCTTCCTGCGTCACCACCTTTACCACCACTACCGGGTCAACCGCATGGCGCGCAAGGCCGCGCGGATCGTGACCGAGCTCTTCCAGGCCTTCATCGCCGACGGTGGCATCCTGCCGCCCGAGGTGTTGGCGCGCGCCACCGAATGCGGTGAGCAGCGCGGCAAGGAAGGCTACGCGAGAACCATCGCCGACTACATCGCCGGAATGACCGATCGCTACGCCATCGCGGAACACGCAAAATTGTTCGAAGGCGCGCGTTTGACATGAGCGGGCCGCGATCGTCGCCGTCGCGCCGGCGGCCTGCGCCACGCCAGAGCGCGGACCCAGCGATAAGTGACGCGCGCGTCGAACAATCGGACCCACCGTCCACCGTGCCGAGTCCCGATCCGTTCCGCGTGGCGCGCGACGAGAACGGTTTTTTCGCCACCCCGGCGCTCAGCCAACATCTGGATCTACTCCATCACCTCGTTCAGTACAGCGATCTCTTGCTGGTGGTGTGTGGCCCGCGCGGATCGGGAAAAACCACCTTGCTGCGCGAACTGTTGGCCGGAGCCGGTGACGGCTGGCGGATCTCCAGGATCGCGGCGGATCCAGGTCTCGATGAGACACGAGTCCTCGATCGTCTGTGTGCCGACTTCGGATTGCCCGAGCGCGACGACCATCGGCGAAACCGTCTGCAAGTGCTCAAATCACACCTCGAGTCATTGCAGCGCAGCCAGCAAGTGGCGCTGATCGCGGTTGATGACGCCGAGTTGCTCGGGCCCGAGGCGCGGCGCTTGATCGATGATCTTGCCTTGGGTTGGGAAGGCTTCAAGGCGCGGGTCGTCATGACCCGGGAGCCCGACGCCGGGTCGTTCGCCGGCGCGGATCACACGCACGTTATCCATCTACCACCGTTCAGCGAGGAGCAAACCGCAAGTTACATCCGCTGGCGCCTGACCGCGGCCGGCGTCAGCGACAGCGATCCGTTGACGCCGGCGGTGGTGCGCTCGCTGCACAAGGCGTCCGGAGGGATCCCGGAAGCGATCAACTCACTGGCGAGCGATCTGTACGCCAACCGCGGCGCGGCTTCCGGCGCCGCGCGGCGACGCCCGCTGCTGACCCGGTGGTGGGCACTGCTCGGCGCCGCGTTGGTTTTGAGCGTGGCGGTCGGGCTCGGTGTGAGCTGGTTGAGCGGGAGCGGTGGCGGTCGCCCGTTCGCCGGATCACCAAGAGCACCCCTATCCGAAGCGCCCGCGCAACCAACGGAGCCGGTCGGCGCCCCGAATGCGGCGCTACCCGAGACGTCGATCGCACCGACGCCGGTGGAAGCTGGTACGCCGTCACCTGCCCCGCAGGCTGCATCCGAGCCGGCCTCTCCACCCGAGCCGGCGGTAGCTCCCGATCGGGTGGCGACCGAAATCCAAGCGCCTTCGCCCGCTCAGCCCGCGAGTCCGGCCCCGCCCACCCCGGCGGCGCCGCTCGACGCGGGTGCGATCGCGATCGCCGCGGCCGCCGGCGCGGCGCCCGCCGAGGGGACCGGCGACACGCTCACCCCGCAGCCGCCCGGCGCCACACTGCCGCCATCGGTGGTCGAAACGGCGACGGCAACGGAATCGGCGCCGCAACCCGCCAACGCGCCATCCGAGCGCAGACCGACCCCGGCTGTGAGCGACGGTAAGGCGACACCCATGATCCCGGTCCCGGAAGCCGAGTCCGCCGTGGCCCCGCCAGTGGCCGCGATCCAAGAAAGCCCGGCAACATCGAGCGATGCCCCGGTGTCGCCCGAGACCCCCGCGGCGCCACCCACTGCCAGCCCGCCAACAGCCGCGGCTCAAGAATCTCCGCCGAGCCCCCCTGCCGTCCCGGCACGGCCGGCTGTGCAGCCCCCACAGCTCCCGGCGGCAGCGCGTCCCGCGACACCCTCCATCGCGGCGCGAATACACGGCATCGAATGGTTGCGGGCGGCGCCGCCGGGATCCTTCACGCTGCAACTCATCGGCAGCCATGATCCGGAAGCGGTGACCCGCTTCGTGCGCCGCAACCACCTCAAGCACGACGTCGGGTGGTTTTTCACCCGCTATCAGGGTCGTCCCTGGTACGTGGTGATCTACGGACGTTACGCTAACAAGTCCAAAGCGCGCGCGGCGATCGCACGGCTCGGCCGATCGCTACGCAAACGCCGCCCGTGGCCGCGTCCGATAGCCGGGATCGTCGACATCGCCCGCTGAGCCGAGCGACGGTTGCCGTGACAGGGTTCGGGGAGCGCAGATATACTAGCTGCCGCGCGCCATCGTTTTTCATCGACCAGCCTACCTGAATTCGGCGGCCCACGGAGGCGGATGGCGCGCAAGGGTTGGCGGATCGGGTTCGCGGCCCGGGTCATCGACCGGTAACGGTTACAGTGGCTCCGCTCGGAGCCGGGCAGGCGGGATCGCGGCGGTTCGCACGGTTGCCCGTTTGCGCGGTCGCTGCACCCATAGTCCGACCGGCTCTACACTTCAACGGAGGGAACCACGGTGGCGCGACGCGACACCCATAGCGGCGTGCCCGGTCTGACGGGCCTTTATTCTCCGCGCTTCGAAGCCTCGAGCTGCGGCTTCGGGCTGATCGCCCATATGGACGATCAGCCCAGTCACCGGCTGGTACGCACCGCGGTGAGCTCGCTCGGGCGCCTTTCGCATCGCGGCGCGGTTGCGGCGGACGGCAAGACCGGCGACGGCTGCGGCTTGTTGCTGAAAAAACCGGACGACTTCTTGCGTGCGGTGGCCGACGAGCTGCGGATCGAATTGGCGCCGCGCTACGCGGTCGGGATGCTGTTTTTGAGCCGTGACCGCGAGTTGGCGGACGACGCCAAAAGGCGGCTCGCGGCCGAACTCGCGCGCGCGGGCGCCAGCGTCGCCGGCTGGCGTGAGGTACCGCTCGACACCGCCGCTTGCGGCGTCGAGGCGCTCGCCAGCCTGCCGCGGATCGAGCAGCTATTCGTCAACGCGCCGCCGGATATCCCGGAGGATGCCTTCGAACGACGCCTGTTCATGGCCCGGCGACGGGCTGAAAAAGCGCTTCGCGACAAGGATCCGGATTTTCACGTCACTACGCTCTCGGCACGCGTCATTTCTTATAAGGGGCTTATCGTGCCGGCCCAGTTGCCGGTGCTTTACCCGGATCTCGATGATGTCCGCATGAGTACCTCGCTGTGCGTATTTCACCAGCGATTCTCGACCAATACCTGGCCGCGCTGGCACTTGGCGCAACCGTTCCGCCTGCTCGCCCACAACGGCGAGATCAACACCGTGCAGGGCAATCGCAACTGGGCCCGTGCGCGCAGTTTCAAGCTCAGCACGCCGTTGCTTCCCGAGTTGGCGGACGCCCTGCCGTTGGTCGACGAGCGTGACTCCGATTCATGCAGCCTGGACAACATGCTCGAAGCGCTGGTCGCGGGCGGTATGGACATCTTTCGCGCGATGCGCCTGCTGGTGCCGCCGGCGTGGCAGAACGTGGACACCATGGACCCCGATCTGCGCGCCTTCTACGAGTATCACCGCCAACACATGGAGCCGTGGGACGGCCCGGCCGGGATCGTGCTGACCGATGGTCGCTATGCCGCGTGCGTGATGGATCGCAACGGATTGCGGCCGGCGCGCTACGTGATCACCGCCGATCGCCACATCACGCTGGCCTCCGAGATCGGCGTCTATGATTATGATCCCGCCGCCGTCCGGGCCAAGGGCCGGCTCAAGCCCGGCGAAATGCTCGCCGCCGACACCGCGACCGGGGAGTTGTTGCTGCCCGCCGATATCGACAACCGGCTCAAGGCGCGTCGCCCCTATCGGCGTTGGCTCAAGGCCAACAAAAAGAAGCTGAAATCGACCCTCAACCAAGAGCCGCTGACCAGAAAACCACCCGCCCGCGCGCGCCTCCAGCAATACTCGAAGCTGTTCCAGGTCAGCCGGGAAGAGCGCGAGCAGGTGCTGCGTCCGCTGGCCGAGGCCGGCCAGGAGGCGGTCGGATCGATGGGCGACGACACGCCCCTGCCGGTGCTCTCACGCCAGGTGCGCTCGCTCTACGACAGCTTCCGCCAGCAGTTCGCGCAGGTCACCAACCCGCCGATCGATCCACTACGCGAGCACATCGTGATGTCGCTCGAGACCTCGTTCGCCGGCGAGAGCAACCCGTTCGAGGAAAAAGAAGGCAGCGTCACGCGACTGGTCGCGAGTTCCCCGGTGTTGTCCGAGGACAAGTTCGGCGCGCTGCTCGCCATGGACGAGCCCGCGTTCCAGCATCAGATCATTGATCTGAACTTTCCCGAGGAGGTCACCTTGCGCGCGGCGCTCGAGGATATCTGCGCGCAGGCGGTGCGTGCGGTACGCGCCCGCAAGCTGATCCTGGTGCTCTCCGACCACGCCATAGGGCGCGGCAAGCTTCCGGTGCACGCGCTCCTCGCCACCGGCGCGGTACACCACCGGCTGGCACGCGAAGGGCTGCGTTGCGACGCCAACATCCTGGTTGAGACCGCCACCGCGCGCGACCCGCACCACTTCGCGGTGTTGATCGGCTGCGGTGCGACCGCGGTATTCCCCTATCTCGCCTATGCGGTCGTCGATGACATGCTCGGCAACGAAGAGCTGGAAGGCATCGAACCCTACCAGGCGGCGATGAACTATCGCAGCGGCATCAACAAGGGTCTCTACAAGATCATGTCGAAGATGGGGATCTCGACGGTCACCAGTTATCGTGGCGCGCAATTGTTCGAGGCCGTCGGTCTCCACCAGGAGGTCGTGGATCTGTGTTTCGCGGGGATCACCAACCGCATCCAGGGAATGGGTTTCAGCGACCTCGACCACGACCGCCGGCGCCTGGCATGGGAAGCCTGGAACCCGCGCAAGGACACCGCCCAGGGCGGGCTGTACAAGTATGTCCACGGCGGCGAGTATCATGCCTTCAACCCGGACGTGGTTGGCGCCTTGCAGGACGCGGTCGGCAGCGGCGATTATGCGCGCTATGTCGATTACAGCCATTTGGTCAACGAGCGGCCGGTGGCGACGTTGCGCGATCTGCTCACCCCGCGTCTCGCCGAGCAGCCGCTTGCCATCGAGGAGGTCGAGCCCGTAGAGGCGATCCTGGCGCGCTTCGACACCGCCGGGATGTCGCTCGGCGCGCTCTCGCCGGAGGCTCACGAAACCCTGGCGATGGCGATGAACCGCCTCGGCGGGCGCTCCAATTCCGGGGAAGGCGGCGAGGACCCGTCGCGCTACGGCAGCGATCGGGTGTCGCGCATCAAACAGATCGCCTCGGGGCGCTTCGGTGTGACCCCGCACTATCTGGTCAATGCCGAGGTCTTGCAGATCAAGGTCGCGCAAGGCGCCAAACCCGGCGAGGGCGGGCAATTGCCGGGACACAAGGTGAACCGGATGATCGCCCGTCTGCGATACTCGCGCCCCGGGGTGGCCCTGATTTCGCCGCCACCCCATCACGACATCTATTCGATCGAGGATCTCGCGCAGCTTATCTTCGACCTCAAACAGATCAACCCCGAGGCGTTGGTTTCGGTCAAGCTGGTTTCGGTGGCGGGGGTCGGCACCATCGCCGCCGGGGTCGCCAAGGCCTACGCCGATCTGATCACGATTGCCGGCCACGACGGCGGCACCGGGGCGAGCCCGCTCACCTCGGTGAAGTATGCCGGTAGCCCCTGGGAGCTGGGCCTCGCCGAGACCCATCAAGTCCTGCGCGCCAACGGCCTGCGCTCCAAGGTGCGCTTGCAGACCGACGGTGGCCTCAAGACCGGCCTCGACGTGGTCAAGGCGGCGCTACTGGGCGCCGAATCGTTCGGCTTCGGTACCGCGCCGATGATCGCGATGGGTTGTAAATATCTGCGTATCTGCCACCTCAACAATTGCGCGACCGGCGTGGCGACGCAACGCAACATGCTGCGTCTCAAGCATTTCAAGCCCAACGGGGTCGACAAGATCGAGTGCTTTTTTCGTTTTCTCGCGCGCGACGTGCGCGAGTGGCTGGCGCGACTCGGGGCCCGCTCGCTCGACGAAATCATCGGCCGCAGCGATCTGCTGGAAGCGTTGCCGGGGCAAACCGAGCGCCAGTCACGGCTCGATCTGGAGCCGATCATCGGTCCCTACGGGGTCGCGGACGACGTTCCCCGATTCTGTACCGTGCCGCGCAATCGACCCTTCGACAAGGGCGAACTGGCCGAGCGCATGGTCGCCGACATGGTGGCGCACATCGAGGCCAAGCGCGGCGGCGAATTCAGCTACCGGGTGCGCAACGACGATCGCTCGATCGGGGCGCGGCTGTCGGGAGAGATCGCGCGGCGCTACGGCAACCTCGGGATGGAAGACGCGCCGCTCATCGTGCGACTCAGGGGCACCGCCGGTCAGAGCCTCGGGGTGTGGAACGCCGGCGGATTGCACCTTTATCTCGAAGGCGACGCCAACGACTACGTCGGCAAGGGCATGGCCGGCGGCAAGATCGTAATCCATCCGCCGCGCGAAAGCGGTTTCCGCAGCAACGAGACGGTGATCGTCGGCAATACCTGCCTGTATGGCGCGACCGGCGGTCGACTGTTCGCGGCGGGGCTCGCCGGGGAGCGTTTCGCGGTGCGCAATTCGGGCGCCGTGGCGGTGGTCGAAGGGCTCGGGGACCACGGCTGCGAATACATGACCGGGGGCGTGGTCGCGGTGCTCGGAGCGACCGGACTCAATTTCGGCGCCGGTATGACCGGCGGCTTCGCCTTCGTCCTCGACCAGGATCGCGAATTCTTCGACCTCTACAATCACGAGTTGATCGACATTCATCGTATTCATACCGAACAGATGGAGGCCCACGCCAACTATCTGTATACCTTGATCGAGGAGTTCGTGCGCGAAACCGGCAGCGCCTGGGGTCGCACCGTGTTCGAGGAATTCGACGATCTGCTGAGAAAGTTCTGGTTGGTGAAGCCCAAGGCGACCGAGCTCGGAACCCTGCTCGACACCCTGCGCGAGGCGGCCTGAGCCCGATGCCGAACCTCTACCAGTTCATCGATGTGCCGCGCCGGGATCCGAGTAAAACGTCGGTGGATGTGCGGATCCGGAATTTTCGCGAAATCTATGCCGGGTTCGACACCGAGGAGGGCGAGGGGCAGGCCGAGCGCTGCCTGGACTGCGGCAACCCCTATTGCGAGTGGAAATGCCCGGTTCATAACTACATTCCCAACTGGCTCAAGCTGGCCGCGCAGGGGCGGGTGCTGGAAGCCGCCGAACTCTGCCATGAAACCAATTCACTGCCTGAGATCTGCGGCCGGATCTGCCCCCAGGATCGCCTCTGCGAAGGCGCCTGCACGCTCAACGACGGATTCGGCGCGGTCACCATCGGCGCGATCGAAAAGCAAATCGTCGAAGAAGCCTTCGAACTCGGTTGGCGGCCGGATCTATCGCGGATAACCGCCACCGGCAAGCGGGTCGCCGTGATCGGCGCCGGACCCGCCGGCCTGGCGTGCGCCGATGTGCTCGCGCGCAACGGGGTTCAGGCGGTGATTCTCGACCGCTATCCGGAAGCCGGGGGCTTGCTGACATTCGGGATCCCCTCGTTCAAGCTCGAGAAAGACATCGTGCGCCGCCGCCGCGAATTGCTGGAGGAAATGGGGGTCGAGTTTCGCCTCGGGGTCGAAGTCGGGCGCGACCTCGCCTTCCGCGAAATCCTCGACGGCTACGATGCGGTATTTCTCGGCATGGGGGCCTACACGCCGATGCGCGGCGGATTCCCGGGCGAGACCCTGCCGGGGGTTCACCAGGCGCTGCCGTTCCTGATCGCCAGCATCAACCGCCAGCTCGGACTCGAAACCGACCCGGCGAACTTCATCGACATGAGCGCACACCGGGTGGTGGTGCTGGGCGGCGGCGATACCGCGATGGACTGCGTGCGCACCGCGGTCCGTCACGGTGCCTCGAGCGTGGTTTGCGCCTACCGCCGCGACCAGACCAACATGCCGGGGTCGCGGCGCGAGGTGCACAACGCCAAAGAGGAGGGGGTGCGTTTCCTGTGGAACCGCCAGCCCCTGGAAATCCTCGGTACCCGCGGCGTCGAAGGCATCAAGCTGATCGCCACCCGGCTCACCGCGCCCGACGAGCGCGGGCGCCGGCGTCCCGAGCCAATCCCCGACAGCGAGGAAATCCTGCCCGCCGATCGGGTCGTCGTGGCGTTCGGTTTTCGCCCCAGCCCGAGCCCGTGGTTCTCGGACTTTGCTATCGAACTCGAGCCCGACGGCCGGGTCGTGGCGCCGGCCGCCGGCCGTTATCCGTTTCAGACCGCCAATCCCAAGGTCTTCGCCGGCGGCGACATGGTGCGGGGCTCCGATCTGGTCGTGACCGCGGTGGACGAAGGTCGCCGGGCCGCCGCCGGCATCCTGGATTTTCTCGATCCCTGATGGGTTCGAGTGCACGGCCTGCCGCAGGCTGGGCGCGAGCGGCGCTCGCTCACGCCGCCCGCGGTTTCTGCATGGGCGCGGCGGACGTGGTGCCGGGCGTCAGCGGCGGAACCATGGCGTTCATCCTTGGCATCTACCCGCGCTTGATCGCCGCAATCCGCGCTTTCGATCTCAAGTTGCTGCGCCTGTTGGGCGGCCGTCAGTTGCACGCCGCCGTGCGTCACACGGACCTCGCGCTGCTGCTGCCGCTGCTGCTCGGGATCTTCGCGGCGCTGATGGTTTTCACCCGCGTGATTCCGCTCCCGCAGATGCTGATCAGCTCGCCGGAACCGATTTACAGCTTATTCTTCGGGCTCATTCTGGCCTCGGTTCTGGTGCTGTGGCGGGGTCTCGACGAGCGATCCCGGAGCGATCCGGCGTGGCTCGCGCTGGGTCTGGCGATCGGCCTCGGCGCCGTCAACCTGGTGCCTTTCGATACCCCGCGGGATGTTTGGTTCGTGTTCACGAGTGGCGCGCTGGCGATCTGCGCAATGATCCTGCCGGGGATCTCGGGCTCTTTCATCCTCCTGATCCTGCGCAAATACAGCTACGTGCTCGACGCCGTAGGGCGCCTGGACTTGAGCGTGCTGGTGCCGTTCGGCCTCGGTGCGATCTGCGGGCTGCTGCTCTTCAGCCGGGTCTTGAACTGGTTGCTCACCCGGCATTATCGGCGCACGTTGCTGACCATCATGGGGGCGCTGTGCGGCTCATTATGGGCGATCTGGCCGTTCCAGGAACGGGCCTACGAGGTCATCCACGGCTCGCGCCGGCTGTTGCGCAGCCGGCCGGTCCTGCCCGCAAGCGTGGACACCGGATTGCTCACCGACCTGCTGCTGGTGGGGATCGGCATCGCCCTGGTGTGGGGCCTGGACCGTCTCGCGCGCCGCACCGTGGCGCACCGCTGAGGGTGGCGAGTGCCGGAACTGCCCGAGGTCGAAACGACGCGCCGCGCTCTCGCGGATATGCTCACCGGCGCCGTGGTCGCCCGGGTCCGGGTACACGAGCGCAGGCTGCGTCTTCCGATCGCGCATGACCTGGGGCGCAGGCTGCGCAAAGCGCGCTTCACCGGTGTCCGGCGGCGCGCGAAGTACCTGCTTCTGGATACCGATGCCGGCAGCTTGATCGTGCACCTGGGGATGTCCGGAAGTATCCGTGTGTGTCCGATGAACGAGCCGCGCAAGATCCATGACCACGTCGAGATCACGCTGGCCGATCACCGGGTCCTGCGTTATCACGATCCACGCCGCTTCGGCATGCTAGTCTTTACCCGCCGCGATCCGCTGCGCCATCCGTTGCTCGCCGGTCTGGGTCCGGAACCGCTTGGGCCGGAGTTCGGCTGCGACCGCTTGTATACCTTCGCCCGCGGCCGGCGAATCGCCGTCAAGTCCTTCATCATGGATCCGAAAGTGGTGGTCGGAATCGGGAATATCTATGCCAGCGAGGCATTGTTCGACGCCGGCATCGATCCCGCGCGAGCGGCGGGTCGGATCTCCCGGGCTCGTTACCGGCGGCTCGCCGCCTCGATTCGCGCGGTGCTCGAAGAAGCCATCGCCGCCGGCGGTACGACGCTTCGCGACTACGTCGGAGGAACCGGCGAACCGGGTTATTTCCGCCAACGGTTGCGGGTCTATGGACGCAGCGGCGAACCCTGTCCACGGTGCGCAACGCCCTTGCGCCGGCGCGTGATCGGCCAGCGCGCCAGTTATTACTGCCCGCGTTGCCAGCGCTGAAAAGGGCGCGCATTCATTTTCTCCTGCGCGCGTAACTCCGTGTCCCTCTTGAGGCGAACCAGGGTGACGGAGACCGGTATGGGTTGCGCGACAGGCTGAGAATACGTCCCGGCAGGCTTGGATGCGGCATCCCAGCCGCATACACTGCCTACACCAATACCGGATTCGCGGAGCGTCGATCCATTCGCTACGCACGCTTAACTGTAATACCGATACTGTCCCCAAGAATAGATGATCGCAAAAACGAAGAAATACTCGCTCGATGACGACACGGATCGGCGCGCCGTTCCGGCACTGAAATATCATCCCGTGGTGTTGGGCAGCGGCGGCGAAGACCTGTTTGCCGCGGGCGTCGCGGACATGGATTTTCGTGCGCCGCCCGCGGTGCTCGATGCGTTGCGCAAGCGGCTGGAGCATGGCGTGTTCGGTTACGAGGCGGTGCCCGACGGATTGATCCCGGCGCTCAGCCGATGGTTACGAACACGCCACGGTTGGCGAGTCGATGGAGGGCACGTGCTGCGTGCCCCCAACGTCCTGAATGCGCTCGCCATCGCCGCCTCTTTGTTCGCCCGGGAGGGCGATGGCGTGATCGTCCAGCCGCCGGTGTTTTTCGACTTCTACGATATCCTGTCGGAGAACAATCGACGGATTGTTTTCAACCCGTTGATTCTCGACGACGGGCGTTATCGGATGGATTTCGAGGATCTGGAGAAGCAGGCATCCGATCCTCGCACGAAGCTCATCTACCTGTGCAATCCGCACAATCCGGTGGGACGGGTCTGGACTCGCGAGGAACTCACCACCCTGGGCGATATCTGCGCGGCCAACGCGGTACTGGTCGTATCCGACGAGATTCATGCCGACATCACGTTTCCGGGGCACCGATACACGCCCTTCGTCTCGCTGGGTCGCGACTACGCCGGCAACTGCATTAGCTGCGTGTCGCCGGCCAAGAGCTTCAACATCGCTTCCTGCTGCAGTTCCTTCACCATCGTTGCGGACGAGCAGCTACGCAAGGCGTTTCAAGTCGAGAACAGCCGCTTGACGGTCAACAAGAACAACGCCTTTGCAAGCGTAGCCATGGAGGCCGCCTACCGGGACGGTGGTCCGTGGCTCGCCGAGGTCCTGGCCTATCTGGAGGTGAATGTAGGGCTGGTCAGGGACGCCCTGAAGGATATCGAACGGGTGGACTTGATCGAGCCGGATGGCACGTTTCTGCTGTGGCTGGACTTCAGGAAACTTCGATTATCGCCCGACGATCTGACCGCGTTTCTCAGGGACGAAGCGAAGTGGGCGGTGTCACGGGGGCAGGCATTTGGAGAGGAAGGGGCGGGTTTCGCCAGGGTCAACATCGCCTGCACGCGCGCCAGGCTGGCGGCGGCGCTGGATCGACTCACGCACGCGATCGCTACATCATCCGTTGTACGGAAAGCGTAGGGTGGGCGCAGCCCACGCGGCTCTACGAAAAGCGCAGGGTGCGCGCAGCCCACGCGGTTTTACGGAAAGCGTAGCGTGGGCGCAGCCCACGCGGCTGCACGGAAAGCGCTGGGTGGCCGCCGCCCACGCGACTCTACGGAAAGCGTAGGGTGGGCGAAGCCCACGCGGATTGGTGACATGTATCCGGAGGCCTGTATCACGGAACGGCATTCGCGGATAGGCGAAATCGCGAACGGCGGGGCTGCGCCCACCCTGCCGGAGCGCGGCGCGGCGCGGGGGCTGCACCGCCCGCCGGCAACGCCGAACGGCGGGTAGATGACCGAGCGACGATCGGACGGCGGGTGGAGCGTGCGCTTCGTGTTGTGGGCGGCGGCAGCGGCGCTCGCCGATCTCCATGCGGGCTATCTGTTGCTCGGATCGGCGCCGCGGCTACTCCCGGCGGTGCTGATCCACGCCGCCGTGCTGGTGGCCTTGACCGGGATCAGCCTGCGCTGGTGGCGCGCCGGTCGGCTCGCCGCCGAGGACGACCCGGCACGTCTCTACTGGCAAATATTGCTGGTCGGGGCGGTGGCTTTCACCGGACCGATCGGGGCCTTCGGTGTGGTGTTGGGGCTGTTGCTCCATCGCCGCTTCCGGCGTGCGGCGACGCCGTTCGAGGCGTGGTACGCGGAGCTGTTTCCGGAGGAACACCGGGATCTCGCGGAGCGCTTGTATCAGGAACTGTCGGGGACCATCCAGCGCAGTCAGCGCGGTTCACAGGTGGTTCCGTTTTTGGATGTGATGGCGCATGGAACCCGGATCCAGAAACAGCTCGCGATTGGCATGATGAGCCGCTACTACCAGCCGACCTTTGCCGCGGCGCTGCGCGCCGGGCTCGCCGACGAGGACAACTCGGTGCGCGTCCAGGCGGCGACCGCGATCGCCGGCATCGAGGACCGTTTCATGACCGAGGCGCTGCGTATCGAGGAGCGGGTCGAGCGGCGCGACGAGGCCGAGGCGCTGCTCGATCTGGCGCGCCACTACGACCGCTACGCCTACACCGGCCTGCTCGACGAAGATCGCGAGCGCGCCAATCGTGAACACGCGCTGGCGACCTATCGACGCTACCTCGAGTTCCACCCCGACGACCGCGGCGCGCAGCTCGCCGCGGGGCGGCT
>Ga0114931_10007698_pt1 | contig 13141 bp, 14 predicted proteins | sample 2SBtaG_FD_89579 | JGI IMG/M metagenome (GOLD analysis project Ga0114931, IMG submission 89579) | Deep subsurface microbial communities from Kolumbo volcano to uncover new lineages of life (NeLLi) - 2SBTROV14_V59a metaG | ecosystem: Environmental > Aquatic > Marine > Volcanic | place: Kolumbo... | reverse complement strand
CGAGCGTGAAACCATGGAAAATGCGGCCACCGCACTGTTCACTTCGGCCGCCGGCGAAACCGCCGCAAACACCGGTAATCTGGGCCGCCGGCGGCCGATCAAGCGGGCATCGTGACGTCATGCAGATCGGCCAGCGCAAACATCCGATCAGGCGGATTGCCCTGACGCCGATGATCGACGTGGTATTTCTACTGCTGGCGTTTTTCCTGCTGGCATCGACCTTCTCCAGGGTCCAGACCCGGCCCTTCGCCCTTGATGGCGGCAGCGAAACAACAGCCGAGCGCCAGACCCCGCCACTGGCGATAATTCTGAAGGAAAACGGCGCTCTGAGGCTCGACGGCACCGCACTCGAGGCCGACGCGCTCGAACCCGCCCTGAGCCGGCAAATGGCCGCTGACCCGGCGCGTGCGGTGACCATCGAACCCGAAGACGGGGTGACGGTTCAGGCGCTGCTGGATTTGCTCGACCGGGTCGAGGCAATGGCGGTCCGCTCGGTGCGGCTCGTCTATCGCCCGGACGGGAACGCCACGGAAGGGTCGGACTGATGCGCTTTTCTCGGCCGCCAAGGCACGAGACGCCGGAGAACGTGGTGCCGCTGATCAACATTGTTTTTCTGCTGCTGATTTTTCTGATGCTGGCGGGCACACTTAATCCGAGATCGCCACTCAAGGCCGAGTTGCCGGCGGCATCCGAGCCCCGCGACCCGGCACGGCCGGAGGCCGACATCGTGCTTGATGCCCGGGGACAGCTGGCCTTTTCAGGCGCTGTCGTCAGCCGTGATCAACTGATCTCGGGTGTGCGCGAAGTGCTTGAACGCGAACCGACGCGCCGGTTCCGCCTGCTCGCCGATCGCAATACCCGGGCCCGCGATGCAATCGCCCTGATCGAGGCACTCAAGAGAGCCGGTGTGGGTACCGTGGACCTGATGACGGAGCGGCCCTGAATGATCGCCGGCATTCCGCTCAGAAACTGGCTGCCGGCCATCGCCGCCGCGGCCGGGCTGCATGCCGCCGCGTTTGCCATCTGGGGCACCGCCGCCGATTCCCCGCCAAGCGCCGGACGGTCCAACACAACCCTTGCCGTAACGGTGGCGAGTGCTCCGTCACCGGCCGCCGGGTCTCCGGCGGGATCGACACAGGCCGACGCACCAGCAGCAGCCGCAGCATTGCCAATCCCGCTCGGCGCCACCGCCGGGCGCGAAACTGCAAGGCCGGTGGCGGCACCGCCACCCGAACCGGTGTTGCCGCCGGAGCCGCAGCCCGTGGAACCGGAGACGGTGACCGCCACGCGAACGGCAAGCGAGCCAGCGCCCTCAACACCGCGTCAGCCGGAGGTTGCGCCAGAACCACCCCAGCGCGCACTGCGGCAGCCGCCACCGCCGCGGACCCCGCCGGTTGCGGTGCCTGATCTCCCGGCCCCCGCACCGGTGAAGGCGAAGCCGGCGGCAAAACCCGGGAAAGTGCCGAAAAAAGCGAAAACACCGACACCCAGGGCCGGGCCGCCGGCGAAGCGCAAACACAAAGTCGCAAGAAAGCGCCGCAGGAAGAGCAAGACCGTGCGCGCCGCCCAACCCGGCGCACCGGTGACCGGGCGGGCAAAATCAGCGGCGACCTCCAGCAAGGTCGCAAATCTCGGCAATGCGGCACGGACACGCGGTGCGGCCGCCGGACGTAACCGCAGAGCCTATCTGGCCCGCATTCTCGACCGGCTGCGGCGCGCCAAGCGCTTTCCCGAAGCCGCCCGGCGCGCCGGACGTTACGGCACAGCGAGCCTAGTCTTCACGGTGTTGAAATCGGGCCGCGTGGTCGGGTCAAGAATCGTCCGGAGCTCCGGCCATGCCATCCTCGACCGCGCCGCGCTGGCGATGCTGCGCCGGGCAAGTCCGATGCCGCCGATACCTCCCGGAATAGGCCGCAACCGCATATCGGTGAGGGTGCCGGTACGCTTCCGGCTGCGCTGACGCCCGGCCCGGCCACTGCAAAACTGTTATCCGATGTTTGCCAGGGCGGGGAACATTTCGAGCAGCAGATAGGAGAACTCGCTGAGTGCACCGGTCAGGAACAGGATCCCGGTTGCGACCAGCAACGCGCCCATGACTTTTTCGACCAGACCGATATGACGGCGAAACCGGGTCATGAACCTGAGGAACGGCTTGACGAACAGGGCGGAAGCCATGAACGGAATGCCGATGCCGAGCGAATAGACGCCAAGCAGGCTTGCCCCGTAGCTGACCTGATCGCTGCTGCCGGCGACCGCCAGGATGGTGCCGAGAACCGGCCCGATGCACGGCGTCCAGCCGAACGCGAAAGCGACACCGATCAGAAACGCGCCGAGCGTGCCGACCGGTCGCGATTCGGGATGGTAGCGCACTTCCCGGTTGAGAAACGCGAACCTGAAAACACCGAGAAAATGCAACCCCATCAGGATGATCAACGCGCCGGCAATCTTGGCGAGCCAGGACAGGTTGTCGGTCAGGTATCCGCTGACCGCCGACGCGCTCGCGCCGAGGGCCACGAACACCACGGTGAAGCCCATCACGAACAGGATGGCGGACAGGAAGACGCGGCCCGAGACGGCGCCGACGGTCTCGCCCTCGCCGGAGATCTGATCGAGACTGGTACCGGCCAGAAAACACAGATAGGGCGGCACCAGCGGCAGCACACAGGGCGACAGAAAACTCAGGATACCGGCGGCGAGTGCCCCCAGATAGGTGATCTCGAGTTCCATGGATGACAATCTACCGGCGGACAGCTTTGGGTGAAGCGCGGCTTCATCATGGCAACGGGCGGCGGCGCCTTGAAGTCCCGGACAGTGATAGCGCCTGATCCGGTCATTGGCAAAGCCTATCGTACCGACGCTATGCTCAAATGATCGTCTACCGGGTGTGATGGCCAATCGCGGAGATACCGAAAGTCCGGTGCCGGTTATCGCGGTTTCCTGAGTGGAACCGGCCTGGCGGCCAGCGCCGGTGCGAACCGGGGCACGGTCGAGGTTGCCGCGATCATGACAAACCCTTCATCGGGACGCGCGGCGGGGGGACGTTGCTGCGGATCGAAGAAGACATACTGCCTGTTTTCCACGCCCACCAGCGGCGGCATGCGGGTGCGCTCGAACATATCGTATCCGGTCTTGAGGTTGCGCCAGAAGCCGGCCCATTTGTCGTCTCTATGGCGCGCCATGTTTTCCGCCGTCATGCGGAACGGAAAGGCATGGATGTTGAATTCGCGTTGACCACCGAGAAACGCATCGCGGGCGAGCGAGAAAATTTCCTGGATCGAGGCGTCGGTCACCGCATAGCAGCCGGCCGACCGGCACCCGCCATGCACCATCAGATAGCTGCCGGTCCGCTTTCTGGCGATGTCAAAGGCGTTGGGAAATCCCATGTTGAACGACAGATAGTAGCTGCTGTTGGGGTTCATCCGGGCCGGGTTGACCACATAGAAACCCTCAGGCGCCTGGCGGTCGCCCTCCTTGAGCTTCGGACCCAGCACACCGGACCAGTTGCAGATGTCGTAGGTCCTGAAGTGCCGGAACGTGCCGTCCCCGGCCTGCAGCCAGGCCTCCAGCTTGGCCTCTTCCTTGAAAATACGCACCAGCAGCGGCGCCCCTGGCTCAAGGCCCTTCTTGGCCATCAGCGCTTTTGCTGCCTTCGAAAGCGGCTTGAGGTGTTTGGGATCACCATCGAACAGACAGCCGCCAAGCCCGAGCGTCAGCCCGGCGGCGAGCATCAGCATCACTGTGCGGCGTTGCATCGGCACGGTCGAGACTGCCATTTCCCGGTTGTCCATGTTGCAAGTGGGCCGATGTTACCCGCTCAGCCTTAACGGGCTGTAAGCGGCCCGGCCCCCCGATATTCAGTGGCACGCCGGGCAACTATAACCCAAACCGGGCGCCAACGGACAGGGCAACAGGCATCACCGCATCGCGGTTATGACAGGGAGCGGCCAATCTGCAGATATTTTTCGTGGCGCTGGGCGCGTATGTGGTCACGGTCGAGATCTTCCAGGTCCTTGAACGCGGCGGCAATGGCGTTGCCGGTCTCGACGATGGCTTCGAGCGGCGCACGATGGGCGCCACCGACCGGCTCCTTGATAATACCGTCGATCACACCGAGCGTCTCAAGATCCGGAGCGGTGATCTTCATTGCCGTCGCGGCTTCCATCGCCTTGCTCGAATCGTGCCACAGAATGGATGCGGATGCTTCGGGCGAGGCGACGGTATAGATCGCATGTTCCAGCATCAGGACCTTGTTGGCGGTGGCAATTGCGACCGCGCCGCCAGAACCACCCTCACCGATGACGACCGCCACATGGGGCACGCCGAGCGACAGGCAGCAGTCGGTCGAGCGCGCGATCGCCTCCGACTGGCCGCGCTCCTCAGCGCCGATGCCGGGATAGGCGCCGGCGGTATCGATCAGGGTGATGACCGGAAGCGAGAACTTGTCGGCCATCTCCATCAACCGCACCGCCTTGCGGTACCCCTCGGGCCGGGCCATGCCGAAATTGTGCTTGATACGCGATTCAGTATCGCCGCCCTTCTCGTGGCCGATGATCATGACCGCCTCACCCCGAAACCGGCCAAGCCCGCCGACAATGGCGTGATCCTCGGCAAATTTGCGGTCACCGGCAAGCGGTGTGAATTCCTCAAACAGGCGAACCGCGTAATCCGAGAAATGCGGCCGGCCGGGATGCCGGGCGACCTGGGTTTTCTGCCATGGCGCGAGATCGGAAAAGATATCCTTGAGCAGCCTGGCCGCCTTCTTTTCCAGCTGCGCGACTTCCTTGTCGACCGATACCGAGCCTTCGCCATTGGCCAGCTCGCGTAAATCGGCGATCTTGGTTTCCAACTCGGCGAGCGGTTTTTCAAAGTCAAAATAGGTTTTCATCAACAACATCCGGTCCAGGCGGAAATTCCGCAGCGGCAGCCGCGGCGAAACTGGCGCTGATGGGCCGCTGTTGTCAACCGTCAACGCGCTTCGTGCCGAGGCCGTTCCGACAAGGCCCGGTCCGATAATCAGTCAGGCAATCTTGCTCAATGGATGATGGGCGTTGACCAGCGCTTTCAGCCGTTCGTCCAGAACATGGGTATAGATCTGGGTTGTCGAAATGTCCGCATGGCCAAGCATCTGCTGAACGGCGCGCAGATCGGCGCCGTTGGCCAGCAGATGGCTGGCAAAGGCATGGCGCAGAACGTGGGGCGATATCGGTTCGCCCGCAAGCCCCGCCGCGGCAGCGAGGGTCTTGAGCTCGCGGGCAAAGTGCTGGCGTGTCAGATGACCGCCGCGACCATGGGAGGGAAACAGCCAGGGTGTGGATTGGCGGGATTCGGGTTCGGCAACCTTGCGCACCGCGAGATAGGTCTCAAGCACATCACGCGCCGCCGCACCCAGCGGCACCAGGCGTTCGCGCCCGCCCTTGCCGCGCACGACCAGAAATCCATCGCCTTCATCGAGCGATGCGCGGGTCAGACCGACCAGTTCCGACACCCTGAGGCCGGTCGCATAGATGACCTCAAGCAGACACTGCATGCGTAATGCGCGCAACCGCTCGGCAGGCGATCTTGCCCGCTCAACCGCCCGTGCCGCCGCCGCCATCAGCGCATTGACCTGATCCGGCGTCAGCGTGTTCGGCAGCGGGCGGCCCCGGCGCGGGCTGTCGATCACCGTTGCCGGATTGTCACCACGGATCGCCTCGGCGAGCAGGAACCTGTGAAACTGCCGCAGCGCCGAAAGCCGCCGGGCCGTGGTGGAGGCCGCAAGACCGGCGTCAACCAGCCCGGCAAGATAATGGCGAATATCGTCTGACGATGCCTCGTGCACCGCCTTGCCGACACCGCGCAGAAAATTGCCGAAATCGGCGAGATCGCGGCCATAGGCACCCAGCGTATTGACGGCGGCGCCGCGCTCGGCGCTCAGCATTTCAAGAAATGCCTCGATGTGATGGGCCGCACCTGGCCCGGCCAGAGGATTATCGCGCGAACCGGTCATGTGGCACCCTGGTGACAATCTCGCCGCTGGGTGGATCCATCACCTCCATCAGCCAGAATGCGCCGCCATAGACGATTGCCGCCACCACAAACAGAAATATGAGCAGACGTCCGAATGTCGGCATGGTCCCTGATCTCCCGTCTGCGCCAGACTCAGCAAAATATCCGGTCGTGATCAACTGGTCGACGCCGCCGCTCTTCCCTGTCGATCGAAAATCTGGCGACCATCGGGAGAGGGTTCCTTTATGCCTGACTCGGGCCGGTGAGGCAAACAGACCGGGCGCCGAAAGCAAAAAAATCTTGTTCTCGGACCTGCCGGCGATATAGAGCATGATCGAAGTTCGGTCCGTTCATGCAACCGGGCATGACGGTCGGGGCTTTGGCAACGCAATCGGGATGGCCGACTTGACACGCGGTACCAGAAAACAGGTGTGCCGGCACATTGCCGACAAGCTGGGGCGGCGCACCATTGTCATGATCGGTCTGATGGGCGCCGGCAAGACCACGATCGGCCGCCGGCTGGCGGCCCGGCTCGACCTGCCGTTTGTCGATGCCGATGCGGAAATCGAGCGCGCGGCGGGAAAATCGATTGAAGATATTTTCAACGATCACGGCGAAGCCGAGTTTCGCGACGGTGAACGCCGGGTGATTGCCCGCCTGCTTGAGGCCGGACCGCAGGTTCTGGCGACCGGCGGCGGCGCCTTCATGGATCTCCAGACCCGCGATGCAATAGCCCGGGCGGGGATATCGGTATGGCTCAGGGCGAGCCACAAAGTGCTGACTGACCGCGTTGCGCGGCGCGATCACCGGCCGTTGCTGAAGACCGGCAATGCCGGTGCCATCATGCGGGCCCTGATGGATGAACGCTATCCTTTTTACCGCAAGGCCGATATTACGGTTGAAAGCCGCGACGTCGCGCACGAGATCATCGTCAACGATGTCGTCGGAAAAATCGCCGGATTGCTGTGACGGCGCGATCGTGACCTGTTCAGTAACCATATCCATGGTGACATCGCTGGCGACCACAATTCTCGGGCATAATCAGCAATGAACACGGCCGGGCGTACCATCAAACCACGATCATGAGCATATCCACACATCACCCTGCCGACATCAGCCGCCTCGTTCGTGTCGCGCTCGGTCCACGCAGCTATGACATTCATATCGGCGCCGGCCTGATCGACAGCGCCGGCACTCTGATGAAACCACTGCTGACGCGCCCGAAAACCGTCATCGTCTGCGATGAGGTGGTCGCCGGCCTGCCGCTCGCGCGGCTCCGCGCTGCGCTCGTCGCAAGCGGGATCGAGACCGCGGAAATCATCTTGCCGCCCGGCGAGCAGAGCAAGGATTTCGCCACACTTGAGCGGCTGTGCGATGACCTGCTTGCGGCCGGCATTGAACGCAACGATCTGATCATCGCGTTTGGCGGCGGGGTGATCGGCGATCTTGCGGGCTTCGCCGCCGCGGTGCTGCGCCGCGGCGTCGGGTTCGTGCAGGTCCCGACCACATTGCTGGCCCAGGTCGATTCCTCGGTCGGCGGCAAGACCGCCATCAACTCAAAGCGCGGCAAGAACCTGATCGGCGCGTTTCACCAGCCCGCCACGGTGATCTGCGACAGCGCACTGCTCGATACCCTGCCTGACCGCCAATTGCGGGCCGGCTACGCCGAGGTCGTGAAATACGGCCTGATCAGCGACCGCGACTTTTTCGACTGGCTGGAGACCAATCGGGCCGCACTGTTTGCCGGCGACCCGGCGGCACGGCGCCATGCAATCGCCGTTTCATGCGAGGCCAAGGCCGCGATTGTCGCTGCGGATGAACGCGAGGCCGGCGTGCGTGCGCTGCTCAATCTCGGCCACACTTTTGGACACGCGTTTGAGGCCGCGACGCAATATGATGGCCGGGTGCTGCATGGCGAGGCGGTGGCGCTCGGCATGGCAATGGCATTTCGCCTTTCGACTGCATTGGGTCTGTGCGCGACAACCGTGCCCGAGCGCGTTGCGACCCACCTCAAAGCCGCCGGTTTGCCGGCTCACATTCGCGATCTCGCCAACGACTGGCCTGATGCTGGCAATCTTGTGAAAATTATGGGTCAGGACAAGAAAGTTGTCGCCGGCCGGCTCACTCTGGTGCTTGCCCGCGGCATCGGTGACGCATTTCTGACCCGTGATGTTGCGGAGGCGGACCTGTTGTAATTCATGAAGGACGAGCTTGCGGCGCAATGACCATCGATCCCGAGCTTTTGATAACCCTCGGCGCCATCATCGTGCTGCTCGTGATATCGGCTTTTTTCTCCGGCTCCGAGACAGCCCTGACGGCGACATCCAGGGCCCGGATTCACGAACTGGAACGTCAGGGCGACCGCCGCGCCGGCATCGTCGCACGCCTTGTTGCGGCGCCGGAGCGGCTCATCAGCTCCATCCTGCTTGGCAACAATTTCGTCAACGTGCTGGCGGCGGCGCTGGCGACCAACGCGCTGCTGTCGCTGTTTGGCGATGTCGGGCTGGTCTATGCGACATTCGCAATGACCGCGCTCATCCTGATTTTTTCCGAGGTCCTGCCGAAGACCTATGCCTTTACCAATCCCGAGCGGGTCGCGCTTGGCGTTGCCGCTCCTCTGCGCATCATCATCGCGGTGCTCGCGCCGATTGCAGCCGGCGTTCAGTTCATCGTCCGCGCGACTCTCAAGGCATTCGGGATTTCCATCGATGCCGACCGCCGGGTTCTGTCGGCACGCGACGAACTGCGTGGCGCCATCGATCTGCACCTGCGCGAAGGTGGTGTGGTCAAGGGCGACCGCGACATGCTCGGCGGGGTCCTGGCGCTGCCCGATCTCGAAATCTCCGACGTCATGATCCACCGCACCAAGATGGTGTCGGTGAATATCGAGCAGCCGCCCGCGGACATCATCAAGACGGTCCTTGACACAGGACACAGCCGGTTACCGGTCTGGCAGGGCGAGCCGGAGAACATCGTCGGCATCCTGCACGCCAAGGACCTGCTTGCCGGCCTCGCCAGAGCGCGTGGCAAAAACGAAAAGATCAGCATCCGCAGACTGTGTGCCAAGCCCTGGTTCGTGCCCGATATCACGCCGGTATCCGAGCAACTGAATGCGTTCCTGAAGCGCAAGACGCCGCTTGCGATCGTTGTCGACGAGTACGGCGAGATGATGGGTCTGGTGACGCTGGAGGACATCCTTGAGGAAATCGTCGGAGAAATCGCCGATGAACATGATGAGGCCTTCACCGGCATTGACCGGCTCGCCAACGGCGCTGTCATCGCTGAAGGCACGCTGGCCGTGCGCGATCTCAACCGGGCAATGGACTGGTCCCTGCCGGAGGATGAGGCGACAACTGTTGCCGGACTGGTTATCCACGAAGCCCAGATGATCCCCGATACCGGTCAGGCCTTCACGTTTCACGGCTTTCGCTTCGAGGTGATGGCCCGTGAACGCAATCAGCTGACCTCCATCAAGGTAACGCCCCTCAGCCCTGCCTGACCGGGCGCGATGGCGGGCACCCAGGATCCCCTGAGGGTCATGCGGCCGGCGGCTCGGCGGAAATCGACAGCGCGTGAACCGGACCGGCAAGTTCGTCCGCCAGCACCTCGTTGATCATGCGGTGGCGCGCAATCGGCAACTTGCCGGCGAATGCCGGCGAGACGACCGTGACCCGGAAATGGGTCTCGCCTTCCGGCCGCGAACCGGCATGACCGGCGTGAAGATCGCTTTCGTCAATGACAGAAAGTTCCAGCGGCGAAAACGCCTCCGTCAGCTTCCTGACAATAGTTTCCCTGACACTGCTCATAGTCGCATCTCCCGGCACAAGCTGCTTGCGGACAAACTCTTAAACTGGTTCTAACTGTTTCGCGCTACCAAATAGCACCTTGTGTTCGCCCATTTACAGACCCATAATTCGGAACAATGAAAGCAGATTCAAAGATATTCGATCACATCCGCGTCAAACCGGACCAGGATCGGCTGTTGCGCGAGCGCCATCCGTGCTGCGAGTGGCCGGGGTGTGACGGTGCGGGCATGCACAAGGCACCGAAGGGCCGCAGGCAGATCGGCGAATATCATGTGTTCTGTCTCGACCATGTGCGTATCTATAACAAATCATACAACTATTTCGAAGGCATGAGCGATGACGCCGTGGTCAATTATCAGAAGTCGGCCCTGACCGGCCACCGCCCGACATGGGCATGGTCGGTCGACCGCGCCACCGCCGCCACGGCTGGGAACGGTGCCCCGCACAGCGGCGCCCATGCCGACCCGTTTGAATTTTTCGATCGTGCCAAACCGGTGCGCCCGGCGCGCACCGTGCGCAACGCCGAGCGCCGCGCGCTCAGCGCGCTGAGCCTCGATGAGACGGCCACGCCGGCGGAGGTCAAGCGGCAATACAAGCTGCTGGTCAAGCGCCACCACCCGGATGCCAACGGCGGCACACGGGAATGCGAAGAAAAGCTGCGTGACATTATTCAGGCCTACGATTATCTAAAGGCCTCCGGCTTTTGCTGAAATTGCGCGAAGCTCCCGGCAAGCCCGGTATTCCCTGTAACGATCCGCTGGAAAGGCAGCCATGACTACCGCCCAACAAAACAGCGCCAATGGCGTGCCTGACATGCATGTGTCGGTACGTCAGGTGTTCGGCATCGACAGTGACATGGAGGTTCCGGCCTACAGCGAAGCGGCTGAACATGTCCCCGATCTCGACAACGACTACCTGTTCAACCGTGAGACCACGCTGGCGATCCTCGCAGGCTTTGCCTACAACCGCCGGGTCATGATCCAGGGCTATCACGGGACCGGCAAGTCAACTCATATCGAGCAGGTTGCGGCACGGCTCAACTGGCCCTGCATCAGAATCAATCTCGACAGCCATATCAGCCGCATCGACCTGATCGGCAAGGATGCGATCATCATAAAGGACGGCAAGCAGATCACCGAGTTTCGTGAAGGACTGCTGCCCTGGGCACTGCAGACCAACACCGCGCTGGTGTTCGATGAATATGATGCCGGCCGACCCGACGTGATGTTCGTGATCCAGCGGGTGCTGGAAGTGAAGGGCAAGCTGACCCTGCTCGACCAGAACAAGGTGATACAGCCGCATCCGGCGTTTCGGCTGTTTGCCACCACCAATACCATCGGGCTCGGCGACACCAGCGGTCTCTATCACGGCACCCAGCAGATCAATCAGGGTCAGATGGACCGCTGGAGCATTGTGGCGACCCTCAATTACCTGCCCCATGACGAGGAGACCGCCATCGTGCTCGCCAAGGCGAAGGGCTACGAGAGCGACGAGGGCCGCGAGACGGTGGCGAAAATGGTACAGGTCGCCGATCTCACCAGGAGCGCTTTCATCAATGGCGACATTTCCACCGTCATGAGCCCGCGCACCGTGTTGACCTGGGCCGAGAACGCCCTGATCTTCAATGATATCGGATTTGGCTTCAGGCTGACCTTTCTTAACAAGTGCGACGAGATGGAACGGGGCATGGTGGCGGAATTCTACCAGCGCTGTTTCGGCGAGGAACTGCCTGAATCGACCGCCAATATCGGACTTTCCTGAAAGCCTGGCGGGCGACCGGGATGAAGGTCAGACAGAATGACCACCGACAATAACAGCCCCGATGGACCTTTCAAACGCGCGCTGGCGCTGGCGATGCGGGCGATTGCGCTTGATGGTGACCTGGTGGTCAGTTATGGCGCCGAACAGGCCGGCTTTGACGGCGACACCGCCAAGCTGCCCCAGCCCGGGCGCGAGATGGACACCGGCGCGGTCGCCGTGCTGCGCGGCATTTCGGACTCGCTGGCACTGCGCCGGGCCTGCCACAGCAACGACATTCATGCCCGGCTGGTGCCCGAAGGGCGCACCGCACGGGCCGTTTTCGATGCCGCCGAACAGGCTCGTGTAGAGGCAATCGGCGCCGGCAAGATGTCCGGCATGGCCGGCAATCTCCGGGCGATGGTGGATGACCGTTTCGAGAACACGGAGCTGGCGGAAGTGCGCGAGCGCTCCGAAGCACCGCTCGAAGAAGCGCTTGCCCTGATCGTGCGTCACAAGCTGACCGGCGAAGCGCCGCCCGAAAAGGCGCAGCGACTGGTCGAACTGTGGCGCCCGTGGATCGAGGCGCGCGCCGGTGACCAGCTCCTGGAACTGGCCGGTAACCTTGATGATCAGCTCGCTTACGGCCGGCTGACGCGGGAAATCATTTCAGCCCTGGAGATGGGCGATGAACTCGGCGAGGAAAGCAGCGACAGCGACAATGACACCGAGGATGCGGCAGCCGAGGACCAGCAGGGCGAAGCCGGCGAGGACGGCGAGGCCATGGAGTCGGAGGGCATGGAGTTCGGTGATGCCGATGCCGACCCGGGCGACGCCGAAGCCAGCGAACAGCTGGGCGCGGAAAATGACAGCGACCAGCTCGGCGACGATATGGATTCGCTAGACACGCCTGATGCCTCGCAACCATGGCGGCCCGACTGGCCGTTTTCCAATTCCGCCGGCGTCGGTGCCTATCGGGTCTTCACGGGCAAGTTTGACGAGATCGTTCAGGCCGACGAACTGTGCGATGCCGAGGAGCTTGAGCGGTTGCGCCATTATCTCGACAAGCAGCTCGGCCAGCTCCAGGGCGTCGTAACGCGGCTCGCCAACCGGTTGCAGCGCCGGCTGCTGGCCAAGCAGAACCGGTCCTGGGCGTTCGATTTGGACGAAGGCATTCTTGATGCCGCACGTCTCACCCGCATTGTCATCGACCCGATGCACCCGCTGTCGTTAAAGGTTGAACAGGATACTGATTTCAGGGACACGGTTGTCACCCTGCTGCTCGACAATTCGGGCTCGATGCGCGGACGCCCGATCACGGTGGCGGCGACCTGTGCCGACATTCTGGCGCGTACTCTGGAGCGCTGTGGCGTGCGGGTCGAAATTCTCGGCTTCACCACCCGGGCCTGGAAGGGCGGTCAGTCGCGCGAACAATGGCTGGCGGCCGGCAAGCCCGCCGCGCCGGGCCGGCTCAACGATCTGCGCCATATCATCTACAAATCCGCCGACACGCCGTGGCGGCGGGCGCGGCGCAATCTCGGATTGATGATGCGCGAGGGCCTGCTGAAGGAAAATATCGACGGCGAAGCGCTGGTCTGGGCCCACGACCGACT
>Ga0114931_10007697_pt1 | contig 13142 bp, 13 predicted proteins | sample 2SBtaG_FD_89579 | JGI IMG/M metagenome (GOLD analysis project Ga0114931, IMG submission 89579) | Deep subsurface microbial communities from Kolumbo volcano to uncover new lineages of life (NeLLi) - 2SBTROV14_V59a metaG | ecosystem: Environmental > Aquatic > Marine > Volcanic | place: Kolumbo... | reverse complement strand
GTCGGAGGCAACCTGCTTCTCCCTGGCGACAGTCTGGTCCGTAGCCTGTTCTATCTCGATTGACTGCAACTCGATCCGAATTTCTCCCTGTTGGGTAAATTTGACCGCATTGCTGCAGAGGTTGGTGACGATTTGTCTGAGTCGAAGAGGATCTCCGATCAGGTAGCGTGGAAAATCCTCTGGAATAGTACAGTTGATACGCACCTGCTCGTTGTTTACCTGTGTGCGCAGCAGTGTCACAAAATCTGTGATACTTTGATGTACGTCGAAGGTGATACGTTCCAGTTCCAGTTTGTCCGCCTCGAGTTTGGAAAAGTCCAGCACGTCGTTCACGATTCTGAGCAGTGCATTACAGGACGTTTGTATCACACGCATGAATTCCCGTTGTTCCGGATCGAGTTGGGTAGCGGTCATCAATTGTGCCATGCCAATAATACCGTTCATCGGAGTACGAATTTCATGACTCATATTCGCCAGAAACTGATTCTTTGCCTGATTCATCTCTTCGGCAAGTTGACGAACCTGATTCAAATCGCGCATGGCTTCAGCCTGGTGGCGTTCATTCTCTCTGTGCAGTCGGCCCGTGGTGAGAAGGCTCGCGAAAATTCTAACCAGACTCTCAAGCTGCTGGCGCTCCATCTCCGCATCTGATGCAGTCTTGCTTGCTGATGAAAGAGTCGTCCCGGAGATCATAGCGCCAAGCATCTCGGTATCGGATTCTATCGGCAGCAGGTGGGTCCATCCCAGTTCGCCCAGGGTTCTCGAACTTGATGGGAACCTGCATTGGCGCCGTGCCAGTTGGAACGCTTCGGAAATCAGGTTGTCTTGCTCCAGCTGATGTTCGATCTGCTGTAGCAGAGTGTCTCCGCAGGCTGGACCGGACGCATCCGTTTCCTCAGATCCGACCTTCGAGGAAAGCATCCGATTCTCACTGTGAGATCTCACGCGTTGCAACTGACCGCCCTTGAGGAGGTAGATCAGACAGTAATCCTGCCCAAACCCATCCTGTACCATCTTCTGCGCCGCATGACACAGGTCATTTTCTGTGGCCGATGTATGCTGCAGAGCGATCAGGTCGGCAAGCTGTGACAGGTTTGCGGGCACTGATTCAGTACCGGCTCTGTTCTGTAATCCGCACCGGAATCAGTTCCAGATACGCAGTTGGAATGTGGACCGGCATGAAAGTTCACCCTGTCTGGCTCTGATCGGACACGTCGAAGCGCTGTATGGGGAAAGTTTAGTACAGATTCTTCAGTTCAACCGGGTCACGAACGCCAGTGTTGGACCAATTTCCCGATGCAAAACCAGATCGGCGATGCTATCCAGAGGCGTGGCTTCCCGATTGAGTATTGCCAGAGGCGTGCCCAGACGGTGAGCGAGTTCGGGAAAACCCGCAGCCGGGTAGACCACCAGAGAGGAACCCAGCACGAGGAAGAGGTCACAGGCTTCAGTAGCTTCCTGGGCTCGAGCCATCGCGGCTTCGGGCATCGCCTGCCCGAAGGAAATGGTGGCAGACTTGATGATGCCGCCACAGGCCGGACAGGGCGATATCTTCCCGCAGTTCGCGAATTCCTGTTTCAGCTGCGCCAGTTCATAACGGCGAGCGCATTTGAGGCAGGCAGCATAGGTGCCGTTACCATGCAGTTCGATGATTTTTGCTTCAGGAACACCGGAAGCCTGGTGCAGGCCGTCGATATTCTGGGTGATTACCGCAAGTCCCTTACCGGCTTCGACCAGGCGAGCAACAGCCAGGTGCCCCGCATTCGGTTCTGCGCGTTCCAGCACGGGTTCCGCATCGAAGCGTCGGCGCCAGGATTCCTGGCGTATGGAATCATCCGTGATGAAATCCTGAAAGGCTATGGGCTTCATGCGAGTCCAGATTCCCGTCGGACTGCGAAAATCCGGGATACCCGACTCGGTGCTGATACCCGCACCGGTGAACATCACGATACGGTTGGAACGCTCGATAAGAGCAGCCAGTTCATCGATCACAATGAGTTCCTGTGGTTGCTCTGGTATTCTCTACCTGGAGCGTTTTGATGGCAATCTTCTGAACTGAGCTAAGCGGGTTATGCAGCACACTCTCGAATTTTTCTTCGATTGCTCAAGTCCCTGGACCTATCTGGCCTTCGAATCGATCTTTCCTCTGATCGAACAGGCCCCGGTAGATGTGGAGCTCGTATGGAAACCCATCCTGGTCGGGGGGGTCTTCAACAGTATCAACCCGAGCGTGTACCAGAATCGGGAAAATCCCGTGCCCGCCAAAGCGCGGTATTACCAGAAAGACCTGCAGGATTGGGCAGACTATGTCGGTGTGTCGATCGGCATGCCGAAGGTGTTTCCCGTAAACAGCGTCAAGGCCATGCGAGGTGCACTGCTGGCTATGGAGGAAGGTCGAGTGGTACCTTACGCACGCTGTGTATTCCAGCACTACTGGGGTGCTCTGCAAGACATCTCTGATAGTTCCGTACTGTGCAGCATTGCAGAGGAGGCCGGTCTTGACGCAGAAAGCTTTCTCGATCGGATTTCCGATCAGTACTACAAGGACCTGCTCAGAGCCAATACGGATGAACTGGTTCGTCGGGGCGGTTTCGGCTCACCGACACTGTTTCTGAATGAAAACGATATGTATTTTGGAAATGATCGCCTGCCACTGCTGAAACGCAAACTGCACCAGGCTTGATACGAAAGGGCCACTGTTCAAGCAGACGAACAGAGCCGCAAGAGAGGAGGTCGTATGGGACTCTACAGCAAATATCTGCTGCCAAAACTGATCAATTCAGCCTGCTCCCAGAAACCCATGATGGAGTTGCGGGCCCGTTACATCCCCCAAGCCAGGGGCAGAGTGCTGGAAGTGGGTATGGGTTCGGGTTTGAATCTCGAATTCTACGCGCCAGAGGTGCGTTCGATTACCGGCCTAGACCCGGCGGTGGAATTGATGGTGGATGCGAGGCAGCGAGCTCAGGCGATTCCGATAGAGGTGGATTTTCTTGAGATTTCCGGGGAAAACATACCGGCGGAGGACAACAGCTTCGACAGTATTGTGTGTACCTGGACACTGTGCTCGATTCCCAATGTTTATCAGGCCCTGGCTGAAATGCGCAGAGTTCTGAAACCGGCAGGAGAACTGATCTTTCTGGAACACGGTGCCGCGCCGGATGCGTCGGTGCAACGCTGGCAGCGGCGTATCGAACCGCTGTGGAAAATCGTTGGCGGAGGTTGCCATCTGACTCGAAGGACGGATGTTCTGCTGGAGGACTCCGGGTTCCGTGTGAAGGATCTGGAACAGAGTTATATGCCGGGTCCTAAATTTGCCGCCTATATGTACCGGGGTCTTGCAACACCCAGGTAGCACCCGATACTTTCTTCTGCAGCCCAAGCCACTCTTCTGCAGCCCAAGCCACTTCGCCTGACCTCTCAAGCTGTGTGAATAAACTTCCAGGGAATACTCTCGTCACTCAGGTTTAGCGGCACCTCGATGACAACAGGTCGATTCAGTCCCAAAGCCTTGTCGAGTACCGGCCTGAGTTCCGTGGGAGTGCTGGCACGCATTCCGATGGCTCCGAAGTTTTCTGCCAGAGAGACAAAGTCTGGATTGGTAAGTTGTGAGCCGATGACATGGCCGTTGTAGCGCATCTGTTGATCCCGCATCACATTGCCGTAAGCATTGTTGTTGAACACGATAGTGACCGTTGCGATGTTGTATTGAACTGCGGTGGCAAGTTCCTGTACAGCGAACATGAAGCCACCGTCTCCGGTGATGGATACCACCGCCTTATCCGGGTGCGCGACCTTCACCCCGAGTGCGGTGGGGAAACCGAAGCCGAGGGTACCCTGATAGCCGGAACTGATGTAGGTGCGTGGCTGATAAACCGGAAACCCGAAATAGGAGGCGAACCCAACCTGACACAATTCTTCCACGAAAAAACCGTCCCGCGGCAGAACTTCGCGAATGACATCCAGATAGGCCATTTGAGGCTGACATTCGCGAATTTTCTCAGCCGCCGTAGCCTTGGCCTGTAGCATTGCATCACTACGATCCGAAGCCTGAAAGCCTTCGTCGGCCAGTAGCCTGGTCAGTGCTGCTGTGCCGAGGGCGCTGTCGGCGAGAATCGGTGCTGCGGTGTCGAGTTTTTCCAGTTCCAGTGGGTCTGTATCCATTCGAATCAGTTGCTTGCCGGGAATGTGGTCACGATATTCGAGCATGCCTCCCCAGCGCATGTAAGGTATTTCGACTCGGGAGCCGATTCCGATGATGAGATCTGTATCCTCCCAGAGTTCCCGCGCCGCGGCCATCGACAGGCCGAGTTCCTGGTCTTCCCCGAGGATTCCCCGTCCGCCTCGAAACCCGACCACGGGTGCCTGCAGACGCGCCGCCAGCATCTGAACCTCATTGGCGGCGTGTTGAGCCCCGATGCCAACAAATATCATGGGGTGTCGAGCGCTCTGTATCAATCTGACCGCAGCTTCCAGCTCGTCTGGGTCGGGTTGCTGCGGCGGTGGAAGCTTAAGTGCAGACGGAAGCTCATCCGGCCCCTTGTCGCTGAAGGTATCCCAGCACATGGACAGGGCAACGGGTCCAAACTTACCGCTCAATGCCTGTTCAATGGCTGCATTCACATCACGCCCCACCGCACTGAAATTTTCCATATGACGAGCCCACTTGGTGAGTCGTTCAAGAATACCGATCTGGTCCGGCAGTTCGTGCAGATGACCGCGCCCTTTGCCCTTGAATGCCCTGGGTACTTCTCCTGTGAGGCACAAGACTGGGGTACAACTACCCAGTGCGGTGCACAGTGCAGCTGTCGTGTTGAGCATACCCGGCCCTGGTACGGGAGAATAAACCCCAAGGCGTACGGTGGAGCGGGCATAACCGAAAGCCATGTAGCCAATACCCTGTTCATGCCGGGCGCCAATCAGTTTGATCCGGTTCTGCTGATTGAAGAGTCCTTCGAACAATTCATACATTTGAGCACCAGGTAACCCAAACACAGTGTCCACACCATTTCTCACCAGCATTTGAACGATGGCTTGGCCGGCTGTAATCATCTGGCTCATGCTGGAATATCTCCCGCGTCTTTCGCCGCTCTGGCAGCCCTGGAAATGGAAGCGCCGGTCTGGTCGAACATCATTTTCCTCTGTTCGTCTGACATTTTAGCTGAGGGGCTGCGAAGTTCCCTGCCCGCATTCATGCCGTTCTGGACATGAGGGCGAATCTTCATAGTGTCAAACCAGCGGCGTACGTTTGGGTAGGCATTCATGTTCTGCTCAAAGTGTTTGTACGGAACGATCCAGGGAAAAGACGCCATATCCGCAATAGAGTAGTCTCCCGCCAGATATTCATTCTGCGCGAGAGTACGTTCCATGACGGCGAACAGGCGGTCATATTCATTCGCATAACGTTTATGAGAATATTCATGCGCCCCGGTTCCACCGGGGGCATAATTGACGAAATGCGACAGTTGACCGGCCATGGGGCCTAACCCTCCTACCTGCCAGAACAACCACTGCAGTACGCTATATCTCAGATCGGGCTGCAGGGGTAGAAACTGACCGGTTTTCTCAGCGAGATACATCAGAATCGCGCCTGATTCGAACAGAGAAATGGGTCCGGATGGCCCTGTACTGTCCACCAGAGCAGGCATCCGGTTATTCGGGCTGATCTCAAGGAACTCGGGTTTGAACTGGTCTCCCCGGCCGAGGTTTACGGGTATCAGATTGTATTCAAGACCGCATTCTTCCAGCATGATGGTAATTTTCCAACCGTTGGGTGTGGGGGCAAAATACAGGTCAAGCATGGCGTTTTCCCGAACTGATAATCATCTGTTGATAGCTGGCCTGGCAGGAGAGTACCAGGTTACTCAATCCCTTTTCATGCGTTTGACGGCATCGAAAGAATGAACTTCCCTGAGATGTCGTATGACCTGAGAGGCGCACTGGAGAGGTGAATCGAGGGAGGTATCCACCTCGATGTCATAGGTGATGTTTTCATGAATGCGATGAAAGTGAGAGGTTGCGGTACCGGGGAATCTTCCGCTGCGTTTGCGTTCCCGCTGATTCACAATCGACAGGGGGCATCTGACAGCGACCAGCAGAACATTCAGATGGCCCAGAGCGTCGACATAGTCTTCAAGAAACTCTGGTTCGAACAGAATGTCGTCCACAATCACGTTGTTACCGGCTTCTGCGAATGCTGCGATGGCCCGCCGCATGCCTTTCAACATCTTTCGACCGATCTCGCCGAATCGGATATGGGTGACCTTCTCTGTGTGGGTTTCAGCTGCGTCAGTGAATGCCATCTCGGCAGGCACAATGTTTAGGCCCGCATGGCCTGGCGTACCGGCGGGAGAATTCAGTCCCCGATAACGTCCCGACATGCCATTGCGGAACTGATCCAGGGCAATGTGTTGCCAGGGTTCATCGAGTTTCTGTTGTAGCGCCCGGGCAAGCGTGGTTTTACCCGCACTGGAGGAACCGTTTAACAGAATGATTTTTCCGGCTGTCATGGCACAGGCATGGTAGCTTCTCCGGCTGCTGATCTCAAAGAAGAGTCTGGCATACTGAGCACATTGCTGTTTGGAGCTTTACGAGCGTAAATCAATGCGAAGAGATCATCGGCCACTGTGGTTACACCAGATGCAGAGAGCTCTGGAGAGGTTTCGAGCCAAGCGCTTTCTGGAACCCCAGTGCGATGCCGTGGGAGAGGGGTGCCGATTTGAAAACCCGGGATACATACATTTGAGCGGATCCGGCCTGCGGCTGGGCCGTCAGGTCCATCTTTCCGCCCTGGCTTCCGCGCCTATTCACCTCTCGACCTGGAAGCTGGATGAGCAGGAACCGGGGATTGAAGTGGGTGATTACAGTGTGATCAATCCTGGAGTCAGAATCATCTCAGGCTGTGGTATCCGAATCGGGGAGGGGGCGCTGATCGCAACGGGGGCTTACATCACTGACGCAGACTGGCATGGAAAGTACCACCGGGTATTCCCGCCAGGCAGCACATCCGAAGTGGTATTGGAAAATAATGTCTGGGTGGCGGATAGTGCTATGATTCTGAAAGGTGTCCACATCGGGCAGAATTCCATTGTCGGCGCAGGTGCGGTGGTGACGAGGGATGTTCCGGCCAATTGCATCGTCGCTGGAAACCCGGCCAGACGGGTGGGTGAACTCGACCCGCGACACGCGGCCACAGACCGCAGGCAGTTATTTGAAGAACTCGACTATGTGGGTTTCGAAGTGCGACACCAGAGGACTGTTCTGGGCCGAAACACCCTTTACGACTGGGTTCGGAGCCAACTTGCCCCAAACCGATCACGCAGAGACTGACGCCGCTGGAACCGGGTCGTCAGAAAGCGTGCTGCCCGCTAGCTGAACCCCGGAAACTTCCCGGCGACGCTCAGAATTCTGTCTATGTCATTATCGTCGATGTCGAGATGAGTCACCCAGCGCGCTCCGCGAACCCGGATTTCCCGTTCCAGAAAATAATCCGTCAACCGCTCCAGCTGAGCCACCGGCAGATCCAGGAACAACATGTTGGTGAAAGCGTGGACCCTGTCACGCAGACCCCGAAAGGCGTTCAGTTCCTGAGCCAGACAGGCTGCTCGACGGTGGTCCTCAGCCAGGCGATGGGTATGCTGTTTGAGTGCGTGCAGCCCCGCTGCTGCCAGCAGACCCGCCTGTCGCATGCCGCCTCCCAGCATTTTACGCCAGCGCCGAGCGCGCTGGATCATTGCTGCATTCCCCAGCAGAAGAGAGCCCACCGGTGCGCCGAGTCCTTTAGACAAGCAGACGGAGACACTGTCGCAGTGCCGGGCGAAGTCGCGAGCTGCAACATCCAGCGCTACGGCCGCATTGAATAATCGGGCACCATCCAGATGCAGCAGCAACCCGGACTCGTCACACACTTCACGTGCTGATTGGTAGTAGGGCAGGGGCTGGGGTCTGCCGTTATGGGTATTCTCAAGACACAACAAACGACTGCGTGCAAAATGTGGGTCGTCGGGCTTGACCGCGGCACGAACCTGATCGAGATCCAAAGTGCCATCTTGCTGCAGGGGCAGGGGTTGAGGCTGAATCCCCCCCAGCACGGCGGCACCTCCTGCTTCGTAGCGGTAGGTGTGTGCAGTCTGACCCGCAATATATTCATCGCCTCTCTGACAGTGACTCAACAGCGCACACAGATTGGACTGGGTTCCACTTGCGACGAACAGCGCCTGTTCCTTTCCAAGCAATTGCGCAGCATAGGCTTCCAGGGCATTTACGCTTGGATCTTCGCCATAGACATCGTCGCCGAGCGGGGCTTCTGCCATGACAGCCTGCATGGCCGGGGTGGGACGCGTGACGGTGTCTGAGCGCAGATCGATGGGTTTCATATCGCGATTGTTTTTCCTGCCACGGCCGACACTGCGACGTGTCCAGTAAGAGAGTGTTCAGTGCAGAGGCCGGTGCTACCGGCCTTTGAGGGAGAAGGGTATCGGCTCAACAGTCGTTTGTGGCTTCAGGGCCCCGAGGCGAGGGAGACATTCGCCACGCCGGCCTGGCGCGCACTGTCCATGATATGCACCAGCGTTTCGGTACGGGATTCTGCATGGGGCTGGACGATGACGGGTGCCTTCGGGTTTTCCGCATGCAGACGTTCGATATTCGCTCGTACCGCCCGCCAGTCGACATCTCTCTGGGCTATGATGATCCGGTCTCGACTGGTAATGCGCACAACGATACTTTTCTTGTTAGGGTCGACGGTCTTGGGCTTGTCGTCTTCCGGTTGGTTCACGTCCAGACCCACTTCCTTGACAAAAGTCGCGGTCACGATGAAGAAAATGAGCATGATGAACACCACATCCAGCATGGGGGTCAGGTTGATCTGTTCTTCGCCATCATCATCGATATGTTTTCCGAATCGTTTACGCAAACTCACATTCCTCACGGTCAGATATACACTGCCGGAATAGTACCCCAAGTGTTCTGAGAAACCTATACCCGGCGGGTACCGGTCTCACCCGGCCCGCCTGGCCGGGTGGAGCTGGCGGCGGATTCCAGAAAGGTCAGCACCGCCCGGTTAAACGCGTCTGGTTGATGCAGGTTGGAGGCGTGTCCCGCGTTTTCCAGAATCACCTTCTGTGAACCGGAAATTTTCCGGTGCATATACTCTGTGGCGGCAAGGTAGGGCTCATCCTGAGCGCCGACCAGCAGCAGGGTAGGTACTTCAATGGCAGGCAGGGAGTCGATCACCTGTGCCGTCTGTTGAGTCAGAATCCCCCGGGCAGCCAGCGCCAGGCCGTTGGCGCTCTGGTGCTGAGCCTGGGAGACTTCATCACTACCGGAGAGTGCGGCAAGACCCCGTTTCAGGTACTTTTCCGCCTGACGCTCGGCGAAGCGATTCCAGCCTGACCTGGCTGTATCACTGCGATAGCCAGGGCCTGTATCGAACAACAGCAGTGCGCGGCAACGCTCCGGATGGCAGCGGTAAAACCCAAGTGAGAGATACCCACCCAGCGACAATCCCCCGATAATCGCCTGGTCTGCCCCGGCAGTATCGAGCAGTGCCTGCATGTCATCGATGCAGAGGGCTTCTGAGTAGAGCCCGGGAGCATCCGGACTGTCACTTTGGCCATGCCCTCGCATGTCCCACAGGATCAGTGTATGGCTTCGGCTCAATGCTTCGATCTGAGGCTGCCACATCTGGCTGGTGGCAGCAAAGCCATGGCTCAGTAACAGTACAGGACCTGTGCCGTGAACTTCGTAATAAATCTTAACGCCGTTTTGTTTCAGGTAGGGCATCGACGGCTTCTCCTGGTCTAAGTCAGCCCGAATGCCGGGCACTGAGAATCAAGGGTTTATCGCTGCTGGTAATTCAGTACCAGACCGGGGTGCTGCCAGGGCAGGGCAATCAGTCTTCCCGTGGATGAAAGGGTGACGTAAGCGGTCTGCATGTCTTCTCCTCCGAAACAGATGTTGGTGGTGAGGATGTCCGGCATGGGTACGAAGCCCACTTCCGTGTTGTGTGGAGACACAATGGAAATGCCACCTTGAATCAGAGTCGCCACACAGATATTTCCAGCTGCATCCACGGCCAGGGAATCGTACAGGTAATAGCCATCTCTGCCGGGCAGCAGGCGCCCTCCATCGGGGCGGTCACCCTCTGCAGCATCGATGATGCCGGGTTCAGACAGTCGATACGCCCATAGCCTGCCGGTCTGGGTTTCAGCAACATACAGTTCTGTTTCGTCTGGAGACAGACCTATGCCATTGGGTCCTTCCAGAGGGAACAACACCTCCCGGACCTCACTCCCATCACTGCGCGCATAGAACACCCCGGTGCGGTCCTTGTCTCTCGCTCTGACCTTACCGTGATCGGTGAACCAGAAATTTCCCGCGCGGTCGAACACGATGTCGTTGGGCCCGCGCAGGGGCTGCTCGTTGCAATGGGAATAGAGTACTTCGGCCCTGCCGGAGTCCAGATCCACCCGCTCGATACGCCCGCCGCTGTAGTCTTCAGGTTGTTCACCAGGAATCATCAGGCCCTCATAATCGAGCCATTGAAAACCTCCGTTATTGCAGACATAGCAGTAGCCGTCGGGACCCAGAGCGGCGCCATTCGGGCCGCCGCCGAGATCCGCAATGACCGTCACCACACCCTCTGGCGAGACCTGTGAAAGAGTGCCCCGGGCGATTTCAACCAGCACTACGGATCCGTCAGGGAGCGCAATCGGACCTTCCGGGAATTTCAGATCCTCGGCAATAAGGGTGGTGCCTGGGGGAAGTTTGGGTGGTTGCATGCTTGTCTCGCGGTTGAGGCTGGCCAGTTGTGAGTGCTAAGGTCTGTTTTTCAGTTCTATGGTAATTCGATGGTAAAACAAGTGTTGATCCTTCTCCACACTTCTCGCCCTGCGTCTTGGGGAACTCCGAAGGCGATAATCCGTGCAGCCTGCTGTGCTGCACTATCTCGCTTGAAACGCAGGGCACTGCCCCGCATAAAACCCATTGGGTTTGTCTTACTCAGCACTGTTCTGACTGCTGCGTGTGGCGAATCGGAACACTCGCAACAGGGACGGTCGGAGGCCGATGATCTGGCCCACAACCTGCGCATCATCGACACTCATATCGATGTGCCTTATCGATTGGAAAAACACCCGGAAGACGTTTCAGTGGCAACGAAGTCGGGTGATTTCGATTATCCGAGAGCGCGGCAAGGCGGTCTGAATGTCGCATTCATGTCCATCTATATACCCGCAGCAGTCGATCGTGATGGTAAAGGTACAGCGCTCGCGGAGCGCTTGATCGATGGGGTCCGAAGCCTCGCTTTCAGAGCACCCTACAAATTCGGCCTGGCTACCTGTCGCGCTGATGTGGTGGAGAACGATGCCCTCAACAGAGTGTCCCTCGCCATGGGTATGGAAAACGGAGGTCCCCTGGCGTCGGCGGCCGACGCACCGGAGCATTTCTATCACCGCGGAATTCGCTATGTCACCCTGGCGCACAGCACGTGGAATGCCTTGTCAGACTCTTCTTATGATCCGGATGAACACTGGCAGGGTTTGTCTCCCACCGGTAAAGAAATGGTAGCCCGGTTAAACCGGCTGGGCGTCATGGTGGATGTCTCGCATATATCAGACAAGGCGTTCTGGCAGGTCCTGGCGCTGACCCAGGTTCCCGTTATTGCTTCCCATTCTTCTGCACGTCACTTTACGCCAGGGTTTCAACGCAATCTGGCGGACGACATGATACGTGCCCTGGGTGCAAATGGCGGTGTGGTTCAGATCAATGTAGGCAGTGGGTTCCTGACCCGCCAGGCCAGAGACTACTCCGATGCCATGAAACAGGCCCGGGAAAGCTATCTGGCGGAGCGGAGTCTGGATCCCGGCAGCCCGGAAGCCGCTGATTTCAATCAGCGCTACCGGGAGACCCACCCTTATCCCTACGCCTCCATTGCCGACGTGGTGGATCACATCGATCATGTGGTGGCTCTCGCGGGTATCGAGCATGTCGGCATCGGGACTGACTTCGATGGCGTGGGTGACACCTTGCCTGTGGGACTGAAAAGTGTTGCCGACTATCCCAATCTGATTCAAGGTCTGTTGGGTCGAGGTTATGACGCAAAGGCGATCGAAGCCATACTGGGAGGCAATCTGATGCGGGTGTGGGCAGCCAATGAAGCCTTCGCAACCGAGTCCGGGCAGCGACCTGAATGCGCGTCTTCCTGATTCTCCTGTGGGCAGTCTCCTGGGGCACGCTGACGTCGGGTTGTCAGACTTATCAGGCGGGCACACCCGGTCGTACGGTGGGTGAATTTACCGATGACATGGCGATACAGGCCAAGATAAAGACCAGACTCTGGGCTGATTCCCTGCTGAGTGGGTGGTTCATCAATACTGATGTCTATCGGGGTGTTGTGACCTTGAGCGGGCACGTCGCCAGCAAGTCTCTGAAACAGCACGCAACAGAGGTATGCGGGGGTATCCGAGGTGTCGTAAAAGTGAACAATCAACTGCAGGTGTCCGAATGATTATGCACATGGTACTGGCAATTCGATGACACTTTTGTTAATCGCTTTTGTTTCGAGTTTGTTCCTCTAACTTGTTGATTAATAAAATCGTATTGTTTTAAGTTATCAAAACTCCAATTTAATTCAATCGAATTAGGCTGAATGCGGGCGTTTAATCCCCAGAGTTATCCACAGCTTTTTTAAGGCCCGTTGGCAGCGGTTGTCAGAGCTTCTTCCTGCCAGGCACGGTCAGCCAGTCGCGAGGAGGCAGAAATGTTTTGTACAGTTCTGCCTCCGGAGTCCCCTCTGGGGGATGATAGTCGTATCGCCACTGCACCAGCGGGGGTAAAGAGGCCAGCACCGACTCCACCCTTCGACCCGACTGCAGACCGTATTGGGTGCCGCGGTCGATGGCGAGATTGAATTCTGCATAACGGCCGCGACGATAAAGCTGGAAGTCCCGTTCCCGCTCGCTCCAGGGCGTGTTTTGTCTCCGCTCGAACAAGGGGCGATAGGCCGGTAGAAAATGATCCCCGACCGAGCGCACAAAGCGGAAACTCTCTTCGAAACCGCCGCGTACCCAGTCATCGAAGAAAATGCCCCCGATACCCCGAGCTTCCTTTCGATGGTCGAGGTAAAAATACTCGTCGCAGGCCTG
>Ga0114931_10007696_pt1 | contig 13142 bp, 11 predicted proteins | sample 2SBtaG_FD_89579 | JGI IMG/M metagenome (GOLD analysis project Ga0114931, IMG submission 89579) | Deep subsurface microbial communities from Kolumbo volcano to uncover new lineages of life (NeLLi) - 2SBTROV14_V59a metaG | ecosystem: Environmental > Aquatic > Marine > Volcanic | place: Kolumbo... | reverse complement strand
CGCCCACGGCAGCGCGGTCGCGCCGTCGACCAGGGCGGCGAAGGTCGCCGCGCGAAACTGCCCCAGCCGCACGCGCACCGACAGCGCGAGCCCGAGCTCGAGGTTGGCCCGGTAGAGGGTGGTCAGGTCGCCGGTCAGCTCCACGCCGCCGGCCACCGGGCGACCGGCGGGCAGGCCGGCGGTCGCGAGCTCGGCCGAAACCATCGGCTCGAGCCCGGGCGCGCAGGCGACGAAGAGCTCGTGCTCGACCACGGCGGCAGAATAGCTCGGCCACTGGCGAAATTGCCAAGCGCTTTCCGACGCTTAGCAATTTGTCATTGTAATTAATCAATGGATTGATTAATTAATTGGACCCATGGCCCGCCCGATCCGTGCCAACGCCGCCGAGACCCGCCGCCGCATCCTGGCGTGCGCCCTGGCGCTGTTCAGCGAGCACGGCGTCGACGGCGTATCGGTGCGCGCGATCGCGTCTGCCGCCGGCGTCACCCTGGCCACGGTCCATCACTACTTCGGCAGCAAGGACGATCTGTACGCCGCCTGCATCGATTCGATGTACGCGGAGCTCATCGCCATGCGCCCGGTGCTGGCCAACGCGATCGCCGAGGCCGGCGACCAGGAGGTCGAGGTACTGGTCGACCACGCCGTGCGCACGGCCTTCCGCTTCGCCCGCGCCCACCAGATCGAGATGCGCCTCTTGCTGCGCCAGGTCGTCGTCGTCGGCGAGCTGCCGGGCGACCGCCGCGATCAGGGGCAGGTGCCGTTCCTCGATCAGATCGCGGCGCTGGTCGGCGCGCGCGTGCCCCGGCCGGCGGCCGAGGTCCGCCTCAGCCTGCAGAGCGTCGCCTTCATGGTCGCCCGCTACGCCATCTCCAGCGAGCGCGAGCTCGAGCTGTTCACGCAAACCAGCGGCGAGGCAGCGCTGGCCGCCGTCGAGGCCCATCTGATCCGGGTCGCCAGCGCCATCTTCCGCTAGAGAGTCGGTCCACCCTTCACCGCGAGGTCGTTCATGTCCGCCACCGTTGCCCAGCCCCACCCCACCGAGCGCATCCCCACCCCGCCGCCGAGCGGCCGCCACCTGCCGATCACCACCCGCTTCACCCTGGGCTCGATCATCACCGCCGAGCAGTGGGGGTTCCTCGACGAGCACGGCTTCCTGGTATTCGCCGGCGTCGCCTCGCAGGAGGAGTGCGACGCCATAAGCGCCGAGGCCGATCGCCTGGCCGCCGAATGGATGGCCGAGAGCCGCAAGAAGGTGTTCGGCATCCCGCTGTTCGTCGGCAAGGACGAGAACGCCGCACCGTACATCGCCCGCCTGCCGTTCACCTCCTGCTTCTCGCAGGTGATCCACGACTTCGTCCACGACGAGCGCTTTCGTCCCATCCGCGATCTGATCGGCAAGGACACCCGCGTCGGCGACCGCGAGAAGGACGGCGTGGTTATCAACCGCTACCTCAACGTGCCCGGCAGCGCCTACCCGCGACTGGGCTGGCACACCGACGGCCTGCGCGACCTGGCCTACCTGCGCATGCCCAAGCAGATGCTCAACGTCGGCCTGCACTTCGATCGCATCACCGCGGCCGACGGCGGCCTGCGCCTGATCCCGGGCACGCACAAGCAGGGCTTCCGCGACATGGCCACCCACAAGCTGTACTTCCTCGACCACGAGCCGGACCCTCGGGAGATCTGCGTCGAGACCGAGCCCGGCGACCTGACCATCCACGACGGCCGCCTTTGGCACCGCGTGCAGCAGTCGCCGCACACCGGCGCACGCAGCCTGCGCCGGTCGATGTACCTGCCGTACCTCACCGACGCCTACCAGCCCAAGGGCGACGACAGCCCGACGCCGATCTACCACCACATGGGCCGAGCGCTGCGTCGGCTCAAGGCGCTCAAGCTGCTCTGACCGAGGTGCCCATCACCGAGAGCTCACGGCGCTCTCGGCGACGCTGGCTCAGCCCGCCGGCGCCGTCTTGCGGTAGGTCTTCACCGGGCGGACCACGCCGTGCATCGAACGATCGGCTTCGCCGACCAGGGCGAACCCGGCCTTCTCGAGCACCTTGCACGAGGCGACGTTGTCGCTGGCGACGACGCCGTCCACGGCCGGCAACCCAAAGGTGCGGAGGCCCCAGTCCGACAGTGCCCGTGCGGCCTCGGTCGCGAGCCCCTTGCCCTGGTGCGCCTGTTCGATCGCGTAGCCGATCTCGACGACGTCGTCGTACGGGCTGAGCCCGACGTGACCGATCAGCTCGCCGCTGCTGCGCAAGCAGACGCCGAGGGCGAGCGGCGCCTTCGCCGGGACATCCGGCCGGTCGTACTGACTGACCAGATAGCGCAAGACACCCGACGCTTCTTCTTCGTCGGCGTAAACCTGGTCGGGGATCCAGGCGCGCATCCCCCGTTCCCGGCTCATGGCGAACACCTTGGCCGCGTCCGCCATGGTGAACGCGCGCAGCGTCAACGACGCCGTCGTGATCGGTAGTAGCTCGAGCATTACCTGCCGCGGAACCGAGCCGGCCGCCGCTCGATGAACGAGCGCACCCCCTCGGCCGCGTCCTCGCTGCTCATCAGCGCGCGGGCATCGTTCATCAGGTTCGCCTTGGCCGCACCTGGTCCCAGCTCGACGGTGCGCAGCGCGCTGCGCCGCGTCGCCTGCACCGCCATGGGCGCGCAGGCAGCGACGTGCTCGGCCAGCTCGATCGCGCGCTCCAGCTCCTTGCCCGCCGGCGTCACCTCCTGCACCAGCCCGATCCGCTCGGCTTCGGCGGCGTCGAACTCATCGCCCGTCAGCAGCCATCGCATCGCGTTGCCCCAGCCGGCCAGCTGTGGGAAACGCAACGTCGCGCCTCCGAATGGCATGATCCCGCGGTTGACCTCCATCTGACGAAACCGCGTCCCCGCGGCGGCCACCCGGATGTCGCTGGCCAGCAGAAGCTCGATGCCGATGGTCAGGCACCAGCCCTTCACCGCACAGACCACCGGCTTGCTCCGCCGCGGCTCGGTCAGATCCAGCGGATCGACCCCGCCGGAGAAGAGTGGCTGCCCGCTGGCAACCGCCGGCCCGACCTCGTTGAGCACCAGCCCCGACGTGAAGTGATCGCCGTGCCCGAACAACACCGCGCACCACAGCTCATCATTGGCCTCGTACGCCGCGTACGCCTCGGCCAGCTCGCGCAGCATGCGCACGTCGAACGAGTTGAGCTTGTCGGCCCGGTCGAGCCCGATCAAGAAGACGTGGTCGCGGATCTCGGTAGTGACGGTCGGCGCGTCGGACATTCCCCGGTCATACCAGGCCATGCGCCTGCTGTCATGAACCCGTCATTGTGGAAAAGGAACAACGGTAGAGAACAAACGCACATGCCTGGAAAGGAGCCGAATTCGTCCGCCCTCACCCAGGAGGGGCGGCGAAATTTGCCTCCCGATCCAGGCGTTTGTGTTTAGTTGAAGTAGTAGCGGATACCGAACGCCCCGTTGACGTCGACGTAGACACCGTTGTCGTAGCGAGAGTCGTGGTCGACGAGGAAGTCGAGAACCAGCGCGACCTCGAAGAACACGTCGAGTGGGACGTTGTTGAAATCCAGGGCGAGGCCCAACGGACCGCGCACGCCGAGCGCCGTGTAGTTGTTGAAGGAGTAGGTGCAGCGACCGCCCCGGTCGTAGGTGTAGCAGCGGTCGCCCTCGAGGAGGCGCGCGCCCACGCCGAAGTAGAGAGGCAGCTCGAGGGCGTGGGTCGACGCCAGGCTGACCGGGTGCTACAAGAAGTCGCCGTGCAGATGGAACGCGCGGCGATCGCGATAGCCGTAGATCGTACCCAGGCCGAAGTCGATGGCCGTGGAGCGGCCGACGAAGTACTTCCCCGACAGGCCGGTCGGCGCGCCGAGCATGAGGCCCAGACCGAAGGTCTTGTTGGCCTCGAAGTTGGACTTGTGGCCCAGCCCTTTCGGGCGAGGACGCGCGTCAGCGGTCGACGAAAACAGAACGATCGATAGAGCAACTGCAACGGCGGCGGTCACGCTGCTGCGGGTCGTACCTTGTCGCATATATAACTGGGTCCTTCCTGGAACGATCTAGACGGAGGTTTCAGACAGGATGCAGTTGCCGTACCTAGCTGCAGTGGTGAGAACGGGCGCGAAACCACGCGCCGCGTACGGATCGCGGAACCGATCGGTTCCCGGGGTGTGAACGGCGGGCACAGTGCCCGACGGCCGCGGCGGTCACTCCAGCTCGTTGGCCTCGATTCGCCGGTTCTTCTGCCGCCCCTCGGCGGTCTTGTTGGACGCGATTGGCTTCTCATCGCCGTAGCCGACGGCGGTGAGACGACTGCCGTCGATGCCCTGGGCGATGAGGTAGTCGCGAACGGCGTCAGCCCGCTTCTGCGACAGCTTCTTGTTGGCCTTCTTCTTGCCGACGTTGTCGGTGTGGCCGGAGATTTCGATGCGCGCCGACGGCTTGTGCGTCATGTATTCGACCACGGTGTCGAGCTGCAGGTGCGACGCGGCGGTGAGCGTTGCGCTCCCGGTCTCGAACTCGACGCCTTTGAGCACGAACGGCGGCACGGGCGCGTCCTTGACGGTCGCGTTGGGATAGTCGATCCGATTGTAGCGCATCGTCAGCTTCAAGTTCAGACGCGGCTTGTTGGCGACCTTGACCCTGGCGGTGACTCCGTCGCGGCGACCCAGGCTCAGGTAGACCAGGCTGTAGGTCTCGCCGACGGGAACGAGCACCTCGGCGAACCCGTCGTCGTTGGTCTCCCCGGTGTAATACTTCTTGCCCTCGGGCGAGGTCAGGGTGATGACGATGCCGTTGATCGGATCGCCCTTGTTCTTGTCGACGACGAAGAACCGAACCGCGGCCTCGGTGTCGGTGGCCTGCAGCTTTCCCTGTTTCGGGCGCGACGATGCGTTTGCCTTGTTGACCGCAAACTCTCCCGCATCGCTCGGCTTTGGCCCGGGCTTGTCCGCCGGAGCGCTGGCGTCGCCCGCGGTCGTTCCCTCACCGGCCGAGGCGGTGCTGTCGCCCGCCGAGGCGGCTCCATCACCCGCCGACGCGCTGCTGTCACCCGCGCTCGCGCTGCCGGGTACCGTCGCCGGAAGCGAGTTGCCCTTTTGCGGGCCTCCGCAGGCGAACAGACCGATCGTCAGGATGGTGGTGAGATGTCGTAGCATGCCGGTCCTTCCTCCTTCAGCACCGTAGACGCTGGCAACGTAACACATGCGCGCGCACTATCGCGGGCGCCCCCGCGCGGCTGCGAACGCGCGCGCCAGGTCGGCGGCAGACGCGCGCCCCCACAGACCTCGATTATATGGCTCTGCGCGCCCGCCGCATGAAGTAGAGCCCACTCAGCACCAGGCAGACGCTGGTGAACACGCTGGTCACATACGAGAACCAGCGGAAGAACTCGAGCTTGGAGATGTCGGCCTGGCCGAACATCTTGTACAGCACCGCGGCGACCGAGCCGGCGTAGGCGACCGCGTCGCTCACGTAGATGAGGAAGACCGCGGTGGCGACCACGCCGATGGCGGCGATCATGCGGTCGAACAACACGCAGCCGTACGGCACGTAGCCCAGATACAGCCCCAGTCCGACCGCGATCATCCAGGTCATGCCGCTGATCATTCCGGCGTCGAACATCAGCGTGCTGGCGCCGATGAGCAGGCTGCCCGCGAGCATGATGACGAACGTGCCCAGCAGGCCCCAGCGATTGTCCTTGACCAGGTAGAGGAGCCCGAGAACCACCATCACCGCCAGCGCGATGGGGATCTCCGACAGGGTGAACACCGCCGGCTTGCCCCCCGCGCCCAGCCCGGCCCAGATCTCGGCGGCGTAGTTGTCGCGAAAGTCGCGGTACGCGGTCTGGAACAAGTAGACGATGATCAGCAGCACCAGCCCGCCGAGATAGCGCGAGACGAACCAGCGGCGCTCGCGCTTGAACATCGGCTCGCGCTCGACGCGGGCCTCCACGTCTGCCGCCGCCGGCGGCGGCAGCAGGCTCAACCCGTACACGCCGGCGAGAAACAGCGGCAGGAACAGCGCGCCGGTGAGGGCCGGCATCCACTCTTCCGGCACACCGGTCTGCATCAGCCAGCTACCAACCGATTTGACCGCGCCGCTGGCGACGATATACGAGCAGCTCAGCCCGGCACCGAGGATCTCGGAGGTCCGGCGCCCCTCGAGGAAGCTGAACACCACGCCCCACACCGCGCCGAGAGGCAAGCCGTTGAGGAAGATGGCGAACACCTTGCCGTTCGGGGGCAGCACCGCGAACAGCAGCAGCGCCGCTTCGGCCCAGGCGATCAGCAACAGCAGCGCCACCGCCCTGCGCCGCGGCGGCAGCTCCGAGTTGAACTTGATGCCGAGAAACTTCGACAGCGCGTAGCCGATAAGCTGGCTCACGATCAGCGCGCCCTTGAGATCGAAGATCCACACGTCGAAGCCCGCGTACGCCGCCGCAGCGAACGGCTTGCGGTAGCTGTACATGCAGAAGTAGGTGGTGAACGCCATCGCCACCGCGTAGGTGCTGAACAGCCACGGCGGCGCGGCGGCCAGCCAGCGAGTGACCCGGCGCTCGGACATCGGCCGAGACTAACCTGAGGCGCCGAGCGCGGGCGACTTCGCCGCTCTGACCCTACGGGCGGGCGCCATCCACCAGCGGAGCCGGCGTTGCCGGTCACATCCGGCGGAGACCGACTCTACCGACCATGAACACACCGCTAGAGGCTAGAACCCAGAGCGCCGATCGGTTTGCGGCGCGAAGCTAAATCGCGTAGATGCGAGCAGGGCAAGGAGCGAAGAAGGAGTTGGGTGGGGCTCAGCGACTGATGAGCGACGCCGCTACTTCAGCATGGTCGACTGCACGCCGGTCACCAGCGCCTGAACCGCACGACTACTCGCAAGGGCAGATGGAGCGCGTCGACGAAGCCCCGCAGGGGTTGTGCTGGTCCAGCGTGTTGCGAAGCTTCGACGGGCAGGTACTGACCGTCGAGCAGTAGAGCGGAGCGAGCAAGCCTCCGCCCACCGAATGGGTGCCCGACTCGTCCTCCAGGCACGCGTACCGATAATTGGCGATGACGACCGGCGTGGTAACGCCGAACGCGTCGCTGATCGCTTGGCACTCGGCCGCGGTGTTCTGGGCCTCGAACCAGACGGTGTCGTCGGCGAGCGGGGTCAGGCCCATGGCGGCGCAGACGCTGTTGCACGGCTGCCCGCACTGGTTGGGGTCGTAGCACCAGGTGAGCCCGTTCGCTTGCACACAGACCGCGGCTGCGCCTCCATCGGCGCTCACGGTCGTCCCGCCGTCGGTGGTCGTGCTCGTCCCAGCATCGGGCCCGGTCGCGGTCCCGCTATCGATGGCACCCGCCGCGGTCCCGCTGTCAATGGCACCCGCCGCGGCGTCGCTATCCGTGGCCTTGCCGCCGCCATCGGCAACCGGGCCCGGCCCGCCATCACCGGTCAGATACTCGAAACCGAAACGACCGCAGCCGCCGAGCAGCGTGACCAGAGCTGCCGCCGAGATGGCCGCCGAGCCGGTGATCCGTGAACAACGAGACATCGGAGTACCGTCGATCTTTCATTGTACTCTGGGGCCGAAAAAGTCGGAAGCATCGTCCCCGAACACCAACACCTACATCGCGCCCGGTCCGACGATCTCTTTCACCAGGAGGTGATCGCCACCAAGTCTCTACGAGCTGCGCGACGAGAACAAACGCTCCACCATGCCGACGCGCTGTACCAACTGGTTTTGCCCGCGCAGGATCTTGTCGATGACGATCGCCTGCTTGAGATTGACCTGGTAGGTGTTGACGGCGAGGGCCTTGTCTTTGTCGGCCTGGCGGTTCTGGCTCATCATGATGACCGGCGCCTGCAAAGCGGCCAGGGACGACAGCATCAGGTTGAGCAAGATGAAAGGGTAGGCGTCCCAGCGCAGGGAGCCGCCCGCGCCGGCATCGCAGGGACGGAGCTTCGTCAAGCGATCTGCTGGCCCCAAGGGCGTGTAATCATTACTTGACAGCGTCTGGACTGACATGTCAGTCCAGTTCTTGTGATGAACGACGATCAACGCTTCGTGGGGATCGATCTGGGGGCGGAAACGCTCAAGGTGGTCGAGCTAATCGCGGGTTCGGGCGGCCTTCGCATCGGCCGGCGGCGACTCGTAGACCATTGCAAGCAGCCGGCGCGCGCGGTGCGCGAGGTCCTGGCGGAGCTCGACTGGGAGGGAGTGACGTCTGCGGCCGCGACCGGCCGCGCGTCGCGCATGCTCGAGCTGGGCCGCGTGCCGCCCAAGGCCGCGCTCGCCCGCGGCGTCGGCCACGCCTTCCCGCAGCTCGACACCGTCACCGTGGTCTCGATCGGCAGCCACGGCTTCTCGGTGCTGGAGCTGCGCGGTGGCGAGCACCAGATCTATAGAGAGAACTCGCGCTGCTCGCAGGGCACCGGCAACTTTCTCCGCCAGCTCGTCGAGCGTTTCGACCTCACGGTCGAGCAGGCGAGCGAGATGTGCGCGGAGGTCGCGAAGCCAGCCGCACTGTCGGGCCGCTGCCCGGTCATCCTCAAGACCGACATGACCCACCTCGCCAACAAGGGCGAGGACCGCGCGGCCATCCTCGCCGGCCTCTATGACGCCGTGTGCGAGAACGTCCAGGTCCTGATCAAGCCGCGCGTGTCTCCCGGCAAGGTCCTGCTCGCCGGCGGCGTCATGCGGTCGTACCGCGTGCGCGAGAACTTCCGTCGATTCCTCGCCGGCAACGGCATGGAGCTGATCGAGTTCTCAGACGAAGACCAGCAGCTCTACCTCGAGGCGCTCGGCGCCGCGCTCGACGCGGCGGAGCGTCGCGAGGCGATCCCGGCGCTCGACGCGCTGTTCGCCGACTCCCACGACGGTCACTTCGAGCGCGTACCGTCGCTCGTTCGCGCGCTGGCCGACGTCGTGCGCATGCCGCGCGTCGAGCTGACCGACGACGGCCGCTCGCGCCGCATCGTGCTCGGCTTCGACATCGGCTCGACCGGCTCGAAGGCGCTGGCCCTCGATTTCGCCGAGCGCCGTCCGGTGTGGGAGGGCTACATCAACACGCTAGGCGATCCGGTCGGCGCCGCGCGCAAGCTCGCCGCGAAGTTCCTGTCGGAAACCGGCGGCCGCCACACGGTCCACGCCGTCGGCGCGACCGGATCGGGCCGAGAGATCGTCGGCTCGCTGATGTCGAGCTGCTTCGGTTGTGCGCCGGTGTTCGTGCTCAACGAGATCGCCGCTCACGCCGCCGGTGCGCACTACTTCGACGACCAGGTCGACACGATCTTCGAGATCGGTGGCCAGGACGCCAAGTACATCCGCCTCGACGGCGGCCGCATCTGCGACGCGGCCATGAACGAGGCGTGCAGCGCCGGCACCGGATCGTTCATCGCCGAACAGGGTGGCAAGTTCGAGGAGGTCGGCGACGTCGTCCAGATGGGCGAGCTCGCGCTCCAGGCCGACCACGGCGTCTCGCTGGGCCAGCACTGCTCCGTCTTCATGGCCGAGGTCATCGACGAGGCGGTCTCGGCCGGGGTGCCGTCGCCGCCGATCCTGGCCGGCATCTACGACTCGATCATCCAGAACTACCTCAACCGCGTGAAGGGCAACCGCTCGGTCGGCAAGCGCATCTTCTGCCAGGGCATGCCGTTCATGTCCGACGCACTGGCCGCGGCCGTCGCCCGTCAGACCGGACGTTCGGTGGTCGTACCGCCGAACCCGGGCACGATCGGCGCGCTCGGGATCGGACTGCTTGCCGCCGACGAGATCGACGTCACCACCATCCCGCCGCTCGACCTGCGCCCGTTCCTCGACGCCACCGTCGACCGCAAGGACACGTTCGTCTGCAAGGCGAAAACCGGCTGCGGCGAGCCCGGCAACAAGTGCAAGATCGACCGCATCTTCACCCGCGTCGCCGGCAAGAAGCAGAAGTTCCTGTGGGGCGGAAACTGCTCGCTCTACGACAAGGGCACGACCAAGCGCAAGCTGCCGGACCTCTCGCCGGATCCGTTCCGCGGCCGCGCCGACCTGATCGCCGCGATCATCGACCAGACCTCGAAGTCGACCGGCCGTCCAGTCGTCGCGATCACCGACGAGTTCGCGCTCAAGAACCTGTTTCCGTTCTTTGCCACCTTCATCGACCGTCTCGGCTTCGACGTTCGCGTCTACAGCGGCGCCGGTCGCAGCGCGCTCAAGCGCGGCATCGAGGACGCCAGCGTACCGTTCTGCGCGCCCATGCAGATGTACCACGGCGTCGTCGCGCAAATGCTCGACGACGAGCCAGAGTACGCGGTGTTGCCGCGCCTGCGCGAGCTGCCGCGCCAGGGCGACGAGCCGCGGGCCGGGACCTGCCCGATCGTCCAGGCTTCACCCGAGATCCTTCGCAAGCAGGCGGGCAATCGCTCGCGGACCAAGCTGATCACCCAGCGCATCGACATGGGCTCCGGCAACCTCGACTCGGAGCGCTTCGTGTCGACCACGCGCGCGCTCGCGAGCCAGCTCGGCGCCGAGGCTCGGTTCGAGTCGGCGCTGGCCGCGGCGCGCCGCGCACAGCGGCAGTTCGAGCGCGGCTGCGCGGAGCTCGGGCGCGAGGCGCTGGAGTTCGCCCAGGATCACGGCATCCCGGCGGTCGTCGTGCTCGGTCGCAGCTACACCATCTACAACGACGTCCTCAACTCGAACGTCCCCAACTTGCTGCGCTCGCAGGGCGCGATCGCGATCCCGGTCGACTGCTATCCGGTCGACGAGGAGGTCCCGGTCTTCCACGACATCTACTGGGGCTACAGCCAGGCAAACCTGCGCGCCGCCCACCAGATTCGCCGCACCGACGGCGTCTACGCGGTGTTCTGCTCCAACTACTCGTGCGGTCCGGACAGCTTCAACCTGCACTTCTTCTCCTACATCATGGAGAACAAGCCGTTCGCGATCATCGAGACCGACGGCCACTCCGGCGACGCCGGCACCAAGACCCGCATCGAGGCGTTCTTGTACTGCGTCGAGGGCGATCGACGGCTGCCGCACGGCCAGCGCGCGGCACTGCACCGCTCGGAGTTCCTGGAGATCGAGCGCGACAAGATCGGCATCCCGGACGCGCGCCGGCGTGGCGACCTGGTGTTGATCCCTCGCATGGGGCCAGGCGCCGAGGTGCTCGCGGCGACGCTGCAGGCCGAGGGACTGCGCGCGGAGGCGCTGCCGGTGCCGACGCGCGAGTCGCTTCGCCTCGGCCGGCGCTACACCTCGGGAAAAGAGTGCGTGCCGATGACGATCACCACCGGCAGCCTGCTCGAGCGGATCGAGCGCGACCGAGACACCGACGAGCGGTTCGCGTTCCTGATGCCCAGCGCCAACGGCCCGTGCCGCTTCGGCTCCTACAACCTGCTGCACAAGATTCTTTTGGAGAAGACCGGCTGGAAAGAGCGGGTGCGTATCATCACGCCGGTGGACAACGCCTACTTCGACGGCTGCTCCGCGGATCTGCAGATCCGCGTGTGCCTCGCGTTGGTCGCCAGCGACGTGCTGATGGCCGCGCTGCACGACGTGCGTCCGGTCGAGAAAGCGCCCGGCCTGGCCGACGAGATCTACCAGCGCTACTTCGCCGAGCTCGCGCAGCTCATGCGGAACGTGAAGCCGGGCGGACTCGTCGGTGCACTCGGACAGCTGTCCAACGGCATGTTCGGCGTCCGCGACCTGCTGCGGCGAGCGGCGGCCGAGTTCCGGGCGGTCAAGGACTTCACCCGCGACCTGCCGACCGTCTCGGTCGTCGGCGAGATCTATGTCCGGCTCGATCCGTTCGCCAACGACAACGTCGTGCGCAAGCTCGAGGCGCGCGGGCTGCGCGCCCACGTCGCGCCATTCCACGAGTGGCTCGACTACATGACACACCTCAAGACGCAGCGCCGCCAGGAAGGCTGGCCGCGCCAGGGCGACGGTCCGTTCGACTCATTCGTTACCGGCACGCTGCAGGCGACCGCGACCGGCCGGCTGTACGAGGTGATGGAGCACGCGCTCGGTTGGGGGCAGCGCACGACCGTCGCCGATGCGGTCGCCGCGGCCACGCCCTACGTCGATCCAGAGCTGCACGGAGAAGCGGTCCTCACCGTCGGCGGTCCGGTGTTCGAGCACGACCACGGCGAGATCGACGGTGTCGTTGCCGTCGGGCCCCACGAATGCATGCCCAACAAGGTGGCGGAGGCGCAGTTCGCCCACGTCGGAGAGGAGCGCGGGCTGCTGTCGCTCACGCTCGCCCTCAACGGCGACCCGGTCGACCCGGAGCTGATCGACCGTTTCGCGTACGAAGTCAAAGAGCGCTATGCCCGCACGCGGACCAACCCGCGCAGCCGCGAGGCTCGGCCGCCGGCAGCGGTATTCCAGAAGATGGCGGTCATGGCCGCGCTCAAGCTGATGACGCCGTTCGGCGAGCGCCGCGAAGGTGGCGGCTTGCACGTCCCGTTCGTTCCGCTGAGCAAACTCAGCCGGCGCACGCGCGCCAAGCGTTCCTGACCGAGCCTCCTTGGTGGCAGGGAGCCGGCGAAGGGTCTGTTTCGTCGCCCACCGACCGGGCAAGTTGAAGCTTTCAGCCATGGCGACGGAGCGGCCGCGAAGTCGAACCCGGGACATCGCCGAAACGACGAAAGCCTCCCGACCGGCGGGAGGCTTTCGCGTATGAGCGATAGCGCGAGCGTTAGTTGCGGCGCAGCGCCATGACCAGCGACGCGGTGCCGCCGGCGATGGTCAGCCAAAGGCCCCAGCCGCTGAGGAAGCCGACGGTGCGGAGGATCAGGTAGCCCAGCCAGCCGAGGACCAGGATGCCGGCGCCGCCGCCGAGAACGCGACCGGCGCGGCCGCGGGCGACGAAGGAGCCGAGCAGCGCGGCGACGCCGCCGAGCGGAACCAGGTAGGCCATCTTGGGGCTGAGCAGGCCCAGCTCGAACGGCACCGGCGCGCGGGCCATGTCGAAGCCGGTGGCGCCCCAGCTGGCGAAGCTGCCGTCCTTGGTCACCCACGGCAAGAAGAAGCCGGCGATGACGAGGAGCGACGGGAAGGTCATGCCCTCCACCTTGTTGGCGATGGCCAGGCCGACGAGCGAGATGCAGCCGGCGATGACCATCCACAGGCCCCAGCTCATGCCGAAGATGGCGAGCTT
>Ga0114931_10007695_pt1 | contig 13143 bp, 16 predicted proteins | sample 2SBtaG_FD_89579 | JGI IMG/M metagenome (GOLD analysis project Ga0114931, IMG submission 89579) | Deep subsurface microbial communities from Kolumbo volcano to uncover new lineages of life (NeLLi) - 2SBTROV14_V59a metaG | ecosystem: Environmental > Aquatic > Marine > Volcanic | place: Kolumbo... | reverse complement strand
TTTTCTTTTTTTGCTTTGAGAAGAGCATATGTTGAATCCTTTCCTCCAGAGTATAAAACTGCAAGCTTCATAAACTAATAAGAGTGGATAAAAATTTATAAAATAGACTATTTGAACAGACTTAATGAGAACTTTTATTATTTTTTCAATTTTGGTTTTTTTGCTTCCTTTAGTCTTAGTTCATTTTCTAACAAATATTACTCACATCTCTAATGTGCCTCTTGATAAAGACACCACTCTTCATGCAGGAGAGGGAGAAATTTGTGAGAATTCATATACTAAAATTGAATGTCAAGAAGGTCTTGTCTGTACACCAATTACAGAGAAACCACGTCTTACCGCCGTTTGTCTTAAACCCGGGACAAAACTAAATGAAGATTTAAGCTATAAATATACTATTGAAAAAATAAATAGCACAAATTGAAATCTTATTCTTTTTTTTGTGCGGGTGTTTCCTTAGCAGGAACTTCTTCAGGTGCTGGAGCAAATGCCTTTTCAATTACAGCATCTCCTTTTGTTACTTTTAGATTTAATTGGTGAGTTTTAGGTCCAACTGTATTTCCTGCAACAGTTTTTCTAACTCTTAGACCACCAAATCTTTTTTTTCTTAATTTTCCTCGAAACCCAAGAGATTTTGCAATTAATATTTTCTTTCTATTTTGTCCAACTACATCTGCTCTCATAGGGAATCCTTGAGCATCAGATCCCCCTGTGATTGTAAATTTAACTCCGGAATAACCTAATACTTCTCCATTAAGTTCTTCCCCGAGCACTCGTGAATGTAGAGCCTCAGCTTCTTGTGTGGAAAGTTCCTTTTGATACGTCTTTCCTGATTTTGTTCCAATTACAACTTTTAATGCCATATTGATAGTATAGGAAATGAAAAAGTGTTTATAAATTAAACTCATCTAAATACTTTTGAGGCTATAGAATTTATTTTTTTAAAAATTTCTTTCTTAGTTCCTTTTAACTCTATAAATTCAACCTTATTCTTTATACATTCTTTTTTGTACCAATCATTAAATAACTTAATATAACGTATTTCCTTTTCTTTAACCCAATCTTCATAAGAGTTTGCTTCTCCCCACAAACCTCTTTCATAGGCTACTTTTTTAATAATTTTTTCACCATTTTGAATAAGAAAAATTGGAGTAAATTCTATATCTTTCATTTTTTTAATTTCTCGAATCATTTCAGGATGAATTGATATTCCCTCTAATATATATGAATCCCAATAATTATTTTCTTCTAAAAATTTTTTAACGCCTTTAAAAACTTCTATATCTCTTTTTTTTTCTTGTGCAATTGCCCCCTTAATATTTGAATAATATTTTGTCCAAAAACTTTCAGCGGTATGTTCTTTATCTAAAAATAAATCGGGATATTTGTTAATACTGACTACTTCACACATCCATTCTCTCATCAAATCAGTAGATATCCAAGGAATTCTATATTTAATTGATAGTTTTTTTGCAATTGTTGTTTTTCCTACTGTTGGCGCCCCACCTATAAATAAAATTTTTCGGACCATATCAAGATATAATCTATAAACATTATAAGTTTTTCTCCCGTTATTCCCCCCTAATTAAAAGCAATAAATATTTATAAACAAGATTTGCTAGTTTGAAAGTAAATGATATCATTTTCATTCATTTCTCTTTTGTCTGCAGTAGTTTCTGTGTTTGTTATTTTAACAGTTTTATCAATTTTTCAAAGAGTTTATGAAGAAGATTATAAAAGACCTTGGATATATATTGGTGGAAGTGGTATTTTTTTGGGCTCTTCTCAATTACTTAGATATTTTTCAAATACTTTTGGATTAAATATTTTCGATGTTGCTTTAACTCAGGCTCTAACTCTTTTGCTTGAATTTGTTGGGATTTCGTTTCTGGCTTACGGTTTGTTTAAAGAATATTGGATATTGAAATATTTTAAAGGGAGGTTTGTAAAAACTAAATTTATTCCTGTGCAAGAAGGTACACTCGGTGGTGAAATTGATTTGAATGTGTCTAAGGGAAATTCGTATTTGGCAATTAAAAAAGATAAAAAAGTTTTAATAGATAGATTTGCTGAAGCAACAAAGAAAGGATTTGAGGGTTTTCTTATAACAGAACAAAATCCTAGAGAAATTAGAAAAGAATTTTCAATATATAAAACACCAATAGCATGGATAAATCAACTTGAAAACTCGTTTAATTCTGATTATTTAAAAGAATTTCTTGATGAGAACTCTGACGTTGTTGATCCGATTGAATTAAATAATTTGATTAGTTATGTCGATAATTTCTTGGAACAAAGTATGAGCCCATTTATCTTAATTGAACTTGATTTTATTTTGAAAGTTAATAATTATCTTATTGTTGATGAGTTTTTACAATATGTAAATAATAGAATTAAAAAATATGAAGGAATTATGATTTGTCTATTAAATTCTGACATATTAAGTAATGAACAATTAAGCTCTCTTAGTCGTTTTATTAAAAACTTAGAATGATTATCTAAATAATCCTTTTAGTCTATCTATGAGACTTTTGTCCTTTAGAGTTTTTGCATAATTCATTAGAATTTCTTTTTGCTCTTTTGTTGTTTTAGATGGAATTTCAACATTAATCTTTACATAAAAATCTCCATTAGAGTTATAATTAAATAGAGGAAGTCCCTTTCCCTTTAACCTTAAAACCGTTCCAGATTGAGTTCCTTGTGGAATTTTTATCCCTAATGTTTTATCAAAATGTTTTAATTCTACTTCGTCTCCTAGTATCGCTTGTACAAAATTAATGTCAAATGTTGTATATAAATCAGAACCCTCAACATCATACTTTTTATGCTTTTTCACAAATACTCTTAAATATAAATCTCCATAGTCTGATGTTTGTCTATCGTAATTTCCTTTTCCTTTAATTTTTAAGGTAACACCACTCTCAATTCCTTTGGGGATTTTTATAGTAACTGACTTTTTTTCTCTTTGTGTTCCTTCCCCACCACACTTAGAACAGGGATTACTTATTTGTTCTCCTTCCCCACCACACTTAGGGCATGTTCTTTGGGTTCTTATTGCCCCTAAAATAGATCTTTGTGTTTCTATTATATATCCTGAACCATTACATGTGCTACATGTCTGTACATCTTTTGAGTTCTTTGCTCCTTTTCCAGAACATTCACTACATATCTCATCAACTGTAATATTTATCTCTTTTTCAACCCCATAATAGACATCTTCAAGAGAAATCTCAACTTGTTCTTGAATTGAAGTGTCTTTTCTTTGTCTACCTCTACTAGAACCTCCTCCAAAACCCCCAAAACCTCCAAACCCAAAAGACTCAAAAATATCATCAATATTTATACCAAAGTCTCTTGGGTCAAATCCTTGTCCACCACCAGAGAATCCTTGAGGTCCTCCTGCTGTTCCGTATGTGTCATATTGTTGTTTTTTTTGATCATCTAGAAGAACTGCTGCCGCCTCATTTATCTCTTTAAATTTTTGTTCTGCATTGTCTTCTTGAGAAACGTCAGGATGATATTTTCTTGCAAGTTTTTTATATGCTTTTTTTATATCTTCTTTAGAAGAGGACTTATCTACTCCAAGTGTTTCATAATAGTTCTTAGCCATGTTATTATAAATTAAAATAAGCAACAATTATTTATAAATATTTTCACAAAAAAAGAAAAAATGAGCCAAAGTTAGGATTTGAGAAGAAAATTGGATTATTGAACTACTAATGTGTAAGGGGGTGAAAATACGTTGGCAGGTACTAAATCTCCTATTTCATACGATACATAATCATTACCTCTTCTAAATAAAATATTTGAAATCTGTCTAAATATGTCATAGACACTTTTAATTTCATCAGCAGTATATGTTCTGAAATGATTTTTAACTGCACTCTCACTTTCAATCCAGTTTAAATATCCACCAAATACATATACAAATGAACTCTTCACTAAATTTAGTTTGTTTCCTATTTTTTGTTCTCTTTTGTCTGCTTCCTCATCTGATTGATTTTTATCACCTTCTCTTAAAAAAAAACTCCAAAAAATCGCTGCGTCAAATGCTTTAGAATAATCTATTGAAATTTCTCTCCTCTGTTTTTGAATATTGTCAAAAAGAAGCGCTCTTGAAGGTTCAGTGATTATACCCTTACATCTTTTTTCTTTTGGAAGAAGTTCTCTATCTAGTAATGCTGCTCTTATTTCTAATTCTTCTTTACGATCATTATATTTAAAATATCTCTTAAATGCATCTATATATCTCCTTTCTAAAAATTCTCTTCCTTTTCTGTATCCTTTAAGTTTTGAAAGTACACTTTCTAAATCTATTCTGTGTTTATTATTAAAAACAAAATCAAAAATTGGTTGAAAAATGCCCTCGAGACCATGTTTTAAATCTGAAATCAAAAGATTTTTCTGATTTGCTCCAGTAAATATTACGCAGGGTTCTGTTTTCTGAAGTTCGTAAAATTCCATAATCTTATTATCAAGACCAATCTTTTAGGTTTATATAATTTATTCAAAAGTTTTATATATGAATTATATAATCACAATAAATCATCATCTATATCAATGTCTTCAATGTCAATATCTTCAATGTCCTCATCAAGTTTATCAGAATCAGTTTGTGTTACTTGCTTTTTTGTGGTTTTAGAATCCTCTGCAGAGTTTTTCTTAGATTCACTTGAAGAATTGAAAGAAAAAACAGGACCAATAAGATTAAAATTAATGTGTCTCAATCTTAAATTTTTTAATTAATTTTATTATATATTTCATTCCATAATTTGTGAAAATGGCTTGCTAATTCTTTTGATTCAACTAAAATTGCTGAAAAAGTATTCTCAAAAGTGTAAAATATGACTTTGTCTTTGAATATACTCATAGGAGGAGGAAGAGTTTGTGAAGTAAATTTGATATTTGATCTATCATAATCTTCTAATTTTTCTTTATTTGAAAGGTGTGAAATCCCTTTAACTTTTAATTGTGATGCTTTTCTTCTAGTTTCGATTATTTTAAAAAAATCAATAATCTCATCATTTAAATTACTATGATCTACACCAAAGTACTTATGTAAGTCTCCTTTATTTGAGTTTTCAAATATTTTTAATGAAGCAGTTGTCATGCCTTTCTTTCCAGTAAAAATTTCAACTTTGAGTGAAATATCAATGTTATCTTTTTTTAGAATTTCTAGTTTTGGAATAATAGATGAGAAGCTTTGAGCTTTGCTTTGAATTAACTCTTCGACAACTTTAGGATTTAAGGGAAAGTAATGTTTGATTTTATCTTTTAAAATAAAGGATATGAAACCTTTTTCTATAAGAGATTTTAATGCATTGTGTACACCTGAGCTTTGAAGAGAAGTATTTGTTATAATTGCCCCTACTTTGCTATCACCTAACTTTAGAAGTTCTAGATAGATTTTTGCTTCAGTGAGTGATATTCCTGTGTTTTCAATGATGTTTTCTAATAAATTCATGTATTAACAGAGATTATTATATTTATAAATCTAACTAAACTCTCTCTTTTTGGAGAGTTCTGATTTAAGTAATTTCTAGTATTATATATAGTACAACAAATGAAGTTGAAATTGATTAAAATGAAAAAAAATATTAAAGAATTACAGGAAAAATATAAAGGATATTGGGAATCAAAAAATTATACACAAATAGATTCTTTTTCTTTAGAACCAAATAATAAAGGAGGAGGGAAAGAGGCAATATTAACTCCTGCGGGAATTCATCCATTAGTTCCTTATCTTTTGGAAAAGAAAATATTTGATGTTGATAAAGTTTTTAATATTCAGAAAAGCTTTAGGCCTGGAGATATAAAAAAAGTGAAAGATGGATATCATCATAGCTTTTTTCATATGTTAGGAGCTTTTACATTTAAAAACCATTCAAGGAATAAGTTAATTAATGAGATGTTTAATTTTTTAACAAGAACCTTAAACATTCCCTTAGAAAAGTTAGCAATTACTGTTTATGAAGGAAATGATGACTTTGAATTTGATAAAGAATCTATTGAAACTTGGAAAACCTTAGGAATAAAAAAAGAAAGAATTGCACTCGTTGATGATATGTTAATAAATAATATTGTAAAAAATGGACCTATTGGTTTTGGAACTGAATTTTATTATTGGAAAAAGAATTCAAAAGTTCCTAAAATATTTAATCCACAAGATAATGGTTGGTTAGAAATAGGTGGATTCACGGAGTATATGTTTTCAAATGAAAAAGATAAAAATGGAAACTATAAAAAACTAAAAAATGCTAAAATTGATTCGGGTTTTGGTCTTGAAAGACTTTCTTTATTAAATACAGGAATTGAAGATACTTTCTTAGGAACTTATTTTAAGCCAATTATAGAAAAATTAGAAGAGATTTCAAGTGCAAAATTTGGAATTAATGATGAACCTACAGAAGCAATGAGAATTATTGCTGATCACATTAGGGCTTCAGTTTTTATTATTAATGAAGGGATTGAACCAAAGCAAATGAAAAATGAATTTTACTTAAGAAAAAGTATTAATGAAAAAGAACCTAAATCTCAGTTTGATAAATATCTGGGTAAAGAATATATATTAGATTTAATGATTAAAAGAATTTTAAATGAGGGGAAAAAACTTGGGCTTAAAAACTTCATAAGGGATTTAGCAGAAGTAGTTATTAAAGAGTATCCTGAAACATTCTCTAACAAAGAATATATTTTAGAAGTTTTAAGAAGAGAAGAATTGAAAAAATTACTTCAAACTGATTTTTTTTACGAAACATTAGGAGAGCAAGACAATGAAATTAATGTTAATTACTAGTAGAAGTTTTTATTCAAGAATCCCTCAAATAAAAAATGAGCTAGAAGCACGAGCACATGAAATAAAACTTCCTAATTGCTATGGAAAGGTTTTTGATGAAAACTATTTAAAATCAATGACAAAAGAGGAATATATTCAAATGAAGGGCCCATTACTTAGAAAAAATAGAGAAAATATTACTTCACAGGATGGAGTTTTAGTTTTAAATTTTGAAAAAGAGGGCTCAGAAAATTATGTTGGGGGGGCAACTTTTTTAGAAATTTATACTGCTTGGGATTTGGAGAAAAAAATTTTCTTCTACAATCCTTTACCTAAGGGTGTGTTTTACGATGAACTTGTGGGGATGAACCCTACAATAATTTATGGTGATTTGAACTTGGTGAAATGAAACGTGGACTTTGAAGGAACTAATGCTAGAAAATATTATGAATTACAAAGCAAGTTCTCAAAAGATGTTGATGTTGGTAGAGAATTTATTAAAGGGGAACTGAAAAACTTAAAACAAGAACCAAATAGAACTCTTTTAGATTTAGGTTGTGGTGATGGGAGAGATATGAAATATTACAAAAAACTAGGATTTGATGTTAGTGGAATTGATTCTTCTCAAGAAGCAATAAACAATGCAAGAAAAAAGGGCCTCTTGAATTTAGTTAATGACTCTCTGTTTAATTTAAATACTCATTACACTAAAAATTCTTTTGATGTGATTGTAGCTAGATATTCTCATCATTTAATAAATGAAAGTTTGAAAAAATTATATGAAAAAATTCCTCATTTATTAAAACCAAGGGGAATTTTTCTTGCAGTATTCCCAAATCTAGAGAATTATAAAGTAGATTCTAAAGGGGAAGTTTCTTACTCATTTTTTAATGGATTGTTTAACACATCTTGTAAGTATAGATCTTTTGATGAACACAGAAAAATTCTAGAGCTGTTTTTTGAAGATGGTTTAATTGAAAAATTTAATGAGAATGATGGATTTGCTGGAATTAAACTTAGCTATAGAAAAGGGTGATTAATTTTATATAATACCTTATTTTTATTTCTATAATAGTAAACGTTGATGAAGCATTTGAATTAAAATATAAAGGGTTTGAGGTTTTAGTAGATTTTGATAAATTAAATGAATTTAGAAAAAATCTGAAGAAGTTTCAGTTTATGATGTTTTAGCTGATCAAAAGAGATTCAAGGATCAAAAAAAGGGTGAAATAGACTCTGAAAACATGCTTAATGAAGAGTTTGAAGGAAAATCAGAAGAAGAAATTTTAAAAGAGAGCTTATACAATGAGAACGTCAAATTCCAATAACTTTTCTAAATAAAATTAGAGAAGAAAAAGACTCAGTTACTGAATTTATTCAAAAGTTTTATATATGAATTATATAATCACAATAAATCATCATCTATATCAATATCTTCAATGTCAATATCTTCAATGTCTTCATCAAGTTTATCAGAATCTGTTTGTGTTACTTGCTTTTTTGTGGTTTTAGAATCCTCTGCAGAGTTTTTCTTAGATTTGGTTTCATCAATTAAATTTTCAGCAACCTCTTCAATAGTTTTAAATTCAAAATTTATAATTTGATTTGCAATAATTTGTTTTTCCTGCGACATTGAATTTAAATCCACATTTCCTCCCAATTCAACTTTTGATCCCACTATCTTTTTTGTAAATTCACGATACTTCTCTATGTCTTCAGTTAGACCAATTAAATCTTCTTTGTTTGTTTTTGTTAGTTCTTCTGCTCTATCTCTAAAACCAACTACAGGAATAAAACCTGTTCCGTCATCAATTACTACATTTACTATAGGAACCTTCACAGGTGTCACTTCCCCCTCTGTTGGTGAGATGTATTTTCCGTCATCTTGAAAAACTTTTTTGAATGTTTTAGGACATGCCAAATAGAACCTTGGGATTTCAAAATCAGTAATTATTCCTGAAATTTTTATATTTCTGTCTCCTTCTTGAAGTTCCTTTATTTTTTTTTCTTTAAACTCAACATTTATTGGTTTGTATTCAGGAAGAACAATCTCAATGCCACTTGGATTTACTTCCAAATTGGAATATTGACCAAAATGAATTTCAATTCTCTCTGAATTTGTGTTCTCTCTAGTATATGCATTGTTTACAACTAAAATATCACCTTCTTGAATATTATCCAATAGTTCTGCCTTATCATTCCAAAATACAATTCTAATTATTCCACTTTCATCTCCCACAAGAAGAGATTGTACTGATCCTTCATTTCCGTTTTCCGAAGAAAAATTAACCCTGTCGTATTTCCTGATTACTTTGCATTGTAGAGAAACAGGTGTTTTAGGTTCTGTTATTTCTTCTATTTTGGTTAGAGGAAGTGTTGTTTTAGGTCTTTCAGATTCGAGTCTTACCCCCATTTCATTTGCTAGAATATACATTGCTCCTTCTTCTGATACAAGACCTGAGAGTTCATTTACTTTTTCTTTTATGGCTTTTTCAATTTCCTCTTTAGATTTATTTGATTTTTCAATTAAACCTTTTAGTAATTTTTCCTTCTCTGTCATCTATAAAAAATAGCGGGTATGAATTTTATAAACTTTTGGGTGAGAGAACTATAATATAATCTTTTTTATTTCTGATTCTAACTTTTCTAAATCATTTTTAAATGAATTGTTAGGAAGTTTAGATAATTTGGGAATTCTATTTAGAACAGATAAGACATTTAAATTTAAATCATCACCTTCTTCAGTTCCACTGTATCTTCCATTTACTAATGCCAATGCAAGCTTCTTAATTTGAAGTAAATACCTATTTAATATTTCTACATTTGCATTTATATCATGATAAAAAGAAGGTTGATCCTCTCTAGGCAATGTTACAATTTGTAAATATGAATCATTTATTGTTGAAATTAAATTTTTTATTCGTACTAAGGCTCTTTTTGCTGAATCTAATGCTTCATCTGAATGTTCTTTTTTAAAATTTTTTGGCGTTGCTTGTGGCTTTTTTCCTCCATTATTTCCAAACATTCCCATTTTCTATTCTCCTCTTCCAATTAAATCTGCTGTTCCTGCCCCCATAACTGCAAGAATTATGTTAGCTGCTACTAGCTTGTAATATGTTATGAATGATGCGTCTATATAAATTTTTCCAAATAATATGTTCACAATAATTGCTGTAAGAATTGACACTAAAAATAGAATTGTCGCTCGAATTGGCATGAATTTCAAAACGGTTCTCTTCTCTACATTTCTAAAACCTGTATAATACAACATCATAATAATTATAAAAAAAGCAACTACATAAAGTGATGTTGCTCTTAAAAATGTAAGGTGTGGTGCAATATCATATGCTTTTATAAATGCAAAATGACTTATAACCCCAACAAATGCTCCTATAAATCCCTTGAAAATGTCCCGTTTTGAGATTTTTTTAATTGGAGATGAAATACTTTTTTTGAGTTCTTCCTCTAAGTTATCTAGTTCTTCAAGTGCTTCCTCTTCAGTTTTTTGATTCTTATCTTCATTTTTCATTTCTTTTTCTTCAAGGACTTCAATTTTCTCTTCTTCACCTAAAAGTTTTTGTTCATTCCTTAGGATTTTATGTTGATTCGTTAATATTTCATCTAATTTGTTGTTAAGGGAATTTTTTTTAACCATTTAATATTTAAATCTTCATTATCCTTCTTTAAGATTTGGTATCCTCCATTTGTCGTAAAAAATTTAAATCTATCATATATGTTCCTTCTTGGACCTTATATATCAACGGTTTGTCTTTCTTCATTAATTGATTTACGTCAATTTCATATTTTCCGGGAGAAACCACTCGTACATTCTCTAATTTGAGGATAATTGGAGTCTGTATGTCTTCTGTCTCCAACATACTCTCTACCTCTTTTAAAACGACATTTTTTTGTTCTTTTGTAAGTTCTATTTCTTTTTTTTTCTCTGGAATCTTCTTTATAAATAAAAAAAGTTTTTTCCCACATTTAGGACATCCTTTTATAATAACATCTGATGTATTGTCATAAATTGTGTCGCAACCTAAACATTGATGTGGCATGATAATCTTTATTTTTTGAGATTTATAAACTTTAGTTCTTTTGGCGGACATATTGACTATCTTAAACCCGTATTTGAAATTTTTATGTAGTGAAAAATATGCAAAACTTTATAAATAACAAAACACTTACAAATAGTAAGTTTTAAAAAGGTTTCTATTGAAATCGCTTAAAGTTTTGATGATGGTTAGCGAGAATATAAAAAAATGTCCAGAGTGTCAAAGCACAAATTTATACAACAATAAGGACAAAGGAGAGATTGTTTGTAGAAATTGTGGATTAGTAATAGATAGTAGAAATATTTCTCTTGGGAAAGAATGGAGAGATTTTGAGGAATCTGATGATTCTGAAATGAGACGTTCAGGAGCACCTACTTCATATACAAAATATGACTTAGGTATGGGAACTGCAATTGGCTCCGATTCGGATGCATTCTCATTAGATAAAAAACAAAGATATAAACTCCAAAGACTTAAGAGATGGCAAAAAAGACTCTCAACAGTTATGGAGAAGAATCTTAAAATTGCGCTAGGAGAACTTAGAAGACTCTCTTCATTTTTAAATCTTCCAACTTCTATTGAGGAAGAAGCTGGTAAAATCTATACTGAAGCCGTTCAAAAAAACCTCGTTAGAGGAAGGAGTATTGAAAGTGTTGTTGCAGGTGTTGTTTACGCTGCATGTAGAAGACAAAATATCCCTCGAACTCTTGATGAGATTGCTGAAGCATCTGGAATTGATAAAAAAGAAATTGGTCGTTCTTATAGATATATCACTCGAGAACTTAGAATTAAAATTCTTCCCTCTAACCCTGTTGATTACATTTCCAGATTTGCTTCTGTTTTAGATTATGGACCTGAAACACAAAGTAGAGGGATAGAAATACTCTCACAGGCACTCTCTTTAGAATTAACTTCAGGAAGGGGGCCCATAGGGATTGCTGCTGCTGCGTTGTACATTGCAGGGCTTTTAGAGGGTGAAAGAAGAACACAAAGAGATATCTCTGAAGTGTCGGGTGTAACTGAAGTTACAATTAGAAACAGATATAAAGAGATAATTTCTAAACTTGATTTAGAAGACGAAATTAAAAAAATAAAAGCCAAAACTAAAGAAGAAGAGGAAGAAAAAAATGAAGTTTTTTAAAATAATAATTATAACGATTGCTTTTTTTGCATTAATAAGTGGAGTTTATTCATCTGAGGTTTATAACCAGAATGGTGATTTTAGTGTTGAAGTTTCAGATACACTGAGTAAGTCAGTTTTTAATGACAATATTGATACTTCTCTTTCGTTTGTGGTTGAAAGCAATTCAGTATCAAAAGAAGAAGTAAATATTGTTGTTCCAAGGCAAAGTGGATGGGATGTTAAAGTCTCACAGAGTGATTTTGTTCTAAAAAATAAAGGTGATCAAAAAAAAATAACTCTTGAGTTTAATGCAAATTCAGATTTTGACTATTCTCCTAATGTTGTAAGTCCAGATATTGTTAAAATCTCAAAGAAAGAAGATTATGTTGGAAACTTTGAATTTCCCATATTGATTAGTGGAGAAAAGGAAAATGTCTCACTAAAACTCAAATTAGATGTTACAAAAAGAGCAACAAACACCAATTTTGAAGTTAGGTTCTCAAATGAGAAAGTGTCACCTATAAACTCGATTAGATATACTATTACCGGAGAAGATTTGGAGTTAGGACACCAGGATGTTGCTGTAGTTGTCGAACTAGGAAATAAGATAATTAGTGATTTTACTACAAGTTTTAGCAATAAAAATAATTACAAAATTTTTGAAGCACCAATTTCTTCTGAAGTTAGCCCTGGAAAATATGATTTAAAAACTACCATAAGATTATTAGATTCAGATGGGAAATCTGCAAAAGAATGGTATGAAACAAAAACTATCGTAGTTAGTCCATATGAAAACTTAGTAGTTAATCGAAATGAAAAAAACACTTTTTTTGGGAAAATGGTTTCTTTAGACATAGAGAATGTTGGAAACATTAAAACAAAATATGATGAAAAATTTAAGATCTCTTTTATAGATAGATTTTTTCTTAGCGTGAAAGATTCAAATTCAAATCCCGTTGAATATGTAAATGATGGTTCACAAGTTGCAGTTTCAATTCCAATTGAAAAAGGAGATAAGGTTTCATTAAATTTTTCTCTTAACTATATGCCTTTGTTCTTTTTATTTATAATTGTTGTAGTTATTATTGTTTATATGTACATTAGAATTAGTTCAAATCCTCTTGATGTTGAAACGAGAATTTATGACATTAAGAAAGTTGAACATGAAGGAATTAAAAGTCTTAAAGTTA
>Ga0114931_10007694_pt1 | contig 13143 bp, 9 predicted proteins | sample 2SBtaG_FD_89579 | JGI IMG/M metagenome (GOLD analysis project Ga0114931, IMG submission 89579) | Deep subsurface microbial communities from Kolumbo volcano to uncover new lineages of life (NeLLi) - 2SBTROV14_V59a metaG | ecosystem: Environmental > Aquatic > Marine > Volcanic | place: Kolumbo... | reverse complement strand
GCGCCGCCGCCGGGTTCGCGTGTTCACCGCCGGATCCCTCGGACTCCTCGGTCTGTTCGCGGGGATGCTTTGGCTCTCCGGCCTCAACCGGGGACTCTTGAACTACGTGAAGAGTGTCGGTGACCAGGCGGCCTCCATCGCCACATCGCGTTCCTCGGAGCTCTCGATGGAAGACCTCGCGACCCTCGACCGATTTCGCGACAAGCTCCGCGAGATGGATCGGAAGGACAAGAGCGTGTCGAAGGCGCTTCTTCTCGGCACCTACCAGGCGAACAAGGCGAGCGTCGATGCCCGGGAGCTCTATCTCGGGGTGCTCTGCCGGGCGGTCCTGTCGCCGGCGGCGCCGTCCTTGGTCCGCAATCTCCGCACCAATGCCGACAGCCTCCGGGTGGGTTTCGAGGAGTACTATGGGTGGTATCGCACCTGGCGGATCGTCCTCGATCCCGGCGAGCGGATGAAGCCGCGGGACGTGGACGCGATGAGCGAGGCCTTGGCCGCGTTTTGGGAGCCCGGGGCGGGACTCGATACCGAGGAACAGGAAAAGGAATACGGCGAGCTGCTGCGGCGGCAACTCGAATTCGCGAGCGGCTACCCCACCGAACTGGCGATCGCCTGTCCTCCCTCGGAGGGAGGAGAATCGGATGCCCTGGACGGTCGGGCACGAATCGCGCTTCGGAACTACTGGAAGGCGGACATCCTCTATCCGTCCCTGGCCGATCGAGAAACCGACCTGACCGAGGTCTCGGTGGCCTCCACCATCGGTAAGGACATGGGGATCAGCGGCTCCACCTCGGTTCCCGGGCTCTACACCACCGACGCCTGGAAGGGGCCGGTGAAGGAGTTTCTGGAAAAGGTCGAAGGCTACCGCCAGGACTGGGCACTCCAGCGGGCCTTCCGCACCGAACCCCCGTCGCTCCGGGCGCGCTTGGTGGCGGACTACGCCGACGACTACCTCCGCTACTGGCTCACGTTCCTGGAACGGGTGGACGTCACCAAGCGGGACGAGCTGGACACGAAGGTCTTTCTGGAGCGGGCTTCCCAGGACGACTCGCCCCTGTTGCAATTGCTGCGCGAGGTGGCGCGCAACACCAGCTTCGAGGACGACTCGGACCCGAACTTGCTGAGGATCGAGGAGGCGTTTGTCGCCCTGCAGGACTTTTTCCAAAAGCCCGGGAAGAATCTCGTCAACCGGGTGTTGCGCAAGAGCGATTCGGACCAGCCGCTCTACCTCGAGTATCTCGAGAAGGTGAGCGCGATCTCCGGGGCCTATGCGGAGATCGCCGCCTCGGACCGACCCGGCGATGCCGGCCCGATCCGCGACCTCAACGCCTGGGTCGAGATCCACATTCCCGAAGGGGAGAACACGCCGGTCTCCTCCCAACTCGCTCGTCTGCTCCGCTTTCCCGCCAATGCCGTGACCGGGACCGCCATCAGCGGGAAGTCGGCCGGGCTCGAAGAGGGGTGGGGCCAAGTGGCCCGGCAGTTCCAGGAAACCCTGGCCGGACGCTATCCCTTCGCCTCGGGCGGCGATGCGGCCGCTCTCGCGGACTTCGAGCAGTTCTTCAGTCCCGGCGGCACCTTCTGGACCTTCTATCAGGAACACCTATCCGGCATCGTCGGTCCCGACGGGACGGATCGGGGAACGGGAGTCAAGCTCTCTCCCGAGTTCGTGACCGCCCTGAAACGCGCCTATCGGATCAAGCGGGCCCTGTTCAGCGAGGGGAACCGGGCCAGCTTCCGTTTCCGCATCCGCCCCCAGCGGCCCCCGGAGCGCGAGAGCGAGGCGGTGACCGTGAAGTCCGTGCGGTTCGACCTCGGAGGGGAGTCCTTGCTGTACCGCTTGGGCCAGCGTACCTGGACCGACTTCACCTGGCCCGGGGCCGAGCAGGAAACCGGAGCCTCGCTGCGCTGCGATGCCGTCGCCACCTCGGTGGATACCATGAGCTACAGCGGCGCCTGGGGTTTCTTCCACCTGCTGGACAAAGCCAAGATCAAACCCGGGGGCCAGGGCAAGGATCTCTCCTTGGTGTGGACGCTCACCACCCCCGAATCGGGGAACATCGTCGTCACCTATGACGTGGGCAGCCTCTCGGCCGTTCATCCGATCCATCGCGGTTTCTTCCGGTTCCACCTCCCCGCGCATGTAACCGATTCCGGAACCCCGGAGGACCATTGACACCGACGATCCGTCAGGGGGGATTCTTCGGAAAGCTGCCGGTGGCGGCCGATTTTGTCGCCTACCATGCGGGCGGCCCGCTCGGCGCCGCCTGGCAGCAGTGGCTTTTGGACGGGGTGTCCCTGGCTCGCGAGCGGTTGGGGGATCGTTGGGCGGAACTCTACGAGGCGTTTCCCTCCTATCGTTTCCTTTATCGGGCCGTGGCGACCGAGGCCGCCGTCGCGGGATCGATCGTGCCGAGCCGGGACGAGAGCGGTCGTCGTTTCCCTTTTTCCCTGTTCGTCGAGATCGCCGATGCGACTCCCTCCTTCACCGAGACCCCCGCCGGCGTTTCTCCGACTCTCGAAGCCTTCGAAACGGTGGCCGACGGGAGCGACGGCAGCATCGAGACCCTGAAAGCGGGCGCGGACGGCTTGGTTCCCGGTATTTCCCCCGCGCCGCCGGTGAACGACGGTTCGGTGGCGGAGATCGCGGCCGCGCTCGGAAATGACGGATCGGTGGGACGGGCGGTCGTGAACCTCGTCGAACTGGCGCACCGGGTCAGCAAGTGGGAGGGTTGGACTCCCGACTTCGGGCTCCGTTTCCCGCTTCCCGACGGCCCGACGGCCGACGCCGCGTTCGGTCTCTGGTTGGGTCTCTGCCGGGCGAGCCTCGGAGTCGGCGAGGGGCTTCCAAGTATATTCTGGACAAAAAGATCCGGAATGATGGATGTCTACTATCATCCGCCGGCGCCCTTGGCGTTTCTGTTTCTGGTCGATCATGCCCTCGAGAGCGATCATCTCTATCCGGTGCACGAGGAGGAGGCCCCGCGGGTTTTTCTCGCTTCCGGAGCCGAAGGGGAAGGCCTTGCGAAAGAACTTCTGAACCGGGACCAGAGCGTCGGCGATCTGATCGCGGTCGTGGAACGCGCGGCGAGGACCGGTGTCCACGGAATGAGTTGAACGAATCCATGTACGTCGACTACACTGGCGGCCCGCCGACCGGGGCCTGCCGATGATCACCTTTCCATGCGAGATGAGCCATGAGCGCAATTGACCTCGAAGCCCTGATCCAACCCCTTTCCGAGGAGAACCCCGTCGGGGAGGATCTGGAATACGATCCGGTTTTCATCGGGATGGAGAAGGCCTCCGAAGGGCGCGCCGAGCAGCAGATGGGCGATTCGGTCGTGGAAGCCGAGGAGCCCGACTGGAAGGCCGTGAAGAAGAGCGCGCTGGACCTACTCGGTCGCACTCGCGATCTGCGGGTCGCGGTCTACTTGACCCGGGGACTTCTCAGGACCGACGGCCTGATCGGGTTCAACGACGGTCTCGGTCTTCTCAAGAGCTACCTGGAGTCCTTCTGGGACACCATCCACCCCGCTCTGGATCCGGACGACAACAACGACCCCACCATGCGGGTCAACACCTTGGCCACGCTGTGCGACGCCGACACGACGGTCAAGTCCCTGCGCGAGACGCCGATGATCGTGTCTAAGGCCATGGGCCCGGTTTCGCTACGGGATCACGACATCGCGACCGGCGTGATCCCGCCACCTTCCGATCCCGAAGCCGAGGTCCCCCAGTTGGCGGCCATCGACGCGGCGTTCATGGATTGCGATCTCGAGGAACTCCAGGCCGTCTCGGATGCGGTGATCGCGGCGGGAGAAAACATCGTCGCGATCGAGACTTTGTTGACCGATTATGTCGGAGCCGGACAGTCGATCGACTTTTCGCCGCTCGGCCATGAGCTCAAGAGTCAGAGCGCGCTCCTCCTGGATCGGCTGGCTCGGCGAGGTGTCGGCGAGGGAGCGGAGGGGGAGGACGGAGAGCCGGGCGAGGGAGGCGAGGCGGGCCAGAGGATGGCCGGAGAGATCAAGTCCCGCGAGGACGTGGTCCGCGTTCTCGACAAGATCTGCGATTACTACACGCGAGCAGAACCCTCGAGCCCGATCCCCATTCTCCTGCAGCGGGCAAAGCGGTTGGTATCCAAGGACTTTATGTCGATCATGTCGGATCTGGCGCCCACCGGGCTGCCCGAAGCGGAAGTGTTCCGCGGTCTTGACACCGAGGAGTAGTCGAGGTACTAGTTAACGTAGCGGAAAGGCCGCAAGTTTGAACCTTCCCGAGTTCGTTCCCCATGGGCTCGGGGCAGGTCTAGAGAGGAGTGTGCCCTTTGGCAAAAGCGAGTAGCCAAAAGTTCATCGCCCGCAATCGCGCCCCGCGCGTCCAGATCGAATACGATGTCGAAATCTACGGCGCGGAAAAGAAGGTCCAGCTTCCTTTCGTCATGGGAGTCATGGCCGACCTGTCCGGCAAACCGGCCGAGGCCCTGCCGCCGGTCGCGGACCGTAAGTTTCTGGAGATCGATGTCGACAATTTCGACGATCGGTTGAAATCCATGAAACCGCGTGTGGCGTTTCAGGTCCCCAACACGCTTACCGGCGAGGGAAGCCTGAACGTGGACCTCACCTTCGAGTCCATGGACGATTTCTCGCCCGCCGCCGTGGCCCGCAAGGTGGATGCCCTGGGCAAGCTGCTGCAGACCCGTACGCAGCTCGCCAATCTTATCACCTACATGGACGGCAAGACCGGTGCCGAAGAACTCCTGGCCAAGGCCCTCAAGGATCCCAGCCTTCTCCAGTCCCTGTCCTCGGCGGCCAAGGCGGACGAAGGCGGTTCCGAGGGCGAGTAGCTCAGCGAGAGGAGAAACAGACGAATGGCAGAAGAAAAAGCTGAAGCGCAGGCCGGAGCAGAGGCTCAGACCCTGGATGCGGGAGGGTTTTCCGACCTTCTGGCCAAGGAGTTCAAGCCGAAGTCGGACCGCGCCAAGGAAGCGGTCGAGAACGCGGTGGCCACTCTGGCCGAGCAGGTTCTAAAGGATACCGCCGTCATCTCGGACGACGTGATCGAATCGATCCAGGCGATCATCGCCGAAATCGACCTGAAGCTCACCGAGCAGGTCAATCTCATTCTCCACCACAACGATTTCCAGAAGCTGGAGGGGGCCTGGCGCGGTCTGAGTTACCTGGTTAACAACACCGAGACCGATGAGATGCTCAAAATCCGTGTCATGAACATCTCCAAGAAGGATCTTGGCAAGACCCTGAAGAAGTTCAAGGGCACCGCCTGGGACCAGAGCCCGGTGTTCAAGCGTCTCTACGAAGAGGAATACGGACAGTTCGGCGGAGAACCCTACGGTTGCCTGGTCGGCGACTACCACTTCGACCACAGTCCCCCGGACGTGGAGATGCTGGGAGAGATGGCCAAGGTCGCCGCGGCGTCCCATGCCCCCTTCATCGCGGGAGCGGCTCCGACCCTCATGCAGTTCGATTCCTGGCAGGAGCTGACCAACCCGAGGGACCTGACCAAAATCTTCACGACTCCCGAGTACGCCTCCTGGCGCTCGCTCCGCGAGTCGGAAGATTCCCGCTACATCGGGTTGGCCATGCCCCGGTTCCTCTCGAGACTCCCCTACGGCGCCAAGACAGATCCGGTGGAGGAGTTCGATTTCGAGGAGGACACGGACAACGCGGATCACAGTCGCTACACCTGGTCCAACTCGGCCTACGCCATGGCCGTGAACATCAACCGGTCCTTCAAGATGTACGGTTGGTGCTCGCGAATCCGCGGCATCGAGTCCGGCGGCGCGGTGGAGGAACTCCCGACCCACACCTTCCCGACCGACGACGGCGGCGTCGATATGAAGTGCCCCACCGAGATCGCGATCAGCGACCGGCGGGAAGCCGAGCTGGCCAAGAACGGCTTCATGCCGCTGGTCCACAAGAAGAACTCGGATTTCGCGGCCTTCATCGGCGCCCAGTCCCTGCAGAAGCCCCAGGAATACGACGATCCCGACGCCACCGCCAACGCAAACCTCGCCGCGCGGTTGCCTTACCTGTTCGCGACCTGCCGGTTCGCTCACTACCTGAAGTGCATCGTCCGCGACAAGATCGGCTCCTTCAAGGAGCGGGACGACATGGAGGTGTGGCTCAACAACTGGATCAACCAGTACGTCGAGACGAACCCGGCCACGGCCAGCGAGGCGGACAAGGCCCGCAAGCCCCTGGCGGGCGCGGAAGTGGTGATCGAGGAGATCGAAGGGAATCCCGGGTACTACAGTTCGAAGTTCTTCCTCCGACCGCACTACCAGTTGGAGGGTCTCACCGTGTCCCTGAGGTTGGTTTCCAAGCTGCCTTCGGGAAAGGAATAACTCAGCGTCGGACGCCCCGCCCCCTCATTCGCGCCGCGTTGGCGGGGGGGGGGGTCCGGACGCAGCCGCTACAAGAAAGGAGATCCCTGAATGATTCTGCTCAAGTTCGCCACCGAGATCAAAGGCGATTCCCAGGTGGCCGGTCACGACAGCTGGATCACCTGCGACAGCTTCCAGCTGGGCGTGGGTCGCTCCATCAGCATCAGCGGAGGAGGAAAGGACCGGGATACCAGCAATCCGTCCTTCTCCGAGGCCACCTTCACCAAGAGCACCGACATTTCCTCCAGTGAGCTCTTTATCCAGGCGGCCTGCGGCGTGAGCCTCGGCAAGGCGGAAGTTCACTTCCTTCAAACCGGCGGTTCCGGCACCAAGGAGCAGGTCTATCTGAAGTACGAATTGGACGAGGCCATGATCAGCAGTTACTCCATCAGCAGCGGCGGCGACCGCCCCTCGGAGAGCTTCTCGATCAACTTCACCAAGATCAGCAAGCAGTACGACGCCTTCGACGGCAAGAAGATCACCACCGGCACGCCCAAGAAGTGGGACCTCATCAAGAACGCCATTTTTTGATGCCTGCGTAGACGGGCGGCGGGCATTCGGCCCGCCGCCCGTTCTTTTGGTGCGTGCCTATCGTGGACCGGGAAGCGGTCGTGCGGCGGGAAGGGGGCGCTATGTCCGCGGAACAACATCTTCGGGATGGCGATCTCGGGGCGGCCCTGGCCGATCTCCAGGCAGAGGTCCGAAAAGATCCCTCGGACTACAAGCTCCGCGTGTTCCTGTTCCAGCTTCTGGCCGTTCTCGGCGACTGGGACCGGGCGTTGACCCAGCTCAACGTGGCCCGGGACCTGGATCCGGTCACGCTTCCCATGGTCCAGACGTACCGGGAAGCGATGCGCTGCGAGGTCCTCCGGGCCGGCGTCTTTGCGGGTAAGAGGACGCCCATGATCTTCGGCGATCCGGAACAATGGGTCGCTCTCCTCATGGAGTCCCTGCGGCTCGGCGGCGAAGGCAAGCTCGAGGAATCCGGCCGGCTTCGCGACGAGGCGTTCGACCAGGCGCCAGCGACCTCGGGAAGCCTGGCGCTTGCCGGGGACCTTGCCGACCAGAGTGAGGAGTCCCGGGAGAAGGGAGAGTTCCCGGGGCACGCCTTCGCATGGATCGCCGATGGCGACACCCGCCTGGGTCCGGTTCTGGAGGCAATTTTCAACGGGCGCTACTACTGGATTCCCTTCAATCGCATCGCGAAGATCCAGATCGATCCCCCGGAGGATCTCCGGGATGTCGTCTGGATGCCCGCCCATTTCCAGTGGGCCAACGGAGGGGACACGGTCGGTCTCATCCCCACCCGGTATCCGGGCTCCGAAGCCGCCTCCGACGACGCAGTGCGTCTGGCCCGCAAGACCGAGTGGATCGAGCGCGACGGCGGAGCGTACTTCGGGAGCGGCCAACGCATGGTGACCACCGACGGGGGCGAGTTCCCCGTGATGGACATTCGAGAGATCCGGCTGGATGTGGTCATGGATTTCTCCGAGGCCGCCCCTTCCGACGCGGAGGCGGAGCCGGGCGACTGATGGCCGAGCTGACCTCCCAGGAACGGCTCCAGCCCTCGTTGCTCGACCGCCTGACCGACGACGATCCTTCCTCCCGCGTCGAACCGAGGGCCCGGCGCGTGCTCTCGCTTCGGAGACTCCGGGAGAGCGTTCTCCGGGATCTCGCCTGGTTGTTGAACACCGGCTGCCTCGGACAGATCGAGGATCTCTCCGAGTACCCGGAAGTGGAACATTCGGTTCTGAACTACGGTCTTTTCGATCTCGCCGGCACGGTCCTCTCCAGCGCCGACGTTCCGGCGATCGAGCGTCGGCTCCGCCAAGCGGTGATCGATTTCGAACCCCGCATTCTTCGCAAGACCCTGAAGGTAAGGGTGATTCGCTCCCAGGACGCGATGAGCCGGAACGCCATGCGTTTCCACATCGAGGGGGAACTCTGGTCCCAGCCGGTGCCCCTGCGCCTCTTTCTCAAGACCGATGTGGACCTCGAAACCGGATCGGTCAACGTCACCGATGAGGCGGGGGGCTGATGGATTCGCGATTCCTGAAACTTTACAACCGGGAGCTGCAGCACGTTCGGGAGATGGGCGGGGCGTTCGCCAAGGAGTTTCCCAAGATCGCCGGCCGTCTCGGTCTCGAGGGTTTCGAGTGCGCCGATCCCTACGTGGAAAGGCTTCTCGAGGGCTTTGCGTTCATGGCGGCCCGGATTCAGCTACGTCTCGACGCCGAGTTTCCCCGGTTTACCCAAAACCTGCTGCAGACGGTCTTTCCGAACTACGTGACGCCGACCCCGTCCATGGCGGTGGTCCAGTTTCAACCCGAAGCGGGGGGGATTCCTCCCGAAGGGCTCGAAGTCGCCCGGGGAACGTCCTTGCGAAGCAGGGTCGGAAAAGGGGATCCGACCGCCTGCGAGTACCGGACGTCCCAGAACGTGTCCCTTTGGCCTCTGGAAATCACCCAGGCCGAGTACTTTCGCTACACCGGTGCGGTCGCCTCCATCGACATCCCCCGTATCGACAGGGTCCGGGCGGGCGTCCGACTTCGTCTCCGCACCACCGGCGACGTCCCGTTTTCTAAGCTGGCCCTCGATCACCTCGATCTCTACCTTCGGGGGGCCGACGAGCTCCCCATGCGGATCTACGAACAGATGTTGGGCAACGTGCGGGCGGTGGTGGCCCGCCCGACGAGCCTTCCGGCGTCGTGGCACGAGGTCGTGGATGCCGGCCGGGTATCGCGGTTGGGGTTCGACGAGGACGAGGCCCTGTTGCCGTCGGTGAATCGCGAGTTCAGCGGGTACCGGCTCCTGCACGAGTATTTCGCGTTTCCGGCGCGGTTCATGTTCGTGAGAATCGGAGGGTTGTCTTCCGCGGTGAAGCGGTGCCGGGACCGGGAGCTCGATCTCCTCGTTCTCTTCGATCGGGCCAACCCCGCCCTTGAGAACGCGATCGACGGATCGGAGTTCGCTCTTTTTTGCACGCCGGCCATCAACCTCTTCCCGAAGCGGGCGGACCGGATCCAGCTCGACGAACGCGAGCACGAGTACCACGTTCTCCCGGATCGGACCCGTCCCCTCGACTACGAGGTCTACGACATCACCGAGGTCGTGGGTCATGGAACCAAGGGGGACCCCGACCAGGAGTTCCTGCCGTTCTATGCTACCAGCGACCGTACTCGCTACCGGGAGCACAAGGCGTTCTTCACCATCCGGCGCGAGGCGCGGATGTTGTCCAGCCATCAGCAGGCACGGGGAAACCGCTCCACCTACATGGGAGGGGAGGCGTTCATCGCCCTGGTGGATCCCTCGGAAGCTCCCTACCGTTCGACCTTGCGGCAGCTCTCGGTCAACGTGACGGCGACCAACCGCGACCTGCCGCTTCAGATGCCGGTGGGTTCCGGGACGACCGATTTCACCATGGGATCCGGCGCTCCGGTGGCGTCGGTGCGCGTGGTGGCGGGTCCCACCAAGCCGCGGGCGGCATTTCCGGTAGGGGACTCCGCCTGGCGGCTCATCAGCCACCTGTCCCTCAACTACCTGTCCCTGGCCGATACCGACCGGGTCCAGGGAGCGGCCGCCCTGCGGGAACTCCTGGGCCTCTACGGCGACGTGAGCGAGGCCTGGGTTCGCAAGCAGGTGGAAGGGGTCCGCTCGGTGGAGACTGCTTCCATCACCCGGCGGATTCCCCTGGAGGGAGCCGTGGCCTACGGCCGGGGCCTCGAGGTTGCGGTGACGCTCGACGAAGGGGCCTTCGAGGGCAGCGGCGTGTTTCTGCTCGGCGCCGTCCTGGACCAGTTCTTCGCCCGTTATGTCTCCATCAACTCATTCACCGAGACGGTGGTCCGTACCGTCGATCGGGGGGAAGTGGCTCGATGGCCGGTCCGGATCGGGAAACGACAGATCCTCTAGACCGGAGCGCCGGGCTGGCACGGGATCCCCATCGCTACGGCTTCTATCAGGCGTTGCGTCTGATCGAGTGTGCTCACCCGGACCGCCCCCGGCTGGGACGGGGGGTGAAGGCGGCCGACGATCCGGTGTTCCTCGGTCAGGAACCGTCCCTGGCTTTCGCGCCCTCGGCGTTGGCGGCATACGAGGACGGCGAGGACCGACCCCGACTCGACGTATTCTTCTTCGGACTCTTCGGAGCGAATGGCCCTCTTCCCATTCATCTCACCGAGTACGCCCGGGACAGAATGCGGAACGAGGAGGACCGAACCTTCGCCCGTTTCGCCGATATTTTTCATCACCGCATGCTGTCGCTCTTCTACCGGAGTTGGGGAGACGCCCAGCCGGCGGTGAACTTCGATCGTCCGGCCGAGGACCGCTTCGCGCGCTATCTGGGAGCTCTCGGCGGGATCGGAACGCCGGAGCTCCGGGACCGGGACGCCCTCCCGGACCTCACCCGGTTTCATTTTGCCGCCCACCTGGGAAACGCGAGCCGTCATCCGGAAGGTCTGGAGAAGATGCTCCGTGCCTTCTTCGACGTCCCGGTAAGGATCCGCGAATTCATCGGAAGCTGGACCGGGATCCCGGAGGGGGACCGCTGCCGCCTGGGGGGGCCGCCGGAAACCTCGGCCCTCGGCTCCACCGCCCTGATCGGTTCGCGGGTCTGGGGTTGCCAGGGCAAGTTCCGCGTGGTGTTCGGTCCCTTGGGCTACGAGGATTACGAGCGCCTCCTTCCGGGGAGCGACAGCCTCGACCGCCTGATCGCTCTCGTGAAGGGCTACGTGGGGGACGAGTTCGTCTGGGACGTGAACGTGATCCTGAAGAAAAACGAAGTCCCTCCGCTCCGTCTCGGCCGGAACGGCCGCCTGGGATGGACCGGATGGCTGGTCTCGAGGCCGCCGGAACGGGATGCGGACGGCCTGCTGCTGAATCCCCTGGCCCGTGCGGGACGAGGCGAATCCACGGAGGCGGCACCTCGGCCGTCGCCGCTCGGCGCAACCGCTTGATCGCGGGATGACCGCGGGAGTCTGACGATGGAAATCAACAGAACGGCATTGTTCGGAAAACTGAACGGCGTGGGGTACCGCGCCATTGAAAGCGCCACCGTGTTCTGCAAGATGCGGGGCAACCCCAACCTGGAACTGGTCCACTGGATCCACCAGATTCTCCAACTCCAGGATTCGGACCTGCACAGGATCATCAAGCAGTTCAACCTGGATCCGGGACACCTGGCGAAGGACATCACCGACGCCCTGGATCGCCTGCCGCGGGGTTCTTCAACGATCTCGGACATCTCCGCCCACGTCGAGGAGGCGGTGGAACGGGGGTGGCTCTACGGGACGCTGATGTTCGGGGAAGCCCAGGTCCGGACCGGTTACCTCGTGGTGGGTCTGTTGAAGACGCGGGGTCTTCGGACCGCCTTCTTCAACATCTCTTCCGAGTTCGAGAAGATCGAGGTGGACACCCTCACCGGAAAGTTCGACGAGGTGGTCGGAGACTCCCCGGAGAACGGCCTCGCGTCCCAGGACGGTTTCCGAATGGGCGGCGGCGCGGGCGGGGCGGAAACCGCCGGCGGGATGGCCCCCCCCCAGATGGGGAAGCAGGAGGCGCTGAACCAATTCACCGTGGATCTCACCGAAAAGGCCCGGAAGGGGGAGATCGATCCCATCGTCGGCCGGGACGAGGAGATCCGGCAGATCGTCGACATCCTCATGCGGCGCCGCCAGAACAACCCCATCCTCACCGGCGAGGCGGGGGTGGGCAAGACCGCGGTGGTCGAGGGCTTCGCGCTGCGGATCGCCGCCGGGGACGTTCCCCCTTCCATGCAGGACGTGAGTCTCCGGTCCCTGGACGTGGGTCTTCTCCAGGCCGGCGCCAGCATGAAAGGGGAGTTCGAAAATCGCTTGAAGCAGGTGATCGAAGAAGTCCAGGCCTCGCCCAAGCCGATCATCATGTTCATCGACGAGGCCCACACCCTGGTCGGTGCCGGCGGCGCGGCGGGAACCGGAGACGCGGCGAATCTGCTGAAGCCAGCGCTCGCCCGCGGTACCCTGCGCACGGTGGCGGCGACCACCTGGGCGGAGTACAAGAAGCACATCGAGAAGGACCCCGCCCTCACCCGGCGATTCCAGGTGGTCAAGATCGACGAGCCGAGCGAAGAGAAGGCGATTCTGATGATGCGGGGCATGGCCTCCACCCTTGAGAAGCACCACAAGGTGCAGATCCTGGACGAGGCCCTGGAGGCCTCGGTGCGCCTGGCCCATCGCTACATTCCCGACCGCCAGCTCCCGGACAAGTCGGTCAGCCTTCTCGACACGACCGCGGCCCGGGTGGCGATCAGCCAGCACGCGGTTCCCGCGACGGTGGACGACTGCAGAAAGCGCATCGACGCCTTGAAGACCGAGCTCGAGATCATCGGGCGGGAGACCACGGTGGGGGTTGCGACCGCGGAGCGAGAGAAGACCGCTCGCGAAAATCTGGACGCCGAGGAGAAACGGCTGGGTGAGCTGGAGGGGCGCTGGAACACCGAACGTGAGTTGGTGGCAGAGATTCTCGACATCCGGGCGCGCCTGCGCGGGGTGGCCGGGAAGGTGGAAGGAACCGACAGCGATCTAGAGAAGGGCGCCGACAAGGAAGCGGCGGCCGCCGCTGAGGAGGGCGCGACCCCGGGCGCGGCTCCGCTCACCGACGAGGAGCGGGAGAAGCTCCTCGGGCGTCTCGGCGAGTTGCAGGATCAGCTCCAGGAACTCCAGGGGGAAACCCCGCTCATCCTCCCTTCGGTGGACGAACAG